>JAALOO010002197.1_pt1 | contig 11274 bp, 9 predicted proteins | sample 7257641 | NCBI WGS metagenome assembly JAALOO01 (sample SAMN14085613, study PRJNA598686) | mite metagenome | biome: ENVO:01001000; feature: ENVO:01001002; material: ENVO:01001226; isolation source: single female mite from University of Michigan culture on fish food culture... ... | reverse complement strand
TTGCCGAAATGTTGCAGCAAGCTAAAGGGCAAGGCCATCACCAGGTTGGTGTCACTGACGTTTTCTCGCTAGCCGATTTCTTTTTATTTTCTTTTTGTTTTTGTTTTGTTTTTTCGTTCTTTTTTTCTGTAACCATTTTCCCCCTATTCTAACTCTTTTGACTTTCCCCACCCCACCCCAGCTGCATCCCCGAAAGCGCCGACTTTCGGAAGCCGAGCACCGCCAACCTGCCCTACCTCTACGCCACCCTGCAGACGTCCAAGGAGAAGCGCCTCCTCTGCCCGCCGGCGATGGCCTTCTACAACCTGGGGCGCATCACCACCGACAGCGGCCTCTCGGTGGCCATTCCCAAGGTGGTGCTGCGGGGGGACTCCTACGGGCGCATCGCCCTCTGGGCGGTGCCCGAGGTCGGCAACTGGGACATGATCTCGGACAAGGTGCCCGCCCACGAGCCCGCCTTCATCGCCTCCCTCTCCAACGCCTGGGCGTCGATGAAGACCTCCCCCTGCGGCATCATCGACAATCTGCTGAAGAGCATTGATGGCGCCGGCCTTGGGGGAGACCCCAGTCCTCGGTACCCCTCACCAGGACCGCATCCCACCGACAGCCTCAGCCGAGAGTCCTCGACCAGCAACAATTCCAACAATTCCAACACCACAACCTGCAAACTGACCGCCTCGGTGTACATCCCCGCGCTGGGGCGGCTGGTGTGCGGCCGCGAGGACGGCACCATCGTCATCGTCAGCGCCAACCAGACGATCATGCTGCAGCTGCTCCTCGGCCGGCACCTCTCCTACGACGACTGGCCCCACCACCAGATCCTCTACGGGCACTCGGGGCGGGTCAACACGCTCCTCTACCCGCACCAGCTGGAGGAGCGCTACGACGTCGCCCACCTGATCAGCGGCGGCGTCGACTTTAGCGTCTGCCTGTGGGACATCTTCACGGGGGCGCTGCTGCATCGGTTCTCCGTGCACGCCGGAGAGATTACGCAGATGTTCGCGCCGCCGAAGGAGTGCAGCGCCCGCGTGCTGACCTGCGTCTGCTCCGTAGCCTCGGACCATTCGGTGGCGCTCATCAGCCTGCGGGAGCGGAAGTGCCTGATGCTCGCCTCGCGGCACCTCTTTCCCATCTCGACGATCAAGTGGCGACCGCTGGATGACTACATGATTGTCGGCTGCATTGACGGCAGCATCTACGTCTGGCAGATGGAGACCGGCCACCTGGACCGGGTCCTCCACGGCATGGCCGCCGAGGAGATTCTCAGCGCCTGTGACGCCAGTGGGTCGGTGACCACGGCTGGGGATCGGTTCGTCAATCCGGCGCTGCACCTCTTTAGAGGACTGAGGCATCGAAATTTGGCCGCCATCAAGGCGGCCGCCGCGCGGGGCCTGCACAACATTAGCACCCACCTGGAGCGGCAGCGGATGGACGTCATCGATGGGAGCATCAAGGGCCGCGGGGCGCCGTTGCTGATTCAGGGCCTCCGGACTAATCCGAAGGACCAGGAGAGTCACATTCTCTTCTTTGACGTGGAGGCGTTGATTGTGCAGCTGCTCAGCGAGGAGTACGCCCAGCTGAGTCCGAACACGCTGGAGAGCCGGGGGCTGACGCGGAACCTCGAGTACAAGCGCTACTCGGAGATGGCCAGCTCGCCGGAGACGGCGCACAAGCTGAGTGGGCTGCTGGCGAAGATGAAGGACACGGCGGAGAATGCGGCGCAGAAGATTCAGGCGAAGGCGGACTCGATTGGCTTTAAAAGTGGCGCCGGCGATATTAGCGTCAACTTTCACCGGAAGAGCTCGGTGGCGAGTGGCGGCAGCGGCGGGGGGACGGATGATTCGATGCCTCGCAGCCCTGGCGGACGGGGAAGTATGGTCGGAGGGGGAGGAGAAAGTGGCGGCTATACCGGGGAGACACACCTGCCGATGGAGATTGCCCGCCTGCTCATCTCGCTGCTGCACGCCTGGGGTCTCGACCCGGACCTGGACAAGGTCTGCGAGAGCAAGCTGGGCCTCCTTCGGCCCCTCCGGCCCGTCTGCTTTGGGCAGATCAGCAAGGGCGGCTACATGTCGCTGCTGCTGCCCACCTACCTCAGCACTCTGGACGATCAGCAGAAGGTGAGGGGGTTTTGGTATTTTTTTGTTGGGATTTTAACTCATATTTTTCTCTTCTTTTTTAGCCTTCTGAGCCGGAAAAATCTGCTGCAAATCAGCAGCAGAAGCCTAATACCACTACTAAATCGGAACGCCACGTGAAGATCGTCTCCGCGCTGCCCACTGAACTGCAGCTGGAGGAGGAGATGGCCCGTCGCTTCACCTCCCGCCTCCACTGGGAACTGTCCACCGCCCTCACCACCAATCACCTCCTCTCGCTGATCAGCATGGCCCACACGATGATGAGCATGGGCGGCGGGAGTGGGGGCATGGGCGCGGTCACCTTTGCCGGCAGCGGCAGCTTTGCCAGCGACTCCAATCGGCGGAAGTTGATTCGGAAGCTCAGCAGACAGGGCTCTACCACCACGACCACTTCCACTTCAGCATCCCAAGGACAGCTGAGCCTGGAGGACGCGGCGGAGATGCGGCGACGGGCGGAGCAGGCCAAGGAGAGCTGGAACCTCTTTGCCTCGCTCCACTGCCGCATTCTGCCCGACCTGCTCGCCCGCAGCTCGGCGGAGTTTAAGCGGCCGCTGGTGGAGATACTGGCCCGGCGGTGGCAGGACCGCTGCATTGAGATTCGCATGGCGGCGCAGTCGCTGCTGCTGGCGGAGCTGAAGCTGGCCGGGTCGAAGGGCCGGCGGGCGATTGTCGAGGAGTGGAGTCCCTTTCTGCCCACCTATACGGACAATCAGATGGACCATGGGGGTGGTGGTGGAGCTGGTGGTGGTAATCACCAGGGAAGTCACCACGGGTCGATCTCTGGAGCCATAGGAGGAGGACAGCCGATGATGATGGTCAACCGAAGTGCGCCGACGGCCATTCCAGGCGCTGGAGGTGGTGGTGGTGGTGGTGGTGGGGGCAATTACCACGGCTCGATGGCCAGCTCGCCGATGCCCAGTCCGATGAGCGACCACAGCGGCAGTGGTGGTCATCTGCCTGGAAGTGGCAATGATCACCCTCACTCGAATCACATGGAGTCGGACGGCGAGGCGGACGACGATGAGGCGGACGACGGCGACGGCCACCTGAGCAGCTCGCTGAAGGCGCTCAAGGGCGTGGGCGGCTCCTCGGTGGGCTCCGAGGGTCGGCGACGGCAGGCCACTGCCATCATCCTCATGGGCGTCATTGGCTTTGAGTACGGCTCGGAGATTACCGGCGGCGGCGGCGTGGAGGCGGGAAGTGGTCAGGCACCGAAGCAGCAGCCACCGCCCCGGCCGGCGCCTCCCCCACGACCGCCGAGGCCTGGGGAAGCACCTCCTTCCGGTGAGTCAGGTATCATATTTTTTTGTTGACCATTTGCTAATCATTTTCCACTTCTTTTTTCCCTAGCTAACGGAGCAGTTCCCAATCTGAACATTCCACATGGCGCTGGAAACGAGCGTCGCAAGTCGCTGATTGAGGGCTTTGGCGGCGGCGGCAACTACTCGCTGGCGCGGAAGACCTCCAAGGCCCTGTCCTACCTGCTGCTGGCCCCGCCGATGAGCAGCCTGCCCTACCACACCTCACTTCGGCGGGCGGCGATTGACCTGATTGGGCGGGGCTTTACCGTCTGGGAGCCCTACCTGGACGTCTCCAAGGTCCTCCTGGCCCTGCTGGAGTTTAGCTCCGCCGAGGGCGAGACGAATCTGGTGCCCAGCGGCAGCTTTGGCCTGCCGCTGACGCCGGTGGCCGACTCGAGTCGGACGGCGCGGGCGGCCATCAGGGCGATCTCCCACGCGCGGCCCTCGGTCTTTATCACCACGCTGGCGAGGGAGGTGACGAGGTAAGTTCCTTTGAGGATATTTTTTAGGATTTTAATTTAACATTTTTTCTTCTTTCCCAGGTACAACACGATGCAGCAGCAGCAGCAGTCGCTCAACTTTATCCCCAACCAGACGGTGCTGTACCGGGCGCGGCCGGAGATTCTGAAGAACCTCCACCGGCTGATTGACGAGCACCAGGACGCCGTGTACGGCCTCATCATCGAGGCGATGGACATCATCCTCTACTGCCTGGACCACAATGCGCTGAAGGCGCGGGGGCTGGGGGAGATGTACCCGGCGATTACCTCCTTTCAGAATGTCACCTTCTGCAATTCAAGTAAGCGAGTGGCGGTGGGGGCGAGAAATGGCAATCTGGCCATCTACGAGCTGAAGACGGGCAAGAATCAGGTGAGAGCTGATTAATTTTGTAAATTTTTTCTCATTGTATTTTTCCCCCAGATCATCGCCGCCCACTCCGGCAAGCCGATCACCGCGTGCGCCTTTGCTCCGGACGGGAAGCACCTCGCCTCGTACTGCGCCGGCGAGAGCAAGGTCAGCTTCTGGCTGACCGCCGTCGGCCTCTTTGGCCTGGGCAAGTCGCAGACGCAGTGCGTCAAGTCGCACCCCAGTCCGCCGATGCCGGAGGCGGTGAGGGCGCTGGGGCCGCTGCGCAGCGCCAAGCTGGTGTGGGTCAGCTCGAAGCTGCTCATACTGCTCTTTGCCGATGGGAAGGAGCACCGCTTCAGTATTTGAGCAGATGAGGTCACCGGACTTGTTATCATTTGATAGTTGTGATCTCTTGATTGTTAGAGTGCATGTGTGTGCATGTGTGTGTGTGATTTCGTACAATTACCTTACCGTTTCCCGACTTAACTTAACTTAACTTCTTTTCCCTTCTTCTCCTCTTCTTGGTGCTGGTAGTAGTTTGTAGATTATTTTTCCTTTTCCCTGTTGAACTCTCTTAATCCCATTCCCACTCCGCCTCCTCAGTCAAGTCCAGTGCAACTCCTCCAGTGTGCAATGTCCTAGCCTATCTGTTATATACACCAGAGAGCAAAGAAATGTTGATTAAGCTGATTGTGTTGTGTTAATTAACTGTTAATAATTAAGATCACGATTGGGAGTTATCACTCTCTCTCTCTCTGAAGAAGTGCAATAAAGTGGCACAAGTTGTTAGTTTTGCTTCTCGAGCGGCTTCTCGTGCTGCTGCTGCTGCTGCCTCTGTCGCTCCTGTTACTCCTGTTCCATCTCCGGCGGGTACTTCCGGGGGCCAACTTCAGGACGGTGGTCGGCGCCGACGGCCTCGGCAACGCTGGCAAATCCGTTGTAGTAGAGCATGAGGGCGAGCTCCTCCTTGACGTGTCGTACCACTGCTGGGCCCTAGAAATAAAATTTTGATTTAGACTAATCATTTCCTCTTCTTCTTCTTCCCCCTAGGCTGATAAAGGACCACTTACCGCATAGGCCATGCTGGTGTACAGCTGTACGGCACTCGCTCCGGCGGCGATCTTCTCGTAGGCGTCAAAGCCCGACTCGATGCCGCCCACGCCGATGATGGGCACCTTGCCGCCGGTCAGCCGGTACAGGCGGCCGATGACCGAGGTGGAGAGCTCCCGAAGGGGCGGGCCGCTGAGGCCGCCCTCCTCCCGGATCACCTCAGGCGGGGAGCGAAGGGAGGCCGGGCGGCTGACCGTGGTATTCCCCACGATGACGCCGTCGATGGTGGCGAGGCGCCCGCCGGAAGAGCTGGGTCGGCTGAAGCGGAGCAGCACCTGGGCAATATCGGCCAGCTGCGCCTCGCTCAGGTCGGGGGCAATCTTCAGCAGAAGAGGCTTTTTTGGGCTGCTGCTGCTGCTGCTGTTGTCCTTCTCGAGCAGCGTCTTCTCCGCGAGCAGCCGCTCCAGCAGCTCCGTCAGCTGCGCCCGCTCCTGGATCGCCCGCAGGTTGGGCGTGTTTGGGCTGCTGACGTTGACGACAAAGTAGCTGACGGTGGGCAGGGCGTGGAAGCGGCGCAGGCCGGCGATGTAATCCGCCGCCGGGTCCGTCTGGTCGCGGTTCTTCCCCAGATTGACGCCCACCACGAGGTGGCGGTCGGCGATGGCGGGCGCCTGGCGCTCCAGATTGGCGGCCATCACCTCGTGGCCGAGGCTGTTGAAGCCGTAGCGGTTGATGATGGCCCGGTCGGGAATGAGCCGGAAGACGCGGGGGTAGAGGTTGCCTCGCTGAGGCTGCGGCGTGACGCTGCCCACCTCGAGGAAGCCGAAGCCAAAGTGGGCGAGGCCGGCCACCGCCTCGCCGTCCTTGTCGAAGCCGGCGGCCAGGCCGACGGGGTTCTCCAGGTCGATGCCGAGAAGGGAGGTTTTCTAATGGGGAGGAGGAAGATGATGATGATGATGATAAGGAGTTTTAAGTTTTTTTAAAGTCTTACCATTAACTTCTTCACCTGCGGATCATCGGGCGGAATGCGCGGCACGACGCCGTGCCGGGCCGCCTTCACCGCAAAGATGTGCGTGTGCTCGGCGTTCCAGGTCTTGTGCAGCAGCGGAATCACCGCCCGACTGTACAGGTGATAGTCGCCGGTGTAGAGGTTGTAGCCTGAGGGAATTCAGAAAAGAAGAAGAAGAAGGATTCTTTATGAGCAATTTCGAAATGGGATGGGATGGGTAAACAAGCTTTAAAACTACAGACCGTAGAAGACGGTCGCACCGCCGACGCCCAGAGCTAGGAGGGAGCCGAGCTTGCCCATGTCTTCGATTGTCAAAGATGTCCTCGAAGATGGTGGTGGATGATAATTGGCGGTGGTGGTGGTAAAGTACTACGTTCAGTTTGTTGTTTATAAATGCGCCAACGAGTTCTGCTGCCGCCGCTGCCAAACACACACTGGATCACATGTTCGCTCTCTCTCTCCTCTGGTGAGCACGCGCTGTACTGCTGACCCCAAGCGCAGTTGGCTTTGTTGTTCTGCAGTGCAAGAGCGTTGCCTCCAGTTTGGCTGGCTTTGTTTATCCAGCTCGCATCATCCCCTCATCATCTCCTTCATCTTCCATCAAGGGACATCGAGTCTCACCAGGGTGTGACCATCACCACCACCACCGTCACCACCGCCATCACCATAACCACTTTCTCAGGAAGATCATATTGTGCTCAACAAAAGATGGCCTCCTCGAACTTCAGCAGCTCAACTTCAGTGGAGATGATCGAGCAGGACAATCTGGTCGGCCTCTACGTCACCCACAATCAACAGCTGGATCTGCACTCGGTGCAGATGGAGGGAGGTTTGAAGCGGGGAACTTATATTCAGCCGATGCCGGCCAGTCCCACAAAGAGGACCACAGCTGCTGTTGCTGCTAAGACTAATGGCTCTTCGAGGAGCAACGGTCATCATCAGCAGAATCAGCAACAACACTTTCGTCGCTTCGAACTGAACGCCAAACTCTTTGCCATCAATGAGCCCTATCTGATGAAGACGGAACGGGAGTCGCTGATGCAGCAGCTGCTCACTGATCAGGCGGCAGCGGCGACGGCCACCGAGGAGGTGGCCCAGCTGGCGGCGAAGGCCAAAGCGAAGACGAATGGAACGGGGGCTGGAACAGCAGCAGCAACAACAGCCGTGACAGCCACCAAAACGGTGGCAAATCGAACCCGGAAGCGGAAGAAGGCGCTGACGAAGAAGGTCACCCTCCTCGACCAGAACCTGGCCAGCGATGAGGAGCGTCGGCTGGCCATGGCGCTCATTCAGCGCTGTCTCCTCCCGTCGCTGTCACCACCATCGGATTTATTATCATCAACGACGGCGACGACAGCTTTGGCTTCGACGACGACGACCACCACCACGACAGCTAGCCCCAGCAAAGCGGCTGGTAGGCAGACGGCAAAGATTGCGTCATCGCCGGCTAAGCGAAAGCAGCAGCAAGGGCAGTCCTCGTCTGCTTCGGCAAACGCCAACTCCATCACCACCACTTCTTCAGCCAACAACACCACCTCCTCAACGAACAGTACCATCATCAACAAGGACAACCCGCCTACTTTACCACCAACTTCTTCAGCAGCATCAGCAGCAGCAGCAGCCACCACCGCTGAACAGCTGCTTCGAGCCAGTCTGGCGACTGGGGACAGCAACCAGGAGGCGCAGAGCTTCGTCGGAGGGCTATTTCGAAATCGCTTCGAGTCGCTCAACTACCGCGGAAAGGTCTTCTGCAATCCCTTTGGGCGGGTGATTCGAGCCAAGATTGGCCTCAGCAGTTACCTCATTCCGGCGAGGTGCTCCTTTGCCGGCGCTGATATTTGTGAAGGCCTGCAGGCGTTGAAGAAGGAGATCACGGCGAGGAGGGTCACCTTGGCTGGTTGTTCGGGCTCTACTTCAACTTTATCCTCATCCTCCTCCTCTTCCTCAACTTCTTCCTCCTCCTCCTTTTATGAGCCCTTTTACGTGCTGCTCGATCCCGCCTGGGACAACAACAAGTCGGTGAAGCGGAAAAAGTCCTACGAGACGGTCAGCCTCGACTACCTGCGGCGAATGTGTCGCGACCTGAAGGAGCTCATTGATGAGGTGCTGCTGCTGAAGAGGGAACAGCAGCAGCAGCAGCCGCCAAAGAAGAATGGGGTTGATAAGAAAGAAGTGGAAGGTGATGGTGATAATTCGAAGCAAAAATCATCCTCATCACCCCTTCCTCCTGTGGTGGTGGCAGTCTGGACGACCAAGGCGGACAAGGACTTTGTCCTCTCGGAGATGCTGCCGCTGATGCAGGCGACCGCCGCCTACGAGCTCAAGTGGCACAAGGTGACCATTGCCGGCTGTCCGGTGAAGGTGCACGGCGGCCTCGAGTACCTCCTGGTGGCGGAGAGGTGGTGGACGGGTGGTGGTGATATGACCACCACCACCAACGGTACCACTACCTCATCACCCTCATCATCACCCCCAGCACTTCGATCAGGCCTGCTCGTCTCTGTCCCTTCTGCCGTACACTCGCACAAGCCCACGCCGGTGCCGGTGCTGCGAAAGCTGTACGGCCTGCTCGATCACCATCCTCATCATCACCCTTATCTGCCGAGTAGTACTACTCTGCTGCGGAGTAACAGTACCTCCTCCTCCTCCTCCTCTTCCACTTCAACCTCAACCTCAGCCTCATCTCTAACTTCCCCCGAGAACAGCACTGGTGATCATCAGCGAGGAAGATCGGCATCAACGTCGGCGGCGTCTTCAGCATCATCTCCAGCTGCAGTGGTGGAGCAGTTCAGCTACGGCCTCGCCGAATCGGAGGTGATCAGTCCGCTGGTGGGTGTGGAGCTCTTTGCCCGCTACCTTCAGAGTGGCTTCCACTCTATCGGCTACGAGTGCATCAAACTGCAGAATGAGGAGCTCTTTACCTCGCGCATTGTTCAGTAGCTAGTGTAGAGCAAAACGAGAGTAGAAATGTTGTTGTGCCTGTTGGACCTTGTTCTATCATATGTTGCCCCCTCTCCCATTTTCCCTGGACCTCCCTTTGATAACGCCCTTCCAGAGATCTAGAGTAGAGAATCTCACCCCTTTCCCCCTGCTTTCCCCGATGCTCACGATGCTCACCCCCTCATCACCCCATAAACACTGACAAAAGATGAGTTCTGTGGAACTCTCTCTTTCTATTTTGGAACCGTGCCAGTGTGTGTTCCAAAAGCAGCGGCGGCGGATGTCCCGTCCTCTGCGAGTGGCCGTCTGCTCGGCGCTTGCACGTGTGTGTGTGTGTTTCAGAAACAGTACCAGAAAGAGCCAGTGAAGGCAGGCAGAGAATGGAACGCGCAGAGAACTGTGAGAGAGAGAGAGAGAGAAATAGAACCGCTAGCGTTGCTGCCGCTGCCGCTGCTGTCGTGTTCTATCGCTGCCACCCTTGCCCCATCATCATCAACACACACTACATCATTCTTTTTCTGTTGCCATCATTCCTCTCTTACCCGCCTCCCCGCTGCCACGTTTCTATTTCACCCAATTCTTTTTTACTTTCTAGTACTTCTTCTTCTTTTTCTTCTTTCGCTAATAATTTCACTTTGTTGACTCGACTCGGTCCATTTCATCATCATCAGCCAGGGTACACAAGTTTGAAAGAATTCGGCATTTGATTTGTGGGCACCAAACAGGGACTGTGTAAACAGAAGCACACACACTCACGCTGCAAATACCGTCCAAAAAAGTTTGCCGGCAGCGAGAAGGGGAAGGAGAAGTTTGAAGAAAGAGAAAAACTGGATGACGAAAGAGCCAAGAGAAAAGAGAACCAAGTTCTGACGGTGTTGTTGTTTCGAAATGCCAACGGGACTGAAGCCAAAGCCATGATCAGCAGAACCATTACCACCTCTTTGATCACCACCACCACTATCACCTCAGTGTGTCCAATGCCTTAGGCGGCTTGCCGACGATGCTCGCCGACCTCCACCATCACCTTCTTCACCAACACTCGATTCTTCAAATACATTCCCGATTTCAGTGATTCAACTCCCTTCTCCTTCTCCTTTTCCTCTCAACCTGATGCCTTATCCGGTGCTCATTAGTCTGTGATCATTTCTACTTCACCGCCGCCACCCTCCACCCTCCACCCTCTTCTTCTCAAGCCCGATCAATTCCTATTCTTCTACTTCAACACTACTTCAACTTCCTCTCAGCACTACGGTATTATATGTTAGCACTTGTCAAGCACTTGCATCCTATTTCAGATTTTGTCTACGGTTTCGTTTATCTGCGCCGCCTGACCTGTCACCAGCAGACAAATTTCAGCAGCAGCAGCCAACCCGCTAAAGCCCTCACAACCCAAGACAGCTACTACACAGCACTACAGCTAATCGCCTTTGCTCTACACTACTCTCTACACTTTCTTTACACCTTCTTAGAAACGGAAGCTTCACATTTACCGCACTGCACATTTATGTGCTGTGGGACAGCAGCAGCAGCACAAAAATGCCTCCATCACCGCCAATGTAATCCACTGATCGTCTTGATCGTTTTGATGAAGCAGTGGCGGTAGTCCGCTGACCACCACCACCACCACCAAATACCATCAAAAATACCATAGACATCAGTCATTGACGTCAGTGAAGCCCTGCACTAGCAAGAAAAAGCAAACACGCAGACAGACAGACGCGCTTGTGCACGGCAGCAGCCATTGCCATTACCAGGAGCCAGCACTGTGGTGAGAGGAGCAAGCAAAAAAAGAAAGAACGAAGGAAAGAACTGTCCACTGTCTACTAATGCCCACTTAAGATTGAAGGAGAGAGAGAGAGAAAGAAAACGAAATTGTCATCTTGATTACGAGGCCAGACAGAAACAGACAGACAAGCAGACAAGCCACTGGTTAATGTGCTACGCTTTCACACACACACACACACACACACACACACACTGCCGCAGA
>JAALOO010002196.1_pt1 | contig 11275 bp, 10 predicted proteins | sample 7257641 | NCBI WGS metagenome assembly JAALOO01 (sample SAMN14085613, study PRJNA598686) | mite metagenome | biome: ENVO:01001000; feature: ENVO:01001002; material: ENVO:01001226; isolation source: single female mite from University of Michigan culture on fish food culture... ... | reverse complement strand
GGAACAACAAAGAAAAATATGGAAATGAAACGTTTATTTACATTTTTGTGTGTGTTTTTGCAGATTGAGATAGGAAACTGAAACACTGTCTCGGCTATCTGTGTGGTGTGTGGTGTCTGCAGACAAAACTGCAGACAGTGTGAGCGCCATGTGACTGTCAGTGATGCAGTAAATCACCGGCCCGAACCGCTGAACTACTTTCCGCTTGAGTGCCTCCGTTGTGCAATTAAGATTAGGAGAAGGGAAAGAGAGAGAGAGAGAGAGAGAGAGAGATAGTCTGAGAGTAAGAGTGATTCCAGAAGCACAGTGTCAGACTGGCGCTACCGCTCGTCCGATCGGCGAGTGTCACCTCACTTCACTCCACAAGGTCGTTCTTCACATCCGCCGCACGCCGACAAAGTAGAGACATCAGAGTGGGGGAGAGTGCAGACGAACAATGCCCACTAGTGTCAATTGCTTTCCATTCTTTCAGCTTTCAACATCACTCTGCAGAGTCTTTCTCGTCGTAACTCTTGTGCCATAGCATTCGCTAAATTCGATCACTGATTTAGGTGCTCAAACTATGATTACTTTACTGAATCTCAGTTGAGTGCACTGACACCGAAGACAATGCTGCCGCAGCACGACACCGCTCTCAGGCTGTCAATTCTGCTCTGTGCTCTTTTCTTAAGGGCTCAAGTCAACGGCGACATTCTTGGTAGCCGGGTTTCGGTATGAACTTTCTACTTTATTCACCTGATGAGTTTTGTACTTTTTGGCCGGTTTCATAACAAATAATCCTTTTTTAGTTTCGCCGGCTCACCTCTTCACCTTCCAGTGCCAATCATAGTCGTCATGTTTGGTCGCCAGTGGCAATTTCAAGAACGCCTAAAGGCTTCACTTTGGATGGTCAAGCCATCTTCGATGAAGTGCTCACTTTTCGGTCCTTGGGTCACTTTGACAGAGAGCGCATTCCAGAGCGTGTCGTCCATGCGAAAGGATCAACAGTGTACGGTGTCTTTCGAGTGACCAATGGCGAGATTGCTCGCTACACAAAAGCGGCAGTTTTCAGTGGGCCTGGTAAAGAGACAAGAGTGGCTGTTCGCTTTTCCACCTCGCTTGGGGAGAAGGGCGCTGCCGACACTGCCTTTGGTGAGGTGCGCGGAATGGGCATCAAGTTCTACACTGAAGAAGGTAGGCAGTGCAGCTCATTTTGGTGTAATTATTGCTCATTATTCCATTGATAGGCGTCTACGATCAGCTGTGCATCAACATACCGATTTTCTTTATCTCCGACCCGCAACTATTCCCGCAAATGACACACGCTCAGAAACGTGATCCACGCAGCGACCTGCGAAATGCCAACAATCTTTGGGACTTTTTCTCCCTACACCCAGAGACACTAAACGCCGTCACCTTCTTTTATACTGACACTGGATTGCCAGATGGATTCCGGCACATGGCCACCTTTCCCATCAACTCATTTCGACTGACCAACCACAAGGGCAGACATTCATATGCCAAGTTTACTTGGATTCCTAATCAAGGTGTGCGTAATCTGAACTTGTCAGAGGCTATTCGAATTGCCGGTAAGAAATGAGAAACGTGTAATTTAAAATTTTAAAATTTTTTTATTGTTTGCATCGGCAGGCGTTGACCCCGATTACGGAAGACGAGATCTTTTTCAGGCAATTGAGAACAAGCACTACCCGTCCTGGACATTGTACATGCAAGTGATTACTCCTGAAGAAATTCAAACCGAGTTTACATTCAACCCTTTTGATCCGACTAAAGTAAATTAAAAACCAAAAAATATGACAATCATTACAAATAAAACCTTTTCTTCTTTTCACCCAGCTCTGGCCAATGCACCGGTTTCCACTAATGGAGGTGGGCACTCTGAAAGTGACCAGCAATGTGAAGAATGCATTCGCCGAAAGTGAGCAGATTGCACTGAATCCAGCCAACCTGGTGCCCGGCATTGAGCCCTCTCCTGACCGTCTGCTTCGAGGTCGACTCTTCTCGTACCGTGACACGCAGTTCTACCGCCTGGGTGCCAATCACCTGACCATTCCCGTGAACCGAGAGCCACAGGTCATTCTCAGCGAACGAGACGGCGCAATGCGCACTGACGGCAATCACTTTGACATTCCCAACTACTGGCCCAACAGCTACTCCCTCGACCGACCTGATCTCTACAGCATCGTCGACTCGCCATTTGCCTTCTCCATGGACGATATTGCCTTCCTCATGCCGGACAGTCTTCAGCAGCAGTACGCTCATGCCCGGGAGAGCTATCGCTCACTGACTGATGAACAGCAGTACCAACTGCACCACAACCTGGCATTTGCGCTAAGTGACATCACTCAAAGTGCCATTCTCAGTCGGGTCTTCAAACACCTCACTGCAATTAATCCAAACTACGCCGAAGCGGTGAAATCGGAAATGATTTTTCAGGGAAGGAGTTCGCTTATAAACTGAAAAATGCTGTTGTTTAAAATAAACAGTAATTGCTGTCTAGTGTTTTTATTTGTACAAAAATATTTGGCATAGTGAATAATCCCTGATGTAATCTGTCACTTGCCAAATATGGCTGTCAAGAATTGAACGTGCTCAATCAATTGACGGTCTGCCGGAACTGTCAACACTCATTTGGAGAAAGCCATTAGTGCTAATGAGATCATGAAGCACTGATCCAACTGGCACTGTGAGCTGTCTAACAGCTAAAGTGTTACTGATTCTACAAAAAACAGTTTGCTTTAAAATGCAGTTCAAGTAATATTGAAACAAAAACATTTTTGTAAAAAATATTGAATAACTTAGCAGTAATTGGATTTAGAGAGCCAATGTTTGCATATCGTTTTTTGTCAGCGACAGACAATTAAGATGTGACGGTCGAGGTGAAGTGGTGCATCTCTATCTTAAAGAAGAAAATCCAGTTAAAGGCCTGTGGTTTGTGTAAACATGGTCAGATGAAAAAAAGTAGATGAGCACGTTGAATGATTAGAGAAAGTGGTTCGCCAGTAAAGGTGGTCGACTATAAAAAGGAAGTCCGATTGATCGGGAAAGTCTATCAGTTGATTAAAACTTTTACAAGCATCAAAATGTTCAAAGTAAGCTAAACTATATATTGCAAAAATGTTTGCTCAAAAATAATAAAATTTTTACAGGCTGTTATCGTAATTTCATCTTTCATCGTTTGCGCGACTGCCGGTGGATATGGCAGCAGAGGCCAGTCAATGGGCGGCATGATGAGCTCTTATGGAATGTCCTCCGGTGGCAGTAATGGCGGTGGTGGCTACGGTTCAGATGCCGGACAGGTTGTGCAGGCGGCAGTTCACAGTAGACATGAGGTGAAATTCTACGATGTTGAGTCTTCGCAAGAGCAGCAGCCTATTACGGTAGAAGTTGGCGCAAATAGTGTGCCGCTCAATATTTTGTTCAGAAGGTAAAAGCCGAGTTTTTAAACTGACTAATGCTAATGTTGTACATTGTCTTGTAGTGCCTCCTCCAACCTAAATATTCAGCAGATGCACGATAGTGCTCAAGGCAGCAACCAAGAGACTAGCAGTGAGGATGAGCCTCATTTCCTCAAACACCAAGTGACCAAGCCAAGTGAGTACATTCAGTTGTCCACCAAATGATGTTTAAAACATTAATGCAAACTTTGTTTTTCCTTTTCCTAAAACAGTCATTCAAGAGGTATTTACTTAGAAAACGGCTGCTAAAATGATAACAGGCAAACTAATCAACCTTGAACTTTTCTTTTTGCCCAGGTGTATGAGCGAATTGTGCCCTCAAGAAAAATTACACAAATGATCGAGCCCGTGAAGGAGGAGATTATTACCTATGTTGCAAGAGACCAGAACCAGGAAAAGCGTTCCTCAGGTGGTTATGGCGGATCCATGAGTGGCTCTTCTGGATTTTCGTCTTCTGGAAAATCTTCCAGTCGCAGCTTTGGCAGCAAAAGCTACTAATTAATTTTTTAAAAATTAGCAAAAACGCTTTTATTTATTCAGATAAACACTTTTGATTTTCATTTCAAATTGATTAACTATTTTAATTTTTGTTTGAACTGATAAAATTGCTTTTAATTTAGCTATCAAATCACCCACATGTTTCAGCGGTGAGAATTTGCATATGTAAATTGCTATTTTTTGTTTTGTTTTGTTTTCTTTATTGTACAACTCGTTAGATGTGAAATTCCAAAGTAAAAGTGCACTTCCACTTAGGAATAGAATGTAAAAAGTGTTAAAATAAACTCGCTCAATGCTAAATAGCAGACAATTGTGCAACAATTACGATGCGTTTTGCTTGACCCATTAAAGTATGGCACTTTAACATCCTTATAAGAAAAACAACTGTGTTTCAAAAGAGAAAGGGTACTGAATGCACTGCTCACGGGCGACAGATAACGGGCGACTAGCTTTACCGTTAATTAATTTGTTGCAGCCTCAGTGCAGAGTGGTGTTGTTAAGGCCACCAGTGAATGGCTCTGTCTGCCGGCTCTGTCCTTCAGCGCAACGGCGCAATGGCCCTTCAACTTTACGTAATGCTGCGGCACTACAGCTCCGTGTCTCTCTCACGTGTGACAAACTTGCCAAAGTTGACGATGCCCACTGTTGATTGCTGGGTGATGATCGAGGACAACAGCAGATCAGTGTGACAGCGGCGGTGTGGTGATGTATTGAGATGTGTCACGATGTGATGTGCACTTTGCCTAAACTCTCCCTGAACGCTAATGCCAAAGGTGTCCGAGTGAAATAAGTGACAGTCAAACAGGCAGTCAGACAGACAGACATTTGTATTAGATATGCACTCTGATAAGAGTGGACACTAAAAGAAAGAGCAATGTTCTCCTCAAGTTGAGACAAATAGGAGTTTCAGCGGTGATGATGGCAATGTTTTGCCTGCGTCTGCTTCTGTGGCCGCCACCGCAGCTGCCGCTCTAATTTACGTCCAGTGACGATTTGCCGCCGCCGATGATTGCCGATGATGGCGATCGTACAAACGGCGATGTGCTTTACTAACTGTACTGTGCCACTGCCATCTGATTGCACAAGTGACGATGCTATCCGAGACGAAGATCAACGGTGAACGGTGTGCGATGCTCTTCTCCATTGAAGTCTCTTTAAGAAAAAAGGGGAAACCAAAATAATCAAATCCACAACTAGTATATAAAGCAAATGAGAGCACACTTGCCTGGAACAGTGCATAGTTTAATTACTTTTTACAGTTTGTCAGCCTCTTGTTGTTACATTGATCATCATGTTCAAGGTACGTTTATGCTGTTCGTGCTCTGAACAATCTGGTAATCGTTTATGACAGTTTATCGCCGTCTTTGCTCTTGTGGCCTCTGTCTCCGCCTACGGAGGTGGTGGAGGAAGTGGTGGTGGTGGGTACAGCAGTGGAGGTGCTGGCTCAGGTGCACTTTCTGGTGGATACAGCAGCGGCGGTGGTCAGGGTGGTCAAACGATTCAAGCGGCAGTCAAGGTGAGGTGCAGTTTTGAATAGTACTTTCAACAGCATTTTCATTCAAAACTTTTCAGACCGTACATAATGTGCAGTATTATGATGTTCCGTCAAGCGGATCTTTGAACCCAACTACCATTGAGGTTGGAGCATCAGTCCCCACTATTACCATCCTTTTCAGAAGGTGATTAAGCTTGATATGCAACTTTCTGATTGTGACTAACAGTGTTGCCCACTTTCAGTGCGTCATCAAACCTGAACATTAAGCAGATCCATGATGGTGCACAAGGAAGCACCCAGGAAACTAGCAGCGAAGATGAGCCTCATGTGCTGAAGCACCAAGTGACCAAGCCAAGTGAGTACATTCGATTGTCTACCAAATGATGATTAATGCTAACCTTGTTTTTTCCTAATACAGTCATCCAGGAGGTAATTATTTAGAAAACTGATACAGAAGCGTTAACAGGTAAACTAATCAACTTTACACTTTGACTTCCGGTTTAGGTTCGTGAAATTATCAGCCCCTCGAGGAAAATCGTTCAGGCAAGTTGATCAAATTTAAAATTCTTTAACCATTTACTAATTAAATCTTTATCCATCGACCAACAGGAGATCCAGCCGGTCCAGGTACACCTAGATTAATAACTTCGAAATGTAACTTTACCCTATAATGAATTGTTGTCCTCTTGGACCAATAGGAGCACATTGAGACGATTGTTGCCAAGGCGACGGATCAACCCCAGCAACAACTGCAGCAGCAGCAACAGCTGGTTGCGCCCCAGCAGCAGCTTTCAGCTCCACGACAGCTCTCCTCTCCATCCGCCCTTCTCACCCCCAAAGCAGCATCTCCCCTTTCCTCCACTGGCTTTCTCGGCTCATCTCGCCCACTGAGCTTTGGCTCCTCCGGCGGCAAGGGCGGTCTGACCTCTCTGGGCAGTCTGGGCTCCACCAAGGGAGGCTACTAAGCGCAAGCCACACTGCTTCTCAAACCCTATTTATTTTTTCTTGCAAACTCACTTGCAGTTATTTATTAAACCTAAGCCATCAGTAAAACTATTGTGGAGTTTATTATTATGTTTTCTACTACTCACTCCTCCCAGTTTACAAGAATGTTTAGACAGGTGGAGGAGGAGGAGGTGGTGGTGGTGGTGTGGGTGTGTAGTAGTGGCCACTGGTGGCTAGAATATGTGCTTGAAGGAGAAAGGAAACAAGTTCCAGGCAGGCAGCTAAGATTGCCGTCTGCTGTCTGGTGACCACTGCGCCAGAGCCCACTACATAATCAGACAGCAGCCCGAATCGTCCTGGTCTCCGGGAGCACCATCCCCGGGAGTGGCACTTTCAGCAGCAGCCTTCTCAGTGGCCGAAGTCGGCTTTGAGGTCTCCTTCTTTCGATTGCCCTTGCTCTTGCTGTTGTTGTTCGCATGACGACTGTGCTGCGTCTGCTGAGGTGGCTGCTGGTGCTGGAGTTTGGTCGCAGAGGAAGAGCCACCGCCCGCCGCAGCAGTGTCCTTCTTGTTTGCCACTTTCGACTTTTGCATCTTGCTCGCTGGAGCGTGCACTTCCGAGGTGACGGGAGCTTTGCTGACCACCTTGCCCACCTTCTTGGTGTTCGCCTCGGGGGCGCAAAAGATGTGCTGAAACAGGGAAACAGTGTCAGTCAGCAAGGAGCTATTGTTCCCTCTTAGTCCTCTTACCTCGTAGTCATTGGGAGCAATGAGGGCAGTGGGGGCCTCGCTAGAGACGGCAGTCAGTGCGTCCCCGCCACCCTTTCCAGCACCCTTGTTCTTCGTCCCTCCCCCGGCCACCACCTTAACTCCACCGGCCTTGTACATGTGCACGTAGTCGGCGGGCGCGACCAGAGCCGTGGGTGCAGCCGAGTCGACTCGAGCGATTGAGGTGCCTCCTTTGCCGCCTTTGGCCGGCGCCTTTGGCACGGGCATATCGACGACGCCCAGCAGAACTGTGGGCTCGTCAGAGCGCACCTTCGCCACCTTCGACTTGGAGGCATTGGCGTGCGAGGTAGATCGGCCAGCCTTCGAAGTGGACGCACCAGCCGGAGCTGACATGCTAACGGGAAGCTTGGTGGCGCTAAGCTTGCTGCCACTGGCGCCCGCTATGTACTCACCCTCGGTGATCGCCTTGCTGGTGAAGCTGCTGGGAATTCGTTTGGGAGGCATCGTTCAGCTGATTGGTCAGACAGATAAAATCACACTTTTTTCAAGCTTTCTTTCAAACAGATTTTTGCTGACAACTAGGTCAGGCGTTTAAAAGCTCGTCACCCATTTTCGAACAAACAGTATTTAGTTTTTGAAAAATTTAAGACTGAAAGTTCTATTTCAGGACAAGTTTTGCATCGACTTCACAAAATGCCCTCATAAGTTATGACTCATAACATGTCAGCCTTAGAAAGGTGGCAAAAGTCATTACTGGAATAGTAAACAATATACGTGCATTTTGTGCTGTGAGAGTACATTTTTAACCGATTAAAAAATGCTTAGACTAGCGATCTTCTAGTGATGGTCTCTCAGTAGAAGACAATACAGTCTTTATCGACAGCTGATAAGATTGAGCACAGGCTCCACGAATATGGTTTTTCTCTTATCTAACTTCACAGTGCTGCCCTCTGTAGCACTGTAATAGTAAAGCTTGTTTTTTTGCCGTACAAAACTACGAGCACGTGACGTCTTTTTCGAGCACGTTTTTTGCGTTTTCTTTTCGCTTTATTTTTTAGTCGCCAAGCTCAGCTCTCACTTTTCATCAGTTCCCTTTTGAGTCTCAGCGAGGCAGGGTGAGCAACTACCACAATCGAGCTTTTTTGAACTTTCTTTTTCGCAAACGACCATCTTCCATCCCAGCTTTTTCGTAAGTGTCATTGACAAGTAGTAAAGTGTTAGATAAATCTAAGTATGTATTTATTAATTCTCTTGCGTGCTTTAGATTTTTCATACGTTTTTGTAATCAAATATATTGTTACTATAACGGAAGACTGCTGGCCGCTACTCATCGTGAATTTTCCATAGAGAACATTCTGTAGACGTCAGATTTCTCAGTCCTGCTCCAACCTTGTCGACCCGTTTTCAAAATTGCTATTCTGCGAAAAAAAAAACACTAGCCGGGTGACCGAATGTTAACTAAACCAAATTACTTTTGATGCAAAATGTTATTTGTACTTGCAAATACATAGCAAACAATGTATTTGATATCTTTTCTAATCTCCGAAACTAAGAACTTTTCTTAGACGGTAAATAACATACTGCATAAAAAGAGGTTTGGTTTAGTTGCAAATCGGTCACCAAATTGAATAGGGTTTTAAATGAAACATGTTTAGCCCTAAAAATGACTTGTTTTGCCCATTGCTCTTTAAATCAGTTTTAATTTAATTGTAACCTTTACCGCCAGTCGGATTTTTTTTGTCAAAAAGCGCTGAAATAGATAGTAAATCTAATTAGAACAAGCGTTAAAAGGTTAATATTAGAGGATCATTTATTTCACGTCGACAAGCACGTATAGCTAAACAAAGTCTGCTGTACAGTGAAAGGTAGAACTTTACATGGCAGACAACCCAAAATCAGTGCTATGCTGAGTCAGCATCACTATCAACCTGTTTCTAAATTCTCTGTATATCTTCTAAGAACTGCATCTCCAATCAAATGTAACAATACCCATTTTTCTTTTTACGCTTTCATCCAGGTTCGACTTCATCAAACATCTCTATGGCATCGATCGTGAATGGGAAAATGTCTTTCTCTAAACGCTTTAAAAGAACCCACCACGAACTGACGTCAATCCTTAAGGATTATGACCCACAAAATACAAAAAAGAATAAGATAATGAAAATAAGGTATAATTTTGAATTTTTAACTCAACATGTTTTCTGATTTTTTCTTTTTAGTTGGAAAGACGAGAAAACCTCTGAAAGTCTTGTTGAGGAACGTATTTTTCCGCTTGATAAAGACGAACGATGCAATGTGTACAAGTTGAAAGTAGCTGAGAAGATTATGACCAAAAAGAGTCATCAGTCGATTGATTATATGCCCTGGAAGCTTGTACCTATTACAGTAGTTAAACCAGAAAAACTACAATTTTTCCAGCCTGGAGGAAAATCAACTGAGCGCGCACGGCTGGAGGAGCTGCAGAAAAAGACTCCTCCCGTTCTATTTTATTTTTACATTCCTGATTTTCCCGAAGAGCCACCCGTTGAGTACCTTAACGGTAATAGCACGAAAATCATTTCAACGGTTGATAGTGTAAATGGCTTTACAGACTGGAGTCAACACATGCCTCCACGAACTGATTTAAATCTTTCGCCGACTTTTAATCAGTCTGCTGCTCAAGAGTCAACTAAAAAAGTCTGTTATTACTTTATGAAAGGCATATGCAATTTTGGAGATAAGTGTAAAAACTTGCATACAAAATAAGTCCCTGATATTCCTTGCGATGTCCTGCTCATTAATATACCATTGTAATTACTCATTAACTTAAAATTCACCTATTTTGTACTCTTCATTCATCCTTATAACTGATATGCTGTTTCAACGATGACAACTACTTTGATTTATATTATCGCAATTAAACATTGAGCTACTATCTCACAAATGAATCACAAAAATCAAATAGTTATAATTTGAAAAATGTTATTGCAAAATGTACACAAAAAATTACAGCTCATAGAAGTGAAAGCAGCCTCATCGTAACGCCGACTCGTTACATTCCTTTTGGTGCATCAGCTCCTTCTTTAACTCTCGAACCTCCGCGCAGAGATCTTCGATTACTTTCTAAAAGAAAAGAACAACTGTTAATAAGAGGAAAGTTAGTTTTGCGCTAAGCCTTCTTACCCTCAGTTCATTGTTCTGCTCTTCGTACTCGTCCACCTTGATTTTCAGCTCATCGATCTCCTTCTTCTTCTTCAGGCGACACCTCATTGCCGCAGCTCTGTTTCGCTCCAGAGAACGCTTCTTCCTATCTTTTGCATCCTCTTCCGCGGCGGTGCGACTCTTCCGACCGGGTTTCGCTTTAGGCGGCAGAGCTGCTTCGGTGGCTTTTAACCTCGAAAGTAGCTCTTCTTCGGACTTTTCCTTCCTCTTCGGCGGCAGACTAGAAATGTTGAGCTGTTTGGCGATTCTGTTAACGCTATTTTTGCTGTCGGCAGTTCCAGGCTTGGGCACTATTTTTATTAAACTTGACAGGCTCTTTGTAGAGGGAGGCAACCTGTCGTTGACTTCAAGGCTTCTGGTGATGGTAGTGGTGGGGGTGGGGGTGGGGGTGGGCGTGCTAATGGGGATGATGTTGTTGTTGATGATGTTGGGAGTGATGAGATGATTAACGCCACTGTTTGGGAGAGAAGGTTGTGCTGTGGGCAGAGAAGGCTCCTCTTGGTTCGGCAGCGGCAGAAAAGGCAAGGTGATGGGCGCAAGCAGTGGCGGCTTATTCTTTCTCGGGTAACTCCGCAGACACGTCAGCTCGGGAGCACTCTTTGGAACATCGAGCCTAATGTCCGGTGTGGTATTTTCCGTCGAGCCGACACCATTGGCGGCTGCATCGGTGAGCACTGGGGCCGACCTGGTAGTGACACTGCCTCCAGACGAATCACTGGTCTTTGCAGACGGAGGACAGATGACAGAGACCACATTTGACCGCTGGTTGTTATTGTTGTTGTTGATGCTGATGCTGTTGTTGATGTTGTTGATGTTGTTGATGTTGTTGTTGTTGTTGTTGTTGTTTGCCCTGCTGGCACCATTGAAACTGCTGGTAGGCTCCTCTAGAGAAGATGTCTTCTGCAGAAGTGGTGGCTCTGGTTCGACCTCGATTGCACTGGTGCCCACCA
>JAALOO010002195.1_pt1 | contig 11282 bp, 10 predicted proteins | sample 7257641 | NCBI WGS metagenome assembly JAALOO01 (sample SAMN14085613, study PRJNA598686) | mite metagenome | biome: ENVO:01001000; feature: ENVO:01001002; material: ENVO:01001226; isolation source: single female mite from University of Michigan culture on fish food culture... ... | reverse complement strand
TTTATAAATTATTAATTTTTAAAACCCGGTCCTACAAAAGTGAACGGTACCTTGTCAGTTTGATGTTCACTCGGAAGATGGCGTCTCAATGCCTTAGAAATGAATTTAATTTTTTACTTTTTATTTTGTGAGCTTTTAGCTTTTCGCTTTTTGTTGAGTAAATTAATTATTTTTTGGTGCAGTTTCTTATAAAAGTTTTTAAATAAAAAACTGTTGTTGTTGCTAGGCAAATGTGGCTGAAAAAATTTTAGTTTGATTGCAAAAAACTAATGCGAAGTTCAGCCTAGAGTGCTTCAAAAAATAAGACGTTGCCCAAGTTGCTGTCAAAGAGAAGCCGTCAACTTTGTCGTTTGTAGATTTTAAAACAAACACGCACATTTTTATCATTTTGTTCCGTTACCGCAAATAGTAACCGTGTGATTGAAAAAAAGATATTTGAATTGGAAAGAAAGAGAGAAAAAGAACACTTTGCACTCTTGGTAAAACTTCCTAGGGCAAAGTTGGCAGACGACAGACATTTTGAGTTTGCAAGTCAAGTGTGTTTGTCTTTCATTTTTAAGTCATTGCTTCCATGTCTCCTTTTCCCTTTTAACTTTACCGCCCCGGTTCTTTTAAAGTTGCCGACTGATACGGTGTTTTTTCTCCCTCTTTGAAGCTCACCCTTTACACGACACATTGTGGATAGATTGTCTGAGGCTGTACTTTTTAAGACATTTTTTAAACTGTCTAAAAAGGTGTGAGTTGCAATTGACTGACTACATTAGTAACCAAATGTTTTTTTTTGTAAAAATCTCACTCAATTTTTAGCCGTTGTGTTTTAGTTTTTCATTTACTTCATTCAGTGAAAATGTGCCTTTGTGAGTGGTGGATCATCTGCTCATCAAGTGATCATAAAAGTATTTCATCATCACGACGTCCATCATTGTTTTTGTTTGCAGTTAATTAGGCCTACCTGTGTTTTGGTTGCCGTACACATTTACCAACTAACTAACACACTAACATTCACGGAGGTCTCCTTTTCTTTCTCGCTTTCTCACACTGTCCTCCAATTAGTGCCCATTAACAAGACACTGAGTTAAGTGTGTGCTGTGTAGTGCCACTGGCTGCTCGTTTAATCGCTTGAAAGGTAAAACAGAAGAAATTGAACTTTGTTGATATTATTTGAAGCTAGCTGTTATAAATTACAAAAATTTTCCAAAGCATCTAAGGAATCTTTTTTGATTTTTTTTCAATCGACAAAGTTGGGATTAAAGAAGCATTCAGAGCATCACGTTAGTGCGTTAGTTTTTCCCCTTTTTCCGGCTTCATAATTTTAAAATGACCTTGCGCATTAGCAGCGGCAGCAACAACAGTTCCTGAGCTTTTCCACCAGCTTAAATGTTCCTAATTATTGGATAGATATCCACATGATTTCAATTGACGGCAGTTCTTCTCAGCCGAGATGCTTTTTCAGTGTTGAATGCATGTTCAATGTTCAGCTCAACTTCTCGTCTCTCTTCTTAATATTTATTGCCCGTGATTATGTGTCCATTAAATTTGATGGCGATTTTATTTATATTTTACATTGAACAGGGCTCTGGTAAATTCGTCCTTTTTGTATTTTATAATACTCTTCTTCCCCTGTAAACTTCAAACAACAAAACGCTGAAAAAGTAAAGTGGTGGTGGAGGCTGGTGATGAGAAGAGAGAGAGAGAGAGAGAGGAACATCTTAATGCCCACCACCACCACTAGTGATATTTTGCTCACTAACTAGTAAACGACTGCTAAAGTCTATAATTAAAACACATTAGAGAGCACGAGCAGTTCAACTTTCAACTTTACACAGGTGTCAGGCTGGCAGCCAACTTTGGCTTTAGTTTTAAATTTATGGAAACGAGCGACTCTGTTTTAGTGTGTGTGTGCAAGTGAGTGCTAGTGTGATTACCCCCTCTTTATCCCCTGTTTTTTTTATTTGATGAGTTCTCTCTCTCTCTCTCTCTCTCTCTTTCAGTCCTCCTGCGCCTCCCGTTAATATATTTATTACCACCGCTGCGCATGGTGTTATTAGCGGCAATAAATATTACATAATAGTCGCCGTTTAGCGCGCGCGCTTTTGCTTGCTCTGGCACTTGCTTGCTCCCTGTTCTCGCCCTGCTCGCCCACCCCCGGTATAAAATGGTATAAAATGGACATCGACGTCGTCTTGGTCGTCTTGGTCGTCATCATCATCATCATCGACATTACATCGTTGATGATGTCACGCCATTAACCACCCCGCTCTAAGATGCTGCTGTTGCTGTACACTTCTTTAAAGAAATTAGCATAATGCGCAAATTTAAAAAGTGATTTTCAGGGGCGGCAGCAGCAACAGCAACAGTCTGTGTGGCCCATTCATCAGGCACTTTCTGCTGATCAGTCTAAGCAGAAGTTTGATGATCAAGGGCGAGGAGTGGGTTTGCTCTTGTTTTTTCCTCCTGATTATCCGATTTGATGTTGCGATACTTTCATATCAGATCGATAGATTTACTTTAGAAGAGGAGGAAGTTATTGCACTAGCCTTGCACTTTTAATATCAGTTGGAAAAAAATGTTCATGATTAAAACTTTTTTTGTTTGCTTGAAACTCTTCTCAGCCGAATTTTTTAAAGTTTGCTAGCTTGTATCTGTTAATCTGTTTCTCAAGTTTAACGGCGCATCACTAGCTTACTTTTTTTATTTTTTCAGTCACACGCCAGCCATTTTGCTTAGCACTTACTCCACTGCACTGCTACTACTAAAGCTGTCCACCTGGACACTACGTAAATTATATCTTCCGTTTCTTTCATCTTTTTTTCTCACCCGCTCGCTAATCAGCAAATTTACGCTCGCTTTACAGTCGTTACTTCTTCTTCTTCCTTTTCTTTTTTATTGCGCTCACTGGTACAGCATTTGTTTCACCTATGCAGACACCTCAGACTTTATTAGGATTTCGCACACTGTGAACTTGCCTTTTCAGCTTCTTCTCCTCAGAGACTGCTGCTGCTGCTGCTGCTGTCTGACGCCCTGTGCTGAATTTGGGCGCCCTGTGTTTTGGCCAAACTGATGGTCAGGCTCACCTTGCTGGAAAATAGATCATATTTAGTGGAAACTTTACCCAACAAAGAGAAAGAGATTGTTGGCCGTTTTTATTGTCTATTTCTATGGCCATTTTTTACTGTCTGGCTGTTAATGCTTTTAAAACCTACTAACAACCTGAAGAGAAGATACACTGTGTATTCTCTTTCTCTTTCTCTTTCTCCACTGGTCAGCTTTTGTTTTATTATTAGGCATTTTAATAATAGTGGCGGTGGTGGTAGTGGGTACTTTCAATTGACGACCGACTCTGTGTGTGTGTGTGTGTTGCTGGTGATAAATTGTCAGCTAATCTTTCCAAGAGTTTGAAGAGAGACCCAAAAAGAAGAAGAAGAAGACAGACGACTGATAGCAGACAGTTTAGTGCTGGTGGTGGTGGTGGTGGTGGTGGACGCTGAATATGCTGAATATGCTCGGCAATAATTTATATATTATTTTGGCAGATTAAAGTGCGCTGATATCAGAAATGAACAAAAGTGGAAGGGGTAGCAAGTGCAATGTGTAAGCTGGCCATTTTTGGCTATTATTACTTTTAAAGCTATTCACTTTTAATGTTGCTGCCGCTGCTGCTGCAAGCTCGTCCCTTGGCTGTTTTGCTGTTGATTTTCCTTTTTTTATTTTAGCAAATGTTTTTCGCCATTGCAACTGCTGACCGTGTTTTCATTTAGCGCGTTCTGGGCTTGTGAAAGAAAAAACTCGTCGATAGCCAGATCGGCAATTAATATAATATAAAGCAAAAAGCACATTATACTCTAGAGCTGTGATAATTAAAAATAATTTGCTCGACATGATTTAAAGATTAGTAATTTTTTTACTTGCTTGCCACTACTGCTTTTCCATTTGCTGCAAACTGCCAAAGCAGCTTGCAGCAGTTTGATGTTGACGTGCCACACAAAGATCGGTCGAGGCCGTACTTCAAAGTACAGTTTCAACTTCACAGTAAACACATTTTTGTTTACCATTTCAAGCATCACTACTATTCAGCACTACTATTTTATGCCTTTTATTTGCAGTAGTCTTACTACTACTACTACTGCTTCTATCTTACAAAAATACTGTTGCCGAATACTGTTTACCGCTTATCAGCGTGGTAGAAATTGCAGCAGCAGATTGCCGATTTATAACGATAATGGCCAGTGATAAATCAAAGGAGAAAAGCTGCTGCTGCTGCTGTTGCTGCTACACTAAACTCTAAAGTTTCGCTATTTGGGTGTTCTCTGCTGTTGTTGATGTTGTTGATGTTGTTGATGGTGCTGCTGCTGCTGTTGCCCACTGGAGATATATTCATGACTGCAATTGGGCGCCATTAGGCGCCTGAAAAAAGCATTCGATGAATGGGTGGCCTCTCGCTCCTTTGGTGGCAAAAGCAAAGAGGAAAAGAGTAGAAGGATGCAATAGATGCATCGATGTGATCAACAGCATCATTGAAAAAATTGCTGCCCTGGACAACAAATTAGAGAGTGTGATCGGCGCGCACATTAACCTCTAACCTTTGGCGCATTTGGTCTCTTAATGGGCCCTGCTTGACCTGGCTTCCTCTTGAGCTGTGCAATGTTTCTCTGTTTGCAATGCTCTATCAGTTTTTCTGCAACGGCATACCTGAAAACTGTTTCAGTTTTTTATTTGTTCATTTTTGGTCAGAGTGGTAACGGGTGATTTAATTCTGCTACTTGCTGGTCTGTGTGTGTGTCTTTTATTACTCACTGAACTGACCTCTCGTTGTTGGATTGGAGTCGCTAATCGGTCAAAGTTTTCAACCATGTTGGTGGTAGCTTCACTATCGCTGCAATTAGGTTTCCGTTTTCCTCTTCTTTTTCTTTTTCTTTAGTTTGGGTGCCATCAATTGACGAGAACTGTCAAAGGGAAAAAGGCCAAATTGTATATCATTTTTCAAAGTTTCTATTGCTACCGTTTTTGTTTTTTTTTCTGCTCATTCTTTATCAGGCAAAGCAAACTTTGATGGCGGCTGCCTGCTATTTTTTTATGGTGCTTTAGTACCAATTTGACCACAATTATTATTACTATTGTTTAGTCGGAAACTACCCCTTTTCTTTTTGCAATGGTACGGCAATTAACACTGCACTTTCCGCTCTTGAAGCTCACAAATTACTCAAAATGGAAAACTCCCCTACAAATCTCTTATCAGAAGACTCCTCGAATTTCATTATTAGCATTACTCTCTCTCTCTTTCTCTTTTCTATACACCTTGTCTGCGACTGATAGAACCGCCAAAGTTTGTAGCTCATTTTTCATTCATTCAGCCATTTGTCTCCTTTGGCTCAATGTTTTCATTTTCAGCCACTCTCAAATCAGTCATCTCCTGGCTAATAGGCCAACTACCAGTGTAAACTAACTGGCGACTGTCTGATTGCTAAATTGTTTCATAATTGTTGGGAAAAATAACAACTTTCATTTTTGTTGTTTTTTACCATAAGTCAGAAGCTATACCGTTACAATTAGTTAGAATGTGGTGTGAGTGTTTCGCCCTAAGACTGCTTGAATTCACGCTGTTATAGAAGAACTTTACAGAAAAGACCAATATTTTTCTACGTTTTTCAACGTTTACCCAGTCCAGTTTACCCAGTCATGTGACTGCTTAAATATTGCGTAATTTGCCATTTTCCCGGGAGTTTTAGTCAGCCACGAACTTACTGTGAACTACTGAACGGCCACCAACGCAATGTGCCAACTTCAGTGGTAGCTTAGGGTTAGCTGTTTAATAAAAACATTTTTTTCTTTTTAATAACTTTTTATTTGGTCTGCTGATAAGATAGCGCCAATTTGAGTGTGCAAACAAAATTTTAATTAGACCTGCTTCCTCTCTTCTCATTCTTCCCTCCCTCCCACTCACTTGCTAAGACGCTCTCTTTTTACAGCTTTGGGCTAAATTTACAACTTTAAGAAAGCGGTGTTTTTAGGTAGGAACCGTTCTTTTGCCGTCTTTTCCCCGGTGAGACGATGTCAATGTCGCTTGCAGACATTGTGCTTGTGTGTGTGTGCTCGCCCGGAGAAGCTGAGTCAACTTTAAACACAAAAAAAGTTAAACTAAAGCGGTCACGCAACGACAGACTTATTTTGTAGTAGACTTAGCATTTTATAATTAACAAAATTATTTTAATCATCTCCAGGCAATAAACTTTTTTGCCGTTGTGGCAAAAAAACGGTACTGCGTTTTTGGCTGCTCTTTTATTTTAATCCTTTTGCATTTTTTAATAGCAAAGGTTCTACTAGTCGACTTTTAGTTTTTTGGTTGTTAGCGTTTAAGCAGTGTAAACTCCGTTTTTTATCTTTAATTAAAAAACTTTGTGGTGCTCAATGTTTGCTTTTGTTTAGAACGGATAAAGTAAAAGAAGTATCTGTTGACTGTTGAAGGTGATATTAAAGTTGATAAAGTTTACCATTAATAAGTAAGTTTTAAGAAAACACAGACAAAGTATCTTACTGCTGGGTTGACTTTTGTTATTATGATTAGTTTTGCCGTTCAAACAGAGCATCAAAACTAAATTAAAGCGGAAATTAAAGGTGAAAAGAAGCAGCAGCAACGGATATTTGCGTGTCTAGGAATTTTCCTTTTTATACTTTTGCTTTTAGTTTGTTTTGTCAGTGTGTGTGTGTCATCATCAACAATTTGGAGTGTTTTTCAAAGCAAAAAAGAAGAGGAATATGAGGAGACTTTTTATTTTTATAAAAAATCGCATTTTGTATTTTTTGCAGTTGGTCGCCTTTTGTCTAGATGGCGTTATGTGTATTGTGTAATTCATTTTAGTTTTTTCGTTTCGTTTTTTGCTTTTAGAACAAAATGGCCATTGATTTTTGAAACTAGTAGTGTTTCATTTTTTAGTTTAGCACTAAAATGTATTGATTTTTGACAATTTTGAAATGTGTCGTGTTTTTGTTTTGTTTGAAAATTTTCATGCTGATTCCCCTCCTTTTTTGCTGTTGTTTCAGCTCTTGAATGTCAATAATTCAAATTGAGTTTTCCTGCATAGTTTAATTTTTTTCTTTTGTTGTGGCATTTCATTTTATGCCAGCAAATTGCAAAACTCAAAGTTGTTGTTGAATTTTATTTGCCTGTTTCTCCTTCTTTCTTTTCTGCCCAACCGAAAACTAAATCGATAGTGTCCTGCGACAACAGCAAGTTGAAGGTGAAAAACACTGAAAACTTTGCCTGTCTAACGACATTTTGGGCTATTATAAAAAAATGTAAAATTGAGGTTCTTTCCTATTTATTATTTATCAATTGCCAGCTTGTCGCATAATTAGCGGTTCCCTTCTTTTGTCTGCTTCTGCTGCTGCTGAAATTGGTGCAACTAAAATGCCTTCCACGGCCTCCGTCCATTGAACTACAGCAGCAACAACAGCAGCAGCATTTCCTTTTCTCTTGTCCTTTTTTTCCTTTTGCTTCTCTTTTCTTTGCAAAGGTTTTTTATTTAACCGAAACTGCTGCTTCACTTCACTTCACTTTAATTTACTGTACAGCATTACGACTGCTGCTGCTGTCCTAGCTGTAAAGCACCACCACCACCACCACCACCACCACCAGAAATTGCAATTGGTTAATATTATTGCAAATCAAAATTATAATTTAAGAGTCGCCAGCAGCAGCGGCAGCGGCAGTGGCCGCAGTGCTCTGCGAAATTACGGGTCTCTGGTGAAATGTGGGGCTAAAAAGGAGAGGGGGGAAAGAAGAAAGCGAAAGCAAGAGCACTTTGGCTTGAAAACTTAATTGACGAATTTTCCTTCTGCCTTACTTGGTTGTCCAGCAGCAGCACTTTCTGTGACACAATGGACGCCCGCAGTGGGCGCGAGCTGGTGGCGCAATTTTCTCAATTGGAAATGGTGCAGTGCTGCTGATGGTGGTGCTGGTCATCCCATTTCTTTCTCTCTTCCCACTAGAATTGACCATTAGTTTTGGACGTCTTTCAAAAGTAAAGAATGGTCTGTCCTTCTTCTTTCTCTCCCTTGAAAAGCTGGTTTAAATTTTTTTTCATTATATCGATTTAGTTTTGAGTTATTATATTGGCGGCGGCGGTGGCGGCGGTCTGGTTCTGGTTCTTGGGGTTCTGTTCAGTGTACTAGGCGTGAGGGAGCTGAACTGAGCACAACATGAACAGATCTTGGGCCTCCACAATTAGAACCATTCTTTTTCAGACAGTTTTTTCTCCTGTTTTTGGTGAGGTTTTTTTTGTTGGAGATTTTGCTGCCTCTTCTATATCTTTTCTCCACTTGCTCAATCTCATTATTTTTTAAAGTTGTCATTATTTATTATAAATGGACAGAAGAATAAAAATAAGTCATTGCAATGTCTTTGTCTCTGCACAGTTTCGTCGCCTCATTCTTTCATTCTTTCTGCCGTCTCCTCCTCCTCCTTCTTCACAATTCTCGTTTTTAAAGCAAGAGTGGCCATTAGTTTTGCAGCTCTAGTCACTTTCATGTCTTCTTTTTCTCTCTCTCTTATTTTCCTCCCCCTCCCCCGCCGCCTGTCTAACCAGAAAAAAAAGAGAGAAGGAAAATAAAATAAAAAGTTGCCTGGACAATGGTCAGCCTGATGGCTAGGGGGAGGAAGAAAGTCAAGAAGAAGTGAGAAGAGAGCGGCTGTCGCTTTCATTTTGCCTCTTCTCTTATCTGGCGCACACTGTCCTTCCCTTGTCCTCCCTCGCATTTCGCTTCTCATTCCCATCATTCTACTTTGTGCTTTCATTCATTCATTCTTCCAATTCTCTACATTCTCAATTGAAATTTATTAAATAACCCCGCGCTGGTTGTGCTCCTGCACTGCTCTACTCTGCAAAAGAGAATTCTGGTCCTCTGTTCAGTGTAAAAGTCGGCCTCCTTCGGGAACGAGCGGCAGCCGTTGCAGCAGCACTCTTTCATTGTTGGCAGGCGCTGGAACAGCAGCACTCACTAGCATCATTTTTCTCCATTTGCACAAATATTAGCTCTGCTATACTGCCCAGTGGTCAGTCTGGCTGCTGCTGTTTCACTGCCAGCACCACCATCACCACGACTACGCCGCATCCCTTTTTTCTCTAAAAAATTTGAACCGTTCCAGCAGGGAAAAGGACGGCGGCAACGGTGGCAGCTCTCCCTCTCTTTCCACTACCAACACCACTTTCCAACACTAGCTGACAGCTGTGTAGTGCCTGTGCCTGCTTTTGTGGGGGTGGGGGTGCTCGGGTGTTTGCGCTCGGGCACTCTCTTTTCTCTCTGTTGGCTTTCAGCCCTCTTGCAGCACTTCTACTGGCCGCTGAGCAATTTTTCAGACTTTAGACTCGTTAACTGGACATTTAAAGTGGCAGCTAGCCAGAACTACCACCACCGCCACAGTCCCCACTGGACGCTGGTCAGTGTCGGGGGCTGCCAGTGCCAGTGCCAATGCAGAAAGGTCTCTCTTTCTCATTGTCGCCCATCTTTCTTTCCTTCTTCTCTTCCCTTTCCATTCCTTTCCATCGTCTCTCACTCTTTTATATTGCACACTGCTACTGCACAGGCAAACTTTAATTTGCACACAGAGACAGGCACAGTTAGCTGGGCTGCAGAATTTTGCAATAATGCGCAAAGTACAAATAATAATGGCAGCAGCAAAACTGGTGGTGGTGGAAAAGAAGACTTCAGGCTGTCCAGCAGCAGCAGCAGCAGCAGCTTTAATACGTTATGTAATGTATGGCTTCTTTGGTAATCATTTTTATTCTTCTTTCTTTTCTGCTGCCATTGCTGTTGCTGCTGCTTGGTCACTTTACTTTAAATCATAATATAATGCCACCGTCTTATGTCTTAATGTTTATTATTATTACTGCTGCTGCTGCTGCTGCTGTTGTTGTTGTTGGCTAGCTGGTCAGTTTCCTCTTCTTCTTCAGCTCAGTTCAGCCTGGTTGGCACTTTTGCTCATTTATTCGCTTCTTTTCCTTTGTTCGCCGTCCTCTGCTGCTGCTGTTTCCTCCTCTTCGTTTTCTACACTGGAAATTGCTTTGCGCATAAAAATTAGTCGAAAAGTAGTAGTATAAAGTATAAAATATAAAACGGTCCAATTTCTTCTTCTTCTTCTTCTTTTGATGGGAGCACTTTGGAGTTTTGGAGCGCCTTTCCTTTCCTTTTCTTACACTTTTTGGTTCCTTTCCCCTTCAAATAAATTTCCCTTTTTATTTGTCCAGCAGCAGCGATGGCGGCGGCGGCGGCTGTGGAACCAAATAATCTCTGAAACGCACAGTGGCAATGGTTTTCTTTGTACGGCAGCCCTTCCCAAACATGTCTACACTTTTTTGCTGTATTCAATCTTGGTGCTACTACCATGCCATTGCTTTCTAAAAAGTTTGTCCAGTTCAGTTAAACCAAAAAAAATGATGATTCAGTTGAACTTACCATCGTTTTTAGCACACACACACACACACACACATCTTTACACACTATTGTGTACACATTACCAGTTTCTTTCTCGTACACTGTACGACATCAACGGAGTGCAAGTCCAAATGCAAGTGAGTGCAGGGCTTTCAGCAAATGTAAATATTTTAAAAGCATTCAATTTATTTCAATTTAATTGCATTTAGTGTTAGCTCTTTTTTGTTGCTGCTACTTTCCCTGTTTCTGTTTTTGCACCCACTCACACACGCCAAAGTGGGTTTCAGATCTGGACCTCGACCTTTTCCGAATCAGCAAAGCTGAAAGCTGAAGAAAAGTAAATTAATTGATTGCCGCTGCTGCTGCTGCTGCTGTTGATGCTGTTGATGCTGTTGATGCTCTGCCCTGCACACCAAATCTCAGCATGCACCATGCTTTTCCCATTTTCGGCCGTCGTCTTCGTCTCATTGACGCAAAACAGCGGCTCGAAACTCACTGGTGGCGATTAGATTCTGGTGCAGTACTGATGCTGCTTTCAGTCCTCGTCGTCGCTATTGCACCCCATTTAATTGGCTGTTTACGTAGTTTTACACTTAAAAACATATCACCTATCACACAGTGCTGCTGCTGGTGGTGTTGGTGGTGTTCTAGGCGCGCAAATAAGTGCTCCTGGTCCTCTCTCTCTCCTTCTGTTGGTGCTGTACAGTGCTGCAGTGCTGAACAGAACATTCTGTGGGCTGAGAACGGGAAGAAGAAGAAGAAGTGGAAGAAGAAGAGGAGAAAACGATAGCACCGTTCTTTGCTCTCTCTCTCTCTCTCTCTCTCTCTCTCTCTCTCTCTCTCTCTCTCTTTCT
>JAALOO010002194.1_pt1 | contig 11291 bp, 6 predicted proteins | sample 7257641 | NCBI WGS metagenome assembly JAALOO01 (sample SAMN14085613, study PRJNA598686) | mite metagenome | biome: ENVO:01001000; feature: ENVO:01001002; material: ENVO:01001226; isolation source: single female mite from University of Michigan culture on fish food culture... ... | reverse complement strand
GCGTTGAGATGCTGGCCGATGAAGGCCCATCAATGGGAAAGTGGGCTGATGAACGTTGTGAAAAGAGAAACATGGTCGTCTGTCAGCGAATGCCGCCCATATCGGTTCAGTTGTTAGCGGCGACGGTGATCGAGTTGAAACACAGTTTGCAGCAAATGGCAAGTAGTTTGACAGAAGCAAAAAAAGAAATAACTGAGTTAAAAACAAAAAAAGATGCAGCAATTCCCATTGGTTTCATCTACGTCCAACTGCCCAAAGATAAAGCGCCCAGTGAGTTGTGGCCCAGTATGACCTGGGCGGATATCTCCAAAGACTACGAAGGCGTCTTCTTCCGAGTTGTGGGCGGTGATGCGGCCAGCTTTGGACAGGTCCAACAAGGAAATGCTCCCAGATTGGGCACAGTCCATTGCAGTGTTGGCAGTGAGGATATAATTAATAAGTCTTATAATGATCCTTTCAACTTGACCATTCCAATGAGTGACTGGAGTGACGGCATTCATACCGGTAGAGATAGTGGCTCTAACAACTACTACATGAATTTCAAACTCACCGACGCTGAAGAGGTGCGACCAAAAAATATGGCTATCAAGGTTTACAAGAGAACTGCCTAAAATGTTTTGTGCTTGATAAAAATTAATACTAAACTAGATTTGAGTTAAAAACGTAAAATATTTAAGATTTTATCAATTAAAACTTCAGCACATCAGGCTGAAACACAGTTTTTTAATAAAAACTATCATTTTTACCGACGTTGCCGAAATGCGGCAGAAAAATATATCTGTCAAAGTGTAAAAGAGTACTGCATAGTTGGGTTGTGCTGAGCGAAAACAACCACTACTTTGTTATCTATTGTACTTGCAAAAATTAATAAAATTGTTTGTTTGTTTTGTAATCCTTAATAAATAAAAAATTGAGATCAGTTAATAAAGTTTATTGATTCCAAACAATGTTTGATTTTTAAGTAAAAATTTATTATTTAAGCTATGTGTTAATTTTTCATTAATTTTTAAAAAGATTGGTGTCAAGAGTGCCATTTTGTGTCATAGAAACAAAATTATTTTTGTTTTAAAAACGCTTTTGACATGTATAAAAGGTGAAACTTTTAAACTTACTTTTAATGTAATTTTATTTTATTTTTTAAAATTGAATAAATAAACAAAATAAAAATTAAACTTGTTGTTGTTTTACTCTTATTAGCAGTGTACTTTGGTAAACTTTTCAACAAAATTTTAAAAACAAGAAAAATACTTAAAATATTTTTTTTTTGATTTTTTAGACTGCCAAAGTGCAGTTCAAAGTGAAGCCAGTGAGGCGGCCTCGCGGCCCTGCAGCGGCGACTGGGAGCAGTACAAGGACGAGCACTGCTACAAACTCTTCGACGGCGTAGTGTCCTTCAGTGACGCGGAGAAGGTCTGCCGGACGAACAACAGCTCAATGGTGGCAATTCACTACGCAGAGGAGCAAGCCTTTCTAAACCACTACATCTTTACAATGAAGAAAGCAGTGGACAATGTGTGGATCGGCGCAAAGGAGGTTGGAAGGGGGCAGTTCCAGTGGGCGGCGGACCACTCCCTGATGGCCGCCGGAGGGTACACAAATTGGGCGGTGGGTAGTCCCAAAAATCATTCTGACTACTGCGTGCAGATGAGCGGCGACCCAGACTCGGTGGGCAGGTGGGCGGATGAGCCGTGCGCCCGCAAGAATCTGGTCGTCTGCCAGCAGCTGCCGCTGCCCTCCGTTCAGCTGCTGGCCAGTGCGGTGATCGAGCTGAAGCACGCCCTGGCAGACACTAAAGCGGAGCTAGCTCAGCTGAAGAAGGACACGGCGAGAGCCATTCCTCTTGGTTTCACCTACGTCCAGCTGCCCAAAGATAAGGCGCCCAGTGAACTGTGGCCCAGCATGACCTGGACGGATATCTCCAGCAGCTACGAGGGCGTCTTCTTTCGTGTAGCCGGCGGAGAGGCGGCCAGCTTTGGTCAAGTGCAAGGGTACAATGCGCCTCGGCTAGAAACAATTCACGTCGACTTTGCGGGGAAGAACCCGATGCTGACGCAGCATTTTTCTCCCTACAACCTGTCCCTCCCGATGACTAGCTGGAGTGACGCTATTCACACCGGCTCTTCTGCTTCAGGGAACTACTTTTTCATGAACTTTAAGCACACTGACGTTGCTGAGGTGCGGCCAAAAAATATGGCTATTAAGGTGTACAAACGGACTGCATAGTTTGGTTGTGAAAAGATTTTTATCATTATTAAATGTATTTGCAAAAATTATAACTGTTTGTTTTTAAATCTTAGAAACGCAAAAATTAAAAACAATAAATGAGAATTGATAACAGATCTAATTTAATTTTTTTATTTAGTTACAAAAAAATGATAAATTTTTGTAAAGTATATAAATTTCTTTTATGATTAATAAAATACAGTTTTTGTTAAACGCAAACAAAATTTTGTTTTAAAAATGAAACTTGTTTTACTTTTAGCCTTTTTTAGTTTTATATTTTGGGGTAACGTTTTGTGTGGTTATTATTAAATTTGTTAAATTTAAACTTTTAAAATAATTTTTGTGCACAGATATTGTTTTTGCTGCTGATGACATTTTTCCTTGTGGCGACTGGGAGCAATACAAAGATGAACACTGCTATAAACTGTTTGAAACAATGCAACCGTACAATGATTCAAAAAAAATTTGCCAATTAAACAACTCCACTTTAGTATCAATTCACTACGCTGAAGAACAAAATTTTCTGACCAACTACATTTTTACAAAAAAGAAAGTGATTGAAAATGTGTGGATTGGCGCCCGGTACGTTGGTAACAAACTGTTTTATTGGGAAGATCACACTCAACTAACCGGTGCTTACAGCAACTGGGGAGCTGGTTTTCCTAAAAATTTAAATGATCATTGTGTAGAACTGCACGCTGAAGAAGGTTCAGTAGGCAAGTGGTTTGAGGAACGATGTGCAAAGAAAAACTTGGTTGTCTGCCAAAAGGCGCCGGAAATTTCATTGAAACTGCTTGCTGAGACTGTCCTTGAGTTGAAACACAGCCTCTTGCAAACAGTCAGCCGGTTGACAGAAACAGAAAATGAGCTTCAAAAAACTAAAAAAGTTATGACTCAAAACTCAAACGCTCTTGTTGAAACAAAAAGAGAAGTAGAGCAGTTGAAAAAGGAAAGCATTCCAATCGGTTTTGTTTATGTTCAGTTGCCCAAAAATAAGGCTCCAGCTGAACTGTGGCCTACTTTAACATGGAAGGACATTAGTGCCGAGTATGAAGGTGTCTTTTTTCGCGTAGTGGGAGGTGGTGCCGCCAATTTTGGTACAATTCAAGATTGGAATGCACCTCGATTAGAAATGGTACATATGGGCAATCAAGATAATATAATAGGTAAAGCTAATATAGAAAGAATCAATTTAACTATTCCCGCCTCTGGTTGGAGTGAAGGCATATATACTGGCTCAAGTGACGGTCAAGCTAGCATTTATGTAAACTTCAAGCTTTCAAACATAGCCGAAGTGCGGCCCAAAAATATGGCCATAAAAGTGTACAAGCGAAGTGCATAGCTTGGTTGTATAAGTAAAAAAATGTAGTAAAATGCTATCAAATGTACATGTTTTAAAATTATTGTTTGTTTTTAAATCTTGGAAACACAAATATTTACACAAAAAGTTATTTTTTTGTAAGATAGCTTCCAAATTAAAACTAAAAGTAAACAAAAAATTTTTTAAATAGAGTATAAAAATGATTTTATTTTTCAATTTTTTGTGCAGTTTTATTTTTGCATTTTTTTACTTTTAACATGAAGTTTGTTTTAGTTGTCGTTTTGGCTTTTTTAGTAAACTGGGGTAAATTTTTGTAATTGTTTAACATCAAAACAAAATAATTTTACAACTTTTATTGATCAGAGGTCACTTTCAGTGCTGAAAACGGTGCCCCTTGCGGCGACTGGGAGCAGTTCAAGGACGAGCACTGCTACAAACTCTTTGACGAGTTCAAGTCGTACAGTGACGCGGAAAAGATTTGTCAGGTAAACAACTCAACTTTAGTGTCAATTCACTACGCAGAGGAGCAGAATTTTCTGAGCAATTACATCTTTACCAAGCGGAAGATCGTCGACAATGTGTGGATTGGCGCCCGGTACGCCGGTGATAAGCTTTACAAGTGGGAGGATCACAGCACCGTACAAGGGTACAGCAACTGGGCGTCGGGCAATCCAAAGAACCTAACTGATCACTGCGTAGAGATGCTGGCCGATGAAAGTCTGCAGGGAAAGTGGGCCGACGAGCGGTGTGAAAGGCGAAATGTCGTTCTTTGCCAGCGAATGCCGGTGATCTCCCTTCGGCTACTGGCCGAGACGATGGTTGAGCTGAAGCACGCCCTCCAGCATACGGTCACTGAGTTAGCGGAAACTAAAAAGGAGTTTGCTCAGCTAAAGAAGGAGACCATCACACTTCCGCTCGGTTTCATCTACGTTCAGCTGCCCAAAGACAAGGGCTCCGGTGAGTTGTGGCCAAGAGTTATGACCTGGACGGACGTCAGCGCAGAGTACGAGGGCGTCTTCTTTTGCGTGGCCGGCAGAAATGCAGCAAGTTTTGGCAAGGTGCAGGAGTATAATGCCCCTCGCCTAGAAATGGTTCATTCAAGTTACGACAATGCTGATGTTATAAATAAGGTTCTAGGTGATCCACCTCTAAATATGACCATTCCAGTGACAGGCTGGAGTGAAGCAATTTACACTGGTAGAAATGGTGGTGCAAATCGCTATTTTATGAATTTTAAGCACAGCAACATTGCCGAGGTGCGGCCAAAAAATATGGCAGTCAAGGTGTACAAGCGAACTGCTTAGCAGCTTGGTATTGTAGTTTGATGTTTTTGTTACAAACAAATGTTTTAATTTAATTTTATTGTCTCTAATAAACTGTGTAATAAAATTGAAAACATTTGATAAAAACCATTTGTTGAACCTTGGAAATGTAAAAATGTGCAGTAAAAAATTTGTAGCATTATCAAACTAAAGCTTATTGTTTTTAATCCATTTGTTGTTAATCATTTTCATAAAAAAGATTTGCTATTAGAGCTTAAAACTTGTTAAATAAGACAAATAACAATAAGCTGTTCATACATTTTAATCAATTTTAAACGTAACAAAGGTTGTTTGCGTATATAAATTTGGCGGTTTTTACTCTTTTATACCATAAACTTTTTTTTAAAATAATGAAAATTATTTTATATATTTAAAAATGAACTTTATATGTGCAACAACAATTTTAGCTTTTTTAGTTTATTTTGGTAAACAATTAAAACTTAACAAAAATGTTAAACATTAATACTTTTTTATTTTTCAGACAACTCAATTGCCCTTGCCAGTGATACTTCTCCCTGCGGCGACTGGGAACAGTACAAAGATGAACACTGCTACAAACTGTTTGACGTTTTAAAATCGTTCAGTGATGCGGAAAAAATTTGCAATACAAACAACAGTTCAATGGTGTCGATTCACTACGCAGAAGAGCAAAACTATCTAAAAAACTACATTTTTACTAAAAAGAAAACAGTTGACAATGTGTGGATTGGCGCAAAGTACAACTCAACAAGTAAACAGTTTAAATGGGCAGATAACAGCACACTAAGCGGTTACAGCAACTGGGCTGCAGGAAATCCTAAAAACCTGGCTGACCACTGCGTGGAAATGCTGGCCGATGAGGGCCTGGAAGGTAAATGGGCTGAAGATCGGTGTGCAAAGGGCAACCAAGTGGTTTGTCAACGAATGCCACTGCCATCGATTTTGGAGATCTCTCGGACGGTGATTGAGCTGAAACATAGTCTGCAACAGACAGCTGGTAAACTAGCGGAAACAGAAAATAAATTAGAAAAAACTGAAAAAAATCTAGTTGAAACAAAGAAAGAGTTGCTTGAAAAACTAAACAAAGAGAGCATTCCCATTGGTTTCATCTACGTCCAACTTCCCAAAGATAAAGCGCCCAGTGAGTTATGGCCCAGTATGACTTGGCAGGATATCTCTGCCGACTATGAGGGCGTCTTCTTTCGTGTTGTGGGCGGTGATGCGGCCAGTTTTGGACAGGTCCAACAAGGAAATGCTCCCAGATTGGGGACAGTGCACGCCACGTATGATAACAACGATGTTATTAATACTAATAATGGTCTTCCATATAATTTAACTATTCCAGCGAGTAGCTGGAGTGACAACATTCATACTGGTAGCTATTCTGTCGTTTCTAACGGTAACATACACTACTACATAAACTTCAAACTTACCGACACTGGCGAAGTGCGACCAAAAAACATGGCAATCAAGGTTTACAAGCGAACTGCCTAAAACGTTTTTTATTTGCTAAACTAACACTAGATTTGAGTAAAAACTCAAAGTGTTAAAAGTTTCAGCAATTACAACTACAACACACCAGACTGCGCCACATTTAAGGGAAATACAAAATAAAGACAAGAATGTAATCTTTTTTTGTAACAGAAAAATTTCAGGTTTTAAAATAGAATTGTATTATTATTTGAGTTGTAAAACGTGTTGTCATTTAAGGGGGGACACCGCGCACTTTTTTACTGTTTTTTCAAATTTTAATTTCGGCGTGGCTATGATGTTCATGAAGAATATGCTCAATAAGGATTGTTAAGAATTTCATGTAAAACAGTTTTGTGTTGATACTATGGTCATCCGATGAGTGGGTCGCTGTCGGTAACGACATCAGTGTTCTGAACACGCAGGTACATTTTCCGCCAAAACGGGTAATACCAAAAAAATGATCAAGGTGTCAAATGAAAGGTGACTAAATTATCTAGATTTTGTAGGACTCCAAGTATTTTTGTTCATTTTGATTCCTCAGATATGAATTTTTGAATGAATGTGAAAGACTACAAATGACACAAAATACAAAAATGTTGAACTTTAAAAATTTTTTTAAAAGAAAAAAATGTAAGTTTAAAAAATGTAAGGCCTACAAACTCTAGATAATTTTGTCATCTTTCATTTGACACCTTGATCATTTTTGTCAAATTTGTCGTTTAGGAGAAAATGGTACCTGCGTGATTCAAGATCATGCTGAAAAAAGCTGTTGACTAGAAAAGAAAACCAAAAATTCGAAAAAAGTTGCTATGTGCGCGTTGTCCCCCCTTAAAATCTTAATAACTGTTTAAATAATATTATAAAGCCCAAATTTTTTTTGATACAAAAAAATATTACATTTTTGCCTTTATTTTGTATTTTACAGCATTTTAATATGATGTGTGGTTATTGAGAAAAGTGTACCGAAAAATGACTTTTTTGCTATACAAATGCATTGCGCAGGGAAGCCAACTTTCCCTCAAAAATGGCTCCCCTTAACACAAATAAATTTTCATCGTAACGCAAATCAAATAAAATTGTAAATTTTTTCAAATTAAATTTTTAAAAACACAAAAAAATGCAAAACATAATCAACAAAAAGTAAAAAATAGTTTTACTAAGCAATGACTAATTATTTCACCGGCACTTCAACACCCTCACCTTCTTCACCCACATCACCACCATCATTTTCACTTTCATTTCCTTTTTTCATTATCTCCTCCTCTTCCTCTTCTTCTTGCTCATCATCAAAAGCCGATGGCTGCTTTTGCTCACTTGATGGCGGCTCCACATATGACACTCTCTGCTTGATCTGGTCAATCACCCGAGCGTAGATGGCGCACTGCGGCTCGGCATTTCCATTTCCGTTTTCAGCAGCAGCAGTGAGCGTCTGCTTTTTCACCGGTGCGCTCACTGTACGAGCCAGTCTGATCGGCTTGTACGGCAGTGCTGGGCTTGCTGATTTATCAGAAGAACTTCCATTGAGTTTACTCACCGAGTTGATGATTCGAGGCTTGATGATGGCCAGCGTGTTATTCTGATCACCGTTTTGTTGCTGCTGTCGACGACGCAGAGATTCTCGTTTCTTTATTTCACTCGGTTTAGGTGGGAAGAAGGCGATTTCTGGTTCATCATTTTCTGCTGCTGTTGTTGCTGATTTTACTGGCTCTGCTTTTTTGAGCAGTTTTTGTGAGGGTGTGGAAGGGGATGGATCTGCTTCCACTGGAGAAGAGGTATTTGAAGTTTCAGTGCTGTTTTCTGCTGTAGTTTTAGAGGAAGGTTCTAAAAATGATGATTCAGTTGGTTCAGTGAGAGCTGGTGGCTTTTCAGTTTGCAGATCTGAACTGGCTTCTTTTTCCTTTACTTCTGGTTTAAGTTTTTCATCCTCAGCTGTCGAAACTTCTTTTTCCTCTTTTTCAGTTCCATTTGAAACATTTGCTGATGCTGTTGCTGCTGCTTTTTCAGTTGCTGCCTGTTCATCAATGACGGCATTGATCTCCACAGTCACGACGGTGGTGTTCTGATGATCCTTCACAACGTCATCCTTTTCATCCTCTTTTTCTTGAGCACCACCACCATTGCCAACTTCTTCTTCATTCTCTTTAGCAACTCCTGAATTCACCACCACCACTTCACCATCATTGACCTCTTCATTCAGATCGTGCACTGCGTCATCAAGCTCCTCGATGGCCTGATCAAGGCTGTTCAGGGCGTTCTGCGCCGTCTGGTCGAGGCTTTCAGTAGAGGGAGAAGAAGATAAAGGTGACGGAGTTTCTTGAGGAGTTTCAGGCAGCGGTGGCAATTCCTCCTCCTCTTCAATTTCAACTTCAACAATTTCTTTTTCCTTTGGTTCATCTTCATCCTCAACTGCTTCAGGAGTTTCATTGACTGCCGAGTGCTCCAAAGTGATGACCACTTCTTCGAAACTTTTAGCGGAAGTTGTCTCACTTTCTGCCTCGGTTTCTTTTTGTTGTTTTTTTTCAGCAGCAGCAGCAGCAGCCTTCTCTGCGGCAGCTTCCTCCTTGGCTTTGTTCATACTCGAGCAGAAAGGACAGATGCAGGCAATTCGTTGAACTGGCGGCGAGGGAGCTTTCCGTTTTGGAGTTGTTGAAGTAGAGTTTCGAGAGGCGACAGTGGAGGAAGTAATGGAGTGATTTTCTGCCGATTTTGATGTTCCTGATGTTGTAAAGGCTAAAGTTGCGTAGACGGGATTAGCCGTCGATTGCAGTTTCTAAATAAAAAACAGATTTTAAGTTTTTTTTGCAAATATTTTTTGATAGTTTACCTCATCCTCAATTTCAATCACCGTAGAGTCCATTGGTGGCGGTGGAGTTGGTGGAACTTCCGTTTCCTCATTTTCACTGCCGTCATTTTCCTTTTTTTTCTCAATATCATTTTTGAGGAGCTGATTATCTTCAGGTTTGAGCAGATTCAGCCGTTGAACGTTTGGACTGCGTCGCAGAGTGGGCGGACCGACTGGAGCCTCAATCAGGCTAGAATCAACAGCAATTTGCCCTTCTTCAGCCGCTTTCAATGATTTAAGTTTCAACTTCTGTTTTGGCTGTTTCTTTTTCTGGTTTTGATTTTGCTGAGATTGATTTTGTTTTTCCCCCTTGAGGTTGCACATCAGGCACCAAAGGGTGACGCGGACGAGGAGGATGAGGAGGAAGATCAGCCCAAAAACGGCGAGAATGTGCAGCAGGTAGTACATGATTGTGGCCAGGGTGGAGTCCATTTAGTGGGGATGATCAAGGTCACAATGATAAAAGTTGAGGTACATCAGGTAAATTGAGGAAAGTCTTTAAGAGGCGGTCATTTTCCGGCCCACAAATCGCAATTCACTCAATCAGCAAAACTTGTCATGGCTGAAAAAACATTTACTTTTTGCTGGCGATGATGATGCAAACAAAATGATGAGAACAAAAACTCTAAGATTCAAACAAACTTAAAACCTAATTTTTTTGAGCTGCCGGTTTTTTCCTCCTCGGCTTGACTGGGCAAAACAGGCGCCAGCACAGATTCAATTTTTTTCTCTTTCACTTTCTATGGGAATCTTTTGACAAAAAAAAGATAACAGTCTCTCAAAACACTAAATGTGTTTTCTTATCAGCAGACATCATCATCATCATCAGTAGCTGTACACAACGTTTTACACTCATGTACAGTAGTGCGCCTGTACATCAGAGCAGCAAAGCTTATCAACAAAATGCCACTGTGATTGACTGAAGACTGACTGATGAAGATCTGGTGGTGAGAACAAAAGCGTCCACTGTTTACCATTCAACCAAAGAAGTGCTGCAGGACTTTTGCACAAGTGCAACCAAGAAAGCAATGCCTCCAAACACGGTCATCATCATCATCACCACACTTTTTCCATCGACCACAAAAGAAAAAAATGTAAGTGAAAGTTTTACACGGTTAAAAGTTTGAGCTTTGCTATTTACACATTATTCTCACGATTCTGAACTTTTTAAAATTAAGATGACTTAATACTCAATTTCAGTGTTCCTCAATGGAAGCTCAGTCAGTCAGTCTTTGTGTAAGTGTGCGTGATTTATTTCAACCGGGAAAACAAGCTCTATCTTTATCTTGTTCTCTCTCGCTTGCCCGGTCGCCTGCCTACACACAAAAACCGGCGCTTGATTAAAGCAAGGGCAATGATTAGGTTTTCTTTTTACTACCACTTCTTCTTAAACTAAAAAAGCAAAGATAAGACGGAACCGATGATGCTTTGCTCTGCTCTACTGAACTGCAAAAGAACTGCACACTGTAACATCGACGATGTAATCAGTGACATCGATGTTGTTTGCAAGCAGCACACAACTGAGTGGCTTTGTGGTGGTGGTGGTGGTGGTGGTGAACTATCACCACCACCACCAAGTCAACAACAAAAGAGTGGTAAATGAAAAGACGGTCTTTTTTTTCTCCAACCATCATCAGCGGCAAAGGTGATGATGTCAGTAGTGCATTAGATGAATGAAATATGAAAGTGAGAGTGAAAGAGAGAGAGAGAGAGAGGGAAAATATTTAGACAGCCTCTCTAAAAAATCGGCAAATGGAGTAAGAGTAATAAATGAGTTTGATTTATGGAGAAATTTGTGTCTGCAGTATCTCCCTCTTTGATTCAAAACATTTTTTAGTGCGTGTGTTTTCCCGTTTTTATTATTATGCACGTTAGATGTTAAGCTTTCATATTTTTTAGATTACTGACTGCAGATTTTGGTGGTGATTTATTTGACCAATCAGTTTTTTACTTTTAAAAACTTTTCTCTTTCTCTATTTTTTGTCGCTCTATTTATTTTTGAGAGTAGATTTTAAGTACGTTTTTAAAAATAAATAATAAACAACAATAGGCAAAAGCTGACAGCTCATTTTTGTTCACACACAGAAATACGCGTCAAATATATTTGAATTTTGGTAAATCTTCAAAAATA
>JAALOO010002193.1_pt1 | contig 11298 bp, 9 predicted proteins | sample 7257641 | NCBI WGS metagenome assembly JAALOO01 (sample SAMN14085613, study PRJNA598686) | mite metagenome | biome: ENVO:01001000; feature: ENVO:01001002; material: ENVO:01001226; isolation source: single female mite from University of Michigan culture on fish food culture... ... | reverse complement strand
CGTGCAAACGGCCCTTTTCAGGGCCTTACCACCAGCTGCCCAACTGTGGGCACATTCCTCGCTGGTGTGTACCACTATTCCATTCATTTTGATACACTATTGTTAACTACATATTATCAATTATCCCCCAAATAAAGGTTTTTATAATTCCTACAATACTTGAGCTTTTGTTTGTCTTTGCATGGGTCGTCTGAGCTCCTTTGTTCGCGATCAAAGAGTTCTCATTTGGGTATTGCAAAGGGAGAAGGAAAACTATGCTCTTTCTCTGAAGCTATGCTTTTCACCTCGCCCCATCGAGGGTGAGTTCACTTAGGGTGTCGGGCGCTAAGATCTCAGTAAGATTCAACCGGTTCCTGAAAACCTGAACATTCCTGGAATTCCTGTCTTCTCGAAATAAAGAATCATTAAATCATCATGGAAAGTGCTCGAAGAAAACACACACCAGCAGACTGTACTTTACGAAGAGCTCTCCGAAAAAGAGCGCCAAAATTTTGCGCCAAAAAGGAGGGTGGAGCTTTCCCGTTCCTTGGTAATGCATGTCAGCACTACTTGCACAAACAAAAAAGCTCCTCCTCCTTTTCTACTACGAGAAGCCCTGCTGGGATTTTTGGCGCAAAAAGATGTACACTTGGGGGCTGCAAGCGCGCTGAAGTGTCACTCGCTCGTTGGTCGTCGTCAAGGCAACATCTCAACTTTCTCTCGTCATCTTTGATTTCTCTCGGAAACTCAACTTCTGCACAATGTCTGGCCGCGGCAAAGTTCGTCTGTCCTTGAGTTCTGGTCGCCTTCACCAATTCTAACTCTTTCCTTTTCTACCCATTTTTTACAGGGAGGCAAAGGACTCGGCAAGGGAGGCGCCAAGCGCCATCGCAAGGTCCTCCGCGACAACATTCAGGGCATCACCAAGCCTGCCATCCGCCGTCTGGCTCGTCGAGGCGGCGTGAAGCGCATCAGCGGCCTGATCTACGAGGAGACTCGCGGCGTCCTGAAGGTCTTTCTGGAGAACGTCATCCGCGATGCTGTGACCTACACCGAGCACGCCAAGCGCAAGACCGTCACCGCCATGGACGTCGTCTACGCTCTGAAGCGCCAGGGACGCACTCTGTACGGCTTCGGCGGCTAAACGTGCCCAGCTGCCAACTTCTCCCATGCTCTATCAAGTCCTTTTCCGGACTACTTTCTCTTCCGAAATTGAGCATTATCTATTCATTATCACTTGTATTATTACCCATAAAAATTACTCAATAAAAGTACCATTTTCCCTCAGTCAATCGTCTCTTCTACAAATCCAGTGTTCATGTGAACAGAATCGAGCATGGTCGTCGGAACACGTTTTCAAATACCACACACATCGTTACCATTGATGTCATCATCTTTACACTTTAGAATTTGAGTGAAAAGCTCATCAGCGAAAAGAGAACCGAATAATTTCTAAACAGTTTTATTTGTGAAATGTTTTTTTACAGATCAATTTGGAATGAATAATAATAGTAGTAAGAAATGCTCATGAATAGAAGAGGATAGAAAAAAAGAAAGGATAGATGGCCCTGAAAAGGGCCGTTTGATGATGGGGGAGAGGGTGAGCATTTTTCTAGTGGTTATAATAGGAGATGTAATAGAAGTAGATATTCGGTTGGCCAGAGGGAATCACGCCCGGAGGGGGGATCACCCTACTTGCTGGCGGTGTACTTGGTCACGGCCTTGGTGCCCTCGGAGACGGCGTGCTTGGCCAGCTCACCGGGCAGCAGCAGGCGGACGGCGGTCTGCACCTCGCGGCTGGTGATGGTGGAGCGCTGGTTGTAGTGCGAAAGGCGGCTCGCTTCGGCGGCGATGCGCTCGAAGATGTCATTCACGAAGGAGTTCATGATAGACATGGCCTTCGAGCTGACTCCAGTGTCCGGGTGCACCTGCTTCAGCACCTTGTAGATGTAGATGGAGAAGCTCTCCTTGCGCTTGCTCTTGCGCTTCTTCTTCGACATGTCCGTCTTGCGAACCGACTTCAGGGCCTTGCCGGGCTTCTTCATCGCTTTGCCGGTGGTTGCCTTGCCGGTGGTCGCCTTGCCGGTGGTCGCCTTGCTGACTGTCTCCTTCGCTGGCTTGCTCTCCTGGCTGCTTGTCTGAGACATGTCGTCGGTGATGTTGCTTCGAGAGATGTCTTCGAGAGAGGCTTCGACGTGAGCGAGATGAGTTGGGGAGATGAGGAGAAAGCGAAATGACTGCTCTGGTCGGCGTCAGGTTCTCAAATGACTCGGCCAAGTGAGCGCCTGTTCCTCAACGGCTTCACCAAAGCAGCGCCTTATTGGTGAGCGCTACTATTCACAGATGCAGTTACGCTGACGAAATACTGTTGCATCATTGTCTATGATTCATTGCCGTAGAAAAAGCAGAGATTGGCCACATTTGTTCTGTGCCCCGGTGACTTTAAGACTGGACAAAAAGCTGGAGAAAAAGTAGAAATTGATAACAAGTAATGGGAATATTAATCGAAGTGAAAACAAACGCCGCTGGAATGCTTCTACTTGCTGGTCTTGGCCTTCTTCATCAACGTCTTGTCTTTTATAATGGTGGCAGTATTGGTTCCAGTTCCAGCGGTGGTTTTGCCAGGGGTGATGGGAGTGGTGGTGGTGGTGGTGGCACCTTTGCTGGATGAACCTTCCTTCCTGGTGGCGGTAGGAGTGGGGGTGATGGCGGTGGCTGTGGCGGCGGTGGTAGTCTTGCCTGCCTTCTTCGGTTTCTTCAGCTTGGAATGGCCGCTCTCCCCAGTGCCGCCCTTGGTTTTGCCTCCGTAGAGGACACAGAAGCAACAGTAGAACACCACGAGCAACACAGTGAGCACTCCAAAAATGCTAGTTGCGAGGAAATAGCTGATGCGGCTGAGGGGACTGACCGACTCGCAGAGGAAAAAGTCCTTGTACGGTATACGCGCCACCAGAGTGTTGTGCGTGTAGATGTGCACCTCCAATTTGTTCACGTATTTTCCCTCAATTTTTTCTTGAAGCTCTTTAAGCAAAAAGAACCGGTTCAGCTTCCGTTGGTAGAAGCCACCTTCAATCGGAAAGAAAACCCTGCATCAGAAAGATCCCCAAGCAGTGTGTTTCTTTGGACATTGAGCCACTTCTTGCAAACATCAAACATATTCTAAGGTGGTGGTGGTAGAATGAGAGTGTGAGAAAAATGAAACTTTGCAAAATTGATGACGAACAACTGGTGCCGGTGTACCTTTTGGTCATCAGTTTCATTCTGACCGGCAACTTGAAGCGGGGAATGAAAAACAGCGACAACGGCGGCAAAGAGAAGAATGGCCGATGGTGAAGCGGTCATGACTGCTTGGAGGCAATTGGCTTGAGCTTCACCAAAAAGAGACAAATAGTGTCTTTGGGCAAAGAAAAACACTGATCTTTTCTAATCGACGAGATGAACTAGTGATGACGGTGATGTGAGTAGCAGTGATTGATTGAGCGAGCTAGCGACCAAATCCGACCAAATGCGCGCAACGACTGCTTTACGTAGTAGCTTTATTAAAATTCTAAAATCTGCCTTTAGCAAAAAAAAAGGGAACAATGGTGGCCACGTAAGAGCTAGTAAATAGTATTAGTAATAATAACAATAGTGAAAAAAGTAATAAGAATAATACAAATGATGATCATAAATGAAACTTCTGCTGCTGCTACCCCTAATTGGCCTTGGTGCCGGAGGCGGCGGCAGCAGCAGCCGCAGACGACGCCTTCACCGAGGGCATTTTACCGGCGGCGGCGGCAGAGGCGGTGGAAGTGCCGCCAGCGCCTGATTTAGCTCCAGCGCCTGATTTAGCTCCAGTGGCCGAGGCAGGAGCCTCCTTCAAGGGGGTGGTAGTGGTGGTGGTCTTGTCCGAAGTGGTCGTCGAACTCGCCGAACTGCCTACCTTCTTGGAAGGGTTGCCTCCTCCCTTGATGCTTCTGCCGGTGGTCGTAGTGGCGGTAGAAGTAGTGGTGGCCACCTTGCCCGCCGTTTTCGATTTGGACTTTGTCTTGGCGCGTTCACTGGCGCTGTCCTTGCCCTTACCGCCACCGTACTGCGCACAGAGGTAGCAGCAGAGCACCGAGAGCAGCGCAAAGACCACCCCGAGAATGCCGAAGGTGGTGAGGAGGCGCAGGCCGTTGAATAGGCCACCACCACCGCCCGGGTTGCAGCGGAAAAAGTCCGTGAACTTTATCACCTTCACCAGAGAGTCATTTTCGTAGATTTCCACTGTGCGATTGATTTTGAGCAACACCGTCCGGTTGCTCTCAGCCAGGTAGAAGCCGCCCAGGACTTCGCCAGGCTTCGGCTTGGAGAGAAGATCACCAGTCAAGGCCCAGCTGTTCGTTTGCAGCCTGAGTTGTACACCGAGTCGGCCGAATTGTCGTTAATAACCAAAGATGAGGACAAAGAAGAAGAAAGAAAGAAAAAACCGTGAGTTTCACCCTAAATCACAATACCCGTCCCATTCTCTTACGTCCATTCTCCCTGAGCAATCAGTCGGTCAATAAATCCCATTTTATCTTCTGTAAATAAAACCATTGGACGATCATCAGCGGACAACAAGGTGTAGTAGTCGTTCTTGGATCCTTTCTTGATAAACACCTCCTTTCTGACAAGGCTCTCTTCCAGGTCCTCCAGAGAGCTGAACAGCAAAAAGGGAGGGTTTGGCTTAATCCTCACAAAGAAAGCAAAGGCGTCATAGGGAAACAACAAGTGCTCGGAGGCGGAACTGCTGCCCCTCACGAAGAAGACGCTCATCTGATAACTGAGCTCCTTGATGGTCTCTTCAGGTAGCGACAAATTGCCGAAGCGGTGCTGGTAGTTGACCACCTGGGCGTCGGCGGTGAGGTTCAGCGAGGCGCTCATCTGGCCGCCCTCTCCAGATGCGAGGACAAACTGCCGCACGGGGACGCGCACCAGATTGAAGAAGTTATCGGCCACGTAGAAATGCTCCTTCACTATGCCCATGCCCACCAGGAAGCGGGGCACATGAACATCGAGCCACTCTTCGCACAGGTCGGCGATGATCTACGGTGGTGGTGGTTGTGGTGGTGAAAGAATGAGAGGAATGAAACATTTTTTTGCAGAAGTGATGACGCGCTATACCTCTTTGTCGTCAGTGCCATTGAGCTGCCAGGCAGTGAGAGGCGGAAGGTGGCAAGCGGCGAGGACGGCGACAAGGAGAAAAGTGGCCGACGGTGAAGTGGTCGTCATGACTGCTTAGGAGATGGATTCGCCAAAAAAGGGTGAGAGGGTGGGTGATTTTATGAAAAGTGAGCTCTAAACAAAGGAGAGGGAGTTATAAAATTGATCAGTACAGCGCCCAGCGGCTGCTGTTTTTGTCTCTCTACTCTGGTGAAAGCCAGTCAGTCAGCGCTGACGTGTGCCGCAAGTGCCAAAGTTCTATTTTTTCTAAAATGTGATTTGTGAGAAAGCGGTGTGTGACGTGTCACACCTTGCCAGCCTTTTGCTCACGTGTCTGAGAATTCGTCAAAAAGAATCATCTTATTGAAACAGACAAAAAAGGTAGAATTGAGCTAAACAGTAAAAAGTGTGTTTTTTAAAATGATAAGTATTCATCCTGGGCCCCTTCTCAGAAATATTAAGAGAGGGTTGCCCTTAAGCTCAGGCTCTTTCTTGGAAAGTTACTGCTAAAAAGCTCTGGTACACAATGTACAGTTTATCCCGACAAATAAGCTATCAAAACACACACAGAAAACTGCACCCTTGTTTGCGTCGTCTCCGCTCAGTAAAGAGACGACTTTTCATTATCATCAGGATTCATAATATTTTGAAAACAAAAAGCCCAGAATGCAAACAAAGAAGTTCAGGTAAGCTAAAACGATAAGCCGAACTGGTGGTGTACTGCCAGCTGAAACGCGGCGGCGGGCAAACAAAAACAGCACTGCTGCTGCTGATTGCACGCATTGTTGACCTAAAAACAGCTGAAGCAGCCGGGAGGGAAGGGAATCGCAGAGGAGGAAATGAAAATAGTGAAATGAAAAATCAATACCGTTTGAGCGGAACGGTGAAGCTACCACCATTTAAGCTCAATCCCATATCAGCGAGGCGATCATCTGTGTCAACACACACACAACAGTGTACTTTGTAGGGGAACTAGAACACAGCCCAGTTTCCAGTTTGCCTTCTAAGGAAATCATTTTCTACAGTACACAAACTAAGAGTTTTTTACTGAAAAAAACACACGAGAATTTTTTTCCATTCTCACCACCACTGTGTGCGATACAAAAATATTGTCCACTGAAACGAAAACTACTAAAGAGAAAAGAGGCTGAAAAAATGGGAAAATCGATCGACCCCTCCACACGCACACACTTTACTGTTCTTTTCTAAGGCGGCAGCAGAAGAAAAAATGACACACTCAATGAATTGAATAGCAGCAGGTCAGTAAAGTACCCGCTAATGTGTCTATTTTCCCTTCTGGTACTCTCGACTTCAGTAGTGGAAAAAGGACAGTTTAGGTAAAAGTGGAGAAAACAGTTTTTTGAAGTTAGAATCAGTTTCCGATAGATTCAGACATTTTGGTGCATTCTTCCTCTGTCTCTCTTTCTTTCTCCTTTTATTGATTGATCTACGCTGGTGATGATGATGACGGTGACATCATCTCCAATCAAGAGACAAACTTTGTGGTAGAAAATTGCAGGTTTTTTCGTCGATGAGTTGACAAGTGGTCGAAGTGGTCGATATAAGCCAAGTATTGAGCTTTGTTTTAGCAGTGGAACTTTTGTGCAAGAGAGCAAGAGAGCTCTTTGTTTTTAAAGGACGCCACTTGCGTCACTGACTTGAGTCGACCTCAAACCGAATGCTGTCAAACCAAACGCAGCACAGTTTTATTAGGGGCTGTCAGCTAAATTAATCTACAAAAAGACAAAGTTAAAAAATGGCTTGCCAGGTTTTCAACAACACTCAATAGAGAAAGAATAATATTTTTGAGGGGTGAATGCTTTTCCTTTTCAAGAACAAAATGTCTTTTTGTTACTGCTTCTGCTTCTCAGTTCCAGCTAAAAACCGGTGTTCTTGGTAACGATATCACCGCTCGAGGAGCTTCAGCAGACTTTTGTTTCTGGAAGAAAAAGAAGAAGAAGAAAGTTTACCAGAAAAAAACTAATGCAACTAATGGACAAGTTCAATTAGCAGAAACAAACACAAGCACAAACACACACTTTGGGTGGCCGCCGTACACTAAATGGCACACTTAGTCGATATCGAACCGTATTGAACACCACCACCACCCTCGTAGGTCACTTTTCTGACAAACTGTTTTTCAAGTATTATTTAGTCATCTTCTTAATGACGATCACCACCACTACAACCACCTCGAAGGCCTCGACACTGAACGGCAACATTGATCATCACCAGTGAGTGTAAACACTGGCACCGATGTGACCAATTGAAAGGAAATGAAGTGCCTGCCTGTTCCTCTGTACACAGAGTTCAGTAGTCGTTTCAAGTGAGCCCACTGCAGTGGTTTTAACGGGCCGGCTGACTGATGATTCGGGTGATCCTGTGCCTGTGTGTGTGTTTGTGAGCCTGTTTTCAATTTTTTGTTGTATTCTTTTTCCTTTTGCTTCCATATTTTTCCTTCGCTTCTATAGTAGTGCTCTCTATGGCAACTGCTGCTGCCGGTGCCGCAGTTGGATCACTTTTCTCCTCTTCCTCTTCTGCCGCTGCCGTCTTTTAGGTACACAGACACTGTCATCATTGCACTGTTGCTATTACTTTTACTAATACTATTAATGTGGACGGGAATAGGGGAAAAAAAGAGAAAGCGAGAGCACCGGTGCAGTGGTCTGTTCATTCTCAGCAAGGAAACAAAAAAACGGCAACAGAAAAGCAGATACTAGTTTGCCAGCAGCAGTTGAGCACTTCAGTTCAGTTCAGCTCAGTTCAGTCGGTGGCCTACGCCACAGGAGACTGATTGTCCACTTGATTTTAATGTTTTTCTGCAGCTGTAACCTACCTGCAAGACAACAGAATTACCCTCATTTTGCATTTTGTTTTTGAAACACGACAGAGAAGAGCAGTCCTCTTTGCATTCACTTCAATCATCGTCAGCATCTTCTGTATAAATAGCGTTTTTTGCGTAAAAACAACATTCTTTTTTGCTTTCAACCAAATACCAGAACCCAAAAATCATGTTCACGGCAGCGGCGGCGGCCGCCTCTGCAGACGTCCGTGCCAAGAGGAACCGCTTCGCCTCTCACCGCTCCTTCTCCGCCTCCGAACTGAACGGCATCAAACGCCGCCAGCAGAAGGTGCAAACGGCCAACGCCCTCGACATTCTCTCCACCTACCTGGTCGTGGCAGAGGACGGTCCGGGTGGAAATCATAATAAACTTCGAAGTTCCTCAAAAACGAGCATCGCCAGCAGTCGCGAATCAAGTCGAGCCTGCAGTCCAGTGGTGGAGGAGCAGTCCGGTGCCAGTCTGCTACCTCGTCACCGACCTTCAGCCGCCAACACTTTCTTCACCAACTTCTTCTCCTCCCTTCCCAGCGAACACCATCCTTCTAATTCCCAGCATCACAAAACCAGCCTTTCCTTGCCCTCCCCAAATGGCCCATTGAGCCACGCCCACTCGTCACACTCCCACTCAACGTCCTCCATTGCGGAGCTCCACTGTTCAACGGCGACCACAGTTCAACCTCCCAAACCTCCCGCTGTGGAAGTGGTGGCCATGCTCCGTGACCCAGCCTGGAGTGAAATCGCCCGACTCAGCCACTCTGATGACATGGAGGACGTGGATGGGCACGGACACCGGTGTGGCCACCGTCGTCGCTATGACCGCCAGAGCAGCCCCTTTGACGCCTATGTCGCCCGCAAGCGCTTCATCAGCGCCATCAATCGCATTCGCATGGAGTCGTAAGTTGAACCCTGGTGTTTACAATGTTTTTAACTTTTTGGGACTACTTTTTACCCAAACAATAATAAACAATTAGAATGGTCTGTTCTGCGCTGAATCAAAACGGTAGTCCAACTGGCACCACTACCACCAAATCTGTACAGAAAATGTCCACTCTGACCGAGCATTCTGAACAGCAGCAGCAGCAACCGCCAACAAAACCTTCACGCAAGGACAGCAGCCCTCTCCCACCTCAGGTACTGGTGATCAACGACGACGACGAGGATGATGACAACGAGGGTGATCACCACTCTTCGACGACCACCATCTCAATGGCCGAACTGCGTCAAGAGCTTGATCAGACGACTTTAGGCAACTCCTCTCAGTGCAAACTGTGGCACCGAAACTCGGGCACCACCAGCACTCCAGCTCGTGCCTCCAGCTCGCCGCAGATTGCCCAGCAGGAGAGTTCTCCTGAGGAAGAGTTCGATGACGGACTAAACTGGGCGCCGCTGATGCAGGGTCGGGCAATCGAGCGCTCCACCTCATCTGCCACTCACCGACCGCCGACCAACTTTGCCATTCAAATAGAAAGTAGCAGTGATCACCATCTTCAGCAAAAGGACAGTTCCAGACAGCGGTCTTCCTCGGCCACCTCAATGACCATGTTCCTTGAGCAAGAAGCTGCAGCAGCAGCAACAGCGGCCAACAATCGAAGCAAGTCGCCGAATCGATCACCGGAGAAGAAGCTTCACCACAGCAAGCACTCCTTTATGGCGTTGATTCGCATCAAGATGTTCAGCGTCAAACGACAGCGTAGGCCTTTGAAGGAGAAAAAGGAAAACGAGAAAGAAGAAAAAGTAAAACTGGAAAAACCAAAAGGTTAACATTTCAATATTTTGTTTCCGTTGTTCAGATCAAATTCACTTATTGGAAAAAACTTTAATAAAAGTTTTCGAAAATTGAAATGTTATTCGGTGGGAAAGAGGGGAGAAAACGGAGGTGAGCATGAACTTGAGCATGCAAACAGAGGTATAAATGAAAGAATAAAATGGTTAAAAATAAAAGTACAAAAATACCACAAATATCAAAGGGGAAAAATGCTAAAATTTAGAAAAGCAGAAGTGAGACAAAAAAGTAAGCAAACTCCTCTCTTTTTTCAAATAAAAAGAAAAAAACAGAGGGAAAAAAGTTTGGCGCAGTTGAATTCAGTGTTGAGTTGACTAACAAAAAACTGTATAACAATTAAAAGTTTGCAAAATTCAAAGCCTCAATAAAATGAACAACATCAAATGAAAGTGTTTGGCTGGTTATAAGCTGTTGGAGGAGGACTTTGGCAGGGAGATGAGATCGTCCGGGGTGGAGCGCCAGGCAAAAAGCTGCTGTCGGGCAACGCCGTACAGCGCATTGTCGCAGTTGGAGTACACTAGGGCGCACTTCTCACAGGGCGCCCGCCTCCGGCCAAACTGCAGCCCCAGCCGGTGGGCGTCGGTGAGGGCCGCCTCGCCGATGGAGCGGGCGAGGGCGTCGAGGAAGGCCGCCTTCGAGGCGTACTTTGCCGTTTTCGCCTTGCTGCAGGTCATCTCGCAGTTGTGGCGATTGGTGCAGGCGACCACCATGTTCCGGTCCAGGGGGCCACTTCCGCCACCACTTCCTCTTGAAGAGGTTTGGCCTCCATCCCCAAGGTCGTAGCTGTCGGCACCAGCACTATCACCACCCTCACTGCCGCCACCTTTGGCTACGGCTGATAAAGCGGTGATAAAGCCGGCGGACTTTCCTGAGGACTTTCCGGCTCCTCGTCTAAATCGGAAGTGAGCAGCAGGTACATCAGACGAGTGACAGTGAACAAGATGACTTAGAGCGAATAGCAGAGAAGAGGTGACGAGGAGGAAGTTCATGGTAGTGATAGTGGTGATATGGCAGTCAAGAAAAAGAGACCAAAAGATAAAGAAGAATAATCTCCAATGTCAGTTGTTCAAGTGAGCCGGCTGAACTGCTGGGCAAAAAGTGATGGCCAAGAAAATTGTGAAATGGATGCGGATGGTAAAAAGCAAAGACGATCCACTATGGTGCACTGCTGTCGACTTTATATACCACCATCGGGGGAAGAAGAAGAATAAGTCGACAGGAGAAGTCCGTTAACAGTGAGGCTAACGGCGCTAACGACCCCCGCGGAAACGAGTTTCTGTTCAGTTGCTCACTGGGAAGTGAACTCTCACTCGGGAGGTCGTCGTCGTCGTAGAGTGTGGTGCCACGAGATTACCGAATGAAGAAGAAGAAGAGGAGGAGGGAAAAAAGAACATCGAAGAACAGCTGTGTTGATGGTCAAAAGCGGTACTATTGGCGAAAACAACTAAAAACAGGAAACTTCAAGTTACTGAAAGAGAGAGAGAGAGAGAGAGTACTGAATACATCGTCATCAGGAAAGGACTCTCCC
>JAALOO010002192.1_pt1 | contig 11300 bp, 13 predicted proteins | sample 7257641 | NCBI WGS metagenome assembly JAALOO01 (sample SAMN14085613, study PRJNA598686) | mite metagenome | biome: ENVO:01001000; feature: ENVO:01001002; material: ENVO:01001226; isolation source: single female mite from University of Michigan culture on fish food culture... ... | reverse complement strand
ACTGCACCGGAAGTTTGGTCTGCGCTCGAATCATGTACTGTGATTCAAGGGCACTAGATTAGCAAAAAAATTGTTAACATGTTGTTATAAAATTTTTAAAAATAGTTCTCAAACCTCGTCGTTGAGAAGATGAAACAGTCGCCGCAACCTTGCGCGTACACGGGCGACACGTAGCCCTTGTCCTGCCAGCTGAAGGACTTGGGAAGTGTTTCCGGGTCAAGGGCGGTCTTACTCTTATTGCAGTAAATGCTGTTCGGATTGCTATCGCCTAGCTTTACGGCGCCTTGGTTGCTATTAAACTCCTCGGCGAGCTTCTTGTTGACAAACTTTGCCTCGATTTCCTCTTGGCTCTATTGTATAAAAAGTCACAAAAATGCAATTAATAAGGTTATCACAAAATTTTTAAAGTCAGGCTTTACGTAAGCAGTGAACATTGTTAGTCCGTATTTGGTAGCCTTCAGGCCCTTCTTTTTGTCCCTCACACACTGGAGGACTAGTTCAGCCACACGAGAAAGACTTTTCAGGAAAGTTTCTACTCGTTTTTTAATCTCCTCAAAACTTAGTCCCTCAAGAATGCGGCCATGTGTTTCCTGGTTAATTAACAATTAATGAAATTTTTTTCAAAACAAAACATTTTACTACTAATTTTACTTACAAAATACTTGGACACCACTGTGTGAATTTTGTGCTCAAAAATATTAACCGAGTTGTTTGACTGGTGGTCAATCTCTTGGCTGTAACATTCGTGAACTATGTGAGCTTCTTTTTCAATTTCTTCAAATTGCTTTTGCAGCTCAGGGAACATCGCAAACAGTTTATCATGAACTTTGCTGCCAAATTCTTTTAGTGCTTGTTTCAGTAGCTCTCTCTCCTTCTTGAGAAATTCGATCATTTTATCTACTTCATCGTTGACACTAGAAGAAGGCGATTCCTTTCTTGTAGAGTCAAGTTCAGCAGTTTCAGCATTGCTCCAAGCAGCCAATGCTATAATAAATAATGAAAAGTAAATAAACAAATTCATTTTTAACTAAAAGATAAAATTTTGTAAAAATAGTGATAACAAATTAAAGGTTTATCTTTTGCTTTATATATCATTTTCCAAATGTCAACTTTTATTAATTTAAATTTTATTAAAATGTCAACAGATTAATTTTTAACCAGCTACGTTAGGTAACAAGATAAAAAACATAAAAAAATGTGCACTGATGCAAATAAAAAACCAATTTGGTTAATATCATTTTAAAACAAAAAAAGAGTTTTTGCACAAAAAGGTAATTTAAAAAGACCCAAAAATTTACTTTTTGATATTCCAGCTGTGTAGATGGTAAACACTGCCAGATGAAAATAGCCCGTAGCTATAGTCTAAGGTGATGGTCACCGGAGTACCCAATGAGGAGGAAGATGAAGGCGTTTTCTCAATATCGCTCAAAGAAAGGCACTCTACAGTGGCATTAAAAGAGGTGCCACCGGTGTAGTAAGGAGTCTATGTAAAAATGATTTTAAAAAAGTTGATATTTAGTGTTTTTGAAAAACTTCCAAAATTACGTTTTAATTGCTCTAGTTTTACTTACCAAATTCCAGACTTCAATCACCCTTTTCAGTAGGTATACTACCGGGGCGGTTTGGGCGTTCAGCAGTGGCATTACGTAGGTCTCAATTGCGTACTCTTCGCTTGAGGGAGACTGCAGCTTCTCTGGAATGGTTTCATTGCTCATAATAGCGCGAATTATGTTATCAATTGAATGATCTGGAGGGATGTAGTGGTGGTCCGTTTCGTGGATCAATCTGGTGTGCCGGGGGTCAAATCTGGCTTCCGACGCCTCCATCACCATCAAAGTCACCAGTAGAAAACAGATAAAACTTTTTTTCATTTTTTTTAAAAAAATGTAAAATGATCAAAACAAAATGTTTTGAACTATTTTTAATTCTAAAATTGGCAAAAAAGGTGATAGTGGGCCTTTTTATGATTATATGCAATTTTTTTATTTATAAAATTTAAATTTAAAAAGTTCACCTTAAAGGTTTTTTGTTTATTGCTCAAACACGAAAGAAGTTTTTATTAATTTAATGGCAAATGAAGCAACTGCCAACCAGTGACCTAATGGATAGTGATCAAATCATTAGGTTTTTTAATTTTTAAACATTGCAAAATTTACTCAATTAATTAACGTTTATTTCAAAACAAAAATCATTTTTGTGCTGAGTTTGCAATTACAGTATTTACTGTTTGACGTGCCAACTATTGAGCAAATAAGTACGGCCATATCGAGTCGTCATGTAGCCATAGTTTAATATAATAGTCACTGGAGTACCAGAAAAAGAAGAAGAAGAAGAAAACGTTTTCTCATCACCGCCAGAAGAAAGACATTCTATTGTAGCGTTAAATTTTTTTCCGCCTACAGCATTAACACTCTGCAATTTAAAAAAACAAAAAATTTATTTATATTTTTTGGTTAATATTTTTAAGATTACCAAAGTACACTTCACCGTTTCAATTGCCAATCACCACTTACCAGGTCCCAGACTTCAATCACCTTTGTCAGTGTGTACTGTACAGGGGCGCTTTTGGCGTTCAGAAATGGCATTATTTTGTCTCTGATTGAGGCCCACTCATCAGAATGATCTGGCAACTTTCTTGGTCGTTCATCATGAAAGTTTCGTCTAGCGTTGACAGTGGATGCCATCACCATCATAGCAATCATTAGAAAAGTTAAACTTTTCATTTTTTTTAAACAGCCAAAAATTGTTTAAAAAATCTCACAAAAAAATGTTTTAAAATGTTGTTTTCAAGGCAAATGATATTTTGAGTCTTTATATGATTTTACTAAAGTTTTTAATTAATAAAGTTTTAATTAGCAACTTACATTTAAAATATTTTTTGTTCTTTTAAAATATAAAAAATTTTGTTTTAAAAATAGTAATTGAAGTTACTGTTAATTAACTCTAAACAATTAAAACCAAAACTTTTTTTAATAATGTTAAAATAATTTTATTATTGCAAGGACTTTTTTCAACAATCAGTTTTGCTATTTTCATTTATTTTTTATCATACTGTTTATACTCTAAAATAAAGTAATAGCGTTCTTTTTTGTCGTCAGACAACATGTAGCCGTAATTTAGTATGAGGATCACCGGAACTTGATCAACAGCTGAGCAACTTTTAGAAAAGAGGCAATCCAACGTGGCGTTAAACTTGTGGCCGCCTGTGTCGTTTGGAGTCTAGGATAGATTTTTGTAATAATAAAAAAATTAATCAAGTTTTAAAGTATTTAATTCAGTTTAGTTCGATTCACCTACCAAACTCCAAACCTCATTGACCTTGACCAGCTTAAATCGGTCAACGGCTGAGCAGCCAATGTTCAACAGGAACAGCACTGTGTCGATCATTTCGAATTCCGCCGAGGGGTTGCTAATTTTTGTTGGCGTCGGATCTGAGTTGTAGTACTTGTCAGGTAGTTCTTTTTCCTCAGCGGTGACTGTTGTTTTTGCCAGAACTGCCACTACTGTTACTAGTGTTAGTAGGCAAAACCAATATTTAATCATTTTTAAGTTGAAAAAAATTGCTTAAAAAACAAAAAAATTTTGTGTAGATTTTATTTTTACATTAAAACTTTGTTCATTCAAAAAGAAAAAAAGTTTTTGCAGTAAATTTATTGAAAAAACAGTCATATTAATTAATTGGTAATTAACTTTGAAAAAAGGCAAGTAAAAGTACACACTGAACCTGGCACTGAACCTGGTGATACCACATGTATTTTGCCCTTTTTCATTGCAAAAAATTGCTGCCTAATTGACCACGTTCCAGGACTCAAGCTCGACGGGGGCGTCGGGATAGACGGCTCGCGAGTACTTCAGCGCCACCTTCACCGGGCGGTTCAGGAGGACGTTGGTGGCCTGGACGGTGGCGTTGAAGAGGTCACTGCCAATCAGGGAGTCCTGAAAGAGAAAAATGCAGTAAATTTTAGATATGATAATTTTTACGGTTTTTTTCTAGATCACTTACCAGCTGGAAAGAGTTGAGCACTTCGCTCAGCTTCAACTGAATGCCCTTTTTATTCGCCTCCTTGTTGATCGCCTCAATGACGGCCAAAACTTCGGCAATGACGTTGTTCCTAACGGCGGCGTCTTTCAGGTTTCGCTGCTCATCGCTGCCTCCGTAGGCTTCAGTAGTCGATGAGAAGATGAAAGTGGCCAGAAAGATGGAAAGGAGGAGTTTGCTTGCAAAAAAGGCTGCCATTGTTTTGTTGAATTGCGAATCAATTGATTTTGTTAAACAGGGAGAAAAAAAAGTTCAAAGTTGTCTGATAACTCAACATTAGTTTTGAGCACTCTGTTTTATACTCTGATTTTATCAGGATAAAGAATGTATCAGTAATTAGTTTGGTTTTTAGTTTTTTGTTATTTCATCTTAATTTAGATTTTATATTTTTTTCTTGAGAAAACGGCCAATGATCTGTGAAGTGAGCTGAAAAAATTGTGAAAGGCAAAATCAAATGTTACGACTTTTGGTAATCAGAACAGTGGTTTGGTTACTTTTATTGGAATTTTTTTCCTTATTACTACTAATTATAAATAATAATCATCAATTGACAAATGTCTTTGTTGCACAACTTAATTGCCCATGTACTGTTGCTTCTTTTTCACCACCCAAATGTCACAGCTACAGAAAAATGTCAGTTGTTTACACTATTTTGATTTAACCTCTTGATCATTATCGTCGAGAAAACTCCAAGATCTAAGTTTCACTGGACTGCCCGGATACACAATGACGCTGTAGTCTAGATTGATGCGGCGTTGTTGCCCCTTCTGCGGACCTTCCTGGGCGGTGGCCAACACGATAGCCTTGTGCTGAGTGGCACCACGCAAATGAGTTTCCTAATTAATCAAGGAACAAAAAGTGATTACTGAAACAAAAGTTGAAAAATGCTCACTTTACTTACCAGATCGTATGCTTCCAGCACCTTGTCCAGCTTGTAGTTCCAGCCGAGGCTTTTGGGGTCGCTCTTGTTGCCCACCTCTGGCAGGACCTTCTCTACACGACTGGTCACCACCTTCAGGTTCTTCTCATTGTTCAGGTCAACTGGTCGCAGTTGCCAGGTGCTGCTCTTTAAGTTGCGGCTTTCAACGGCCACTACCGTCAGAAACAGGGCAAAGGAAAGAATAAAAGTGGTTTTCATTTTCAGCTTTTTTAGGTTAATAATTTTTAAACAACATTTTTCAAGTTTTTATATTAAAAATTTGTAAGTTCAGTTGATTGGTAAACAATAAAAATTTTTTGCATTATTTAATTTTAGTTATCACTGAACCAAGAACTACTGTAAATAGCAATCAAAATGACATTTTAAATTTTTCAAAAATGGTGTCACAACTTAAGGTTATTGCCAATGCCAAAATCAGTGAAAAATGTCAAAGAGGTTTTGAAGTTCAGTCAAAAATGCAAATTAGAAAAGTTTTATTCAAATTTTTTTCTGTTTAAAATTGTTTTGACAAAAAAAGCGTTTTGAAAAAAACTCCTTATTTTTCTTCATCCGGAAAACTCCACGATAGTAGTTTGACTGGACTACCGGGAACTTGTATAACACTATACTTTAAATTTAAACGACGTTGCTTTTCTTTCATAGGACCTTCTTCAGCAACGGCTAACACTGAGGCATTGTGCAGTGTCGCACCTTTTTTTCCGGTTATCTGTTAATTAACAGCAAAAATTATGATTAAAAAATATAAAAATGTTGTTTACTTACCAGATCGTTTGCCTCTAACACTTTGATTAGCTGGTAGGTCTAATTGTAGTTTTTAGGGTCATTTTTGTATCCCACTTCAGGCAGTACCGCTTTGACCTCACGGGTTATTTTTTCCAGTTTGTTGGCATCGTTTAAGTTGACTGGTCGCACATTGACCTTGCGGTTTAACGGGTTGTAGGTGTCTACTACCAAAAACAAGGCAAATGAAAGCATAAAAACAGTTTTCATTTTTGATTTTTTTTAATATTTTTTAAACAAAAGTTTTCAAGTTTTATATGAAAAATTTTCAAGGTTAATTAAAAAAAGTTTATTAATTGTTAAAAAACTTTGCATATTTTAGTGTTCACTGTGCCGCAAAAGCACTACTGTAAAAAATAAAAATAAAAATGCAATTTCAAAAGATTATTTTGCGAAAATGGTGCAAATAATTATTAAATGTGTCATTAACTAAAAATACCAAACAAAATTTTGAAATTCAATTAATGATTTTTAAATTAAAACAGCTTTATTCAAGATCGTGGTTGCCTAAAATTAATAATTTAACTTTAAAAACCTAACTTTTGGTATTTGAAGAAGAAATGGTAATGCTATCACTGCCACTTTTCCGCTGATGATCTTCTTCTTTTTGCTGCTGCTGCTGCTGCTTCAGCTGCTCTTCCGGTTTACTCCGTCCCCAGGGCTGCTCCTGGGCGGTGGCAAAAAGCACGTAGACCATGCCGGTGACGGCAAAGATGGCCGCTGAGATGTAGAAGACGGGTGCCCAATTTTCGACAGAGTCCTGCAAAAAAAAGTGAACAAAAATTAGAGAAAAAATAAAAACACTTCATTCTCGACTTTGATTTGTTACCCCTCTTTTGGTGAACTGATTTGCCACTATGGTGGCGACAAAGCCGGGAATGTTGCCGATGCTGTTGGCGATGCCGTACAGTGTCCCCGCATAATCGGGCGCCATGTCCACGTGGGTGGCCAGCAGCCCCGGGAAAACGGAGCCATTGAAAGTGAGCGCCAAAATTAGCAGCACCGATGCAAGTGTGGTATTGCACTTGATCAGGGGAACTAGGGCCAGGCAAATCGCCGGAGGGATAAAAGCTAAGTAGTAAAAAAATTATTAGCAAATGTTTTTGTGATAACTAATTTTAACATGCTATTTTACCGATAAAGGTGTTCACCTTGCGCAGTGTGGTAATCTGAAAGCGGCCCCCACTTCGCAGCCGGTCAGTCACAAAAGAGGCCGCCCATCCCCAGACACACTGCCCCAGGTAGGGCAAACCGGAGATGAGAATATTCTGGTTGACGTCCATCTTCAGGACGGTGTTCATGTAGGTGGGCAGGAGGTTGAGCATCGTCAGGAAGCCCCAGTACCAGCCGGTTTGCGTTACTGAGGTGTGGTGTTTGTTAATAAGATTTTAAAATTGAAAGCTTTATCAAAAAACTAAATTAAAATCAAAATTACTTATCACTGCGTAGACCGGCACCGAGGTGAACATTTCCTTGTAGGGGATAGTTAGTTTCTACAGCAAAAAAATGTTAAAAACACTAAAATTTTTAAATTGTTTTCCTAATACTTACTGTTTTAACCTTCAACCCGCCGCCATTGTCAATGATAAAAGCCCGCTCCTTCTCCGAGATAAAAGGATGTTGTTCGGGACTTTCGTAAACCAGTACGGCCCAACCGATGAACCACAGAACTCCCGCCGCTCCGTAAAGATAAAATGACGCCTGCCAGCTGCCGAGAAAACCGCTCTCTGACTTGCTCAGCAACGCCGTGATGGGCATTGCAAAGAAGGTGCCCAGCATGCCACCGGAGAGGATCACCGTCGTCCCCACGGAACGCTCCATCTTGGGGACCCACTGGAGAGAAAATGAGGAAAAGGGGGTTTAAATGAAGGGTTTTTAAGACGGGTTTTTGGAAAAAAAACCTGAGCAATCATTCCATTGATGACCGGAAAGCAGACGCCCTCCGCCAGACCTTGGACGATCCGCGTGGCCATCAGCAGGCGCCAGTCGAGGGCGGCGGCCGCCGGCCCCAACAGACTCATCACCGCAGTAATGAGAATAGCAATTCCAAAGATCCACTTTCCGCCGAAACGGCTGGCCAGCACCCCGCCCGGGATCTGCGTCAGCACGTACCCGTAGAAGAAGGCGCCCAGCAGGGTCGACTGTACGGTGCTGTCCCAGTCGTACTTCGGTCCTGGGTAGGGGAAAACTGTGGCATTTCCGGCTGCACTTCCGCCGCCTAAGTGGCAGACAGTTCCGGTGATGTTCTGGTTGTGGTCGTGGCCGTTGTGGTGGGCGGCGGTGCCATTATGGGGGACTACCATGGCGATGATGGACATGCTAAGGACCGTCTTGTAGACGAAGATGAGGAAGGAGCCGAAGAAGCCCATTACCACAAAAGTGACCCGAGCGGGAAGGATTGAACAGGATGGGGACCATTTTGAGGGAGTTTTGGAATTTCTATTATCATTTGCAAAGGTTGAATATGAGGCTGGGGTGGTGGTGGTGGTGGTGGTGGTGGTAGTGATGGGGTTGTTGTGGTGAAAGTCGGTGGTGGTGATGGTGTGATCGTGGTGGTGGTGATTAGATGAAGTGTCGCCTGATGCCGTCATCTTTGATGTTTTTTTCAGAAGGTTTTGTTTTGGAGTGTGAACACAATTTGAAGAGGGGATGATTTTGGTGGTAGTGGTGGTGGTGGTGGCTGTGGTGATGATGATGGTATCTCTTCTTTAACTCTTGATGAGCTATTGTCGAGGTGATGATAAAGGTAATGATGGTGGTGGTGGTGGTGGTGGTGGTAGTAAAAGTTGTCCTGGTGAAGAGGTGAGTGCAGCTGTCGTACAACTCCTCTGCTCAGACAGCAACAACACCGGCCTCATAAAGTGAGCACGCTGTTAATTGAAAAAAACTGCTTCATTGTTGAGTTCGAAGTTCTAAATGGCTTTTTTTGCAGGTGTGTTCTTTGTTGTCTGTTGCTGACAAACTCTAGTAATGATAGTTGCCTTTTATCAAAAAGGCTTAATATCAAATATAAACGCAGTCACAGCTGACTGAACAGAGTTTTTGACTAAAAACTGCTTCTGTGTAAACAGAACAAAAAAAATGATGCGGCGGCAGCTCACTTGAGAATGAGAGAGAACTATTTTTGAGGCGTTTTAGTTTGTGAAGATGCAAAAACTGTTAAACTGTTGAGGGTGATAAGGAGATTAACGTTCTCAGCTTAGCGAACCTTTATCACAGCTATAAAAGCAAAATAATAATAAAACGGCAAATCAGAGTGAGTAATACTTTTTTGATAAATAATCACAAAAAAGTTTAAAGTGGCAGACTGTTTGACTGCAGGCACTATTTTTGCATTGAGACAATGGCGGCAGCAATTTTTTTCATCAAAAATAATAATAACTTTTGGCAATTGTCGCTTTATCAGTTGATGTTGTGGATTTTCCGACCCTTTTGTGGGACAGTATGAAATCACATAATGTCACTACGTAGTTTGCACTTTTGCTCTACTATGGTGTTGCTTTTGATGTCAAACTAATTTGTTAAACTGATGATGATGATGATGATAAAAAAGAGTTACAAATGTACAAAACAGAAAAAATACTTTTATATCGATAAACGATAAAAAACTGTAAATTCTATTACTCGCAAAAAGTAAAATATTTTTTTATCAGTGATAAAACACTGGACAACAAAAAGGTAACATCACGAAGTCACGCTACGATTTTTGGCTGAAGTAATGCCAAAAAACAGTGAAGAAATCATTTTTTCACCTGTTTGTTTTTCTGAGTGTCAATATTTACCGCCTGTCATTCTGTGCTGTTGTTTATTATTTTTTGCAAAGTTGTCATAAAAATACATCTTTTTTCTAAGCACTAAAATCACGATTTGAACCAAAAACCAGAATATTTTCCACTTGAAAAACATAAAACGTACTCAACTTGCCTTATCAGCACTGGTTTTGTCCTTGATTCAGTCCTTATCAATTACTTCAAAAACCAACAACTAGATAAATTCAGTGTTAATTACCACAGTACTTAATAACCCCTGTGAAATATTAATCCAAGCGGAAAACAGCAGCAAAACAAATCAGATAGGCAGCAAAACTGAACAGCAAATTAAGCCATAATGAGAAGAAAGAAAAACAGCAGAAAAAGCTAAATTACTTTCTGTTAGCACGAAGAGGAAGAGGAAAAAGACTCGGAAAACCAAAAACAAAAAGAGCCAAAAACCACAGTTCACCTGTCCGAGTGACTAATTACCCGACCAATCAAGCAGATTTTGTCTTTTTACCACAGTGTGACTTGGTGCAAACTTCAACAACAACAACAAAAATCACCCAAGTTATTAGTCAGAAAAAAGTACATTTTTTTGTCCGCTCTTGTTCAGAGCAGAAGGTAAGGTAAGTGGTCTTCGAGAAGATAGTGCGGAGAGATGTCGCATGAGTGAGCAGTCTGTTTGACGAGCGCCATTTGTCAGCGAGCAGTCGACTAATTTAGTTCTTTCTTTCACTGCTCACTGTTTTATCTCCTGTGATTTGCCTAATACTGTTGTTGTTGTCTACTACTGCCAAAGGATTACTGCTGCTGCTGCTATCGGCCATGCTGTTGTAGAGCACTTCTATGTAACACTAGCGTAACAAAGTGCGACACTAGTACAAAGTGTTTGTACGACGACGATGATGATGATGATGATGAAGCACTGGTTGCACTAAAACACTAAAACACGGCTACTAAATACACACAGTGAAAATTACTTATTTTTCGGGACTGATCAAGGTGTACTGACAGTTTGTTTGTCTGTAACAGTCGTGGATCACTAATTACTGCCAAACAATAAATAAAGCACTTCTTGGGTGAAGAAAAAAGTGAAAGTGAGAGAGTAAAAGAAAGAGAAAGTTTGTTAGCCCCTTCTTACTTCAGGTTTTTTGCTGCTATTTCCCGAGCTATCGGTAAACAGCAACAGGAAGCCCGTTACCAAACAAACTGGCACTGCTTTTGTTATAAAAAGCTCAAGAGTTTATTGGTGAAAGACACTTTCAAACGGCGTTTCAGTGTTTTGTGTGTGTGTGCTTGTGCTTGTGTTTGTGTTTCAACTTTCAACACACATATCGTCATGTCAACGTTAAAAAGCGCTTCAAATCTGTGTTTTATTTTACTGGCTGCGCTGCTGGTGCACCTCTGCTGCTGGTCCCAGCCGGCCCTAGCGGGCGGAAAGAAGGGCGACACCATCGTTTTAGGCGGTGGCAAAGGAGGAGGTCATGGAGGAGGAGGTTATGGACACGGAGGAGGAGGTGGTGGAGGTTGTGGACCGATCATTCTCAAAACAGGTAAATACCTTTTTTATTTTAATTTTTTTTTAAATTTTAACCTTTTTTGTTTAGGCAAAAAGGGCAAAGGCAACACCATCATCATGAGCGGTTGCAAGAAGAAGACGTACCACAAGCCAACCTATGAGTACAAGACGTACCACCACTTTATGCCTGAGTATGGCGGTCATGGAGGTTATGGTGGAGGTGGTGGAGGTTATGGTGGTCATGGAGGTTATGATCACGGAAGCTCT
>JAALOO010002191.1_pt1 | contig 11300 bp, 9 predicted proteins | sample 7257641 | NCBI WGS metagenome assembly JAALOO01 (sample SAMN14085613, study PRJNA598686) | mite metagenome | biome: ENVO:01001000; feature: ENVO:01001002; material: ENVO:01001226; isolation source: single female mite from University of Michigan culture on fish food culture... ... | reverse complement strand
AGAGAGAGAGAGAGAGAGAGAGAGAGAGAAAGAGAGAGAGAGAGAGAGAGAGAGAAAGAGAGAGAGAGAGAGAGAAAGAGAGTGCTGTACGGTTTTTCCGCAGCCGTTTTCTTCTTCTTCCTTTCTCTACAGTTCTCGTATTGCGTTTTTGCCTGCGGTGGCCTGCAGCAGTTCTAGTGTGAGCAGCATCAGTAGAGTATTACGGCCATCACTACCACCACCACCACCACCACCACCACCACTACCATCATCATCACTAGGTGAAAAGTACCTCCCAGTGCTTGCCGCCGACTAATTAACAGTTATTAGTGTCTGGTGTCTAGTGGTGTCTAGTGTGAAAAGAAAAAAAGGAAAAAGAAACAGCGGCAGTGGGCTATTCTGGTGAGCTAGTTGAAAATAGTGAGCACAAAGGGAAAAGCAGAAGAAGAGAGAGATACAAAGTCGCCAGGCATTGTGTATGTGTGTCCGTGTGTGCTCAGCCTAATGGACTGGCCTGCAGGGAAAGCGAGAAAACTTGCAATGAAACCCTTTTCCTCTTCTTCCTCTTCTTCTTCCTCTTCCCATTGCCATTCTCCATTCAACTTTGATAAATGGAACGTCAAGCGTACAGCTGCAAATTGGGGGCAAACTTTGCCTCCCTTTCTTGTCCCCTTTTTTCCATTTGCCATTTTCTTTCTGCCTCTGCCTCTGCCTCTGCCTCTGCGTCCTCCGAACCCTAAGCTTTACCTTTACTTTTAATTGTCTAGGTTGTGCTAATTGCACAAACTAGTGTGGCCGTGCTTGCCTCATTTTTGCTGGCCTCCTTCCACCGCCTTCTTCAGTTAGTTAGTTAGTCAGTCAGTCAGTTAGACTGTTTGGTGTCGTCGTCGTCATCGTCGTCGCTGTCCACGCACGTACAACACTTTGTCTTCAGCTAGTGCTAACTTTGGCGTCTGTGTGTGTGTGTATTTGTGTTTACTGCCGGTGCCTATCTCTTCTGCTTATCAGCAACAAAAGCAGCAGTGATAGTGGAGGTAATAGTTGTGCCCGTAATGACCAGGTCACCCTACAGCACACACACTCACTTTTTCTCGCTTATTCTTTCGCTGCCCTGTACAATGTACACACTACCTTTGATTAATGAACTTGAGGTGAATGTGTGTGTCTGTGTGTGTGCTTTAGTAGTTTTCAGTTCTCTGACTCTCATTTTTCTCCGTTCCCTCTTTCACTCGCCAATCTATTTGGTTTTTTCTCTATTTTTATTTTTACCTTGCAAAACTTAGTATGAGCAAAACCGTGCAAGTGCAGATAGAAAATAATAGCTGGTACTTGGCTCAGTATTCAGTATTCCATGATTTCTATTTCAGTGTGTGTGTGCCGGCAAGGAAAATCACTCAATAACAGTACTTTGCTATTAGTAGTGAGTGCCACCATTACTCCCGTTCAGTATTGACTGACCATTGTAAATAGTGACGGGGCACACAAGACAGACCAACTACTAAGCAATTCGGTGTCATCCACCTTCATTGCAATTCCTTTCTCTTTTTCTCTCCGGGTAAGAAGCCAATTTGTCAGCAGCCCTTCACAAATGAACAATTAGTGTGTCACTGACTGCTGCTACAAAATTGCTTGCCACTGCACTTCCGTCACTGCTGCCTTGACAATGAACACTCAGAAAAAAAGGAAGAAACAAAAAATGGAAAGTCAATGTTACAGCAACCGGGTAGACAAGAGCAGTACACAGATGATAAATGCTTTGCATTTTAATGTACTAAAACTGTTTGCACAGCTATTAGCACAACCACTACTTTTGACAACTGGAGAACTACTACTAGTTTTGCTGCAAACGGTTTTATTTAGTTGATTTTTGAAACGATTTGCTCTTATGCTAACTTTTAGTTCTAATGCTTTAGATTTTCTAAAAACTGTTTATACAAAATTGTTTTAAAAAATTTGCGCAAATTGCTTAAAAATCAAAATAAATACTATTGATTAATTAATTATTTCAGCAAAAAATTAGTAAAAAAAACAACAGAAATTGTTTAAAAGTGTAAGAATTTTTATATTATTATTTGTATTACCAATAACAAATATCTAAATAAGAATTGTTTGCATTTTTCTTTTTATTAATTTTTTGCTAGACTTTTTTAAATTGTTTTAGTTAACATTTTTTTATTTCAGTTTTCTAACTTATTACTTTGTTGCGTTTAAATTCTTTTCCCTTTTAATTTGATGAATTTTGTTTTTCTTGTTTTACGCATTCTTAGATTGCACTGCTATACTAATTTAAATTCGGTTTTTTGCTTTTTTGCTAGCAGTAATGTTAAAGTTAACTTTCAACAGAATAAATTTCTTTTTTCTCGTTTTTTCCTACTATCTTTTTGCTTATCTAATTTTGTTTTTTTTTCTATTGAAACCCTTTTCCATATGCTTTTTTGCTGGTATTTTTTCAATGAAATTCTGTGATAAGCAGGAGCGCACTCGTTTAGCAGTGCACTAAACAGTAATGAAAGACGCAGTATCAGAAAATTTCTAATTGCAAATTTTTTTGTTTTATTCTCTTCAAATTGTAGTTTAAAAATTTTCAACTCAAATATAAAATAATTAAATATTGTTGTCTCCAAAAACTATTCAAATATTTTTTTATAATAAACTTTTTTTAATACGTTTTTCAGTTTAGCTGGTTGTGTCATTTGAAGTTTTGTGTTTTGCACTTTTGTAGCTCTTTCTGGAAACTACTGACATTTTAATGCCATTTTAATGTCATTTTTCATTTTTGTTCCTATTTCTGTTATTTTTGTTTTTACTATTTTGACACGCAGTGGTGATGATGATGATAGTGGTGATTGTGATAATGGTTATAGTGCTGGTGACTGTGCAGAAGATTGCACTGTCCATCACCATTTTCACTGGACACAATAGAGCTTTTGACGTCGGTCACTGGCGCTGTCATCACCGCCTTCTCCACCCTTTCTCTTTCTACATTTTTCTATTATTTAGGCAATATGTAATGCTAATAATAATGTGTCAGGAGAATTAATTTGCTTTTCACTTTTTTTTTCTAATCCATGTGCGCTATTTGTGAGCTTCTAATTAAACTTCATTCTTTTTCTTTTTTCGCTCTTTCTCTTTCTTCAACCCACAGAGAGCACTACTATTGGCAGCAACCGCATCATCATCAGGACAGCCCCACCACCGTTAGCCCTACCGCCAGTAGGTAGTGTGTGTGGCCTGTCTGGTGGCGTCAGTCACCCTCTTTCGTCACCATCCCCCCCTCACCCCATCATTCATCACCCCCTGATCATCTTCTGATCACCACCGCCATCACCACCCACCGCCGCCATGTCTGATCCGGGGGCGGGCGTGCCCGCGGGGCCGCCCTTTGAGGTGTCGCTGATGCAGCTGCGCGACCTGATGGACTGCCGCGGCCACGAGGCGATCACCAAAATTCAGCAGCAATTCGGCAGCGTGCACGCCCTCTGCGCCAAGCTGCGCTCCTCACCGAATGAGGGCCTGAGCGGGGAGGCGCGTGACCTGGAGAACCGGAAGGCCGTCTTTGGCGCCAATGTGATACCGCCCAAGCCGCCCAAGACCTTCCTGCAGCTGGTGTGGGAGGCGCTGCAGGACGTGACGCTCATCATCCTCGAGGTGGCCGCCATCATCTCCCTGGGGCTGGCCTTCTACAAGCCACCGGAGAATGAAGAGGAGGACCTGGAGGTTGCTGGTAAGTAGTGAGGTTGTAAAAGTAGTTAAGCATTTATTTACTTTACACTAATTCCCTTTGGTCTCTCTCTCCCCCCCCTCTCTCTTATTTTTTCCTCCAGGACCGTCAATGCACGAAGAGGCCGAGGCAAGCTGGATCGAGGGCGTGGCCATTCTGGTGTCGGTGATCATCGTCGTCCTCGTGACCGCCTTCAACGACTACACCAAGGAGCGGCAGTTCCGCGGGCTGCAGGCGCGCATCGAACACGAGCACAAGTTCTCGGTGATCCGCAACGGCGAGGTGATCCAGCTGCTGGTGTCCGACCTGGTGGTGGGCGACATCTGCCAGGTGAAGTACGGCGACCTGCTGCCCGCCGACGGCATCATCATCCAGTCGAATGACCTCAAGGTGGACGAGAGCTCGCTCACCGGCGAGTCGGACCACGTGAAGAAGGGCGAACAGTACGATCCGATGCTCTTCTCGGGGACGCACGTCATGGAGGGCAGCGGGCGGATGGTCGTCTCCGCCGTGGGCATCAACTCACAGGCGGGCATCATCTTTGCGCTGCTCGGCGCCGCCGCCGACGAGGACGAGGAGCAGAAGAAGAAGTCCAAAAAGGGTAAGTACTGCTGACAGAAGGATAGACTGCAAAAGGACCTTTCTGTGTGGATTGATAGAGTCTTTAACTGTAGTGGTGTTTGCGTGTGTGTGTGTGCGCGCGTGTGTGTGTTTTCTTCTTCCAGTTTACTAACTTTTGACAACCCTTTTTATCTTTTCTCCCTTTGTGTGCGTTTTTCTCTTCCTCCTCTTCTTTCTCCTACTCCTTATCTTTCTCCTCTTTTTAACGATTTTTCAACTAATCCGGAAAATTAATCCACAAATTTCACCACCCCCTGTTTCTGATCATCACCACTTCCATCTCCATTTCCACTACTACCACAACTTTTCTAATCTACCTCACCACCTACCAAAACCACTTCCACTTACCAATTGCCAATCGAACCCTTCCTAACTCTAAACTACCTTTTGTTTTAATCAATCAACCACCACCACCTAACCATTCACAAACGTTTGCCCACCTCCTCCTCCTCCTCCTCTTCAGAAGCAAAAAAGAAGGGCAAAAAGAAGAGCATTGTCTCTGCAGGTTTGTGTGCTTTTTTACTGTTTGCTTCCGTTTGCTTTCCTTTGTTTGGTGCTATCTTTTTTTGTTGACTAGAAGCGTAGGCGTTTTGAAACCATTTTTTATGACTTGTGCTCGCAAAAGCTTTGCAAATGCTTTCTCCTGCCATCAACCAATTTAAATACTGACTACTACTCTCTTTTACCTTTTCCAATCATCAAAACTAAAAGCAGACGAGGAGGCAGGCGAGGCAATGGGCCCCGGCGGCAACTCCCACCCGCTGAACATGATGAGCATGAACGCCATTGGCGCCAGTGCCGCTGGCGGCGCTGGTGCTGCCACCGCCGGCCCCTCCTCCTCCGCCGGTGCTAGTGCCTCAGGCAGCGGCGGCGGCGGCGGCGGCGGCGGCGGCGGCGGCGGATACGGCGGTGGTGCTGTCGCTGGCGGCAGTGCCTCCGCACATGCGGCCACGGTGGGGGCGGCGGCCGGCCCCTCCGGCAGCGGCGGTCTGCTGAATGAGTCAGTGCTGAGCGACAGTGAGCACCGCCGCTCGCGACAGGAGGAGGACGCGGCCAATCCGAGGAAGGAGAAGTCGGTGCTCCAGGCGAAACTGACCAAATTGGCCATTCAAATCGGTTATGGAGGTACGTGACAAGTTGGGTCAACTGCCTGCACAACAGAGGTTTTTTGGATGGCGGTTTTTAGTCTTCATTCTTAACCATCTTCCCTTTTGCTCACTTTTGCCTACCTGCCTATCTACCTATTCAGGTTCAGCCATTGCAGTGCTGACAGTGATGATTCTCATACTTCGCTTTGTGCTCAAGATGTTCGTCTTCTCGAACCACAAGTTTGGCATGTTCTACATGCAGTACTTTGTCAAGTTTGTCATTATCGGCGTCACCGTGCTCGTCGTCGCCGTTCCCGAAGGTCTTCCACTGGCGGTCACGCTGGCGCTCGCCTACTCCGTCAAAGTAAGCTTTTTTATTATTTTTTTGTGATTGACCTCTTTTCCCTCAATGTCGACCCTCGCCTAACCACTTTTCTCATTAAAAAAAACTTCCCATCCCTAAACCAGAAAATGATGCTAGACAACAATCTGGTGCGTCACCTGGACGCCTGCGAGACGATGGGCAATGCGACGGCCATCTGCTCGGACAAAACCGGCACCCTGACGACCAATCGAATGACGGCCGTGCAGGGCTACGTCTGCGGCGTCCACTACAAGAGCATACCCAAGTACGAGACGCTGCCCAAGAGCATGGTCAACATTCTTATTGACGCCATCAGCTACAACTCCGCCTACACTACGAGAATCATGGTATGTAGGGAAGGGGAAGTTTTGCTCAATTTAATTCCAAACTTTCTTTAAATTATCACCAAACTCCCTCTCCTCTCCCCCAAACAGCCTCCTGACAACCCGGGCGACAACCCAAAGCAGGTGGGCAACAAAACCGAATGTGCCCTTCTTGGTTTCGTGCGCGACCTAGGCAAGGACTACCAGGTGCTGCGCGACAAGATGCCCGAGGACAAGCTGCACAAGGTGTACACCTTCAACTCGGTGCGCAAGTCAATGAGCACGGTCATTCCGTTGCCCAACGGAGAGGGCTTTCGGGTCTTCACCAAGGTAAGTCAAATGACAAATAACACAACTATTGTTTTTTGGATTAACTGATAATTGACACCCCTTGTGTGCGTGCTCTTAGGGCGCATCGGAAATTGTGATGAAAAAGTGCATGTTCATCTTTGGCAAGGACGGCACTCTGCTGCGTTTTCCAAAGGATGAACAGGACAAGTTGATCAAGAACATCATCGAGCCGATGGCCAGCGACGGTCTGCGTACCATTTGCATTGCCTACAAGGACTACGTCAAACGAAAGCCCAGTGCCCAGGCGAATGAAATTCAAATGGAGGGCGAGCCGGATTGGGAGGACGAGGAGGCCATCGTCTCACGACTCACCTGTCTGGCCATCATCGGCATTGAGGATCCAGTCCGACCAGAGGTAGGTGGACGGTTTTACTTTTTTCATTTTTTTGCAGTAGTCATTTGTACTTTACTAAGAAATTGATAAACCAGTAAAGCTGGCATTTTAAATTGTATGTTTAGCAAAACTTAAAACTAAACAAAAAATATAAAGCTTTTAACACCAAATCAGTTTTTAGTTTGAACTATTTTGTGTTTCGCTGCGTTGTTATTAATTTATAAAACGCATTTTTTAAATCATGTTTTTTAAATTTATCTTTTTATAACAATTTTTAAATTTAATATACCGAAAAAAAACATTTTTAGCTGCAATCTTAAGATTTGTAATAAAATTGCCAAAACTCAAATTTTTGAATTACTTAAATTTATTGTTGTAAAAATATAAAGTACCGGATGTGTCGCTATAAAACATTGCAATAAAAGTTGTTTTAACTTTTTTTTGCACAAGATTATTCAAAAGTGAAATTTGATTAAACATAATATTTTTAAAATTTTATCTGAAAAACAGTGCATATTAAATCCCATTGTTTTAAATTAAACTTTAAGGCAAATAATATTACATGTCAGTGTATTTAAGACATTTTATGACATTTTTAAAATAAGACTTTTAAGCTTTTAAAAAGCTTTTTTGGCTAAGTTAGACTGCATTTTTGCTTTTTTTGGATAACACGAATTTGCACAATTTTGCTTTTGGCGTTGTTATTGTCTTTATACATTTTTGTTTTACACTTTTACTTGAACAAAAATTTAGATTTACAATTTGTTCACACGCCATTTGTTTTTGTTTTGTTAAAGTAAGTATTATAAACGTAACAGAAAAAAATTTTACTTGTGTTTAAGGATAAGGGACCTGCACAAAAAACAAACAAAAAAATAGTTCATTTTTGCACTACTTCCCTCATCACTACTATTATTTTTACTCAGTACTTGATACTGTTTTTTGCACTGTAAAACCATGCTTGTGCCAGCGTGATGCCACAATCTAAACACTTAACTTGCAACTCTCTAAAAGTAATGATCTGGCTCAATTTGTTGTTGCTAGAGAAAATGCTGGAAAAGAAAGAAATTCTAGTAGAAAAAAGAAGTAGAGAAAAAGAGCAACTGACAAAAAATCGATTGACAACTAAGCCGTTGAGGATAACCATTCTCTCTGGTTGTCTTCCGCTGAGCTGCCCCCAAATGAGCACTTCAACATGATCATCTTCTTTTCTCTCTCTCCTTTTTTTTTATTTTTTTGCCGCTTTTTTGCCTTTTGTTTTACCATTTCACTTTTCCCCAACATTTTGCAATGTTTAAATTTAAAAGTTAAAAAACAAAAACGGTTTTAGACAGAGAGTTTTCTTTTTGTTTTAAAGGTCAGCAGTACAAATCATAGTGTGGTTTTCTTTCTTGCTGCCATTTAGCCGTTTTTGACGTTACTGACAGGCTAGTTGTGTGTCATCCTCAATTGCACAATTGCATAATACTTTTCAGCTTCCTTGACCAAACAATCACTGGTCACTGGGCAATTGCTGACATCTAACCAGCTAACTGACTGACTGCTTGGGATTGCCATAGTATGTCGCCATAGAAAAAAGGGCACAGTAGCCTCCCTCCTATTGCTCCCAGTTCAGCGTCACTTGTAATCGATTTCCCCTATCAAATTGTCTGTCTTGTTGCTGTTACGCCAAATGTCTTTTTGTTCCTTTTTTAGTTTTCAGTACCCTCGATCTTTCTAAACTGAACACTAAGGCACTAAAACAGTGCTTTGGCTAGTTTTGCTCTGTTTCCGTTGCTTAGCTCAGTTGAGTAGTGGCTGAAGCTAAAGACAAGCACTACGACCATTAGCAGTTTAGCAATTGTTGGCGGAAAAAAAACTAACGGCATTTTGGCGGAGACATTTAACCATCGGCCTTAGCCAGACGACGGTAATACCGATTTCCATCAACTTTGTTATCAAGATGAGTCGTCTAACACACACACATTTAGGTTATTTTCAAAAACGGAACAACAAAACTGTTGGCCGTTTATAGTAAGAAGACATTATGGCAATGCCTGGCCGCAAAGTTTGCCTAAATGTGCCACATTATAAACATTGTTTTTGAAAAATAACGATAGTTTGTCAGCGAAAAAACATTAAAATATAAACTTTTTAGTTATTTTTTGAGTTTTCCTGTTTTAAACAAAATTGTGTTTTTAAAATGTTATTTTTGTTTGCGCAAAATAAAATTATTTTGTTTTTTTATTAAGTACAAGGGCTCAGTAGCTCGCTTCGCTCACTACTAACTTTTCTCGTTGTTGTGGTAATTTAAATAAAAAGTACGAAAAATACATACAATTACTGGCAAAATGGCAAAAAACAGGAAAAACAGGGGAGAAGTCTAGCAGGCCAGGACTCTTGCGAGCCTGTTTTTATTGCACTGCTAGGACTTTCAAATTACTTTGACGCAGATTTCTGGCGTAACTTGATCACTGTTAACCTCGGGCCTCGGGCCTTGCTCGTTTCGCTTGCAGACCCCTCGTTAACGAAAGTCAACAGTAGTTAAGTCACAACAAACCTCGCGGGTTGTATCTATGCATTGATAGGAACTTGCAATTACTTTAGTGTCAATTGATATTAACGGGCGCCGGTCAAAATCTCAAAACAATAATCTCAAAAGTCTTTTCGGGTTTTTCTCGCTTCGCTTGCAGGTCCCTCGTTGACCGAAGTTAACAGTGGCTAAGTCACGTCAAACCTCGCAAAATGTAGGCGTGCACAGCTAACAAATGTTAATCACTCGTAGGTGTAGGCGAACTCTTTCGCGATCAGCTCAATGTTCTGCTCCTGCGGGCTGGTGACCGGCTAGATGAAGCGCGTCCAGTTTGAACTGTTCTCGTTTTTCTGATTCAGCAGCACCGCCTCCAAAATGAAAATGCGCAGGTTCTTGGCGCTGTAGGCGATCTGCGACAAAAAGTACAGCTCATTTTTGAAAGAGGTAATGACGCCCTCAATTGGTCCAGTTTGCGTCTTTGAGGGAATGGACTTGCGGGAGAAGACGGCCAGGCGGCGAGTGCCGCCACCGTCATCAGCAAGGCTCTCTTCCAGGTAGAGGTAATTGACGGGCAGCAAGGTCCGGGCGCGAGTGAACACCGGTACGTCGCTGATGACGTTGCTCATGGGCAGCTGCAGTCGATTTTTCTGCAATACCTTTTATTGGACCACCAGCACAAATGAGCCCACAATGTGCTCGCTCTCTTCCTCCTAGATGCTGTTAAGATTGTTAAGGAAGCAGTTAGTGTCCTTGAAGGTAAGCAGGCCGCCGCAGTAGCCACCTCCGCTGACGTCGTTGACGATAAAGTTTGCTTGATGAGAAGTTTGGTAGTGATGATGCATTTGGTAATGCTCCTAGAGCATTGGCGAAGCTTTCTTGCCAGTTGAAGACTGCTCACTCGGACGACTGAGAACAGAGTTACTGCTTGGCTGTTGTTGACTATGATGCTGTTGCAGTTGCAACTGGTCATTGTTGCTGAAAGCGAAGTACGCAAAAAACAGTGATATTTGCTGTTGACTTCAGGAGTTGGCTGGTATGTTTGGATTGAGCGAAAAAAGAGGAGAAGGTGGTAGTGGTGGTAGTCAGAGAGGTTGTTGTCAGCGGCGGTGGAAGTGGAGCATCATCACTGCCAGCGTTCTTCTGTTGAATAGTGGTCACCAGGTGTGAGTTATGAGCACTGCCGACGTTTTTGATAATACCGGCAATGATGGCATTGATGGCACTCTCGTTGAAGAGAGCCGCCGCCGTTGTTGCTGCACCAGCAACACTTTCTAACTCTGGCGATCCTAGACCACCAGCGTCAGAAACCGCTTCTCCATTTGAAGTGCTGGGTAACTCCACAAAGGAGGCCCCGAGGAAACCTACCTAAGGTCTTGAAGTGCCATCGCCGACCAACAAACCACGACTGTCAAAATGAAAAAAACTGTTTTTCAGCAACGGCAAGAAAAAATAAAAGTTTGAAATCTGATAGTGCTAAAATTTCTGCTGCTACTGTTGTTGTTGAGCAGTCGGACTGGCTAGTGTCAGATGCTGCTGAGTAACTGCAAAGGTCGATGTTGTCGTTGTTTTTGGGGATGACTAAAGGTGTAAAGCAACAGAACTATTGTTGCTGCTGCTTCTGTTGTCATTGTTGACGGCAGAATCGATGTCAAAGGTCGATTTGGCGGCGTACTTTTGAGTGAGAAAGTGTTTGTAGGTCTAAAGATTAATGAAAGTGGTTTACAGGCTTGCTTCGTTTGCGAGGTCCAAAACAGCGGAAGTTTAACGTGGCTAAGAGGTGCCTAACTTCGCCGCCTTGTGCCGTGCCTTAACACATTAGCTGTAAACAAAAGGACACATCTCCTGGTAACTCAACCGGCAATTCACCCGACTCCGTTTGGTCAAAACTCGCAGGTTTTAGCCGTGCACTGCTAGGATCCTGTAAACAGTTAACCGTCAATTTCTAACGTGGTTTGACCACTGTCAACGCCCGTCTCCTCGGGCCCTGCTCGCTGCGCTCGCAGGACC
>JAALOO010002190.1_pt1 | contig 11304 bp, 8 predicted proteins | sample 7257641 | NCBI WGS metagenome assembly JAALOO01 (sample SAMN14085613, study PRJNA598686) | mite metagenome | biome: ENVO:01001000; feature: ENVO:01001002; material: ENVO:01001226; isolation source: single female mite from University of Michigan culture on fish food culture... ... | reverse complement strand
GTCCACGGTGAAAGGAGTCGACTTAATGCTTCCGACGCGGACCCGGGATGTGCACCGAAATATTTCGCTCCAAAATAGCTGTAGGGAAACTAAAGCCATAAACTCACTAAATAAGACAGAATCTTTGATTGAAGTAAATCAAAAGAAGTCAGTTGATTCATATTTAATTTAGTCGGAAGTTTCAGTCGATGTCATTTTCTGTCAAATGTACGCGTGCATTACTATTTGATGTATTCTACATTTGCCTAAAACTAAATTACTGAAAAAATATTTTTAAAATTTGTTTTTTCAAAATTTATAAAATACTTTTTGTTTATAAATTTCAAAAATGCTCAAAAAAGTATTACTGCCGTCAAAGTATTTTCACTTTGTAAGATAATAAACATAGTGTTTTTAAGTGTGTACAAATGTGATTCACATTTCTTTTTGTTTTATAGCACAAATGCAGTTATTTATTTTTTAGCTATTTCCAAGTAGCGATTCTGAGAACATGCATCTAAAAAATATTTGCTGATTGCACCATTTTCTTAAATTCATACTTCTAACAACACTTCAGAAGTACTTTTGTGCTTTTTATGATGATATTTCACCGTCTTGTTGTTTCAAGTAACTTTTGCATTCCACTGTCTTCCTTACTATTGTCAAGTACAGTCATCAATCAGATAAACTAAATGTTTTGTTGCAAATGACACAGATTTGAAGTTGACAATTGCTCAGGAAACATCTATTGTTAATACTTGAATGATATTATCACTATAATGCCAAACGCCAAAGGCTATGAATAACAAAACTGATTCCCAAGCCAACGTAAACTATTTATTAACAGTTTGCCGTTCAATATTTAATCTGACTTTTTTTGTTACAAATAATCTTTAAACGTCAGTAAATCAAACTATTATTTTTACCAATAATGAAAAAACGGCCTTGAAAACAAACTAATATTTAAATTATATTTCATTTAAAATATAATCATTTTGTACTTATATTGTTTTGTATTATCATTTAAATGGGCTCAATTTGTAAATTGCTTTATTTTGGTCAATCATTTTTGTAAGAAAAATGTGGACAATTTTGTTAAAATGAGAATGTCTTTAGGCAAAATGCAATAAAATGCAATCGACCGCATATCGAAACGATGTTTTATAAAATAGGTTTTTATTTGCAGTTCTGGTGATAATGTTAGTGATACAAAATAAAAAATAAAAAAGATTCATCAAAAAAAAGCTGTTACTTGGCAAATAAAAAAACAAATGATAAACTAAAAGTATATTTTAAATAGATTTTTGTCAATAATGACAATTTTTTGCACAATATTCACACAACTGTAATACAATAATGTTTAGTGAATGAGATAAAAATGCAAGTCATTCAAACATTTCTAATTGAGTTAAACAAAATAACAAAAAAACAAAGCTCACATACACACCTTTGTTTAGGCATTTTACCTAATTAAGCAAAAAGGTACAGGAAAAATGAGAGCAAATGTCCCTATTGAGTTAGTTGCGTGTAGTAAACAAGATTTTGCGACATCGTTTCAGTTGAGTAACATTTATGTGTGAGTTCAGTTGTTCTGTAGGGAACAAAAAGACACTAAATGATGACTAAAAAACAGTACAACATTCGTACATTCAGCCTGAATCTAGCTAGCTAGCTCTTTAAAGGACAACACACCATTAGAGAAGATTGCTTCAGTGGACACTGAAACAAAAATGATTTGTATTGGTCTTTGTTATCTGTTTTTTTTGTTATTTGAATTTTCGGCAAGTGAGAGTGAAAATGCTGTCAGAAATGCCTTAATACTCGCAACAAATCAATTGTCAGAGTAAGTTGTTTTAAGTTTGATGCTCTTTAACTGACTGACTCCCCCTAGTGAAAAGAAAGTTAGATACACGTTAAAACACAATCTACAAAAATCACTTTGATTGCTATCGATTGTGTAAACGCTCGTTGGTGCCTGCCGCCGCCGCCGACTACGGCCACGTCAACTGTGAAACCAAACTGAGCCCAACTCCTGTTAATGTTGCCGCCTGGCATTGACTGCGATCGACAGTGGCAGCATGCAGCAGCCCAGAACATCATTCTCGGCTTTATCAAGGCATATCGAGGCTTGCCTACTTGCCAACAGCCAACCATTACGAGTTCTCTCTTGCTAATGAGATCGATTTTCAGTGTAAGCTCTGAAATGGAATACGACTCAGTGAACACACTGACACACAGTGTGAAGCAAAATGAGAGATTACTCGGTGTGAGGAACTACCAGCAGCAGCAAAATGCTTCTACGTAAAGAATTGCTCGACTTGTGCGGGACTTTGAAACGTGCCACGGCGGAGTGCCGTAATTTGCTTTCAAACTTAGCAATGTGTGTGTATGTTTCTTTTTCTCTGCACTGGCTAAGATAATTAAAGAGAAAACATATCTAGGCAAACTGATTCATGTAAATCGGGGGCCTTTTTGTGAAAAATTCGTGCTCGTGCAGCCCATAGCTGGCATTATAAAATACCAACCGCGCTCTTCTAATGACGAACAAACGGGCAATTAGTGGCCTCGATCAATCAGCTAGCCGTGGTGGTGCTGGTGGCGGGGCTGGTGCTTATGTTGAAGGCAGTGTAATGCTATTCATTCAATTATTTGCTAATAACCGGTTATGACTGTTGTGAAAATCTGTCTTCACAGTATCGACCACCATCAAAGACATGCACACTTTACTTTGTTGTAAAGATGGGTGTGCAGATAAAGCCGGACAGCATCAGCATCAGCAGCAGCAGCAATCAAAGGCAATCAATGCAAGTGAAGCGACAAGGCGAGCAATTGAAACAAATGAGAATGTCGTTAATGGCAGCACTGCAGTAAATGCAGTACTACATGTCCGATGACGCGGCAATGATCGCCAGTGCGGAAATCAGAAACTATTCAAAGAAAAGATATTGCTCAAGACATTGCAGGCTACTCAATCTTCTTTCTTTGAATGTTGTTGCTCATTCATTTCGCGTTTCCTACGTTGTTCGGCTTAATGCTTTGCAGTGAAGCTATCTACCAGAGACAGCGACACATACTCAAAAGGGGACACATTCCATTTTTTCCTTTTTCTTATCCCTTTCAGACAAAGATGCACGTAGTGTAATTAATTATTAAAATAAGAATGCACATAAATTTAAGCAATACAGCGTTTAATTAATTCAATGTCAAAGAAAGTGCATCTTCTTCTATTATAAAGCTGATAGAATTTTCCCATTTTGTTGTCTGGGCTAAAAAATAATAGACTCCAAAAAGGTATGCTTGACTAATAAAAAATTAAATTGAATTAATGAGTAAACAGTGAAAAAATGATGTAAAAACAGACAACAAATTGCTAAAAAAAGAAAAATTTGACTGGAAACACAGGTCAGCAATTAGCATTACCGGTCCTAGAGACAACAATACAAACAGTCAGAATGAGGTCATCAGAGACCATCGAGTGATGCGCGTAAATTAATCATTTCAATTCAAATCACTAATTTGCATTTTTTGTTTGATGTAAACAAGGGTAAATCGCAAGAGACAGACACATATTTACCATTCTGATGTAAGTAAAAACAATTCAGACAATGACATCACTTTTCACTTCTCTGAAAATGTTTTTTTGCACTGTGTTAATGGTTTCAAATTAGGACGCTCTAATGATTATTGCTGAAGCGTGAAATTAAACAAGAAATTCTGTAAAATAGTTTTTTGAAATTTAACATCATCCAACGCACTAGCAACATTTTATTTTTATTTTTGCCAAAAATAGCATTTAAGTTCAAACGATATTTTTATCTTTAGACCTACTTATATTAAATAAATAATTTCACACTAATTGGACAACGAAATTGATGCAGATGAGTTTTACCAAGTGAAATCATTTACATGCCATATACTTCATTTGATTGTGTCATTGAACCAAAAATCGCTTAATGCAGAAATATTGATAGCAAAAAATATGTAATGTACAAAAAACCTCATTAGATTTGATATCAGACAAAAAATATTCTTTAGAAATATAACAAAAAAACGGTTTTTGTGTCATAACGGAAGTTCATTAACCATAATTGCCTAAAATGCAAATGCTTTACAAAGCTAAACTAACTTCCGTTGATAAAACTTTATAATCGATTTTATTTTTAATTTATTAAACTCATTTTTAATTTTTTTGCTAAATTTTTTAAAAGTTTTAATGAAAAACAAGATTACTAAGTTTGCAGTGTACTAAAGGTGTCATAAGTTTAAACTAGTTTAAATGTGTTTTTATTTTTAAATACATAAGACTCAGAAGTCACCAATTGTAATTAGAAAAAATCACAAATGCAACCTGAAAAAAGTTTAAAAATTAAAAATGTTTAAAAAACTCATTACAAACAGAAGTTGTTTAAAATTTTAGTGCCATTAAATAGGAAAAAATTAAACTTGAAAACTTAGAAAAAGCTCTTATAACTTGGCCTAAAGCAACTCTTGATGTCAAACAGAGCTTTCTTGCTAATAAAGAACAATGAGAGTTCGATTACGGAGTGATTTTTCGTTATCCATTACGAGTCTAATAATAATCGGTCATCAATCTACTGTAATCTACACTAAGTCAATTTACTCTAAAGCCTAACTAATGGAAGTATTTGCACTGTACTTTATTCAGCTCTTTCATAATTTACAACAATTTTTAAAAATTAAGAAAAAGATAAAATTTTAGAAGGGTTTTGAGCACAATAGATAAGTGTAAATATTTTATGTTTAATGCAAGTAAAGAATTCAATGTTTGGTGTTTGATTACAAACAAAAAAATTTATTTTTTATCATTGAAAAAATATTTCTTTTGTTACTAAAACGGAAACTTCAATGAAACATCTTTTGGGTTATTTTAACTTCTACACTGTACAAAAAAATCCTTGCAAAAGTCTACTACTAAGCATTGGATTGTTTGTCAAAAACTTTATGACTCTAATATTATATTTTAAGTTAACATTAACTACACTTTTTTTGGCTAAAAATCACTTAAATTTTTCTACATGACTTTCTTTACAATTGTACTTTAGATACATCTTACGCTCCTTGTATTTTTTGCAACAGAAATTTGGTGTCTTGCTGAGTAATTAATTTAAAAATGAAACAACAATAAAAAACACAAAAGGGTGCTCTCAAATTGATGAAAGGCGCTTCTTCAAATGTTTGCTGTTGTGCATTGCAGAAAAAATCGATGCACACTGAAGAGTTTTACTAAAATTGGTTTAACTTTCAGAGCACAAGTCAGTGGGAAATAAATTAAGCGTAACTAAAGTTAGCAGTTTCAAATGTTCAAAGAATAGATATGATCAAAACGAAAATTAATATACTGTCTTGGAGATGCTTAGCAAAAAAGAAGTCAGTAATAACAGTTTTGCATTTTTTACCCAATTTACAAAAAAAGCCATTTTTTGTTTTTACTCTTTTCTACAATGCAATATATTTTCACACTAACTTCGCAGAAAAACACTTGATATTTGTAAAGCGATCACATTAAATTTAATAACAAAACGAATTTGCATAGATACCAATGAATGAGTGCAATTATCAGCGGAGACCGCACATCACAGTCGCGAATGGCCTAATTTGCCGCAATTTTCAGTACGTGAGGCGGCTCTTTCTCTCTTTCTGCCGTTTTGCGGGTGCATTTAATTTGCATTTTAACCAACCTGCAGAGAGTCTGACAAATACGCCTGACAAATCGTCGCCAAATGTTTGCTTTTAAGTCTCTGGTAAATAAACAAAACGTCTCTCGAGCTAGCTAGCGTCCCTGTTAAGACTATTATATTTGCTATTTGCTATTAGCAAATTGCCCGAATGGCGCTCATGAAATGAGTAGCAAAGTTGGCTGATAGAAGACGCTTAGTAATTGCCATTCAGTGGGAATTTGTGGCTAATATTTAAAGTGCTCAAACAGTCGTAGCCTACAAACAGGCTATTAAAAACGGAAAACACTCTGTGGAATAGAGTGTACCGTTTCTGTCCTAAATTCACATGAATTTTTTTTGGCACTAGTTGGCTTGACAAATACAACGTCAAAAAAGTCGTCCTTAGCTGAAGCAGCCTAAAAGGGCTAAGCCGGGGCCACTCACCTTTCCTTGCTGGTGAACATGATGGTGCACACTGAGCTGAAGATGGTCAGATTGGTGATGAAGTTGTTCACGACGCAGAAGACTCGTCCGAAGGGCCAGTGGCCGGTGAGCAGAAAGTAGAGGTTGAAGTTGGCATTGAAGATAAGCGTTAGGAGATCACTGACGGTGAGGTTGAGGAGGAAGCAGTTAGTGATGGTGTGTAGTGACTTGTTGCTGCTGATGGTGGCCACCACCAGGAGGTTGGCCACCAGGCCGACAATGATCATCACGCCGAAGACCGAGTACCAGATCAGATGCACATTCCACGAGGAGTTGTAGAGGTCAGAGGCGCTGCTGGTGCCGTTGTCGCTGCTGTTGACGCCGCTGGGGGCGCCACCGGTGCTCTGCTTCATGTCTATCAGCCGGTCGGCCTTCACCGAAGGTCGTGAACACCGCTGATCACCACTGCCTGATGTTCTGCTGTGCGTGGAGTTATTTGTACAGGGAGCAGGTGCTAAAGGAGCTATGCTGCGAGCAGATTTTGAATGATGTGCACGAGAGTCTCTCGAGGAGGAGATGATGAGCAGAGCGGAGGAGGTTGTCGATTGTGGTGATAGTGGTGGTAAGGAGTTGAAGGAGCTCGGGTTGATGGAATCGTTTAGTTCAGGCAAGGATAGAGAGTTTGTGGGCACATGAACAGAGGTGATGGCGGTGGTGGTGATAGTGGTGGGGCTGATGGCGAAAGTATGAGAGGCATTGAAAGGCAGTGAAGGCATTGTGAGGAGTGGGCTGATGGCGGAGGACTGGTGATCGGCGATCAAGCGGTGTGCAAAGACGGTGCGTGATCGGTGAGACCGATGCAGGTGACTGTGTGCTTCCTTATTTATCACTGATAAGGCATCACTTGGCAAGATCTTCAGAGTGGAGGTGGTGGTGGTGAAGAGTGCCACCAGGAGAAAGCACTGTCTTAACGCACCCAGTGAACAGTGCCTGCTTAGCTGATTAGCTGCACTACAACCACTGAGCACCACTGGCAACCTTTGACTGGGCGCTCTTCCCTGCAAGAGGCCATTAGTCTGATTGAGGCTGTGATCGACCTGAAGTGGCAGTGTACCCTGCCTTGGCAAGGTACAGTTACTGCCAACACCAGGCAGAACTGGGCTCGGTGTGGACAAGGCAATTCGGCGATGTGCATTCTTTGGAAAATGTCCCATCATTGTGCAATTGGATCAATGAAGAAGAAGAAAAGAAGAAAGAAAAACAAAAGAAGATATTGAAACTGAAGGTTCACTGATTAGCAGAAATGTAACTTGATTCAAATTGCAGTGGACAGTTCAATAATTGCTCTGAGCAAACCAGATTTAGGCTGGAGTGTACTGGAGCGACCAAGCGGAGTTTCTCCAAAAAAACATGTCATTTTTTGGCTGGGCAAATGCACGCAGAACATACTAGCAAAGGCATAGGTAGAAGATGAAAATTCTTTTTTTAGTAGAAAATGAACACTCAAAACAGCAGTGCATAGTGGGAATTGAAAACCAATTTCAAATTATGAACAAATGCACCGAATTAAGCTTTGTAGGGACAGGAACACACAAAGCAATAAAAATGTTATTTGAGGTGCAAACACTGTTTTAAGGAAATGACAAGCAGGGAAGCTTCTTTTTTATGTTCAGTTGCGGCGCGCTGTTTTATTTTAAGTAGTAGTAGTAGCGGCGTTAATTAAAAACGTCATCAAAGTGAAGTTATGTCTGCAAGGAAGAGAAATTATAATAAATAAACATTATTATTTATTATGAATTATATTTTTGAGAAATACTAACACAAATGCAATTTACTCTTGACAATTTAAGCTTTTCAAATTAATCATAGCGCACTCTTGTGATAATATACTTTTTTGTCTATAAAAAGCACATAAATTTGCTTTAATATTGTTTTCAGTTTAAAGTCAAATAGCAAAATTTTTTTCTAAATCATTGCTTTTATACAAAAGAAAGTATTGTACAACAGTCAGAAAAACATCTGCAGAACGTGTTTGTGCCAGCGTTTGCAGTCAGAAATAAAGAAAAAACTTTTTGTTGTCAAAGCCTTAGGAGGAAACCAGCATGTTTGCTCAGAAGAACAACAATCTTTCTCGATTTCTCTGGAAAGCACATCGCCTCAATTCTTGCTGTTTCTGGGCATATCTCCTTTTTTCTTCCTTTTTCCAATCCTAATGACATCGATTAACTTTTATTGAAGCCGTCTCACTGACTAATTGCTCACTGTTCAGGGACAGTTTCATTAATTTCATTTGACTGCAGCACATGGTTTGGCTTCTAGATCCGCTTTACTATTAGGACACATACGCACAAAAGATGGAGAAAAAAGAAAGACTGGCAGAGGTCGGCTCAATTGCAAATTAATGAACTATTAGTCACATGAACATTGCCCTTTAACTGCTGGCAATCAACAGTTTAACGGCCGCCTTTACCCTTAGTGTAATTGATAAAACGGGATCCTCAGGTTTTTACTTAAGAAAAAGAATATTTGCGCTTTTAATTAAAAAGTCAAATGTTAAATAGTCTCGCCCGTTCTGACTGACAGTTCACTAGTAGTACAGAAAAGTTTAATCAAACGGTTAAATGCTTGGATAACAAATTAACCGCACAGGAAAATAATAATTAGATTATGAAAAAAGAGACGCAAGGACAATGAGTACAGCAGCACTAGCATTGACACTGCGCTTCTGTGCACGGGGCACATCTGTCAGACCCGGTGACGATGGGGAGAAACCGCAAAGCCGAAGGAAAGTAAGAAGCATTCATTTTGAATTGGCACGTAAAGAGCAGCCGAGGAATTTTCTAGCTTACGATGCAACAAACTGCAACAAAAAATAACTTTGTCAACGGCAAAAATTAATTCATGCATTCACTGGCTTCTTTGGCTTGCTTTGTGGCCACTGCTCCTAAATTTGATTTTTGCTTTTTTTTGCTCGTACTCTTCACGGCTACCAATTGTGACTGGACAAAGCAAAAAGGGACTGTCCAGGCCAATAGATATTTTGTGTACATAACTGACTACTGCTTGAGACAATGGTAAACGGCATGACGAGAAAAAACGTGATACAATTCAATGAAACAGTAAGTGAAGAATAAATTCAATCAGCTGCGATGTGGCGACAATAGGCAGGCAGGCAGGCAGGCAGAGCTTGCGCCACTGGTCGAGAATTGACTATCATTAGGCACTTTCAATTACGTTGACCACTTTTGCATTTGTACACTTTTTCCCTTTTTAGCTGTCAAGAAGTATTATCGTTGAGTGTGTTAAATGACGTTGAACTGAATGGAAACGCAAAAGTAAAACAGAAAATGATAAAAAGGAAAAAAGAGAAAGAACAGAACCTACTGTCATATAACAAAAGAAAAAATTAATTTCAAACAATAGCAGCAAACTGAGCAAAAATGTCGCACAGTTGTGTTTCAGAAGCACTTGTCCTAAGTACCTCTGAAATGCTAGTAAAATGATAAGCCCTGATTGCAACATGACAGTGTAATAATTAATACAACCGGTGATTCTGTCGCATTGACCAGTGTCGTCACTAATTGGCTCTGTCTAATGGGGCAGAAAGAAAGACCATAAAGAATATTCCTTCAAGCAGTAAACACAAACCATTTTGCTAGACAACACATTTGCAAGCCACTTTTCTTAATACAAAACCACTTTTTTGGCGCCATCAGGCAAAAAGATAAAAAGTCTAAACATTTACTGCTTTATTTTTTCCCAATTGGCGCTTAATATTGCTTGCGCAAAAATTAAAACATTTGCACATAAAAGTATTTTAGTTTTGTTTTACACCGAAATACTTGACGGTAAGTTTATGTAAAAACACAAAAACACATTTTACAAATAATAGTAACTTGACTTGATACTGAGTCAATTATTTTTCAGTCACAGAGAAACAAACAAACTGAAGCACGTAAAGCCTCTAAGGAGTTTATTTACAGAAACGCAATAAATGAAAGGAGTTTACCAGTCTGCCTACTGATTAGTAATTTGTGCAGCAAGTCAAAACCTTCGTTTTTACTTAAAATGAAAATTGGCTTTTGCAAAAAAACCAAATAAAAAATTGTAAAAATTTAAAATTTAAATTGACGCCATATCTGTCTATTGTTCCATCATCACAATTCATCAAGTGCAAATTTGAGCTCTTTACAAAAAATTGGCCTCTAATGTAGCTAGTGAACCATATCTTAGAAGTTGGCTGCAAAACTATTTTATTGCGATTGAACAAATTGATAAAAGCAACTTCATTTGATAGTAGTATTTGTTTGAATGTGATGCGCATAACTTTTGTTGATGGCAATTTGCTTAGAATCAATGAGGAGCAGTTATCAAAGTTTTGGATTCAATTTTGTGTTCATTTTTTATTCCGTCACTATTTGGTTCGTCTTTATCTGTTGTAGGCGCCTTGCTTTACTCCAGATTGTGACAATCACTAGTGACGCACTTTGTCTAGATTATTTTAATATGCTAAAGATTGAAAAAAAAGAAAAAATACTGCAACTTGAAAGCAAAGTTTAAAAATAATAAATTAAGATTACAATAAAATTTATGTTTTGCAAGTAAATTGATTGGTAAACACTGCCCTTTCGATTAACTTTTGACCATTGGCAAAATGATTTTTCTGTACAAAAAAAAGTAAAAAGTCAAAAATAAAGCGTTTGACAAAGGCACTAAACAGATAAAGTGAACAAGCCAATCGATCCAAGTAATTTGTATGGAAAGGATAGTCAAGTCACTAGCCTAGTTAAGAGCAATGTGCAAAGTGTCTTTTCTAATTTCAATGACCACTTATCACCGCCGCTGCACATGTATCCAGTAAAGCAATGTCACAGCAATGCTCATCGTAAATCAAGTGCTTGCTACTGCTCAACTGTCCAATTGAAAAATCCAGTAAACCCTCACATTGTTCTTAAAAAGTTGAAATGACAACACAAAAAATGATCAGAAAATTTAATTGAAAAAACTCAAAAACTAAACAAAAATAATCAGCCTATCCCTAAAAAAATGATTTTTCTCTGTTTCTCTCTCCGCACTGACTCTTTTTGCTCTAGAAAATACACCGTTGAAGATATTGAAAAACGGTTTTCACCAGTGAAACAAGATAAATGGCATCTTTCTAATGGTACAAAACTCGAGTTGATCAGATGACCGGAAGTGCTTTATCTGATCATAGTCACTTTTT
>JAALOO010001935.1_pt2 | contig 11313 bp, 8 predicted proteins | sample 7257641 | NCBI WGS metagenome assembly JAALOO01 (sample SAMN14085613, study PRJNA598686) | mite metagenome | biome: ENVO:01001000; feature: ENVO:01001002; material: ENVO:01001226; isolation source: single female mite from University of Michigan culture on fish food culture... ... | reverse complement strand
ATTCATTCATTCATTCATTTCAGTCCTTCGTTAGCACCTAATCGCCCTCACTTTCTCTCTCTCTCACTAATCCCCGCCATTGAAAGCTGACCACTGGTCAGTGGGGTAAATCGCCAGCACACGCCGCCGTTTAGCGCCTCACAGTAAAACTCACTCCCACACACACTCGGTGGTGGTGGTCCACAAACACTAGTAAAACACTAGTCCGATTAGCACTGGCCGCTGACACACACACACACACACAGATTATACCGCTCGGTAATCATATTCATTAGAATGGTGATCAGTAGGATGAGCACGAGGGTGAAATCACAGAGAAAGATCACTTCTGTGAGAACGGGAGAAGGCACCTCATGAGAAGAAGAAGAAGAAGTGTTAGAAGGCAGGGAGAGCGTGAGCTGATAGAAATTGTTTATTCAACTAAAAGACTAGAGAATAACTAACTCACTACAGTGAGATACGCCACTCTAAATAGAGTGGGAGAGCAATGCTTGCAAGTTCTAAAACCATATAGAGGTTCTAAAACCTCTAATAAGAAGAAGACAAAGTAGTTCAGCACTTGTACATGGAGCGGCGGCTGGCGGAGTCATCGCCTGGCTGCAACAACTGGCCTAGGAAAGAGAGTAACTTGCAGCGTGCAAAGCGGGCACTTTCCTGCTGGTCACGTTCTCCGTCTGCACTGTGTGGAGCGCCGCCACTGCGTCTTTGAGGCAGCAGCATCAGCAGCAGCAGCATTGGCATCGAGCTCGGTAGTTTTGCGACCATTTTGCGAGCGCCTTTTGAACCGGTATCATCGAAACCTTGACATCTGACATCTTGACATCCAGCTGAAGAAGAACCGGCGGTCCACCACTCATCCTCGATCCTCAACCATCGCAGTCATCACCACCGCTCCCGATGGACTCGGCTGCAGAGTCAGCCACAGCAGCAGCAGCAGCAGCAGATGACCAGCGAGATGAAGAACAGATGACAGTAGATTCTGGGGAGGAAAGGGTGCAGATATTGGTCTCCGCTGAAGAGGTCGTTGAAGAGGTGGTCATGGAGGAGGAGGAGGAGATGACAGCAGAAAACGAACAGGAACATCCGAAAGAGGAGGAGGAGGCAGATGTCCCTATGGAGGTGGTCGCTGATGATGAAATCACTGCCACTTCGGTCACCACAAAAGACATCACGCCTACCACCAGCACCACTGCCGCCAACATCACCGAAAGCAATCCTCCTCCTCCTCCTCAGGAAGAATCGAGTGAAGAAGAAGGTGAAGAAGAAGACAACAACAACAACAACAACAACAACGGCATTGAAGAGGAGACTTCTGAGAAGACCGCTAAAGAGCCACTTTTGAGAATCCTTGAGCTCATACCGGAGCCTGATCCGTGTGCAGCGACCACGACCACGACGACGACGACGGCCACAGCTACTAGTGAGAGTACTTCTACGCCCGCTGCCAACAACATCACCACCGCCACCGATGCCCAAAATGCTCTTTCAGAGCTCTTCATGTTGGACCAGACGCCCGCTAAAGGATCGAAAAAGTCTGTTCGCCCTGGTAATGTCGCTCTGTCTTCTATTTCTTTTCTATTTACTGAATTTCTCTTTCTCTTTCCTCACCACTAGGCTGGCGCAGGTGCTGCTACTGCGACAAGGTCGGCATCAAGGACACCTTCTACGGACGCAGCAAGGAGTTCTGCTCGGCGAAGTGCCGCGACGCCGGCCGCACCGGCTCCTTCCTCGAGGCGATCGTCAGCCGGCACCAGAGCGGCGACGAGGACATCAGCAAGCCGCTCGTTCTCAAGCCGCTTGATCCCCTCATGAAGACCTGGCTGCACCACATGGACGCGGTGAAGCGCAAACACATACGGTCCCAGGCCCCTTCCTCATCCTCATCATCCTCTGCCACCGCCGTTACCATTGAGGCTCCCGGCAAGGACGAGCTCAAAAACCTCAACGTGCCGTCCACTACCACCACTTCCACCACCACCACCACCACCACCACCTCCTCCACCTCACCCGCCACCATCGACGCCGCCAATAATGAGCTTCTCTTTGTGGACCAAACGCTGGCGCTGATCGGGCGGAACGACCGGTACCGTGACGTCTTCTTCCGCAACCGCTACTCCCTGCCCTTCGTCACCAATAAGTACGTCTACCAGGACCGCCTGAACAACCCCGAGGCACACGCGGAGAAGAAGTTACCCTTGATGGGCGACGTCGGCGACGAGCAGGACAACCTGGTGAACATCAGCCCGCTGCTGGACGAGTTCGACTTTGCCCCGGTGGACGCCTTTCCCCATGCGCCGCTCGCCAAGGCCTGGACGGGGCTCTTCGCTAAGGAGGTCGTCGCCGAGGTGTGCCACGAGGACCAGGGCGTGGAGTACAGCTGGCCGTGCATGGTGGTCAGCAGTAAGGGTAAGTAAGGGAGGGTGGGTGGTGCTCGAGAAGAGAAGTTCTAAATGGGGCAAACTCTCAACCTGTTGTTTACATTCTTCAGGCTACTACATGAAGGCGGAGCTGCTCGGCAAGGACCGCTACTACTTCCTCAACCCGGGCATGGTGAATCTGTTTCCGCTGGGCTACGCCGCCGCCCACGGCAAGCCCTACGGCGTGCCCTTTCGCAACTACGCCGGCCCGTCGCTCTTCCTCCTCCTGGAGGAGCTGCTGCAGACGCACCTGACGCTCACCCAGGACCTCTTCACCGCCTTCCACGAGGACCTGCCCTCCGCCTCCGCCTACGACCCGCTGGTCACCTACGAGGTGGTGGACAAGAGCGACCCGCGGCAGTGGCTGACCGCCCACCCGGGCGGCGGCTTCGGCGAGTGGCGCGCCTTCCACTACGACCTGGACTGCCGGCGGCGGTACCGGTGGGAGCACCCGCGGACCGGCTTCGTCCGCGCCAGCGGCTGGTGCCAGGTGGTGGGGCAGCCGCTGCTCGCCCCCCGCTCCTACGCGCTCAACTGCCTGATTGAGTTCTTCCGCGACCCGGCGACGCGGGAGGAGTACGCGCGGAGCATGGCGGTCGCCCCGGTCGACGAGCCGCTGGAGCCGCCGCCCGGCCAGGGCCGCGGCTGGGCGGTGGGCATGAAGTTGGAGGTGCTCGACCCGGGCGACCACGCCTTCAGGGTGGGCACCGTGGTCGCCGTCCTCCGCTACGGCTACCTGCAGATCAAGCTCGACCGGGACATGAAGACGCTCACCTTTCACTTCACCTCGCCGCACCTCTACCCGGCCACCTTCTGCGAGCTGAACGGCGTGCCCCTCTACGAGTTTCCGCCCACGCGGATGATGGCCGTCGAGGAGCAGCTCTTCACCTGGCGCGGCTACCCGATGCGCCCGGGGGAGTCCTTTGCCCCGCTGGGGCTCTTCCAGCTGCGGCGGCCGGTGGAGAGTCGGCTGCAGGTACGGCAGGTGATGGAGTGCTTCAACATGAGGGGGCACGCCATCGCCAGCATGCTCATTGTCCTGCGCATCGTCGGGCGGCTGCTGATGGTCGACTATGTGACCTGTCCAAGTGGGATTGGCTTTTGGGTGGACGCGGACTCGCCGTGCCTGCTGCCGGTGGGCTATACGAATATGCTGCAGGAGAGAGACTACACGGTGCGCTATGATAATGTTCCCGTTGGTAAGTGCTTTGCTGTGGTGTGCTGTGTTTTAGCAGTTTTAACATTCCTTCTTCTTCTTCTTCTTCTTCTTCATCACCACCACCCAGAGACCATCCGGAAGAACATTCAGGCGGCGCTGGAGCGCATCGACTCGGGCGCGGTGCCCAACAGTCTGCACGAGGTGATCATGCCGCCGGCGGACCGCCGCCTCGAGGACACCGTCCAGCTCGACTGGTCGCTGGTGAAGGCGGAGAGGGAGATGAGAAGGAGGGCGGGACTGGCTGAAGCTGCCCGAGCTTCAACTTCAGCCCCATCCTCGGCCGCCTCTCAGCCACCATCATCAACTGGCGGCGTGCAGAAGTCCAATCAAAAGCCGTACGGCTCGCGAGAGGCCCGGGCGCGGATGGCCGAGAAGCTGCGGAAGAAGCCGACGCCAGAGGAGTTGGCGGCGGCCAAGGCAAAGGACGGCCAGCCGAAGCTCACCTACCCGATCACCGTGCCCCTGGCCGGCTACTTTCACTTTGAGCTGAGCGGCGAGCCAAATGGCGAGGTCCTCTTCCAGACGGAGAAGGACGAGGGCCCCGAGCCCTGGCGGTGGGGCGTCAGCAGTGAGCCCTTCACCCAGGTCTGCCAGGCCAATGAGGAGCTCTTTGAGGAGCCGATCGTCGGCATCGAGGAGCTGCCCGTGCCGCTGCGCTCGTGGACGGCCGACCACGTGGCCGCCTTTCTCGCCCGCAACTTTGACCTGGGCAAGTACGCCGAGCGGCTGACCTGGGTCGATCAGACGGTGAGTGTGGTGGTGGTGGTGGTGGTGGTAACGGTTTGGTTAGGTTTTGATTAACACTTTCTTTCTTTCTCTTATCCCCAAAGGTCACCGGGCTCACCCTGCTGAAGCTGCTGAAGTGCCCCGAAATGCTGGTCGAGCTGACGGACACGATTGGCGACCGGCTGCGCTTTCGGCTGCTGCTGGAGAAGCTTCGCAACAGCTACTGCACCTTACATCAAAACAGCTTGGCGAAATGATGAGCATCGCTCGATCTATCAAATCAAGTATTAGTTCACCTCACAAGGAGCACAAGGCCAAACAATTTGATCGTACAACAATCACCTGTACAAAAACTACCACCACCACCACCACACGTCTGCATGAATGCATTGTTCAAAGGGGAGACTTTCCTTTCCTCACTATTTTTGTTACACTTGCTAGTTTGAGCTAATCATTGAAACAATACTGACAAATAACACTACCTTCTTTCCAGTTATGTCGATCCTTGAACCAAGATGCTTGGTTGTTTTTTTGTATTCCCTTTGCCCACCACCGTGGTCTGTCACCTCATCTGCGACCGCCTCTCGCGGCGCCGAAAGCGCGCGCACAACGAGGCAAAACAAACCTGGCGCCGTGAACAGACGGCAAAACAGACAGACAGACAGACAGACAGACAGTGCGACAGTGTGTAGGAAAATCTCGCGCCAGATTTGCCGGCGCGACGATGCTGCTGCTGCTGCAGATGATGATGATGCTCGAGTCCGTCGTCGTCATCACCTCTTTTACCTCTTTACCTTCTCCACCACCTTCTCACCAACTCATCACATCGTCCTCTCAACTCTTCAACTCAACCCTTCCTCCCAACCCTTAACCCCTTCTTCCCCTTATCTGTGATTACCTCTCTGTGATGTCGCGAACGCCCTCTTCGTCTTTCAGCAGCGGCTGCAATCAGCAGCTTCAAGAACAGCAGCTCAACCTCGCCGAGGACGCCTTCCTCACCACCAGCCAGCTGCGCGCCAATGTGAGCGGCAAGCTGAGCTACCTGAAGAGCGCCTTCGACGGGACGCTGGCGCTGGCGAAGCGCCTCACCGACGAGAACCGCCAGCTGAAGGTGCTGGTGGGCGTCCTCCTGCACTTCAAGCACATGTTCCTCTTTCTGAAGAACAGCGACCGCCTGCAGCTCGAGGAGGAGCTGGACGAGCTGATGGGCCTCGATGCGGTCCTCTTTCGCTCCGACCTCCGTCAGTGCCTGATCATGGTCGAGCAGGTGTTGCTAGGCGACGGCGATGGAGGAGGCGGCGGAGGCGGAGGTGGTGAAGATAAGAGTAGTGACTCGGCGGTGCGGGAGCTGTTGCTGAAGCGGGAGCGCTACTACGATGGCAACCGAAAGTACTGCGCATTTAGAGAGGAGGACTTTGGCGGTGGTGGTGGCTCGAATGGAGGTCAGCGAAGGAGAAGCTTTGGCGAGGACTTGAATACGCCCTGGCCGAGAAGTAGAACTCGAAGGAATCCTCAACTTCAGCAGCAGCAGCAGCAGCAACAACAACAACAACAACAGCCGTCGCCTGAAGTCACTCCATTGCCCTTCTATCCGCCGCTTTCTGAAGGCGATGAAGAGGAAGAAGAGGAAGAGGAGGAAGGTGGCGATGGTGACGACTCTGATGATGTCAACTTCTCTCCGCTGAACGTCAGCACGTCGACGCGAAAGGGCCAACGTCGGTCACGAGCTTCCACCTCGACGACTTCGACGACCTCAACCTCGGAGTTTAGCCGCCTGCGATCGACGACGCCAAAGCGAAGCGCCTCAGCAGCAGCAGCAACAACCACATCAGCCGACGACAGTGGCTTCTTTACGCCCGCCGCCGCCGCCGCCGCCAAGCGATTCAAAACAAGTAGCCGACCATCTTCTTCTGAACCACATTCAAAGCAGCCTCGGTGGGAAGAGGAAGAAGAGGTAGAAGAAGAGGAAAATGGTAATCACAATGATGAGGAGGAAGACGACGACGACGACGACGAACTGAGGTGTCCGGTGGAGGAGTGCGAGGACGCCCTGACGACCACCACCTTTGCTCGGAGGGCCGATCTGGAGGAGCACCTTCAGGAGGCGCACGGCATCACTGCCTCCTCTGCTCTGCTCTGCCCCGTCGAGCACTGTCAGGCCACCTTTGAGAACCGGTAAGCTTTCATTTCTAAAACCTGGCAATTTCTAAATTCCCTCCTTTCTTTTTAGATCGCAAATGACCGCCCACCTAAGGAACCACCACCCAGTGGACGCCCCGGTCGTCTGCGACCTCTGTGAGCGGCGACTGCTCGCAGCCGAGCTCGAGGGGCACCAGTGCCTTTCCAGCGGTGATCATCAAACAACTTCCGAACAGCAGCAACAACAACAACAACAACAACAGACTCAAGAGCACCGCTGCTGCTGGCTGGACTGCCAGCAGACCTTCGCCAGCGCCAGCGAGCTCTTCTCCCACGCCCAGGCGCACGTCAGCAGCTGCACCGGTCTGAGCCCTTCTGGGCAGGCGGCTCTTCTGGGGGGCTACTTTCGCAAGTTCCGCTGCACCCACGCCCACTGCCGCCCGCAGCCGTACATCACTGAGAACCGTTCTCACCTGGTGCGGCACATTCGCACGCTGCACTTCGGGTACTGACACTGAAATGATGAACTCTGAATAATAAGCACCTTCTACTTTTGCAGACTTCCGCGGACGCTGAAAGAGCAGCAGATGCTGCACATCGAGGATGGCCGCAATCCCAACGACTACGTCGGTCTGGTCGGAGGAGACCACCAAAGTGTTGAAGAGGGCGGTCAGCAGCAGCAGCCTCCACCGCTGCTGCAGTACCACTGCCGCTGGCTGAACTGTGACCAGACCGACGGCGGCGGTGGCGGCCCTTTCAGCAGTCGACTGGAGCTGCGCGAGCACCTCGAGGCGGAGCACGTCACACGGTACGTACGGCGGGCGGTGTGTCGCCTCTGCGGCTACAGCTCCGAGCACCACAACCACGTCAAGCGGCACATTCGGGTGGTCCACTGGCGGCTGCCTCGGTCGGCGAAGGAGCAGCGGGAGCAGGGCATCGAGGACGACCGCAACCCATCCGAGCTGATGCAGCTGGTCGAGGTGGAGGTGCCACCGCAGAGGCTGAAGCAGCGGCGGAAGAGTGTCACTGGGGAAGGTGATCCTGAAGAAGGTGGTGGTGATAATGGTGATGATAATGGTGATCATAAAGGCGACGAGGGTGGTGACGAACCCATTGGAGTTGAAGGTGATGGTGGTGGTGGTGATAACGGCGGTGGTGATGACCACGACGACGATGACGATGATGACAATGACGAAACGATGTGATACTTCTACTTTACTCTCACTCTCTCTCTCTCACTATTGTGAAGAGTTCTATTTTGCTATGTCGATATTTTTTCTTGCTTTCTTTCCTTTACCTGTGTTTTCTTCTTACCCTGGGTGCAATAATTGTTGGGGCGGGATAATAAGTTCTTTCTTTCTTTCAAACCATGATTTGCTGTGAGTATTTTCTTAATTTATACAAACAAAATGACATTCTTAACTTCTTCTTTTACAACTCTTTTCATAGCAGCAGTATATAAACAGTGATGACTTTTTGACTAAAACGGCAAACAAAAATCGGTCTTTGACACACTTTGCAAATGCCAGATCACCTATATCACTTTATCTTCCTCATCATCATTATCACCTCCCGACATCCATCATCCTCTCTGCCCACCTCGCCCCTCTTCCAACTATGCGCCCAGGCCCAGGTCAATGGCACTTTCGGTGGCCGCCTCACCTCTTTGACCTGGCAGGTGAGAAGTGGCGACGACTCTTCGCAGCCCACCACCAGCTACCTGCTGATCATGCTCAACCAGACCGGCTACCAGGTCTGGGAGGGGGACATCGGCCGGACCAGCATGGCCCTGCAGCCCTTCTACTCGGCCGTCGGCATCGACCGGAAGTACCTGAAGCACTTCGCCGAGGCGATCAGTTCACCAGAGAGCATTACCACCAGCAAAAACGACACTTCACCGAAGAGCCTGAAATCGAAGCGCCAATTGATCGGGTACAGCACGCTGGAGATGAGGCCCGCCGGGTGGAAACGGCCGGTCCGGCTGGTGTACTTCCAGACGGCCGAGCTCGTTCTGCGCGTCATCTCCACGGGCACCGGCCCCTTCGACAATGAGCAGGCGAAGAAGTGGGCCACGGCGGGCAGCTTTGCGCTGGTGCACGACAACCAGCCGTCCACTGCCCAGCCGCCGTACGCCTTTGGGATCGATGGTGGTGGCACTGGTGGTGATGATGGTGGTGATGATCATGATCAGCAGCAGCAGCAGCCCTTCCACTTCCGCTTCTTCCCCGTGGAGATCTCCCGCTCCGTGAGCTCAATTGGCGACAGCAGCGAGGCGGTGCTCCCGGTGGAGCTCTGGCAGCGGGACCACGGCTCGGTGGTCGTAGGCGCCAGCTACTGGCCCACCCTGGCCGGCGGCTATTTACACCTGCTGCCCGTCACAAGGTACGGAACGCCTCCGCTCGGAAATGGACGGACCTTCAGCAGCCTTCCCCGCGGCACGGTCCTCTCCCGAACCGGGGTGCTCTACCTGCTGGACGACGCCCTCGGCTGCGTCTACTCGGTGGAGGGCTGGCACCGGCTGGACCTGCTCGAATCGCGGGCGACCGGCGGCGACCGCTCGGTGATGAGGTTCAGGGCGACTGGGACGCCCTATGAGCGCTTCTTCACCTGCCGGCAGTTCTACCTGCGGCCGAATGAGAGCCTGCCGAGGTGCAGCAAAGATCCGCGGCGGTGTGACATCAGCGCCGGTGGGCGGCCCTTTCTGGTCAGCCTGCTGCTGGGCCTGCTCGACCGCTGGGTCCTGGGCTGTGTCTTCCTCGGCCTGGCCCTGCTGGTCGCCTGGTACGAGGTTCGGTGGTGGCGGCGAGGGGGCAGGGACAAGGAGAGCGGTGGCAGTGGCAGTGGGTCAGCTTCGAAGAAGAAGCGGCGAGGAAAAGGAAAAGGGTTTCTCGTTCCTGTGTCCATCGCCGCCGCCGTCTCTGCGGATGACCGCCTGAAGAAGATCACTTCGTCTGCCTCCTCTTCCCCCGCTTCCAACACTGACGTGATTGCCTCCATTTCGCCCTTCAAGCAGGTGAAGGATTTTCGAAATGCAGTCGCTCGGATGGCCAGCAAGGCGAGCAACAAGGCGGCCAAGACACAGCAGAGCAGCAGCAGAATCGCCAGAGCAAAAAGCAAAATGGGCAGTCGAGCTAAATCGAAACAGGGTCCTCCTCCTCCTCCTTCCGCAGCACTGCCGCCCGACACCGGTGACCGCCTGAGGCGGCTTCTCAACATCTAGATCGCGCCAATCCATCCCATCCCATTCCGTTCCATCCCATTCATTCATCTTTGAAGAAATTCACGAATTCAACCCGGTTTTAGCGAAACAGATAATTCCAACAGATTTTCAAACTTCTGCAGCAGCAACAACAGCGAACGTCCTCTACGAATGCGCATTCTGGCGCCTATCTCTCGCACTGCGATTCTCGCACTGATTTTCTGTGTGTTACATTGTAACTTTACACTTTTCAATTCTATTGTTGTGAATTTTAATGTAGCCGCGCTCTCTCCTTATTCCTTAGTTGCTGCTGCAGGACACAACAACAACAGTGTAAATCCTGCTGAGCAGAAGTTTTCTTCTTTTTCTGCTGCTGCTGCTGCTGCCAAATAGAACCCCGACTTCCACCACGACGGACGACCACCACACATTCCACCGATCACCCTCATCACCCTCATCACCATCAGGAAGCCATGGCAACCTCGGCCGCCGCCGCCGCCGGCACCTCCACCTCCACCTCCTCCTCCTCCTCGCAGTCGAACTACGTCTCGGGGCAGCTGAAGAACAACGTCCAGTCCCGCCTCGATTACCTCTCCGACGTCTTCCTCAGCCTCTCCGAGCTGGTGGCGAAGTACGACGCGGAGAATCGCGCCATGAAGGACTTCATCGCCATTCTGCTGCACTTCAAGTACATGCTGCAGTTTCTGCGCGCCAACCTCCTGCGCGACGAGGAGCTCTTCCGTCGGCTGGGCCCGGACGCGGCCATCCTCTTCAAGGCTGATCTCAAGCAGTGCCTGGCGAAGTTCAACGCCGCCGCCGCCTCCTCCCCCTCCGGTCTGGACTTTGTCCACGAGAAGACCGACTACTACCGGGCGGTGGGCACCACTGCCTACTGCTCCTACGTCGAGGATGACACTGTGGCGCCGGTGATGCCGCCGGCGAAGAGGGGTCGATTCGGTGGCGGCGGAGGCGGCGGTGGTGAAGTTTATTCCGCCTACAGATCGGCGAATCACTCCTCCTCCTCCTTCGCAGCTGCCGCCAACGAGTCCACCTTCTCCTCTGATCGGGCCAGCAATGCCAGCGACTCGGAGCACCTCGAGATCAAAGTCGAGCCTGACGTGGAGATCATCGAGCCGCCGCTGCACCATCTTCGAGGAGGAGGAGGCGGCGGATTTGACGCCAACCTCAGCGGAGAGCTCTCCGATGACAGCAGCCGAGCGGCAGTCGGCAGCAATAACAACCCCAACAACCACAACCACAACTCCATGCTAACTGCGATGCTCGACAAGCCCATCACCAACGCCTCCTCTTCCTCGTCCATGCAAGTCCATCACCGGCTAACTCGCGACCGCAACAATGATCTCAAGGTGACGCTGCGCAAAGTGGCGAAACGCTCAATGGTGGCTACTCAGGGCGGCGGTGGCGGCTACTCGGAGGAGGACGCACAACAAACGCCACCTTCCACTTCTGCCAACACTGCCAGCAATAGCAACTCCGATAAACCATCGAGTAGTAGTAGCAGTAGTGGTGGTGGTAGTAGCAACAACAATATCAACAACAGCTCCAAGTCCACCGACAACGGCGCCATCCACATCAGCAACAGCAACTCCTCG
>JAALOO010001267.1_pt2 | contig 11314 bp, 11 predicted proteins | sample 7257641 | NCBI WGS metagenome assembly JAALOO01 (sample SAMN14085613, study PRJNA598686) | mite metagenome | biome: ENVO:01001000; feature: ENVO:01001002; material: ENVO:01001226; isolation source: single female mite from University of Michigan culture on fish food culture... ... | reverse complement strand
TAATCTACTAAAAATCAAAATGTGAAATATTGCATCGATTACTAGCGTACCGTATTAGTTAAAACACAATGTTCTGCTAGATTTGTTTATATTGACAGGTAGTTTTTTATGACCGAGAGTTCCATTTCTGCTAGAATTAGTTTTGCACTTCTACAGCTGCAGCTGCTGCACTTGTCGAAGGCTTTGGTTGTGGTAGTTGCAGGACAAGTGCTGGTTCAGCGTGCTGTAAGCTTACTTCTTGGATGCTTTTGAGTTTTAGCAGTTTTAAGCACTTGGGAGCACTATTGCCCGTGTTATGGCGATCTTCGGCCGCACAGCTGACACATCGACAGTTGCTCAAACAGGAGGTACAGTCGCACTCCTCATCAGAGTCCAGACTGATGGTTGCCCGCTCAATTGCCCTCCTCTCGCTTTCGCAATCCGAACAGTCGCACTCGATGGTGTTGTCAGAGGTGTCGTCGTCGTCGTAGCGAAAGATCTCATTGAGAAAGTGAATCTGTTCTCGGGGCGACAGATTGGGCACTGGCGCAATGACGGCGTTGATCAGTTCGAGGTTGTTCATCTGACGCGGCGGTTCAGGGGGCTGTGCACCTGGGGGAATCGGATCTTGCTGCTCTGGTTCCTGCTGCTCCTGCTGCTGCCCCTCCTCCAACGCCTCAATAGCTTCTTCTCCTTCCTCTTCTTTGATAGGATCAATCACACCTTCCATGAGGTCTTTTTGGTTGTCAGGATTGCCGTCAGCATCGGCCATGATTCTTGAGAGTGAGATCAAACGGATTTTAGTAAAAAAAATTGCTGGTTGTTTGACCTTTCGGCTAGGTGATGCTGTCGCCAATCAGTAACAGAAAGACGTGCCCGAGTGCAGCTTCAGGCGAAAAAACGAAGTGGGCGATGGAGAGAAGGAGGAGATTGTGACCGGAGAGAAGAAGGAGACGATGAGGGTGAATGGTGGACCATTATTGAGGAGGCTGCATCTTCTCTAGTTCACTTGACACCAACAAAAAGTGAACAGTATGCGGCGACAGTGGATACGCTTGCATCCACACACACACACACACACACAAGGGAGGGGAACCCGCTGGCACGCAGATTCTGGTCAGAGCTGCCGTCCTGACGGGCGAGGAGAATGAACTCGAGTAAACAGTGAGCGAGCTGCTCATAGGGCGCCAGATGCTAGTCTAACTGTCGCAAGGTAAGCAGCGCAGTTACAGTTGGAGAGCTGTAAGAGCATCCTCAGCAGAAACAAAATTCGGATGCCAGATAAGGTGCCTTAAAAAAGATGATGTTCCTTTGGGGTGAAATGTGCCAATCGATTTTGTTTAGCTTTTTGCCCTCTCTTCATTAGTTGCATTTGAAGATTGATATCCTTTTCCTCGATTAGAACGTCGATTTTAAGTCGAGGTGCGCATAAAACGTTCTGAGGAGTAGCATATGCTACTCATACTGTTTGGAGTATTCATTACAAACTTCTTCTGACAGTCAAACCAACATCTGTATTCTATGTTTTCAATCTAAAGAGTAAACACAAAATTATCTCCTTTTTCTTATGATGTTAGTTAAACAAAATACACATTGTTTTGAAACCCTGATCGCCCTGATTAAAAAGATACCTGTTGTGGTGTTGGGGAATACCTAAATGGAGCCTTAAGGGGTTCCTGCGAATTCGGATTTAAAGTTTTCACTGTTAAAATTTTACAAATATGTCACTTAGCGGCGTGTTCGATTAGATTTGCGTAGTCTGCAATGCAGACTCTGCATATTCTGATCACTTTGAACCCTATTTTTTCAGGAATCCACCAAAGCTCCATTTCGATATAAACAATCATGGCTTCAAAACAATAGACATTTTGTTTGACTAACATTATAAGAAAAGTTGGACGATTACTTATAAACATGTGTTTTACTTTTTCACAGAAATTAGGCTCTCCCAACATGTTCCACTGATTAGATATGGATCGTAAGTGATTGTTCCGTAAGTTTCGCCTCAAGTGATCCTGAACTTGTAAACAGCGTTTTTTATTATTCGTCAGGAGATGGCGCTAGGTGATGGCAAAACACCCGAAAATTGATGCTGATCTCAACTCTAGTTTTTAACGGTTCTGCTGCCAAAGGCTTCAAGATATGATCATCTAGAAATGTATCTGCGAGAATTGAGCCTTAGCCCAAAACAGAAAAACGTTTGATGCCAACAAAAACTTTAACGATGAATCCTCACGCGTTTTCACTAAAGATGTTTACTTGTGAAGATGATTTTGAGCCCTACATACTTGGGCTATTCAAAGGAAATCAAGAAAACGATGCCTACTTTCAAATAAAAAATGAAGAAGGAGCTTTAAGCGATGACTTGATGGTAGTCAAACCAATGTCATGGACTGAGCGAACATTTACTCAGTTGAAGAGCCATTTTCCAAACATCAAGCATCTGTTGATATACATGGCCACTCAAAATATAGCCTGCGACCGGCTGCATCTCTTGATTTCAAAGTATCCTCAGCTGGAAAGTCTCACGATTTGTGGCAAGTTTAACCTGACTCTAAGCAAACAAAAGGAAGAATTTTTTTATTTCTTAAACACTCAGATGAACTCACTGAAGCGTCTTGACTATCGCTGCACCGACGCAAGCGTAAATGACAAATATTACAAATACATTCCAGGAGAATACCAGGTCTTCTATGTTTCACCTGAGGTGCTTTCCAAGCTGAAACATTTTTCCCTAGTGCCCTCTTTTCAGTACTATATTCCTGAAATCATCGCTGCATTTGGAGATCAATTGAAGACACTGCGGCTAGACCGAATCCCCTTTACTGAGCTTACTTTGGAGCACTTTCAGATGAGTTTCTTACAGTTGAATCCTCCACTTCTCAACACTGTAACTAATCTCTCTTTGACTGCCCTTGGAGTTGAATCGGACCAACATTCGCTGCAAATTTTTCACTTCATTTGCAAGTACTTTAAAAATTTGGAAGCACTTCAGTTTAACTTACCACGTAAATCTGAGGTGAGTGGTTTTGTTGCTTTTTTCTTTTCAAAGGTGTAATAAACGGTTTGACTGCTGTTTCAGACTCCTCTTTATCTTGAATTTCTTAAGTCGTTAACTGGTCTGCGCAGCTTGAAAAAATTGCATTTTGGATTTCTCTTTTTAAAAAGCAACCAGGATGAAAACGCCAACCAACCATCTTCATCCCCGTCAATGCAATTTTCACTACCCTCAGTGACAGACCTCTCCTTTTACTTTATTCCAAGAAGGTATGACAGTGACTACTTCACCATGCTAACTAGTTCCTGCTTCCCCTCCCTTGAATCTCTTGTGCTGAAACCGACCAGAGAGTTTACCAGCAAGTATGATTTTCTTAGCAAGGAACAGCTAAAATGTTTTCCTGCTCAGATGAACTACGAAGCATACGCCTCTAAGTCTGATCAACTTTTGGTTCCTTCTCAGCTAAGCAATACTGTTAGCAATGGATTATTTAGCAAAAATATTGAAAAAATATGATTACTTTTATTGTAAACTTTTTACACCTTAATTTCTGAAACGTTTTTATTACACGCGCTATACATTACATCAATTAATTTTACAACACAAACATGACCACAGTCATTCAACAAGTAAAGCCTTTTTTTCTGACCAGCAAAATTGAGTCAATTGAAACGAATCGCAGTTGAAACGTAAAAATTCGACACACTGTCAATGTAACTTTAAAGGTAACTTTTGCGAGAAACGGTCAGATTAGGTTTTCTTCTCCATATTCTATCAATTTTGAGTACGATTATCATTCTCGCACTTGTCTCTCCTCTCTCAACCTTAACCTACTAGCAATATGTAAGAATTGCACCGAAAGAGCCTGGACAACTTAGGTGCTATATACGAGCAGTGTCTCACGAAACAGTTCTCCCGCTGCAAAGTCTTCAGCAATCTCCATCAGCTGAGAGTTTCTCTGTACACTATGATGCTATATAGCAGCTGCTGCTACGGCTACCGGTGTACGACACTGAGTTTGTTGCTCGGGGCTACTACCTACTGCAAACTCTAAAGACTCTCCTGACACAGTCTTCTTCTTCTGCTGGGATGCAAATGGTGTGCATGTAGAGGCGTGCAAGACAGTGAGAGAAAGAGAGAGAGGCTCATGCTTGCAGCCACTGCCGTACACCAACTGTCGTCGTACAGGACTGAGTGAGCGGAAGACTGTGGTAGCGAGGCGACAGTCGCCAAGTGTTCTCTCTCACTCTTTCTTCTGGTGCTACCAATCTCGGTGCTCCCTCCACTCAGCCCCGAACAGTTCTTCTGTTCAGGCAGCCAAAATACTGCCGAAAAATGACACTCGTGGCCACGCGTGGCGATTGATTGGCGCTACTTCCGTGCGCGTCGCGGCTGCGGCCAAATGCGCTGCCTAGCATCAACATCACCGTCACCAACATCATCATCAACAACATCTTTGTCACCGACAGCAGCAGCAGCAGCATCTGTCACAATTGGGTTAACCAACTGCCGTCTGCAAGCCACTGTGTAACCTGATGATGATGATGATGCAAGCGATGATGCAGTAGACAGCGGCGGCGGCGGCACTTTTTCGTAGTCCTCTTTCACTTCACTTTTGTTCTTTTTTAACTTTCACCATCTTCACGTTGTCTCCCTTTTGGCGATCTTCGGGGCAGCAAAGGCCAATGTAATGGCGCGATCAATGCACTGATGAAGCGCAACCAAGTTTGACAGTAGTTGGGAAGGTGTGTGTGTGTGTGTGTGTGTGTGTGTGTGTGTGTGTGCTCGTTCGAATGGCTGCCGGCCAGTGGTTCTCTACCTCTCCACCACGGTGTCTCTCTCTCATCGTCACCGGGCAATTAGGCGTTGCAGAGCTGGCAGTGAGGACTACAGGACTGCAGACGACTACTGTCACAGCTACCTCGAAGTCAGCCACTTGGAAAAGGACGCCGATAAGGCGCACTGCACTGCACAGACACTCCACCGCAGACACAGTCGCCCGCGAACAGAAGAAGAAGCAAGACAGCAGCAGCAGCAGCTCTGGCCACCGTCTCTGGGCTCTCCCTCACCATCGTTCTCTCATTCTCTCCGCATCAGCACAGCTAGTCCGCAGATGACTGCAGACTACTGAACACACAGGCGACCTTCTTCAGTACGAGCTTGCTCACACCACCACCACCACCACCACCAACATTAGAACTTCTAACTTGGTCTCTGACTATTACTCATATTAGCTGACCTCATCACCGCTCTGCTCTGCTCGTCTCTTCACTCTTCAATTCTGTCTCACACGGTGTCTGTTCGTCTCCGTCACCACTTGGCCATCATTTGAGGACAGTAGTCCGGATCATCATCAGAGGCATCAGCTTCCATATTAGTTTTGCGTTCAGCAGCATCAGCATCAGCAGCAGCGACACTACACAGACTTCTCTTGTATTCTCCAATATCATCTTGCTACTGTTTTTCCATTCCCCGATATCGAGCTACCGCTGCCTGCTTATCATCAACTGCGCGCTTCACTCACGGTCTCCTCTCTCTTTCTCCCTCTCTCTCTTTCCTCTTATCGACCTCGTCTTCGCCGACAAGAGTCCCTTGGGTAAGTAAATTAAATTTCGCCTTGCTACACGTTTGCTGTCTTTGGCAATGGTTTGTTTCTTCAAGCAGAATTCTGTCAGTGCTACTGACTAGCTTGGTACAATCTGTCGGTCTGAGGGTTTCACGTCGACAGGGCAATGCAGTTGAGTGGCAATCGACATGCATAATTACTAGTGTTTCGTTTTCAATCCGCCTTTCCCCTCCTCCTCTTCCTCTTTGTTGAATAGGTCAATAGATGATTATCGAGTTAGTGCTAGTTAATTTGGCTGACTTTTTTTGCCAGCATCATCATCAACACCACTACTGCAATCATCACCTGGCTACAACATCTCTTTTTTGTACTGTACTCATTTAGTCGTTTTATGGCACCCGTATAATACCATTTTCCACTTACATGTCACCGACACTGTTCTCATGTCATTTTAGGACAATAAGACTCTAAAAGCAACACTGCAGCAGCTTGCTAACGAGTCCCTAATGCACTTTCCTGTCAGTCTGCTGTTAGTCCTCTTGGCAGCCACTAATTGTGCCGGGTACTGTTGGCGGCCGCGGTGGTGACGATGGTAACTACTGCTCTTGCCGCGATCACACTTCGGTGGCCAATTGGTGGTTGCTGTGATTTGCTAGTTTTCTGCTTTCATTGCAAACTAATTACGGATTTGCCTCAATGTGTGATCCAACAAACCGTGCACCGAGCAACTGATTGGCGCTGGGAAATACTAATGTAGACACACTGACTGACAAATGTTTACTTAGAGCATTAGATGGATGGCAGGTCCAGTGAAAGCTGATGAATGCAGTTATAAAGACATGCCAACTGGTCATTCAATTCGAGGGAGAGATTTCAATTTCTCTCTGTTTAAATTTAATTTCTTCCTCCCCACTTCAAGGTTGATTCACAAGGGGAAACAGTATCCAATCTCAGCAAGCTGAGCTCACTGGACTGCAACCAAATTGAGCACCTGTTCCCTCGCTCACTTTCTCCTCCCTGACAGAGAGTGTATCATTGTGACCATCGATTTCACACACGCCCATGAATTGCAGCACGAATTGTGTTGCGGTGAATGTGTGTGTGCTGTTCTGTTATCTGCATCAGCACCCTTCTTTTTCTTTTTTAAAGTGTGTCGTACAGTAGTGGTCTTTTCTGCACTGGCTTTTGCGGTAGAACTGAAAGTTGCGCACTCAAAAATACACATGTACAGCAAGGCAACATCCCCACAAGCACTGCTCATTTTATTTGTTTGTTATTTTACGAATCAATGCAGCTGAAAAGTTACTTTAGGTGTTGTTGTTGCAGGTGGTGACAAAACCAGTGATGAAAGATGGCCATTTTGCACTGTAATTAAAGTTTGCCCATACATAGATGTGTGTGTCGACTGAGTGCAGCAGTTTAGGCGAACCAGTGTGTGTGTGTGTGTGTGTGCAGTGTGTTTGAAGGAGCTCTCGTGAACAATGAGACAAAAAGCTTGACTAAGCGAAAGAAAAAAGAAGAAAAAACATGACAAATGTTTGCGTCTGTGTGCGTGTCGCCTTTCGCTTTTTGGAAATTGTGGGCATATTAAAATGGACGCGCTATGCTGAGTGTGTTCCACACTACCGAGACATTAACACGTTCATCGATCTGACATTAGCCAGTTCCACTTCATATCAGTATGTGTGTGTTTCAGTAGTATTTGTTGACCTACATTATTAGTGCGCCTAAGTGCATTTATCACTGCATTTATTGTAGATAAATTGTGTGTGTGTTTTTGTGTGTTTATCTGCCCATTCTATCTTCTCAAGTCAGTTGCATGGACGGACTGAGAAAACGGTAAACTTGAACTACTGTTGACTTTATCAAAAGCAGTTTCAATCGCTCAATCTTTCTGCTACTGTTCTGGGTTAAGGACAGAGCAAACTTTTCCTCTTGAGTATGGCCAAAATCAATGGTCTGATAAAAAGAAAAGATGGAACAATAGAATGTGTTTGTGTGAACAAGTATGCCGATAAATAGAATTTGCATTTAGTTGAAGCAGTTGATGAAAAAGACGATTCTGGAACCTTTTTTTCCTTTTCTTGCCAATATATTTGATTTTTGCCCGGATTGCAAAGCCTCCTTTGTCATGCAAAGTGACTACTGATGAGGCAAAACTTTGCCAAATTTCCCAGCACCGTATCACTGTCATCACGTCGGCCCATTAATTTTCATTATCATCTCATCGTTCGAGCAGAGGCGAAGTGAGTGCTGTGATTACGTGATTACGTCAGTAGTCCAGGCGACATTGTACTTTTGACGGTATTACTAAGTGTATGTATACATTATTGGGAAGCCATCAATGGGGTGATAAGAAAGGCACTGAACGATGCCCGGACAGACAGATGCTATTTAGATGATGGATGGTGGAAGTACTAATTGGGACTAGCTAATGAGCAGTAACCGCATAGCACCAGTAATGAAAGCTTTATTGCCCAGGAAGATTAATGTGATGCGATGTTCTTTCTGCCAAAGCTAGCAGTCAGATGCACTTTCACTCTTTTTGATCTTTGAGCTACTTTTTAGTGGCATTTGTATCACGTAGCACCTCTGGGTGGGTTATGGTTGGCGTTGCACAAACACTGACAACACCGGTGCTTGACACTACCTAACCTGTGGGTTACTAACCTGCAAAAAACCTTTCTTTTTGCACAACTAAATTGGCAGCACTTTGTTTCTGGTGACTCTAGATTCGCATCACGCACCCGGCAATGTGCGTTAATTAAAATGATGATGGCCACTTGTGTGCCACCGGTGACTCATATTTGATAGCGTTGTCCACTTCACCGGCAGAATTTTGGCCGTTGTGTTGCAGCTGGCTGAAGTGTCAGCTCAAACGATCAGATAACACAAATGACAGATGCGGCAGAGGAAGCACTACTCAACCAGCACTTTGAACGTGTCTGTGCGCTGTGAATTACCACGCACTGCACTGATGTTGTTTTTGTTTGTTTCACATTTAGACATTTGTGCCTTTGAGGAGAGAGGGCTCACTGTGTAAGGACCAAAACCTTTACCAGTTGATTGCCATTTGAAGGCAACTGTGCACTAATTAGTTTCTACATCTATTTTTATATCCATCTAATGTACCTTTATTTCTGTTTGCAGAACTTCACGGATTAATGTGATATGGTGAAAGGCCGAAGTACTTGAATCAAATTGACATTTTTCATGCTAAACCAGAATGGCTCATACACCAAATCATTACGTTGTAGTCGCGTAAAAAATTTTTGGCAGTTTTGTTGATGTTTAGCGGAAGACTACCAACTTTTGTAGCAAGTGCTTCAGTGTGCCCAACGTCCCACTCCAGCAATAATCATGGCTTCCAGTGACACGTACTACTTCACCCTGGCCGACTATGCCGTCTTTCTCGGTATGCTGCTCGTCTCTTCCGGCATCGGTCTCTACTTTGCCTTCAAGGTAAGCCCCTATCATGTGACTGAGTGAAACTTGTTGACCTTTGCGGGTGTACTTGCACTTTTGGTATTGCATAACCTTCTCATTTGATAATGGTCATAGTCCAGGCTACAATGCTCAATAACAAACTAAAATTAAAAATGACTTCTATAGTCACCATCGATAATGATAGCATTATCTTGAAAGTGTCAGTTTATTTATTGAGCATTGTTAGGGAAAAAATTCAATTGGTAGCATTCATCAATGAGTTCATTTAAGAGCCACTTTGGTATGAAACACATTGTTCATAAGATGCACTTGATAAAAATATTGCAAACGGTGGATCTATAACCTAAATAAAAAACTTATACTTTTTCTAGAATCGGAAGAATCACTCAAACAAAGAGTTCCTAACGGCCAACAAGTCTCTGGGGCTGTTCCCAGTGGCAATGTCGCTGCTGGCAAGTTTCCAGAGTTCAGTCACTATTCTCGGCTACCCAGCGGAGATGTTCTACCGGGGGACCCAGTTTTGGATGGTCATATTGAGCAGTCTGATGGCCAGTGCCATTGCCGCTGAGCTTTTTCTCCCTGTTTTCTACAAACTGGGCTTCACCTCGGTCAATCAGGTAACATCGAAAAGCTATTCAAAAAAGAGAAATAGTTATATTTAACTTTATTTTCAATAACCTAGTACCTTGAAGAGCGATTTGGCAGCTCCCGCGTCCGCCTGGCTGTGTCCGCCTCTTTTCTCCTCTGCACAGTGCCCTACATGGGCGTCGTCCTGTACGGTCCCTCACTGGCGCTGGAAACGGTGACCGGCCTGAGCGTCACCGCGTCCATTCTCATCATTGGCGGCATCTGCACGCTGTACACCTCCATCGGCGGCATCAAAGCGGTGGTCTGGACGGACGTGGTGCAGGTCTTTCTCATGTTTGCCGGTCTCATCGTCGTCATGGCCAGAGGGTTCTACCTGTCGGGCGGCGTGGGCGCTGCCTTCAGTGCCGCTTCCAAGGACGACCGGATACAGTTTTTCAAGTAAGTCAATCACAGTGGGGAATTTCAGATGCCGACCACCTCTCTAATCTTCACCTGCCCAGCCTCAACTTTGACCTGTACTCTACGACGACGCTGTGGAACACCGTCATTGGCATGGGCATCATGTGGAGCGGCAACTACGCCACCAGTCAGACTGAGGTGAGTGAAGAGAGTACGTACAACATTAATGTTCATTACTGTTATTGTTCAGGTGCAACGATACTGCAATGTGAGCACTGAGCGACGGGCCAAGGCCGCCCTCTACCTCAACTTCATCGGCGTCGCCCTCCTCATCAGCTGCGCCTGTCTCTGCGGCATTGCCCTTTACGGCTTCTACGGTCACTGTGATCCACTGCGGGCGGGCGCCATCACCAAGACTGACCAGCTGATGCCGTACTTTGTCATGGCCGAGCTGCAGCACCTGCCCGGACTCGCTGGCCTTTTTGTTAGCTGTGTCTTTAGCGCCTCTCTCAGTACAATGAGCAGCGGATTCAACGCTCTGGCGACTGTAACATATGATGACTTTCTTGGTCAGACGGCTTTCATGAAGGCGCTGCCGGAGAGGAAGGTGCAGATGGTGAGCAAGGCGGTCGCCTTTGGCTACGGCATCCTAGCCATTCTCATGGCCTTTGTAGTTAGTCAGATCAACTCTATTTTGGAGGTAGGTGAAAGGAGTGTGGATGTATTGACTGCTCATTTTGTTTGGTGTACTTACAGGCAGCCATCTCCATTGCGGGCGCTCTGGTCGGCCCAATGTTTGGCCTCTTCCTCCTCGGCATCCTCTGTCCGTTTGCCAACGCCTTTGGCGTCCTCTGCGGCCTCTTTACCGGCGAGTTTTTTGGCCTCTGGCTGCTCATTGGCTCGCTCACCTTTCCGAAGAAACCGCAAATGTTGCCCACTGAAATTGACCAGTGTCCAGCTAATGCGACCGCTTCTTTTGCCACCTCGGTGTTCACCTCTGGTCCGACGGTGACGCCGTTGAACACCGATGACCCCGATCGAACGGGAATGCTGCACTTTTACCATATCGCCTTTCTCCTGGTGCCCGTTTTTGGTTGTTTCATTTCACTCATAGTCGGCTTCATCTGTTCACTACTTTCAGGTGGCACGAAAACGGCACAGAAGGTGCCGCCGCAGTACCTGAGCAAGGTCGCCTGGCTTCTGTGGCCGGCGCACCTGTTGCCTGAAAAGAGCAGTAGTATCGACTCAATTGAGTATGGCAGCAATGGCATTACTACTAAAAGCAAACCGGGATCAGATGGGAACAACGTAAAAAACAATAACAACAACAACAACAA
>JAALOO010002187.1_pt1 | contig 11317 bp, 8 predicted proteins | sample 7257641 | NCBI WGS metagenome assembly JAALOO01 (sample SAMN14085613, study PRJNA598686) | mite metagenome | biome: ENVO:01001000; feature: ENVO:01001002; material: ENVO:01001226; isolation source: single female mite from University of Michigan culture on fish food culture... ... | reverse complement strand
AGAGAGAGAGAGAGAGAGAGAGAGAGAGAGAGAGAGAGAGAGAGAGAGGAGTTCAAGAAGGAGGAGTTCACGATCAGGCAGGTAGGTAGGCAGGCAGGAAGGTAGTGGTGGTAGTAGTGGTTAGTCGAACAGCAGGCGGTGGAGTTGGGAGGAGGTGATGAGGAGTTGGAGTTGGCATCAGGAGTTGGAGTTGGTGAAGCGGTGGAGTTTAGTGAACGGGACATTCGTGGTGGTGGTTGTTGTGGTCATCGGGTGGTGGTTCGGTATTATTACGGGTGATAGTGGTGGTAGTGGTGGTGGTGGGCGAGGCGGAAAAGAGAAAAACAAAAAAGAAAGAGTGAGTAAATGAGAAAGAGAGAGATGGAAAGGAGGTGCTGGTAAAGGTTAAGGAAGTAGTAGAAAGAGTAAGAGAAAGAAAGAAAATGGAAATGAAAAGAAACGTTTTCTGAAACTTCAGCGTACTTCAGAAATGATAAAACGAAAATCGCAATACTCAAAACACGCGCGCACACAGCACATAAAAAACACTGAAGGCAGCCAAAAAAACTCTGCTACCAAAAAAATGGCAAAAGCGCCACAAAGTTAAGAGTTCGGAAAAAAAATGGAAGGAGTAAGGAAGGTCAAGGTAGTTAAAAGGTAAAAGCGAAGATTTGGATCAAGGATCATGGGCTGATGTAGGAGTGTGAACGGGAAAAAATTGGTAGGGGAAGAGGAGGAGGAGGTCATATTCAGGCAATCATCACCATCAATAAATTAAAACCTCTACTCTCAACTAAAATCAAGCCACAAAAACACTATCTTCCGAATATCAACAAACTATTTCTACTCAAACTCCTCTGTTGAACTCTGCGAATGGACTTACAAAGCCCGAATGTTGCTGTTGATGGTGGTGGTTGGTCTGCGCAAACTGCACCGGCGAGGTGAGATCAAGAAAGGCGGCGGCTGCGGCAGCGGCAGCCGCCGCCGCTGCCGCCGACTGGTGCTGGCCATTGTGGTGGTGGTGCTGCGGCGGCGACCCGGAAATCACTTGCTGCTGCTGCTGCTGATCACCAAAGACGATACCGGAAGAGCTCGTCGGACTGCCCGAACTTCCCCCGCCCCCTCCTCCGCCGCCACCACCGCCCCCGCCCCCGTACATGGCCTGCTGCTGCTGACCGGGCGAGCTACTGCTGGAGCAGTGTCCGTTAGTGCCCGCCCCGGAAGTGGGGGGCCCCGAGGAGTAGTGGCCGTGGTGGTGGCCGTGGTGGTGGCCGGAGAGGGCGGCGGCGGCAGCGGCTGCGGCCGCCAGCTGCTGCTGCTGTTGTTGTTGCTGCTGCTGCTGCTGAATGGCCGAGTGGTACTGCTGCTGCTGCTGCTGTTGGTGGTGTGCCGCCGCCTGTGCTGCTGAGCTGGCGAGAAAGGCCGCCGCGGCCTGGTGCTGGAGGGCACAGGACTGGTGCTGCGGCACGGCCACCGCTGCTGGCTCAAAATAGGTCGTTCCACTGGGCAGGTGGGACGCTCCGAAGGCCTGAGAGTTTGAAAGGTTATGAGGTAGGTAGGTAGGAGTGGCAAGTGGGGTCGAGGAAAAGGTGTGGCAAAACGAGGGCAAGGACAGAGTTTGGCGGGCAAGGGAAGTGATCGCACACAGGCAGGAAGAGAGAATTAGGAAGAGCGAGGTGGTGGTGGTGGTAAAAGGCAGAGAGCATGCAAACAAAATTAGTAAGAGAGTGAGAGTGAGGGAGAGAAGTGGAAGAGAAGAAGAAGAATGAGAAGAAGAGAGAGAAGATTGTCATCAGTTATGTGAGAGATAGAGAGAGAAAGGGGTGTGGCAAAGGGGGAAAAAGAGTGGTTAGGATCACGAAAAACAATAATGAGAGAAAGAGAAAAAAGAATAAACAGGACACCCCTTCTTCTTTAAGCGAGTTAGTAGAAGAAAAAGCTTTAGCTTTTTAGCAGCGAGACAAAGTTCAACGTTTGAGAAAGAACACATGGATAAAGAAAGTATAGCAAAAATATTTAAAGATATTTAAAGAAGGAAAGAAAGTATAGAAATAAACATAGCAAACACAAGTCTGAGGTGAATACTAATAAAAGGGATGGATCCCCTCGCCGCACACACAAAGTTCCTTGCCAACTTTTCTTTTGCCATTATTACATGAGTAGTAGTAGTCATATATGATATTATTACTAGTCAGGTGAGCGCACGTGCGGAATTTGAGCAGCAAATTCAGCCGAGAGAGAGAGAGAGAGAGAGCAAGTTCAGGAACAGCAGCCCAAACTAAATTGCCAATAAAAAGAGCAGCAGCAGCAACGCCAAAAATTGCTAAGCTTACACAGAGCCATTCTCGGTGCAAGAAAGAGCAAAACTGTGGTACGTCGACGTGTCCACAGCAGCAGCAGCAGCAGCAGCTAATACCCAAACACACACACACACACACTTTGCCATTAGCAACGGGAATCTTTGATGATGGGCATAGAAAATGAAAAAAATTAGAGTGAAACAAGACAAGAAGAAAAGGAAGAAACGATAGGCAGGTAGGCGCCGCTCAAAAGCTGCAGATATAGCCCAAAAAGCTGCAAACAAACTCAGCATTTTGCTTGTGTGCTTTGTTTCTAACCAAAGAAAACAGGTGCAACACTCTTGGTAAACACAAAAGAGAAATCATCATCCTTCTTGGCAACAAATCCACAACTCAAACAAAAGCGCGAAAATTAAAGCTGCTGCTGCTAATTAAGCAAATTAAGAGCAGCTCATACAAAACTTAAATAGCAGCAGCTAAGAAGTTGACCAAACACTGAACACAGAAAAGGATTCCGTCCAAAATTTGGTTCGCTCAACAAACATTAAAAAAAAGAAATAAAAAGTAAAAACAGCAGCAGCAAAAACTGCCTAATAAAGATACGAGGCTACTGCAGAAGCAGCAGCAGAAGAAGAAGAAGAAGCTGTCAAGGAGCAATTTGTGCTGCTGATAAGAGAGAGAATGAGCAGCAGACGACGGACTGAATAGTAAAGAAGAAGGGGAAGGGGAAGGGAAAGGAAAAGAGGAAAATGGAACTGAACACATAAAAAAGGAAAAACGCTTCCACAGACAGACAAACTCTGCTCTCTTCTCTCTTCTCTAAAAGCACAATCGATCCTGAAACGTGTCAGGCTAGACACCTCGCTCACTCACTCACTCACTCACCAATTGCGGAAAATTTCAGCAGAGTAGTGGTGGTGGTGGTGGTGGTGGTGGTTAGAACTAAAGAACAACAAGAACAGCAGCAGACAAAAAGTACAAAAGAAGGGGAGGAAAAGGCGAAAAAGAAAATGGAAAAACAGTCGTCCTCGCTGCAACTGCTCATGAACTGAATAAATTTTGACCGCGCACTTTCTCCTCCTCCTCCTCCTCCTTCTCCTCCTCTTGCACTCTTTCCACTAAAATAATCAAAAGCAAAAAGTAGAGGAAATAAAATGAAAACAGGACCGGCAGCTGCTTCAGCTCATTCTCATTCTGAACAAAAATTCTATATGGGCAAAAGCTAGTTCAAAAGCTCCAAATGCTTTAGGTGTGTATGTTTGCACAAAGCATTGTTGCCACCAAGTTTGCCTCTGCTGTAATTAAAAGCAGCAGCTCGACTCCCGCCGTTTTGCAGGGGTAAACAGAAAGAATATTCTGTTGACAATTAAATAAAAACAAAAGCACCTTTCTTTCTCGCTATTAGCAACACCACACAGCTCACTAATCGACACCTTTCACTTAACGGCGCTGTCTTCTCTCTACCTTTCAATCGCTTTCCTTTGCGTGCTGCACCGCAATCGTTTGCAAAATTCTGCTGCTCCTACTGCTGCAAATTTAATTAAGACTACACAGTAACACCAGACCAGAGCCAATGCGGTGCACTTGATAGGAAAATCTCGTGAGAAGAGGAGCCTTCTAAGACGCGAAAAGCCAAAGGCCGAAAACTGTGGTACAGAAACAAACAAAGGTAGGTAGGTAGGTAATAAGTGCACCAACACAGCTCTAGGAGGAGAGATCGCGTGAGGCTGTTGAGCTGCACAAAAAGAAAGCGCGCAAAAAACACCGCCAACTTTGCTGCACCTAGGTGTTGCCATTGGTGTCGAAGGAAGGAAGGAAGATAACCCAAAAAGAAACAACAGAAAACTACTGCAGTTGCAGCTGCTGCCGTACAGCACAAAAGCATAAAGTACCCGAGAGAAGTGGAAAAGAGAAGCTGCACTAAGCAAACTGAAAAACGAGAAGACGACAGCAGCGGCGGCAACAGCCAAACAAAGAAAGGAAAGCGCATAGACACAGAAGCCAATAAATAATAACCTCAATCGTTATTAAATTACAGCTGTAACTAAACTGCTGCTGCTGCTGCAGCCAGAGAAGAATAGAATGGAAAGGAAAGGAAAAAGGCCCAGCTATACAATCACACACTGAAAAGAAAACTGTGTACAGCACACCATTAGCAGCAGAGAAGCAGCAGAATCAGCCGTACGAGAGCCGTACAGTTGTTCGCCGCTCAATCAATCATTCTAAACAAACACACACACACACACAAACTCAGTTGAACCTGAACTCAGTTTCCTTTGCCCTATACAATTCCCTCCTTCTAATGGGCGCAGCAGCAGCACTTAAAACTGGTACGGCAATTGCAGGGGCAGCAGCAGCAGCAACTTGAACTCGCCCCTTCTCACAGAGTCAAAAGGAGATTGAGAGCCTGTGACTGATTCGGAGTTGAGTGGAGACTGGAGAGACTGATTGAAAAAGAAGCGAGCAGGCAAAAAGTAAGCAACAACAAAAAAAGCGCCTAGCCAGTCAACACAATAGTGTGTAGAGTAAAGTAAAAAATAAAATAAAATAGAAATGGAAAAAGGAGAGAGCAAAAAAGCGCAAAAAAGAATGGTCTAAAAGAATGATGAGGAGGAGTCTACTTACATCAGGATGAGGAATTGCAAACTGTCCCTGTATGGTGTACGCCTGACCGCCGGCGAAGAAGACGGGCGGCATCGCCGGCTTCGGTCGGTACGGAATGGTCGGTCCCTTCGGTGGCGACTGTTGTGAGTTTAGGAAAGGATCAGCGCAAGGTGACAGGTTTTTGACAGCAGCACCAGAAGCAGCAGCACCCGAAAATCGAAAATTTGACACACAAGAATGACGACGACGACGGCAAGTGACGGGTTTGTGTGGTGGTGGTGGTGGCGGTGGTAAATATCCGGTGAAGTGTACCAGAATCCAGAATCCAAAAGCGAGCGTTTATTCGAGATGTTGACGGATGCAAGTGACGGCAGCGGTGGTGGTGGCGGTGGTGGTGATTGAAAAAAGTGACGTTGTTATTATAGTAGTATAGAAGGGAAGAAAAGAAAATGACGAGAGATGAATGAAAGCAAGGAGAGAGGGGAGAAAGAAAAACAAGAAAAATTAATTAGCATTAGCAACAAAACAAAAATCGTAGTATAAAACGGTATCAGACCACTAGAAGAAGAAAACTAAAAAAGCACTAAAACTCTTAAAAACCCACAAAAAGTATCAAGTCAAATCTAAAAATAGAAATCGAAAGCAGACTACAAAAAAGGCAGTGGCAAAGAAAAATCGATCGCCCCCGAAAATCTCTTCCTCCAAATCTGCGAGTCTCACCAAATAAAAACAGAAGGAGATAAAGTAGTAGTAGTAGTGGATGCACATTTAAAGATGTCCCCAGCGATGTCTTACTAGTCTCCAATTAATCGTTATCTCTCTCTCTCTCTCAATCTCTCTCTCAATCTCTCTCAATCTCCCTCCATCTGTCCCCTGTCTCCTCAAATCTCCATCATCAAATGCTCGTCACCAAAGAAGCTCTCTCCTCCTTCTTTTGGCCAACAACATTGACATTAGCAGCAGCAGCAGCAGCAGTAGTTTTTTCCCTTCTTCGAGCATCAATCAATCTCGCATTATTAATTATTGAAGAGAGAAAAGGGAAAGCCACACAAGCAGAGACACTTACTCAAGAACTGGAAACAAAAAAATCGAAGAAAAGAGAGAAAAACATTAACAAGAAAAGAAGAAAAAAAGAAGAAAAACAAGCCAGTGGTGAATGACATTATTCTAATTGAGCAGAGCCCTCTTTTTTATCTTTCTTTCCTTCAGTGCAACACTAAAAGAAGAATAATAAAAAAGAAAGGACCGTCAATTGGCAAAATCGATGAATGAACGAGCAAAGTGGTGGTGGTAGAAAGCAAAAGCAAAAAGAAAGAATATGTTAAAAAATACCGAGAACTTTAACATGTTCTCTACACTGTTGTACAATCTGATTCGTTTTTTGTGTTTTGTTCAAATCTTTTATTATAGCAAAAGGTCAATGGCGGAAAGACTGCTGCTGCTCTAAAAATAAACCCTTGCAGCCTGCGTTTCACAAATTGAGACGCTTCCAATCTATTCAAGCACGCTTACTAATTACACAACAACTAAAGTAGTAATCTCCACGTTTTGAAAACCGAAAAAAGGGAGAAAACAAAACACACAAAAACAAAAATACAAGTACATCTTCAGGACAGTGAAAACAGCAGTGGAAAACAACAAGCAAAACAACAAAAGAAGCCCTCGAGATGGTGGTCATCGAGCAAAAGAGCGACAACGACAACGACAACATAACAAACAGCCAAAACAACACTGAACAAAGAGGGTAAAGAGGGAGCAAATCGAAACTGAAACGAGCAAATTACGAGCCTCATCATCATCATCAGCAGCCTCAGCAGCAGCAGCAGCAGCAGCAGCGCCGGCCAAACTCTGAAATTAACGAGCTCCACACACACACTCGCTCCAAACATTTACCGAGAAGAGCGAGCGAGCCAGCGGAGAAAAGCAGAGAAAACGGAGGAGGATGCCCAATTTCGGGCACAAATCACCCGAGCCCCCGACTACAGCTACTCTACAGCCAACACACTAATAGTCATAACACAACAACTGAAGAGAGAAAGGCCCAAAAATAAAAGAGTGCGCGCAAGCGAGCTTTGCTGCACACTAATTGGGACAAAGAGGCTTCCTCTGCAAGAGAGCAGCAAGTCTACTACCACCAAAAGCTAGCCGGAACTCTTGAAATTCCAACAGCAGAACACACACTAATACACTAAATTGCTCCTGTTCTCCCCAATTCTCTCTCTCTCTCTCAACCCGAACGCTCTCAAATTACCAAATACTGCTCTCTCACTCACTCACTCTCACATCCTTCATCTGCTGAAGGTTGTTCAAACACAGAACAGAGAGCAAGAGCAGACCAAATGAGAAAACCCCTTCAAATTAGCATAACCCACACCAGGACGGGCGACACACAAGCTCTCAAAGAGCGAAAGAGCTAAAGGGAAAAAGTAGGAGAGGAAAAATAGAGGCAATTGCAAACAAGCAACATTAATTACCGCCGCCGCTGCTGCTGCTGCCAACCGCAAACCTGCGAGCAAGAAGAGCGGACAAGACAACAGACTAGAGTGGCAAAAATAAAGAGGAATCCTTCCAATTGAGAGCAGAACAGAGCGCAATTCAACCCATTTATATTCCTTCTCATTTTCTCTGTCGCTATTTGCTCAATGTGTTCTTTCTTCTTCTTCTGCTTCTTCTCCTTTCCGATTGGAAAAACAATAGCCGCTGCCGTCCAATTTTCTCCTTCTCTCTGTTCTCTAGTTCACACAGTCTCCGGCGGTATTGTCACTTTCGGGTGTACTCTCTACTGCTGTACCAGTTCTCATCCTCTCTCTCTCTCTCAATTGCCTAGGTACCACCACCATCATTGCAACCGTTGCCGCCAACGGTAATAAATTGGAATTAGACTGTCCAAAGGAGAGAAGAGAGAATGAAGAAAATGGAAAAGTAGTACCCAGAATAAAGTGGACAGCAGCAGCAGCACTACCATCATCCATTGTAATTACCGAGCGGCAGCAGCAGCAGCAGCAGCACCGGTGGCAACTTCCACCAACAACGGGTGTCCGGTAATTGAGACGCAGCAGCACCAACAACAATAGTGGAAGAAAATCCAAGGCAAAGGATTGCACTGCTGCTGCTGCTGCTGCTGCTACTTTTCGGAAGCAGTACCCAAACTAAACTGAACTGAAGTTCGAAGAAAGAGAGGGAATGTACCGCTGGATAATTCAATTAGCTGGCAAACAGAAAAGGAGGAAAAGAAAGAAATACTGCTCTCTCTCTCTCTCTCTCTCACACAATGGTCAAACAAAACAACGACGACGACCTAGAGAGCGAAAGAAAGAAAAGAAGAGGCTAGAGGAGCGAAATGAGGAAATGAAAGGGAGAAAAAAACAAACACTAAAAAAACAAAATCATCTCCTCCTCTTGACAGCAATGAAAAAAAAAGAAAGAGAGGAGGAGGAGGAGGACACCTCCAAATCTCGGACATTCTCCTAATCCCCCCCCCCCTGAAACCATCACAATCACATCACTCTAAGATAAAACTTCTAAAAACCTCTTATAACCCCCCCCCCCAAAGAAAGACCACCTACCTCGAGCATGACACAGCAAATCTGGTAGATGGACTTGGTGATCGCCTCCGCCGTGCCCGACAGCGTCACCGCGCGCTCCGTCGAGTTGGGCAACATCTCGCTGGCCACCTGAATCGAGGCGCCCGTAGACTGTGGAAAGAGGGAAAAAGAAGGTTAAAAACTCCTCTTAAACTCTACCAAAAAAAATACAACACTCACCTCTCTAATCTCCTTAATCTTGGCGCCGCCCTTGCCAATCAGAGAGCCGCACTGGCTGGCGGGGACAATCAGCTTGAGCGTGACCGGCGCCTGACCGGCCATCATCGAGTTGACCGCCGCGGAATTGCCCAAACCGGAGGAGTTTTTCCCGTTTGAGCTGGACCCACCTCCTCCATTAGTGCCAATGGAGGTGAGGGAGAGCGTCGAGTGCGACTGCATCATGCCGCCGCAGTTTGGGTCCTAGGCGATTAGAAAATCATTAGTTGGAGTTTAATAATATTTTTCAAGATAAGAAAGCTTACCAGATCGAGCCAGCCGCCGACGCTGCTCACCTCCTCAAACTTGCGCGCAATGAGGGCAAAGGCCTTGAGAATGGCGTCCGTCGAGCCGGTGACGGTGACGATCCGCTCCGGACAGGAGCCATCCGATATGGTGATCTTCGCGCCGCTCTACAGAAAAAAGGAAAAAGAAGAAAGAAAATGAACGTTAAAAGCTGTCCCATAAAACAGAGGGGGGGGGGGAATTTACGGTGCTTACCTCTTCGCGAAATCGCTTGATATTGTCGCCCTTCTTGCCGATAATACTGCCGACTTCCTGCAGAGGGGAGAAAAAGTGTGTATTGAAAATTTAGTACCCGGAATGAAAGAAAAAAGACATTAGGAAATCTTAAACCAACTAGGGAGAGAGAATATTCTACTTCTTTTCATATGAGAGAATGCGTGCGTACGACTCATTATTACTGCTGCCAAAAAAACAAAAAGAGGAAATAAAATAAAACGGCTGTTGAAGAGGACGACGGCGACGGTGGCGGTAATAATAATCGGCGAGGATCGAAGAATCGACGGTGGCAAATCCGAGAAAGCATAATAAAAAGAGAACTTTAAAGTACACAAAAGAAAAGAGAAAGCAAAACACAGCCAGTAAGTCTGTGTGTACTGAAAAGCTAAAACACTCTCCTTCTCCCCTTCTCTGCTGGTCGATGCTGCTGATGATGATCGTTAGGAGCCCAGGACCAGATATACCACCGACGATTTAGACGCTTTAAAGTTTAGAGAAGAAGAGAAGGAAAGGCAGAAAATGGCGGCAATAAATAATAGCAAAGGCAGTTATATTACGACGACTACCCAAAGACTACCGCCGCTTCCAGAAGACAATCAAAACAAAGCTCAAGAAAAAAAAGAAGAGAAATAACTAAAAACTAATAAAGTATAAAAGTGTAACCAGAAGCACAGTCAGTCAGTCAGTTTCAAGGGAAGAGACACTGTAAATGTTGAGCTTAGCTCAGTGGAAAGTGCTAGTTCAGTTGCTGCTCAGTTCTCAGCAGACTAAACACAATCAAAAAGGAAAACGACAATGGGGCAACAGAAATAATAATAACAGTAAAAAAGAATATACAAAAGCAGAAGCACTTCCTTCGGTGACAAAAATAGAATGACAGAATCTTCTGCAGACAGAATCAGTCAGACAGTCAGCCGACCAAGAAGACAACAACAGCGTCTATCGAGCAAAGTAAATGAGATTAAGAGAGGGAGAGGTCATCCTGCTGCCACCAAAAGTCCTCTGTCTCTCTCTGCTGTAATCTAATCGGATCTAGAGAGGACTCGACGGCCATCAAAAAGCACAAAGCAAAAGTGAAAAAAGTAAAGTAAATTAGCAATTATGAGACACTAAAATAGGAAAAAAAGGCAGACCAAAGCCTAACCCAGCACAGAAGCAGCTGCTAAACAAACGATGCGAGAGAAAAGCTGCCAACAAAATTGAGCCATACCAACAGCAAGAACAACAACAAAAGCAAAAGCAACAGAAGGCAGGCGGTAGACATTGTGTGCAGGAGAGAGAAAAGACCCATTTTTCTCCCTCTTTTTCTCCTTAGTGTCTACCAGGGCCATTCTCTCTCTCTGTTCATTTGTGCGCACATTTTCATTCTGTCTGCCGCCACTACTGTCCACTGACCATTAGCATGGCCATAGATCATCGCGCAAAATGGACAAGAAAAGCAAGTGAAGAGGGGGAAGAGGAGAGAACGAGCGCTCCGCCATAAATTCGACAGGAAAAAGAAGAAAAAAGCCATGAACCTAAAAGCTAGAAAGGAAAAAAAGAAAAGCCAGTACGGGCCATCAAAAAGGTCAACTGGAAAATGTGGTAGTAGTGGTGGTGTGCAAAATAGCAATAAATTTGAAGATAATCAGAAAGGAGATGCGGCCTGGCTGCTGAATCTCCTCTGGACCGGAAAATAATTAACTCTTGGCGCGGTCGCCTTGAGGACACAGACACAGACTGGCTGACTGACTGGGAAGGCAATTTCTGTGTCCATTCCATAAACTGGAAGCACCTGGAGCCTAGCAGAAAAGAGAATCTAGGCAAAAAATCCAACAAAGGAGAATAAGCGGTGAACCTTTCTAATCTTCCGCACAAGGAGAAGAAAAAATGGCTGCGAGAAACTGCTTCCACTTGAGGTGAGAGTGGCAGCAGCAGCAGCAGCTACTCAAAACGCTGTAGAGCACTTCTTTGCGCAGCGCATGTAAATTACATTTTTTTTCATCTCGTCACAAGAGCTTATATTCAATTTTGAATTTTGCTAAAAAGGGCAAGAAAAAACGGGGGAAACCCTTCACCAGAAAAGAGAGAGAGAGAGAGAGAGAGAGAGAGAGAGAGAGAGAGAGAGAGAGA
>JAALOO010002185.1_pt1 | contig 11322 bp, 8 predicted proteins | sample 7257641 | NCBI WGS metagenome assembly JAALOO01 (sample SAMN14085613, study PRJNA598686) | mite metagenome | biome: ENVO:01001000; feature: ENVO:01001002; material: ENVO:01001226; isolation source: single female mite from University of Michigan culture on fish food culture... ... | reverse complement strand
GCGCCATCTCTTAACCAGCTATAGATACGTTTAACACTGATTGCTCCATAAGCATGCACACACTTTACTGTGTGCAAAACTTATTAAAATTGGTCAATAGATGGCGCTTTGACGAAAAACTCAACTAAAACAAGACAAAAACACAACTTTGGGGAACTTTTGCTTTTGTCAGTGCTCGAGAATGAGAAGTTTAAAAAATCTGGCTTAAAAATATGTTAAACAAGAAGTGTTTCTGCGTAAAATGAGTCTTAGTTCAAAATCAAAAAAACCTTGGCATCACTGCTTAAATAATTCCCGAAAAAGGCTCGTTTTGCATAGGAATGTGTTAGGTCACGTGACAATCGCCCTAACGATTTTTAGTACGCGCTGTGTCCGTCGCGGCGCTACTCTATCCTGTTTTAGTCAATTCAGACTTGGAGAATAAAGTTTTCGCTACTGTAAATACAGGTTACCGGTTGGCAAGGTAAGTTGTTGTGGCGCTTTTTTTAAATTGCTTTTATTATTATTTTTGTTTCGTACTTTACTGTAGCGTTTCTAAATCCTTTACTTCAGCAATGATTGGCACACTGGTTGATAGGGGTCTGCTTTACTATGATGATCTTTTGGAAAATGTTCTCAACGAGTCGGTCTTTCCAAAGAAAATATGGAATGGTCATTCTGTAAATGTTACGATCCTGCACCTTCTCACGCACACTTCTGGCATTGTCGTGGATACAAACACTACAGTCATTCTGGCTGCAAATGTCACTGAAGGAATTCAAAAAGACAAACATACTCCGTAAGTGAACATTAGTTGTACTTTTATTTTGTAAAATTTCAGTAATATCTCATGCAGTTTGCTGTTCAAACCTGGTACTCGGTTTTACTACTCAAACTATGGCTACCTGTTGCTAGGGGCAATCATTGAGACAATTACCAAGAAATCATATGATCGAGTAATGAATGACTTTTTTGCCCAAAACAACCTTCACTCGACATTGGTTGAAACGCCAAACTCAATGTTTAAAGATCGTGCTCGTTATTATCGGTCTCCTGATAGCAGGTACTATAGCAGTAAATCTTCATTGGAGAATGTGCCCACTACACTGGAGGATGAGATAGAGATTTCTACTGGTTCATGGAGTGATGTCTCTCTTGTCTCCAATGTCATTGACTTGCTTCATTATGGCAGTTTGCTTATTGACTCGTACAAAGGATGCCAACATGGTAAACTAAAGTCACTTTGATAAGATACAATTTAGACTTATGATTGTTTATTTTTTTGTAGCTATTTTATCAAAGACAACCTTGGCCAAAATCTGGTCATCACACACGACTGGGTTAGTTGACGAAGATGGCCTAAAGGTGGAGTACGGTTTTGGATGGTTTATTGGCAGCACACAGCTCGAAATGCCCTTCCCCCTGAATCATCGACATTTCTTGTGGCATTCTGGAGGGCTGTCTGGTGTCACCACCTGGCTAGCTGTGTGGCCTGAGGAGGAAATTGTTGGAGTGGTTTTGAGTAACAAAGGAAACACAAAAAACTTGGGTCAAGCAGTTCTTTATGCAATGGAAAATCTTTACCCGATGATTAAAAGCAAATTGTAATCCACACAATCCAAAAATGTTTGTTAGCACAGCAAAACTGTGCTCTTTATAATGCCACGTGAAGAAATTTGTCTGCAGTAAAAGTGTGGCTAATGAATGACAAGCAGAATAGAACAAGAATCAGTAAAGCCAAAAAGAGGGCCAGCTTAAAGTTCAGTCGGAGCCATCTTCCAGGCTCGTCTTGTCTGCTCCCAGCCACTCATGCTGCAGTAGCTCCATCATGTTAGCACGGGTGCTCGGATTAGGGTTTAAATGAGCATGAATGATGTCCTTGCAGCTAGCACTGAGGCGGCTGCTCACGTAGTAACTGCGCTCCAGTTGAGACTTTCGCAGGGACTTCCAATCGCGATCATTAAAGGGAAAACGATCCTGCAGCAGCACAAAGAGCACCACCCCAATGGACCAAACGTCGCTGGTATAAACACAAATCAGTTTTTGGTATTCATTTTTGTAAACTATGCCTAGATTTAGACTTACCTAAGAAGCGGATTGTACTTCTCTGCTTTGAGCACTTCAGGGGCAAGGTAGGCGCGACTGCCACAGTACGTCTCACTGAGCATTCGTTGGCCACTCTGTCGCTCAATGCATGATCTGGTGAAGCCAAAATCTGTGACCTGTGTTGTTTTCCAATTGTTTATAAAAGATGATTTTTTCACAATAATAATAACAACTATCTACCTACCTTGGCGTGGGTGCGTTGTTTGTTCAGCAAAATGTTCTCACACTTGATGTCACGGTGAGCGAATCCCTATAAGTTTATAAGTTGATTAGGTAAAAAGTACAGTTGTCAAGTATAGTTAAACTGACCATGTTGTGCATGTAACGATAGGCATCTCCGTACTGCACATAAAAGTATCGGGCACGTTTCTCAGTCAATGCACCCTCCGCTTGCAGTAAATCCAGAAAATCACCACCATCGGCCAGCTTGAAAAAGGCAAACACTTGTTAAAACATAAAAAGGCTATTGAAATAGCACCGATTTACCTCCATAAACACAAAAACACTGTTTGCAATGACGTAAATATCAATGACTTTGACAATGTAGCTAGACAATTCAAAAAGATTCATTAGTTCATGTTTAAACCTGTTTAAAACTTTAAGATATAAATCTTACCGGTGTCTGATTTTTTTAATAATGTACAGCTCTCTTGGCAAAAACTTGATGCGATAGTCATCTGATGTCTTCTCCAGGTTGATCACCTAAAAAAAGTTAAAGTTTAAAAACTTTGTGTTTTAAAGAGTTTCAATTGAATACCTTTACAGCTGCTGGTTTGCCTTTGTAGGTGGCTTTACTGACGCAAGCAAATGAGCCACTGTTGAGGGCGTCGCCGACAGTGTAGCCCTTCATAGCCAGCAGCTTGATATCATTTGAAGCCAGCTGAACGTTCTTTACCGGCTGCATTCTGCACGTAGATGAGAAGCACGCAACACGCTAGCAAACTGTTTTGCAAATTGCAATACCACCTCTGACACGCTGTTATATCTCGACAGACAAAAATGGAAAAAAGTTCGAAAATTGTGAATGAAATGAAATGCAGTTTTTTATTAGCAAAATATATAGAGCAACATTTTTTGCCAGCCATTAAAATCATTGAAAACATAAACGTCGACACAACAGATCAGCTCAGAAATAGCCATAATAAGTGTTTAGGTGTTTAGGCAATCTATAAAAAATAATTCTGAAAGACTTGTACACATGTAACAGTGGTGTTCTCGTGTGAAGATGGGATATTCAAGGGAGTCTTCTCGCAGGCACACAACGGCAATGCTTTTTGTTTGCTTGCCACACAGTGGGAGTTCAGTGCAAGGAGTTGTCCGCTGGCCTGGAGGGCGTGAGTGTCGATAGAGGATCAGAATGCTAGTCAGAAACCGCTTCAAAGGCACATGTGTAGTAGGTTTAGGAGGTTTTGGGGGAAAAGAAGGAGAAATTAAAATCTAAGAGAAACACGCGTGTATAAGCAGCGGTCAGCTTGCGCGAAACAATGAGTAACACTGTGTAAGGGAAAGGTAACACTGTACAACAACAAAAACAAGAACAACATTCTGGTGCCTCGGGTTGATCTAAAAGAAGGAATAGTAGTAGTAGTCAACAGGTATCACATGTAGGGGGCACAAAGTGTGTGTGTGTGTGTGTTTGCGGAAAGACTGTTGCAGGCGTTGATTGTGCGTTCAGAAAGCGGTTCATAATTATAATCAGCGTCACTTGTCCAGCAGGAATGTCCTTGTTCACTGCCACAACTAATCAGTGGCAGTACTTGCAGTTGGCGTGACAGCGAATGCCATTTACCATACATCGACATCCACCCGTCAGATCACCCCTTCCCTGGAAGTGAAATTAAAAGTTAGGCGTTAGTAAGATTTTGGTCATAAACGAGAGAAAAATAGGCGGCAATAAAACGCGCAACTGCAGCAAAATGGTCTTTGGGTCATTGGGTCAAAAGGTGTGAGGGGGCTGATGACGAGGCAAACAAAGCAAAAAAAATTTAAATTTGCCTTGGGTCCCCATCGAAAGCTCTTTGTCACCCAGCAGATCTCGGTATCGCACATGGAGCACTTGACCCAATCACAGCCCCACTTCTTCATGACTATCACTTTACACTGCGGACATCGCAATGCTTCTTCGTTTTGAAGCATATCCTGAAACAAAATAATAGGGAAGGGGCAGTAATAGTGTGTTTCAGTAAATAAATAGGCCTTAAAACTGTAGTAGTGACAGGTACCTCGAGGAATTGCTTAGTCTTTTTGGCCTCTTCATCAATGGCCGCACTAAACTCTAGCTCTTCTTGGTACTGCCTACAATTGGAGCCTTCATGCATAGCCTGGCAGTTGATGCAGTTCTGGTGCGCGCACACTGGACAGTTAAAGACATTGACATTGTCGTCGTACACACACCAACCTGGACAATCGGCGCTTTTGCAGTGGAAACTCTTCTCTACGTTCTTCTCCGCCACTGACACGCTCTTTTTGAGATAGCGCTCATAAGTTTCACTTGAGGCAAGTTCTTTGATTTCTCTGTCTTGCAGAGCGCAATCACACGAGTACAAATCGTCTCGGAAAGGACACTTGACTTGAACTTCTTCATTATACTCAATGGTGCCCTTCAGGCAGTCTCTGTTGGCGAAAGGACACCAATGATTATTTAAAAAATATAGACTTTGACTTTGACTCTAATGCTGCTTACCTGCAGAATGTGTGCAGACACTCGCGTAAAACAACCCCTTCGCCTGGTTTGAAGCGGCCAAAGCAGATGGGACACTCGAATGACTCAATATTGCGAACACACTTGACGTCTTCCAGTTCGACGAGCTTCTGGTAGGTGGACACCGCTGCAGTGGTCACCTGGTTCAGCGTGGCCAGTGCCAGCTCTGAAATGCCATTAATATTTCTAGCCATCAAGTCGTTCTCCTCATCAAGCTGCTTCTCCTCCTTCTCAAACTCTTCAAGGTCGTCTTCATCCTCCTCCTCCACGCGCGGAAGTAGCTCATTGACCATGCTTAATCCCTCAAAAACGAGTTGATTGGCAAACTGAACCTCGCCCTCCTGGTAGTAATAGCTCTTCACTGAGTTTTGGCTGGTTGTTTGAGAAAGCTGGTGAGCACTAGTTTCATTGCTCACCAGCTGTACACTGTCCGCGCCCACGGCGCCGTTGTCAGTCGCCGGGAAGTAGGCTAGGTTGCCTGGCTGACCTGAACAGCCGTCAGCTGACTCCTTGTTGCTGCTGCCAGCTGACTTGACTTTAGATTTTCGGTTCAGTGTGCTGCTCTCTGAGCTGCTTTCAGTGTACGGAGGAAAGGGTATGAGAACAGGCGGCGGGGCCCTGAGCGACTCGTAGATGTTATCGTCGTCAGAGGAGACATTGCCATTTGTTTTGATAGCCACTTCACCGACCAGAGACTGCTTGTTCATGCTGACTAGAGAGGTAAGAGTGGAAAAGGCGCCGGCAGACTGAGGTGAGGGGAGAACGTAGAGGAAGATTGGACAACCGGAGTTGGTAATGCCATAGGTGGACAGTGCGGCGCTCAGATTGGTGGCGATATTACGACCGAGCACCCATTTCTGCAGCTCACTCGGTATATTGAATTCCTTTTCAACCTGGAACGGAAAGAGAGAGAGAGAGAGAGAGAAAAGAGGTTTATGTTAGAAATGCACGGAAAATCAGCAAAGAGAATTGAATTCCCGTTGGCTATGTACCTTCAGCTTGAGCATGTTGACAGACATTGAGGGATACACCTGAAAGGGAATCGGCCCCCTGTGCGTGGTTCGCTCTTCAATATAGAGGTAGGCGCTAGAAAGTAGTAATAAATTGTAAACCGAGACAATATGATCCAACGCGTGGACACGGCGAGAGTAAACACATACACAATGGGCGAAGTTCGGGCGGGCTTCTCCTTGATGATAGTGCCAGTGCCACCACCACTGTACTGTTTGTTTGTCAGCGAGCAGTGGGCCCGTTTGATGGCCAGCTCCTTGGCCAGAATGGCCGCTCGTTGGTGATTGCCACAAGCGATTGCCATTTCAAGCTCTGTCATGAGACATTTGTTGTTCTGCGTTTCCTCGTGGTTCACTTTACAGGGAATGCTCTCTGCGGTGTCTGAAAGTTTGCGGAGATAAATTAAAAACAGTAAATCTACCTACAATATCTAAAAACAACATAGAACTTCGGTCCACACACTTACTTAGAAAGACGTCGGTATCCAGTTCCTGGAAAATATTCGCCAGCGGTGTTGATGAACTCTTCAGCTGCTGAACTGGATCGAATGCACTGCCAAACTCCGAGCCCGACTCTGCCTCGACCAGTGGAGGGGGGAAGTTATTTTCGGCACTCTTAAAGAGGCGCTCTGTGCTGATAGGCGATCTGCCAGAGAGAATCTCCGCCAGCGTCGTGTCAGTGTTTGAGTAAAAGCCGCCGTCGTTGTCGTGGGGAAAGCGCACCAGCGGCTCGCCAAAGGGTGACATCGTCGAGGTAGAACAGAGGTGGCCTAGTGCTGCTGCTGCTGCCGCTGCTTTGCAATTAGAGACATCGTTGGAGAGTGTGCTGGAGGTGCGCATCGTCGAGGCCTCGGAGAGCGTCGAGGTGGAGGAGGACAGCGAGTGGTCGGAGGTGCTGCTGGTGAGCCAGACATTGTTGCGACTGCTGACTGCTGCCTGGCGAAGAATGTCATTGCCGGCAAAGTAGGCTGCAGCGGGTGCAGCAACTGAGCTGCAACACTCCCCATGGTGAGCACTGCAGTGCCGGTGACGACAGTGTCGACTTTGACCTTGGTGGGCGCGCGTCGCCTTCAAGTGCCGACAGCGACAGGAATACTTGTGATTCTTGTACCGCCGCGCCGGCCTCTCTGGTGCGTCCTCAAAGGTGGTCTGACAGAAGACATCAGAAAGACACTTCTGATTGACGGCGCTCCTCAAGGACTCACTGCCATTGCTGATGTTTGGCTGCTGATGCTGCTTTCCTCCATTGCCGCTTTTAACTCCACCACAGCCACCACTTCCAGCATCGTCCATTAACAAGTTGCTGCCCACTGGAGCACCGTCCCCATTACTGGAGTCTTCATTGATAAACTCCACCACAGTTGCAGTGCTGGTATTGGTGAGTGAGCCATCGGAAAGGGCTCGAATGAACTCACAGCGCTCAAATGAACTGAAAGGAACTGGATCGTGATCACCAAGGTTGGCAGAGTGTTCCGGAGAGATGGCGTGCTTCTTCAGAGCCGCATCGTGTCTGGACTTTTTATAGCGGAGACTGTGCTGAGGACTGAGCAGCGCATTCATCAGGTCACTGGCGGGAAGGCACTCGTGGTAGTGCTCACAGTCGCAGTCATGCACGTTGCTTGGGAGAGCTTTGACGGACACTTCAGCTGCTGTCCTCAAGTTACTACTTTGTGTCTCAGTGTCTTTCTGCACATTGCAAGCCATCATCGCAGGGTCTGTTTTGGCGAGTGCATTGAGGTACTCCTTCCAGTGGTGCAGACAACAGGTGAACTGAGAAACAGGCATCGAAAGACTGCGAGGCATGCCCGTCGACCCATCACCAGTGTCAGCATCGACCACCCTCTCCAACCGTCTCGTTTCCTCATTGTATCTGCAGCCAAACATTTTCAGCGGGTCAAAGGTTTTAGTGGGCAAATCAGGAGGCAGTATTTCACCACCATCAGCTAGTAAACTTTTGATTGGCAAAGGTGTCTCGTAAATAGTATCATCTTCTTTGATGGTCACTGCTTTTCGATTCTGATGGTCATGATGATGATGGTGGTGGCGGTGGTGGTGGTGGTGATGATGATTCTGAGAATCAGCTGTTGTTGTTGTTGTTGTTACTGCTACAGTCGTCTGTTTGTTTCTCTTTTCAATCAACTGTGCAGAGTATCCTTCCTCGTAGACAAGGACAATGTTCTCCTCATTCTCGCGCAGTTGCAGCTGCAGTTCATCGGGCAAACTGTGCTGCTCAGCGTCACTGTGAGCTGATGATTGAGCATCCTGAATTAGGTTGACCTCACTGCGAAAGGTGTGCGTCGCATTGATGAGATTCTTCATATTGAGCTGCTTTTGTTCAGACAGAGATCGGGTGAGGTGAGGCGGAAGGGGCGCCGGACTTTTGGAGGTGAGCACTAGGTGACTCTTTGAGGAGGCACTGTGACTGGTCACTACGCTCGAGTTGGTCGGACTGGGTGGCACCGATGAGGGACAAGAGGTGGAGACGTTGTTGCACGTGGTGGACAGCGGACTGCTGGAGCACTGCGTCATCGGCGGCTTCGGCGCGGGCCCCTTGTTGCGCCGACGACGAGGCGAGGAGGCGTTCTCACTGCTCGCATTCGTCGACGGCCTCGTCCGGTCGCTAGAGTCCGCCCGGTCGGCAGAGGACATTCGCTGACGAGCGGCATGGCTGCTGTGGCTACTGTTGGTCACCTCCTCTGAGATGTGCCCGTCTATGTTGTGGTGCTGCTGGCCGAAACTGCGAAAGGGAGAGCTGCGACTGCTACACTTTACATTTCTTACATGATTTGAGGTGACTGAAGAGGAAGAAGCGGCGGCGGCGGCAGAGGCGGCGGCTATGGCTGCTGCCGAAGTGGAGGCATACTTGGGCGATGATGAGAACAGGACGGCTGGCCTGCTGACTGGGTGCTCGAAGTTTGCGTGTCGAGACGCATCTAGTGGGAGACTAGGTAAAGGTTGAGAATTGCTCGGAGGAATGTCCGCGTAGCTCGAACCGTCAGTCGAACTCAAGCCCAGTGGCCTATGTTGCTTACTTCGATATACTTTGTCCTTCTCCGAGCGTGACGTCTTCTTGACGCGCTTTCCGCCGTGTTGTCCACCGCCGCCACTTCTCGCCGACCTGTCTCCCCCGCCATGCTCCTTCTTCTCCTTCTCACCTCGGTCGCCGGGCTTCTTCAGTCGCAGTGAGTTGGCGATGAAGCAGGCCACCAGGGAGCGGATGCCCTGTTTGCTGGCACCGCTTTTGCTGTTCGACTCGAGACTTCGCTCCGTTTCTGAATCAATATCCGACTCGTCGGTGAGCACCGAGCGACTGATGTAGCCCACTTCGGCCACTGAGCTGCTCGAGGGCAGGCTGGAGATGGAGAGGTCGGATCCGGTGCGTTCAAGTAGCCCCGAGCTGCAGTTGCTAGGCAGGTGATGCTCTCGCACAAAACCGGGCGACACGTCTGGGTGGCGAGGTGACTTCTTACTGCCTCCCAGTGCCGTCTCTGCGCCCTGCTGCTGCTGTTGCTGCTGCTGCAGTAGCATACTGTTGCTTTTGGCGTGCACTTGCTGTGACTTGCGTCGTGATTGCATCTCCGAGCACGGGACAGTGCGCAGAGAGGCAACCGCTTCGCTGTGCTTCCAGCTGACGCCGGGCTCTATTATTGGATTGGCGGCCGAGGGCAGGTCTTCGCCGCCGCAGCACATGTGGGCGTGCGGCTTGCTGGAGAAGTGGCACATGTGCGCCATGTCCTCCGTCCACCGCTTTCCCTTGGGTTTGCGTGTCTTGCAGATGTGCGCACAGGGGTGGTTGCAGCTGTGACACTGACAGTGCCGGTTGTTGGGCGAGTGCACATCGTGGCCCACCTAGACAGCCAAACAAAACAAAACAGTTTTCAGACATTGCTCAAGGTCAAGAGTGTGTGCTAGGGTGTTCGAGGGTTCGGATAAAAACGGTCAAAGGGGGGGGGGGGAGAAGGGGGTAGCGCGGCGGCAACAAAAGAACTTAAAGCTTAAAAATAGTTGATCCATCATATGGCTGCAAAAAGAACATAATTTTCCCTAGATAATGCCTCATCAATCATTAGTGCATCGATTGCATTCTATTATTGATTGCTTCGGAGTAATTGTAATTATTAATAATCGCTTTTTAAAGAATTCACAGAGAAGAGTCAATTCAATTCAATTAGTGCTTCTGAAAGAAAAGAGAGATAAAATTTAACGATGCGCTAGATGGCGATGGTATAGCAGTAAAAAGAGCATTCACTGGCGATCTAATCAGATTAAATTAGCAATTTCTTTGAAAAAGTCTAATCAAAAGAATTTGATGGAACTTGAAGCTGTCCCTATTTTTAATGCTTTTAAAAGTTGCCCTTGTTTTCACTTTTGTCATTCAGCCTAAAAAAGATCTTGGAGACAATTAAGAGTCTGGGAAAGAAGACATGAACTTGGCAACAACCGGGGCGGCTAGTGCATTGAATATTTGTTTTTGCTGTGCCAATTAGCGTTGTTTAAAGAGAAATTCAATTAAGCAGATGGCACGATGCCGTTAGAGCTGACAGAGCAAACACTGCTCTAGTGCAAATGGCAGCAAAAAACACAGTTATCGCGGCAGTAAAAAGTTTGCCTGCTTTTATTTATGATATGTTTCTTTTAAATATTTAATCAAATTGAGTCAACTTAGTCGCTCGTTTACGCTTGCTCTTCTTCCTGTCGACGTAACATGCAAGTATTTACATTTTTTGAATTAATTTAATTACGTGAAGCAAATTAAATCAAACACTGAACACTGAACAGCCGCAAATGTAACTTCTTGTTCTTTTATATGCTGCCATGTAGTCAGTTTTGCCCTGAAAATGTAAACGAGCTCTGGCAATGCAATTTTCAAATTAAAAACACAATAGTTAAATGGCAGTAAACATGCTACACTTTGTTGTCTTTCGTCAAACAAGAAAAGCGTAGAGATAGAGAAAAAATGAAAAGAAAGGAAACTGAAAAAGAAAGAAATGTTGCGGCTAACTGCTGTCGGTCAGAGCAGTGACAGTATCAGTCTGCCTGTGGTGAGTGAGTGGCAGTGAATGGTAATGCAAAGTGGCAGTGCACTGAACTTGCACGGAAACATTTGCCCTGCTGTCCCCTGCTGTTCCAGTTGTCAGTGGGTTCAGTCAGTTAAGAAAAGAAAAGAACGACCCACAAATGAAAACTCACCGCATCGCAGGGCGGATGACTCCAGTCAGCGGTGTGTACGGTGCAGTACTTCGGAGCGGTCTTCTTCCCTGTCCATAAATCGGTGGCCGCCGAGATGCTCATGACTTATGGCACTAAAGCTAATGAAATTTGACGCCAATCAATTAGCTGATTTTCCAATTAATTAACTCTTTATGTTCACCCATCACACTCCTCAGCGAGAGAAAGTGTGAAGAGATGCACAGCAGACTTTGCTGCGGTGTGTTGCTGCGGTGCTCAGTGTGCGTGCTTAGTGCTCGTCCCACACACAGAAATATGCGTCAAATATATTTGAAAATCCTTAAAAAAGTCAAATAC
>JAALOO010002183.1_pt1 | contig 11333 bp, 6 predicted proteins | sample 7257641 | NCBI WGS metagenome assembly JAALOO01 (sample SAMN14085613, study PRJNA598686) | mite metagenome | biome: ENVO:01001000; feature: ENVO:01001002; material: ENVO:01001226; isolation source: single female mite from University of Michigan culture on fish food culture... ... | reverse complement strand
AGAGAGAGAGAGAGAGAGAGAGAGAGAGAGAGAGAGAGAAAGAGAGAGAGAGAAAGACGGATTACAGTCTGCTCTCCAGTCCAAACACAGTTCTTTCCTTTTTTCCTTCTTTCCTTTTTCACTCTTTCAGGCTAATCACTTCCCCCGAATCATCGGCCAGCTCTCAAGCCTGCCTGGCTCCTTTTGTACAACAGAAGTTTGGCACTGAACTGGTGTCGGCAGCTAATCTGCACAGTGTGTGCTTCTGTCTGTCTCTGTCTGTGTTTGGGCAACAGGGCCTCTCTTCTCTCCTCTCCTTCCTTCTTGTACAATCAAAACACAGCCAGTGCCTATGATATCTGTCAGTGGTGGTGGTGGTCACCAAATTAAACTCCCTTCTCTCCAGAGACAGACAACTCTGAGTGTGTGTGTGTGCTAACAAACACACTGCGTCACCCGTGCCTTTGCCTGGTCCTGTCTGTCTGTCTATCTGTTTGTCTGTAACAACAACAGCAGCAGAACATGGAGAAAGACAGAGACAAAGTTTGCCCTTTGCCATTTAGTTTGAGTTAGGTTGCTGCTGCTGTTGTTGCTGTTCAATGCGGGACAAATGGCTCCTCTCATCTTCTTTCTCCCGCACACTCTTTATTTGCTCTCTCTCTCTCTCTCTTTCTCTCTCTCTCTTTTCATCGTTTGCCTGGGCAATTAAATTCAATTGCACTCCATTTGTAGTTATGCAGAAGTGTCTCTCTCTCTTTCTCTGGCCTCACTGGCTCTCCACTCAATTCCACTAGTTCATCGTGTTCTATCGTCCTTGCTTTTTCTTTCTTCTTTTTTGGGAAAACTATCCTTTTCTATTTCTACTTTCTTTTTTTCTATTTTTTCAATCAATCTCTAAGCAAAAATGGCGGCGCCTTCATTGGAGTTTGATTTGAAAAAAAATTATAGTTTTTAATTTATGTCTGCACCAGTATCTTCTTCTAGTCCGGGTAGTAGTGGTAGTTATATCGTACTGACGATTACGGGTAAATGAAGAGAAAGAAAGAAAGAGAGCAAGTTTAACTTGTGTGGCACCCAAAGCAAACGAGTGCCCTTATCAGACGGCCCAATCAGGCTTGCAAACGTAGTTTATCTGTGAGCAAACTGCTGTTGCTGGACTCATCCAGGATTGTACGGTAATTCAGTAGCAGCAGTTGTAAAAAAGCTTGAAAAAATATGCTCACAGACCTTGGGTATTGTACTACTTGCTTAGGCCATTCAATTTACAGCGACGATAAAACTTCTCCATAATTTCTCCTCTTTTCTTCAAAGTCAATGTCAGCAGTATTTGAATACGAATAGGAACGAAGAGGAATCGCCCCTTTCTCAGCAAAAAATACTTGTGGGTTTGATTTGATTTGATTGAAGTTGAGAAAGGAAGAGAAAAAAAAGCGTAGGCAAACAGAGCGATTAGAGTTGAGAATGAGTACTTCCACCACTATCGCAGCTGAAGAAAATGGGAATTACTGCACCACACAACTAAGCTGTCCTGGCTGACATTTGCAGACCGCAGACACACACACACACACACACACACACACAAGCACATTTAAGAAAGAAAGTCCAGTCTCAATATCACTGACTGGGGTGATATCACCATACTCTGCTAAAGTTGTTCTTTTCACCCCTGGTGAAACCATAATCTCTTACTACTGAGCAAAGTACTGAATATCAGGCAAAAGAGGCAAAATACGACTGCAATCACAATTGGTTTTAGTCTCCCTACATTGCTTTGCCCCTATTATGCGTTTTTGGGGTGAAAATTATCCCCAAGACGCCAAGTGAATCTGTTCGAGTAGTGCAATTTCAGTGTTTTTAAGCAGCTGCAGCTGCTACTGCTTTATTTTGGCCCTGTTGTCGATAAGCTGTCTGTTTTTATCTGTCTGTTTTTCTTCCTCTGCTTTGCATATCTGCCCCGTCTGAGCCCGTCATAGCTATGAAAGCTAGCCTTGAAACAGTATTAAGCCGTACTAATGTTGTCGCTCGTTGTTGACCAGAAGCTAGTCAAATGGTCAGTCAATTTTGTTGTTGTTGTTGATGTTGTTGTTGTTGTTGTTCATGTAGGAGTTTGAATTGAATCTAGGCAAATCTTGGTGGTAATTGCCGCTGAGTGCAAATGTGCAGTGGGAAAGGTCCAACAGTCTTTTCCCCAACTTTTTTCAGCTATTCAGCTTCCCCTGTGTCGTTAATTTGATTCGCTGTTTTGACAAAAAACGGCCATTTAGTTTGGAAAATCACTTTTTTTGCACCAAATTTTTTTTCACGAGAATCATTTTAGGAAAAGAGAAAAAAGAAAGCAGTCTCGCAAATGAATCATGTGATCAGACAGACAGACAGACTTTAACTTGAAAGCAGTTAGTGTTTGTTTTAAAACTTATTCCTGAAAATCTTTTCTTCTATTGCAAATGTCACTAACTGATGATAGGGCACAATTGTTTTTTAATGCACCCGCCGTCTGTCTTCTATTGAAAAATGTGTGGGTAAAGGGCATTGCAATCTACCTTTTTGTTTGCTTGGTTTTCCCTTTTTGTCTGGCCTTTTTCTATTTGCTTTTCCTTTCTTAAAGGTTACCCTTTTCAATTAGAAAAAAATCTAAAAAGTATTGATTGAAAAAACACAGCAAAAAAGCATTTCAGTTTGCATTTTAATGTTAGTGACGAAAGTGGTGAAAAGGAAAAAAAAGAAAAAAGCACAAATGGCCTCGGCAAGAGCCGTTTTCCGTTATTATCATTTGGACATTATATTTCTGTCAGAGCATACAAAACGCCTGTTTATGAACATGTGTGTGTGTCTTTCACCTTGTTTTAGCATCCCATTTTTCTTCTTTTTCTTCTTTTCCTTGGCACTTACAGTTTTAAGTTTTATTTACTACTTCACACAATAAACTGTTCTCTGAGCACTGAATGATCACCGAATGATTTAGAGCTCTTTTTGGACGGAACGGAACATCTTTATTTTAATGACGCAGTTTAGATTTTAGTGAAAAGGTACTAAAACACAGTGTGCATGCAATCAACGGCGATTAGTGACGCTGCCTAAATTGAACGGGTGCCATTGGTGCTCGAGAGTGAAATGGTCACATTTATATTTATTTATTTGTTTGTTTGTCTTTACTTGGCCCTTTTCTCCTTTTCTCTTTTTAGTTCATCATTTAAAATCTGCATTAAAGTTTGCAATTGAATGTTAAGTCATCCTTTTCAATTGGTAGTTTAAAACAATTGATAAAGCAAGGTAGCAATGATAGATTAAAACAAACAACAACAAAAAAGAAAAAGTTAGGTTTAAATTTAAGATTTTGTTGCCCTTTTTGTTTTTTTTTCAGAAAACTTAGCAGACGCTAGTCCAACTGGTGAAAACTTCATTCAGTTTGCACAATCAAGTGTTTAGGGTGTCTTTTTTTTCTTTTTCTTTTTTTCCCCTTCTCTTTAATTAATTAACTCGAGTATTACATGTTCACGGTAAAAAAGAGGATAGGTAGAAAAAGAGAGAGAAAAAAACTGACAAACAGACAAACGCAGAGTTTGAGGCAGACACTTCATTAGAGAAATTAAAAACGGCAGTGATTGCTAATTGAAAAAGAGTGAGACAACGCCAATGTGAGAACGAACGACTGAGGTGAGGGCAAAGCACTGGCAAACAAAAGTAATGTCTAATTAGAAAAGAGGAGACAAACTTTAAAAGGGGCTAAAGCGGGTTCAGTGAATGCAACAGCAACAAAAATCTAGTTTGACCCCAAAAGAGGTGACACCACCGGGCTAATTGGACTAATTTATGAACTTTGGTGTGCTCTGAATTAAAAGAGGAGAGCTGACATAGGTGATTAGAGAACATCATTTTCCCCTTTTAATGATTAAGGTGCCAAAGTGCCACCGTTACTGTTGTCTGACGTTAGAACCACAATGAACAACAAAATGGTTAATTCAGAAACCTAAAACATCATAAATGCTGCTGTCATCACATTTTTGACCAGCAGACACTGGTTAACCCATTTTTGTTTAAAGTTTTGGCAAAATAGGAAAAAATGTATTTGTGGCTTAAGACTGTTTGCTAAACTGAACTGTCAAGTCAACTGAACTGAACTGAACTGAACAACTGCACCTGAGCACCTGAGGCATCAGTGTCATCGGCAGTGTGTTTGTTCAGATTTGTTCTAAAACACAAAAAAAGTTGTGCATCACTTCATCAACTTTTCTTCTTTTCTGTCATGCTGCTTAATCAGCTTACTTTTGCCCACTGCCCAAAAAGCTGGTCAAAACGTGTGTGTGTGTGCGTTTGTGTGCTAGTAAGGTGCTGCAGGTGTTGGTGCTGCTGCTGCAAGTGACAGAGAAAACTTAAGTAGAAAGAAAAAAAGGGTAGCCGGAGAAAAAGTGGAAGACCACAACTGGGTGCAAACAGGAGACGACTAGAAACTGAAGAAAAAAAGTAAAAAAGAGAAAGAGACAAAGAGAAGGGGTGAATTACAATTTTCCTTGTTCACTTTACTTTTCAACTTTGCTTTTCAATTCAACAGCCTAAACACTGACTAACAAGCTAAGCAGGCTAGCCAGTCAGTCAGTCAGTCAGTCGGACGGCCCGTGCAGCACGTCGCACTTGTAATTTATGAGATGAGATGAAGAAAGAAAAAGGGAGAAAGGGAAAGAAAGAGTGAAAGATTGAGAGTGAGTGAGTGAGTGAGTGAGAGGAAGAAGAAGACAAGGACCAGTTTTCAGTGCACTTTTCAGTACGCAGACACTAGATGAGACACTGTGAAATTGCACGTTCAGGGGCACACTAGTTATGGCACAAAGAGAGAGAGAGAGAGAGAGAGAGAGAGTGAGAGTGAGAGAGAGAGAGCGGGGTACCACAAATGATGATGATGATGATGATGCGGCGACGGCTGAAACACGCGACCACTCTTTCTTTTTGCACACAAACACAGACCCAAATAAGTCAATTCTAAACGAGCTGGTTGAGAAAGCTTTGGCAAAACTCAGCCTGGATTGAATTATATCTTGCTGGTGGTGGTGGTAGTGGAAGGTAAAACAAATGGCAGTAAGAAGAAGAAGAAGGGATAGGGCCAATGAATCAACCTGCCTGTTTGCACTTGCCCCTTCTCTCCACTCATTTCCACTCATTTCCATTCATTTTCAAGTTGATTTAAGGCATTCTCTCTCTTTCTCTCTCTCTCTCTGTCCATTTGATTTGTGTGCACAAAGGGGAGAAGGACAAGTGAAGCAGCATCAGCATCAGCATCAGCAGCAGCAGCAGCAATTGCCGCATCTTTCCATTGACAGGTCACGGTGAGATGATGGCGGTGCAGGGTGCTAATAAATTACTGGCTGCTTGCTGGCTAGTTAGCCTGATGCTGCCATTTTCAAATGCTTTTCAATTAGTTGCCGTTCTCTTAATCAGTCAGTCACTCAGACTGTCGTCTAGACACACACACAGTTTAGCGACTCATCTTTTGCTTGTGTTTTTTCTTTTCACTGACCAGTTAGTAACTATCCATGTGGGCATTTGTTCCATTTTTTGTAATACATTTTTTTAATGTGTTTTTATTTATTTGTTTTTCATTTATTTTTGGCCGCAGTTTGATCTACAAAAACATTTGTTAATGGCTAATCATTTGCAGATGATGCCTTTTTATTTAGGCCACTTTAGGAAAAACCATTTCAATTACTCTAAATAATTTTACATAAGTTTTTACCCTTTTTGTTTTAAAAATTAAAAACCACTTGATAGTGTTTAAGAGAGAGAGAGAGAGAGAGAGAGGCAAAAGCAAAATAGTTGATAATAATAGAAATTTAAAAGGTCATTCTAAAAATGATAATGATAATGATGATGGGGGTGATGAGGGTAATGGCGATTGAGAGAGGGATAAATTAGAGGATCATTTTATGAGGAACTTGCCTGTTCCAGACTGTTCTAAAGAAAGGTCACCATCACCGTCAGCACTTAGCGCGCGCAGACACTTGAAAAGCTTAGTGCGTTGACTGCCAAAAAAATAGCTGCTAGACTTGAACACCCTCGAAGCACTTTACTTACACTTTTCAGAAAAAAATTTGTGCGCATTTGTGAGCGCAAATGCCGAGTTCAACTTTGTGCTGCTGTTGCTTTATTTCATTGGCCAAGTATCGTTTACTCAGTCTACTTCGTTTTCAATAACTCTCTCTTTTTTTCTCTTTTTACTGATTAAGTTAGCTTAATTTAAATTGGCACTCAAAACACGAGCCGCTGCTTCCTTTGTGGATGATTTTTCAATTTGCCCGTCAGTGTTTGTCTTTCATTAAGTTAGCACCTCTGCTGGCACACAACAACAGCAGCAAAAAAGTTTTAAACTTTAAAACTCAAGTCTCAATTCTTATTAACTCACTTCCTGATTATTTCTCCTTTTCGTCCTTCTTTCCGCCCAAATATCCATCCACTCTTGTCACATTGCCATTTTCACTGTCATCCTTTACTTTGAAGACTCTACTGGGTACTAAGACACCCTGCACACGATCACAAATGCCCTTTCCCAAAACGTTGAAAGGTTGGACACTTCACTGAAGTAGTCGATATTTAAATTCGGCTGAAAAAGGGTGCACAGCAATTTTTCGGCAGTTGCTGGGCACTCCACTTGTGGCGGTGGCGGCGGCATCAGTGGCATCACAACAGAAAGAGAGATCGTCAAGTCTGAAGCCCATTTTCATCCGAAAAAAAGATCACCCGCTAGCAAGTGCTCAAGTGAGGCGCTCAAGTGACTGGCTTAGTAATCTCTCTCTCTCCCTCCCGTTCTCCTGTTCCCTTGAAATAACCCCTTCATCTCTCTTTTGAGTGGACAAAAGGGAAAGAAACCAGGCAGCTTTTTTGTGATACCTCAAACCAGTTCACTAAACACACACACACACACACACACTAATACCTTTTCTAGTTAAAAACTGAGCTGAGCTGAGTTTCCATCGAGGGCGACGAAAAGACAAAACGGCTGCTGCTGTTGATTCTGCTAATGAAATGTCAGCCAGGATTCACTCCTTCTACGTGTTCACTAATAAGCCAGCCAGTCAGCCAGTCACCACCAGCCAGTACCCTACTGACTGACTCGCTGACTGGTTCAATATTTTTAAGCCCCCATTTTTAGTTTTACTCCTTCTGTGAAGGATGTTGTTGGCAGCGCACTGATGTGGCACTCAGTCATTGGCAGCGGCACTGGGACACATTCATTCATTCATTCATTCATTCACATTCAGATATGAATAACAAATGAAGGGCAAGCAGAAAAGTGGTGGTGGTGGTGGTGGTGGTGGCAGTAGTGGTAGTTGCCGACATAAACTGACGTGATTTGGGTGAGAGAGAAAGAGTCCAACTTCAATTAAATCGGCCTTTCCTCCTCCTCCTCCTCCTCCAGTTCTCCAGAACCTGAATCGAAGGCTAAAATCTGGATCGGCCAATCTGAACATCTGCGTCGCAGTACATGATCTGTTTTATTGTTGTTGCTGCTGCTGCAGCCACTGCCACTGCCACTGCCACTGCCACTGCCACTACTGGGAAGGCACCGAGGGCTTAACATTGACATTCAAACATTCCCACTAGCCAACTGGGCTCAACTGGAATAGTACCACCACTGCAGCAGCAGCAGCAACAGCCAAAACGTCTGATTTGAAATGGGGCCACCATTTTGGTGAGGACTTTGGTGAAGAAGCCAAGTGAATTCTCCACCCCCCCCCTTCTCTTCTTTTCAAGGCGACTCGTTGTGCGTCATTCAAAGAGGGAGAACAGAGGCCGAAGCGGCAGTTTTAGGCCACTTTAAGGGGCTCTCTGGAACTCTCTGGAACTCGACAGTTGGCAGTCGTTTTGTCAGTCTCAGACAGTCAAACAGACAGACAGTGGAGAGGGCAAATATGGCAAAGTTGGCCGCCAACGACGACGACGACGACGACGAATTGCTGCCGTCTGTGTTGCTATGGTCGAACGGTTTCTTTCCATTTTCTTCATTTTCTTTTTTTTCTTGGCAGTTCTTCTCACTACTACTCACTGCACAAACACACACACATTCTCCTGCTGACATTTCCACTACCATTTTTCAACTAGACCGACTACGACTATTTCGTGTTGTCCCCCTCCCCCTTTCTTCTAGTTTAAAGTTTAAGGCATCACGTAGTAGGCTTCCCATGCATTCCCTTGCACTGATTCGGATTCTCCAGATCTAGACCGCACACTGTTTTGTGTGTCTCGGTGTACACGATGTACTCGTAAGTAGTGCACACAAAACGCAGTAGAACTTCTGCCTCAGATTTTTTGCAACGGCAGCCCACGCCATGTGTCATTAGCAGTCATGGACAGTCAGCAGCAGCCTCAAAAGATTGGCGGTGAAAAGGTTGGCCAGCACAAAAAAAGTGGTTGTGAAACAGGTGACAAAAACAAAACGGTTCGCCCGGCTGAACTTGTTTCTGACTAGTTTTGTAATTCGGGATTGGCTTAGATTTTTCTGGAACTCACGGGTTTACACACCAAAAAAATGTGCTTGTGTGTGCTTGTGTCACTGCTGCGGAAATCTGCTTAGAAGACTAAAAAGTTGGTGCTTGCGTCAAAGGAATTTAGAGTGAAAAGACACACAGGTAGTGGTGGTGGTTTGCTGCTACTGCAGACACCGCAAAAAAGAATAATAAAAGTTGTGGTTGCAGCTAATGAAGTGCCAAAACAAAGCCCAGTCAGCTTGTTGTCGCCTCACTTTTTCCCCTCTGAAGTTGGTTACCTAACCAGTGCACAGCAGTTGGTCATGCCAATTAAATGAACCGGTGAACAACGGGCCAAGCCAAGCCAAGCCAAGCCAAACTAACCAGGCCAAACTGGAAGCCAAAACTCTGGTATCACAAATGCGCTAATTAGGCACCAGTGCTCTTTGTTTGGAGAGAAATAAACTGAATTGCCATAAAAGGAAAAGCAGACATAGAGACAAACAAAAACAACAAAAGCGGCAGCAACAGCAGAAGCCGTGTCCACTTCTTCAGTATCGCAACCACTTTTTGTTTTGTTGATATTGCACCACATAACTACCTGCAGAAACCAAAGAAAAACATGCCAATAAATGCAAATAAAACTGCACACACACACACACACACTAGTCAGATAGAGAAATTTCCAACACTGCTACCAATCAATTAATGGTGCTACCAATCAGTGCTATTTATAGAGAGAGAGAGAGAGAGAGAGAGAGAGAGAGAGAGAGAAAGAGAGAGAGAGAGAGAGAGATGCTTTCACCTGCTTTCACCAGTGTTGACAAACACACAGTGCACAGTGCACTGATTTGCAGTAAAACTGTTTTCAGTCTGCGCCTTTTTTCAGTATAAACAACAGCATCAGCTCATCGTCATGATTGAAATCGTACTTGTCGTCTCGTTTTGCTTAAAATGTGTCGTTAAGTATCGTTGATGAGCTTTTGAAGTTGTTAGTTGAGGTTTGTGTCGTAAATGGCAGTACTGAAAACACACAACTTTTTTACTGCTGCTGACTGCGATTTAAGTGCAATTTAGACACTTTTTTGGCCACTTTCTCCGATGACGGCACAGTGGTGTCGGCAAGTGCACCGAATTTTCGCTGTTGCAGTTTCCAAGATCTGTGTGTGTTTTCACCCAGTACAAACTGAGTACTGACACTCTTTCTCTTTACCCAAATCCTAGGAGAATTATGTTGTTGTTAAAATGTAGTGTGTGGGAGCTGAAGGTAAAAACGAGGAGTTAACAGTTTGGCAGTGAAGTTTGGCAGGTAGGTTTGTGCATAGGTTGTTTTGGGCATCTTTAGTGCACACCAATCAAGCTGAGGTAGAGGTGAATCAAAGGTCAATGGTAGAATGATGATGCTGATGATGATGATGATCAGCACACAACTAATCAGCGAAAAAGCCTAAAATGATGTAATTTTTTCTGAAGAACCACTGGCCAGCCGGCCAATAACCTTGTACATTTCATTAGCAGCAGGGCCCCTTTTTTCCCTGTACATGGTACAATTTCGTTGATGGAATTAAATCAATTATTGGCCAGTGCCAGCAGCAACAAGCTAACTATTTTGTACTTTGTGTTCGCGCTCTCTCTCTCCTTTTCACTAAATGACTTTTTCCTGGTAATCTAGTTGTACAGCAGCAACAGCTGTACAGCTGTCGACAACTGCCACCAGTTCACTTCAGTTGACTTCAATTGACAGCAATCATCTGTCTGTCTGTCTATCTATCAGTTCGTCTGTCTGGTTAGTGACACTGAAAGTGGTGCAAAAGAAGAAGAAGAAGAAGAAGAAGAAGAGTGCAGAAAACGTGTTAATAAGTGTGTGTGTGTGTGTGTGTGTGTGTGTGTGTGTGTGTGTGTGTACGATTGTGAAGACATGATGATGGACATGATTATGAAGAAGAAGAAGAAGAAGAAGAAGACATCATCAGCTCTGATAAAAGTCACCCCCGCCACTTGACACTTGTCAGTGGTCTTTGGTGGCAGTTGATTTCTCTGTCCTCATTTTGCTTTACCATCTCATTATCACCCCCATCACCACCATTTCATCAGCATCCTCTTATTTTAAGCAGGCAGCACCAGTAATCCTCTCGCAAAATTCAATACAACAAAAGAGAAGAACAAGAAGAACCAGGCAGCAAACAATCAACAGACAAATCAACAGACAGTATCATTTGTCAACTGAGTAAGTGAGTGAGTGAGTAAATGACAACTTTCTTTATCATTTTCTTTCTTTCTTTCTTTCCTTCTTCCAATGCTGTGATTGCCAAGAAGTGCCGGTTTACACCGGGCACTGAGTGAGCAAATCAGTGAGCGCATATAAAAAGAAGAAGCCTTTACAGAAAGAAGGAGCCTAATGAAAACAAACAAACAAACTAACTAAAACAGCTTGTGAATCATATTCAATTGCGAATCAAAGCCCTATCAGACTTTAATTTAAATTTCCTTTTTCATTTGTGAGCTGCATCGCTCTAGATTTAGTTTTGTGCCTTTTTTGGCCGTCATCGTATTATTCAATCATCCAGCTAATCATCACTTTAAATTATCTGCTTTTTCTTTTTCTTTCACCATTACTAGTTTTTTCATTCGTTAAATGAGTGTACGGTATTGTGATCGCCACCAGCACCACTGATTACCGTTTTCCAATGATGATGATGATGATGATGATGATGATGATAATGATAATGTTGGCGGTCAGCCGAACCGAGCTCATCGGCTAAACGAAAACGACTGCCGCTTTCCACAGCAGCGCTCACCGCTCTGATTCTGTACGACAACTGTTGTACAACTCTCTCTCTCTCTCGCTCTCTCTCTCTCTCTCTCTCTCTCTCTCTCTCTCTCTTTCTCTCTCTCTTTTTC
>JAALOO010002180.1_pt1 | contig 11341 bp, 7 predicted proteins | sample 7257641 | NCBI WGS metagenome assembly JAALOO01 (sample SAMN14085613, study PRJNA598686) | mite metagenome | biome: ENVO:01001000; feature: ENVO:01001002; material: ENVO:01001226; isolation source: single female mite from University of Michigan culture on fish food culture... ... | reverse complement strand
GCACCCAAAGCGGCACATTAGCCGCCTTCGGAATCAGAAGCAGTAGCAGCATCGGTGGAGGCAGCATCTAATCTACCGAGCCAAGTGAAAGGGCCAAAGCAAAAAAAAATGCCTGACTGTCCTTTTAATCAACTGTTCCAAAAAAGTGTATTTCAGAGCGTGCTCCTGCACAAAGAGCAGTGCTCCAGCAAATCCAGCGATTCATATTTGCCTTATCTAAATCTATTTGCCTTCACTAGGCGACTCTGCTCAGTGCAGACACTGGGTGAATTAATCCACAGGCTGAACTTTATTAGCCTTTACTTTACTTTACACACAGTCAGAACATGAAGAAGGCATGTCCATAGTGCGCGTACACTTCATTATTCCCTTCCCCAGAAAGAAGACTTTCTACTTTTTTCTTGTACTAAGCACACACACATTCAAAGAAAAGTAAAAGCAAAAGCAAAACAAAACGAAACAAACAAAAATAAGTAAGCAGCAGTAAAAGTTTGTGAGTACACAACATTAGGCGAAAATAAAAAGGAGAAAGTGAACACACACAAATACACCTCAAAACAGCAATTCAAAAGGCTTTAATTGCTCCAATCGCAGCCATAGACAAAAGAAAAGAAAAGCAAAGGAAAAGCTTTGAGCAGAGCTTTGATGTGGTCAGCAGCTGCAGCCCTTAATGCAGCGCTTGACTGTCCTTAATTGCAAATTAATTTGATCAGTGCAGCCGAGCAGCAGCAGCAGTGGCAGCAGAAGCAAAATCAAAAACAAAAGTCGTAGATTAGACTAGTGAAAGAGCAATTAAAAGAGAAATTGAAACCAGCAAAAGCAATTCAAACGACAGCAGACCCAGCGAAGCAAAAGGAAAAGCTGGCCAGCTCTGGTCAACTTTGACGTGTGCACCAGTGAAAAGCCTTCAACTTTTTAAATTACTACCACATTAGCAATAAATAAAAAAACTACAAGCTATAAAATAATAATAACTTTAATCTTTTCCTCTCTTTCACTACAGACGGCTTCTTCTACCTGCAGCCCCCGCCACTGCCACCACCCTCCAGTCGACCTCCGGCGCCGCCCGGAACCGGAAACGGAAACAACGGCGGCGGCGGAAGCGGCTCAGGTGCACAGCAACAAAACTCCCGACCCTGGCGACAGACCTGCTACACGCCCAACTACCACCGAGCCACCTCGGGGGGCGTAGGCCTAAGCCATTACGGGCACAAGTCAACCCTAACCGGAAACGGAAACAGCGGAGGAGGTGGTGGCCTGTACGGCAGCTCTCACCACCACACCCACCACCAGACAAATCATTACCCCGGTCACCACCAGGGGGCGGACCACGTGCGGACGCCCATGGGCCCACCGCCATTGCCGCCGCCGACGGGCGTCCCCAGCCACCACCACCACTCGCTGCACCACCACCTGCTCAGTCCAAGTAGCGACAATGAGACGACCAGTTTCTACTTTGCCTCCTTTGATGCGGCCAGCAGCACCACCAGACAGCTGCTCGAACGAGAGCGAGGACATGGAAATGGAAGTGGAACCGGTGGTGGAGGTGGTAATGTGAGCAGCAACTTCAAGTACTTCAGAGGGCCGCTCTACTGAAAGGACTCCTAGTGCAAAGACAACTTTTATTTGACATTTTTGTTTACCATTTTTTTGTGATACCCACCCACCATCAGAAAACTGCTTTCCTTTTCACCTAACAACTGGCCAAACTTCGATTTTTGCTTTTCATTCCAATCACTGACATTTTTACTAGTTACAGCTACATCTTTTGCATCAACTTCCATTTTGCACCAAGCTTATCACAGCACACTGTACAGCACACTTTTTCTCTGTGAAACTCACACACATTTTCCCTTTTTGCTTATGTCATTTTTGCATTTTTTTCCTGGTCACTCTACTCGCCGCATCCATTTCTCGACTGGGCACATCATCATCATTGTCGCCCTTCGGCAAAGTGTTTCCTTCATCGTCGTCATCATCAAACTCAAAAAGTAGTCCTTCTTTTTCAGTCGACTGGACAGTCAAGTGGACTAAAATCGACTGCTAAATTCAACACTGCCAGCCAGACACTGACAGACACACAGACAAACGGCAGTCATCTTCAGCAATTGATGGTGGTCAGAAGCAATAGAAAGAAAGAGAGAGAAGAGGAACCAAACTGCCGCTTCTTTTTATTCCCCCCTTTTTATGTGCTTCTGCTGGTCAGCACTGCTTTCAAGTGTCAGCAGCAGCAGCGGCAGTAGTGGCAGTTTGGGTAATTTGTGGCCACTGGGCACTAAGCAGGAATTGGAATAGGCAACAGAAGAAGCAGCAGCAGCAGCAGCAGCAGCAGGGCTGCATGATTTATGCCTACTAGCACTAGCACATTCTAAAAGGGAAGAAAAGACCCTAATTGCATTAGGGAACACACTGCGACACGCGACAACATTTTGACTATGCAGGCTGGCAGATATCGTGCAAAGTACCCGAGCACATGGGCGCACATTGAAAATGGACTGCCATGACCACCATCACCACCAAAAAGACCAGCTCTAACTACTACTACTAAAACTACTCAACAGCTTAAACTCACGCCATCAACAACTGCCACCCTCCCCCCACAAAACATAAAACTAAAACATGTGCCAAAGATGCGGCAGTAAAAATGAGAGCGAGTCCACACTGTCTGTCTTCCTCGCGCGAGACACTTGACCTGAACTGGCGGTCAGTCTCACTTCATTAGAAACAGCTACACTCTAATCTTCCTACTCACTTGTAACATACTTGTTTTCATTTTTTATCCTCTCTACTCCAATCACTGTACTATGATCATCATCATCATCACCTTTTTTCACAATGTTTGTCCACCCCTTTGTCAACTATCACACTTTTTTAACTGATTTTTTGCAACAATTTCCTCCTTCTCTTCCACAATTTGCCATTTGAACCGCTGCTCTCTTTTTTGCTAATTTATTTTGTCCGCCACCAGAACCACAACCACTAAATACGAGATACCCACCACCACCTCAACATTTGCCTATTTTTGTAACCTTTTCTTCCCAGGACCTGGAAGCAGACATGAAAAGAAAGAAAGGAGAAAGACAAAGACAAAGTTCACAGACAAAAAGAGGTTTTTTGTTGCTGAATGGCGGCGACCTTGACTGCTTTGCTCTGATCTTTTTTTTCTCTGATTTTCCTGCGTGTCCTTCTTCTCTTTCTGTTCGGTTCACTACCATCCCCACCATTACCACCACCTTTTTCCTGTACAAAATTACATTCCTGACACTTAAAAATAAAATAAAAACTACAGCAATTTTTGCCAAAAGAGAAGAGGGCTCTGGGCAATAATAACTCCAAATTCAATGGCACTTCCACCACCACCAACACTGCCGCCGGTGGTGGTGGTGGTGAGCACTGCTCCTACTATCCTCTAAAGGAGACCATGAGAGAATTTATCTCCAACAAAAGTCCAAATGCAAATAACCTCAAATTTTTCAGTTTTTGTCTGAGAAAATATGCAACGATGCGATACTTTCACTAAAGGGCAAGAAGTTCGACATCATTGAAACGATCACGGCAGACAAAATCATACAAAAGAAGAAGAAGAAGACAGAAAAACAAAGTCCCTCACCGTGAAGTTCACTGTCAGTAGTTACTCAAAAGAAAAGAAAAAAGCTCCTTTATCCTCCATCCATTTTCCAAGGAGTGTCACCCCTGCGCTCACTGGATACGCGTCACTGGAGGAGAGGAGGAAGAGGAGATAGAAAAAAGACGAAGCCTCTTCCTCTGACAATGAAGATAAAGAAAGAAAAGGAGCAAGTCAGAAGTGTTTCTGACACTAATCGATCACGCCCCTCGGGCAACAGAAAAAAAACAGAAACAGAAACAGAAGTTGGCAGCTAATAATAGCAGCAGCAGTTTTTGTAGTAGAGTTCAATTAATTGACAGGCAGGCGGTAAAAAGAGGAGGAGGAGGAGGTGATGAAGGTGATGGAGGTGATGGAGGTCTAGGCAACGGCAACGGCAGCAGCAGCTAATTGAAAGCGGCGGCGTTGTCATTGAGTGAGGGGCCTAACGGCTTGGAGGGAGAGCTTGTCAGAGCTCAATCAGAGCTCAATCAGCACACTATTATTAGCACACAGAGGCAAAGAAGTAGGCAAATGTTTGACAAAAAAACAGAGAGACCGAGCGATTGCTCAGGTAAGCTTCAAGTGCAATCAACTGCTGCGGCGGCTGCTGCTGAGAAATCATACCGCCGATCGGCTATTGTGAGAGAGTGAGCATTGCACTACTTGCGCACATTTCACAGCAGCAGCAGTGAGAGTGAGTGATAACAGAAAACAACACACACAAACAGACAGATAGAAGTGGAGAAAACGGTTGATCACCGCCACCGGATATGCATGTAGTGTTACATAAAAGCACTGCCACCACCACCACACAGCGGTGAAGCAAGTGGAAAGAGGTGTGTGAGTCAGTGTGAAAACTGCTCTTGAAACACTAAAGTGCAAAGGTAAAAGCAAAAGCAGGTAGGCAAACACCGAAAACAGCTTCGGCTTCGGCTTCGGCAGCAGCAGTGATCTCGTAATAATTGCAGCTCATAATTGCAGGCAAATAGTTGGCCAACGGCTGCTGCTGCTGGTCGTGGTGGTCGGGCAACAACTGCAGTTAAAGGTCAACAGCAAAAAACGGAACACTCTTTTTTTGGTGCAGAAAGCGAAGTTGCCGTCGTCGTCGTTGCTGCCGGTGATTACGCAAAAACCAGGCTGTATATAAGCAGTGCAACAGACAGAGAACTGGCTGAAACTGAAACTGAAGTGATTGAAAAAGTTTACTTACCTTTTTGTTGTTGGTGTTTTCCATGTTTTTGTTCTAGTTGATCATATTTCCTCTACTTGAGCTTCACCTGAAGAAAAAAGATGTCTTCACTTCGGATAGTGGTCCTGGTGGTCCTTGCGACCGCCATCGGCCGATCGGCAGCATATGGAGGTGAGGAGATGATTGTTCAGTGTTTTTGTTGTTGATTTTGTTGATTTGGTGATGATGAAAAAGATGATAACTTTCTGTTTTCTTTCCTCCTCTTCAGGCGGCCGAAACTGGGGCTACAAGACGGAGATTCACCACCCGGCCAAGTCGAGCTACGGCCACGGCGGCGACCACGGCAGCGGCTATTCGCACGTAGAGCGGTATCAGTCTCCGCCTAAGTACCACTACGAGACCAAGTACGAGGTCCCCTCGAAGTACCACCACGAGGAGGAGCACTACGAGATTGAGAAGCCAAAGTACCACCACAGCAGCGGCGGCTATCACCACAAGCCAAAATACTACAGCAAACCAAAGAGTACGTACTATACGACGCCCCCGCCGACGACGACGCCGCCGCCGAAGAAGAAGGACGACGACCACCTCGGACTCAAGTTCAACTTTGAGATGCCCTTCACGAAGATGTTCGATAAGTTTGGCGGCGGCAAGGAGGCAGAGCCGAAGGAGGAGCCGGAGCCGGAGACGTACGGCTACGGCTATGATAAGAAGACGACGACGCCGCCGCCGGAGGAGGAGAAGAAGGAGTTTGAGATTAAGATTCCGAAGATCGACGTCGAGAAGATGATTCCCTCCTTTAAGAGCTAGGCAACATGGAAATGTTTTTAAATACAAGCCTGCAACAACATAAACAAATCACAGCTGTCTAGAACAGATTATGAACACTTTTTCTCCTTCTCCTTCTTCTCGACTTCATCATCAACTCCTCTTCCTTATACTAACTTCTTCTCGGTTGCGGCTTCCTCTTCCTCCACCTTCTCCTTTTTACCTCGTCTTTCTTGTCCACACACTGTCCACCCGTCCCCACTATTTATTGACCACCCCCACCACCACCGCCACCTACAGTCAAATCTCCATGATCAACTTTTGATACTTTTAATGCTCTTCAAACCCTTCTTCTTCTTCTTCTTCTTCTTCTTCAAACAACTTCCCTTCCATCTCCTTTTACAATGCTCGCCGTGACCATCATGTTTATACGTATTTTCTTCTTCTAGAACCACCACCTTCATGTATCATATATTGCTATACTTTACTACTACTCAACTCTAGCCATATCTTATACACCAACTTTAATAAACTTTTTTTGCAAGACTTTAAAATCAAAGCGAGTTTTTCATTATTTTTTAAAATCTGATTAAGATGTTCACACAGTCGCCACCTGCTGTCGGCGGATTGCACTACTGGAAAAAAAGTTAGTCGATATCTGATTGCACTTTACTGAACTTGGATGAGAGAAAAAATATGTGAAAGAGGCTATTGGCCTAACGATCGCGCACAATTTCGTAATTGTGAAACAGAAAGTGAGAGCGTAAAAAAAAGATTACAACTCCTGATGAAGGTTTCCGCAGTTGGGGAAAGAAAATAATGTACAAACGAGCAAAAAACGAGTACGATAGTGTTGTGAAAAAAGTGGAGGGGAGACAAATCGCAGAAAATCAGTTGGTGGTGGATTAGAGTTTGGAGAGAAAGTGAGAAAGAAAAAGAAAAAGATGTCGAAATGAAGGATATCGACAATTGGCAAACTGTCAAGTGTCGAGTCGCTTCGATGGTTTCTCCTCTCTCTCCCCTTCCCAAAGACGTGAGCTTTGGAAAATTACTTTCTCTTGGTGGTAATTACTGGAAGCCAATTTAACTTCCAGTAACTACTGCTGCTGCGGTTCGAGGTTGTGTTTTTGTCTATGTTGACTGTGTGTATTTAACTACTTTACGACTTCTACAACAACAACCACCACTTTTCCTAGTGGTGGTGATGATAAGTGGTGGTGGTGGTAACTGCCTAAAGGAGTGTTTTTGTTTCTACTGTACAGAAGAAAGAAAACTGTCGTACAAAATGTTTGTTTTTCCCCTAAACCTAAGGCTTCAGCGCCTTCACCGACTGCTTGCTCGGGTCCATGCCCAGCGTCACCTCGCCGGTCAGCCCGCGGGACAACCGCTTCCCGTCACTCGGCCGGACGTTGTTGATCATCGTCAGGTGGCCGCTGTCTCGGCGGAAGATGTAATCGGCCTCATTTTTGGCGGCCAACTTGGCGCGGCCCTTGTACGGCGAGAAGCGCTTAATTTGGTTGATGAGGCTATTTTGAAAGTACAGCTGCGAGACGTGCACCGTCTTGCCGTCCACGTGCGCCATCACGTGAATGTGGGGGGTGCGAAAGGCGTACCAGCCTGAAGAGGAGGAGGGGAGGGTGGATGGGTGGAAATAGCCGGGAAGTGTGGAGGAGGTGTTTTGATTAGCAAAATTCGAAGATGTGTTTCGAAAAACAATCCTTACCCGGAAAAACGGTGGTAAACTCCGCTCGCCCCTCGTCGTCGGTAAACTGGACTCCTCGCAGGAAGGTGGTATTATCGGTGGGCGGCGAGTGGGGCACTCCAAGGGCCAGTTTCGCCTCATCCACGGCCGCCCGTCGTCGTCGGCGCTTTGCATCAGGGCTGTTCTTCGTGTACGAGGAGTAGAAGCCGTACGGGTCCGCCTGCCAGACGTCGATGGAGGCATTGCGGATCGGCTCACACTTCGTCACATCGGTGAGGGTGAACTTGAGCTTCAGCTTCAGGCCCTGGCGGTCCTCGCGAATGTCCGAGCGAATTAGCTCCGGGTAGGAGAGGTAGTAGGGGCCTTCGCCGCCCTCTGGCGTCAGGATGCACTTCGTCTCGAGGAGGTGGCGGCCGAGACGGGCGCACAGTTGACCGGCGGCAAAGTGGTGAGCGCCAAAAACGGCTAGAAAAACGCACAAAAATACGTTGAAAATCATTTCTGGAAAAAAGTAAGCAAGTTAGCATCAGTAAAAGAAACATAAATAGCATCTAATCAAAAAGCTTACCTTTAGAAGTAGTGGCAGTCACAGGTTGCAGTAGGTGACTGAATGCCAACAACTAACAACTTTTTTCCCTTTGCCAACCACTCTGTTGCACTAAAACTCTACGACGACGACGTTTCCCTTGAATCGAAGCTCACTTTTGCTAGCTACTGCTGTTGCTGCTGCTGCTCCCAAGTTCACTTTTCGGTAGAACTGGATTTAGCTACTGCTGCTGACAAACGGAGGATGGAGAAAAGGATGGGGCCAAACGAACAGACAAAGCAGCAGCACACCACTGAACACTTTCACTGTCACAGTAGAAAGAGCTCATCGTCCGCATCGTCAGCTCTCATCGTATTGAGTGCTACTAAAACGAGTTACTTTGTGAGCATAGCATCAGTGAAAGTGGAAAGTGGCCACACAACTCGTTAGCATAACTTATCTCAACCACTGGCCAGTGTCTGCTTTCAATGTCATTCGGTGTGTGATCTGATCAGCTGCAGTTTGCAGTCATCATCAGCAATCAGATAATCAGTCCTATTGCAGATATATTGCTCACTAAAGTTCATTTACTTGACTGGATTCTTGACATTCCTGAAAAGAGGGGGAGGGAGTGTAAAAAAGTTGATATAGATTACTTTTTATTTTGTTAAAAAACAGAAAAACTCATCTTATCCCCCTCTTTCTCTGATATTACATCACACTAGCCACTTCGGATACACACTGTTGTGCACAAAAAACGCCGACTCTTCTTTGTCGCCAACAATTGTTTGAAAGTGGTCAATTTTCTGCTTTTGATGCTGCAACTCTCGAGCAATTTTTCAGCACTCATTTTGTTTGCATTGTGACCATTCAAATCAGTCAGTAGTAGTGTAATCAAAATGTAGCTTTCCTGAAACTGCTGCTGCTGCTGTTGTTAGAAGGTTGCTGCTGGCGATATAACATAAAATAAAAGCGGACTAAACTCAGCAACACTAACTAAACACACAATGTCTCTTAGTTACGCCAGGCACTTTGGCAAGGTGACCATTTGCCTGCTAGCTCTCATTTACATGAACAGCAGCAGCAGTTGTAGCACTAATTGCCAATATTAGCTGCAATCACTGCCGCACTAAGCAGCCGTTGCCAATGATTGAGCGCACACACACCTCAACTTTGAATAAACTTGGCAGTTCATTTTCTGTACAAAGTAGAAGAAGAAGAAGAAGAAAAGGGTAAGTGAAACAAAAAGGCGGTGTCCACCTTCTCCTTCTCCTTCAACTACTCACCACACTTTCCCTCTTTCATCCCTACCCTACACTACTACTACTACAGCACTTTGTCCTAAATGTCCTAAACACTCAGCTTCAGTAGACTACAAATAGGTGACCTCAATTTGGGAAAGCATCCCCATCACCTCTCTTTTTCTATTTTTTCCTTGGCCCAGCCCTCTGACCTAGCAAGGTCAGGAAGAGTGAGGGTGACCCTCGTCAAAATGAGTCAGCGGGGCCAAACGGCTGCGGCAGCAGAAAAAACGGTAATGAGGTCAAAAGGGCAGTGCAGGGAAGCTCGGCTTTGATTGCGCAACGGTAGTACCACTACCACTGCTTCTGCTGCTGTGACCTCGCTCGCTCGCTCGCGCGAATATGCGGAAATAGTGCGCAATGAGGAAGAGAGAAAGAGGAGAGAAGAGGTACCCCACTACCATCGCAAACGGGTCACGAGAAGGGTCACGAGAGCAAAGAGTCGAAGAGGGAAAGAGCGTCGGCGGTGCGGGCGAGGGCAATGGGTTACCCAGTGCTGGCAATCGAGGCCACCGGGTTAAGCAATGGAGCGGGTTGAGGCCGGGCAAGGGTTCAGTAGAACAGCTAGCAGGCTACGGGGGCGGATGCCTGTCTGGGCTAAACTACCGGCACATACAAAAGTTGCTCCTCATCACCCAAATCAGGTAAAGAGTTCGCGTGCGAGGGCGGTGCGAAGGCGGAGAGGGCGGCGGTGGATTGGTGCTAGTAGGGTTGGGGTTAAAGATTGGGGTTGAAAGGGAAAGGGAGAAGTGGAAAAAGTGGGAAAGGGAGAAAAGAGGGTAAGAGAAGGGAAAGAGCGGGGACCTGGACTGATCCAGTTGAGCTGAGGTGGCCGGGGTGGAGAAGGCGGTGAAGGAGGGAAAGAGAAGGGAAGGGAGAAAAGAGGTGCTTGTGCTGATGATGGTGACAAAGAGCAGAGGGTAAGGAGAGCGGGTGAAAAGTAGGTCAGAGCAGGGATGCAGCACCTACACTGCCACAGCTACTACAACTTCTGCTACTACCACGACCTTCGACCCTTCACTTTAGATGCTGCTGTTGCTGTGTGAGGGCCAAACTTGGCCTCGCTTAGAGTCTGAGTCGATTGAGGTCACGGCTGCTGCTGTTGTTCCATTGGAAGTGAAGGAAATGTCTGTAGGCACATTCCAGTGCACAGTGTCTGCTGCTGCTGCAACAACAACAAAAGTAGACAAAAACATAACTGTAAAGAGTGCTAAAATTTAATTAAAATGTGGCCCTATTTTAGGGGCAGACAAAAAAACTATCATCAAGTTCAAATTTTTCAATCTAGGTGCTCTACATTTACTAGTCTACTGCTGCTACTTTTTTCTTTAAATTTTTCAAGTATATCACCCCGCTCTTTTTGAACACTACAATTAATTTAAATTGAAACAACATCAAAGAGGTAAAAGATAAAAAAAGTGGTAATATCATATAATATAAAAAAGGGGGCGATAAGGGCGTAGAGGGAGAGGTGATGATCACAATCGAAAAAATAGATTAGGTGAGTGAGTTAAAAAGAGATAGGTGTCAAAGTGCTTCTAAACTAAAATAGATCTCAAAAAGAAAAAGAATAAAAGATTGCACAGCATCAAACATCGAAGAAGGCCACTGATCAGACACCGCCGCCGCTTTTCAATTCAGCTGTGCAAAATGCACAACACACTGTGCTCATTGAGCATTGAGCAAAAAAGGCAGCGAAGCGGTGACAACGAGACAGACAGACTGAGACGCCGGTGACAGAGAAAAAGAAAGAAAGAAATTCCGACCGACCAAGACAGCTGCAGCGGAGAAAAGTGGTGGAAGAAAAACAGCACTCCTAAAAGAAGAAGAAGAAGAAGCAGAAAAGGGGAAGGAAAAAGTTGTCCACATTGAGTGGAAGAAAAGGGCTATCGAAGAGAGAGAGAGAGAGAGAGAGAAAGAGAATCATCAGCAGTAATGTTCACAACTGCTGAAGCGAAGCACAAAGCACAGATAAAAGGTGCGCAACAGGTGGTCGTCAGTGTCAGAGTGTGTGTGTGTCAGTGTGACAACAACAACAGCAGTAAAAAACAGTCGCACGTAGCAATTAGTCGCGTGCAGTAGTGGTGGTGGTGCTCCGATTATCGGGCTACTTTTGCACTAATGCTATGGGTGATTATGGTAAGGAAGTGGTGGCAGTGGTGATCGGAAATGCTTCAAAAAGTGGATACTTTTGTATCACATTCTCTCGACTTCCTCCTCCAAATCGCCGGGCACTCCTCCCTTGGCG
>JAALOO010002179.1_pt1 | contig 11345 bp, 7 predicted proteins | sample 7257641 | NCBI WGS metagenome assembly JAALOO01 (sample SAMN14085613, study PRJNA598686) | mite metagenome | biome: ENVO:01001000; feature: ENVO:01001002; material: ENVO:01001226; isolation source: single female mite from University of Michigan culture on fish food culture... ... | reverse complement strand
TTGAAAATACACATAACTGACAACAGCGCCGCTTGCGTCCTTGTCTTGCCTTAATCGGATTGCAAACTAGGAGTAGTAGTAGTAGTAGCTTACTACATTTTTGGTAAAGTAGTTTTGCCAAAAACTTTCCAAGTGTGATTCATTATTTCATTAGGAGGTTGTCGTTGGTAGTTATTGTTGCGAACGATTATTCTGCGTTATTCTGTGTGTGTGTGTTTAGTGAACTGTTTAGTTTTTGCTACAAACAGTTTTAAAAAATTGAGAGTTTGCAGAAAATGTTTTTTGAATGTTGTGTAAATTAATTTTTTTTCAGTTTACAGTTCAAAATAGAACATTTGTTTTGCTTGCTAGAAGTTCAAATCAAAACCTTGTCTAGTCTGTGTCAATCAGCCGCGACTCTGGCAATTAGTTTGAATAGAGCAAAAAAGCAAAATATGACTGATTTACTGCTGTTCTGCTGTTTGTGTCCATTGATTTTCCGCTCTTGTTTGTCTGTCTGTCTGTCTGTCTGTCTGTCTGTCTCATTCTTCTTTCTGCCTCATCATCATTTGCCTAATTTTGCCCAGCAAAACTTTTGCTATCTGTTTCGCTTCAGGCAGGCTTTGCACACAGGCAAGGCAAGGCAACAAAAGGCTTCTTCTTGTTCCCTAAAGATCTCCTCTTTTCCTCCCACTCCCAAAACAAAAAAGCCAATGTCTTTGAGCGATGTACTACTATTTCAGCACAGGCACACACACGCAGATTCTAGTAATGGTGTGGTACAGCAGATATCGATAATATTTCAGCATTTTTTTGCAGTTGGACTGCGTAATTTAATTTAATTTAACATTTTTATTTGGCGACCATTTTTTTGTTGCTGCAGTGACTACAGAAAATCCTGCAGCCTAAATGATGCAATTAAATGTATCGCTCAGCTAGAGACAGCAGAGTTTTTTCCACTTTCTCTTTTTCTTTAGCTCACATTTCACAAATCACATTTACATTAGCCTGCAGCTAATTTTTGCAACCGTTGACTTTCCTCTGTTTGCCTGTCTTTTAGGATCTGCTGGTTGGCAATTACCACCACCAGCAGCAGCAGCAGAAACAACTGTAACAAAAAAAGATGATGAAAAACGGCTGCTTTGTTCCAGCACAAATGTACTCTTTCAACCACTGGCAAAACGACTTTCACTCTGTCGTCTGTTTTGCTTCACGGTTTGCAGCCTCTTTCTCTCCATCTCTTTCTTCTTTGATTTATTCCCTCTCCTTTTAGTTTTGCAGTTCTCCACACTGAATTAGCAGTGATGATTAGTGTGTGGGCGAACAAAGAGAGAGAAAGAGTGAAAGTGTGGAAAGAGTACATCAAAGACGGTCGGTCGGTCGGCTTTAGTGCCCAAGCTCTAAGCATTGCCATCGATTGGTAATGTAATTTATTGGCAGTCGTCTTCCTCTTCTGCTGGTTACGCAGTGCCGCAGGGGCAAATTAGTGCAAGAACTGGAAAGAAAGAATTTGAGAAAGAGAATCGTCACGCTACCCGTTGAACCCAAAAATTGAGCGATTTTTGTTGTTGTTGTTGAAAATTGCTAATTGAAAATTATTTTGTTGTTGTTTTTGGGAGGTTTTTTCCCTCTCAACTGATCTTATTCTTAGTCGTTTTGTCTATTTCAAGTGTAGTTCAAATTCACTCATAATCTCTCCACCCTCGCTCTTGAGCACATAAAAGTAGTTCTTCACGATAGGAAATAAAGGTCTGCCTACTTTTGAAGTAGTGGTAGAATACTACTTATAATTTGCCGCCTTTATCCAGCACTCTAATTGGACACTTTTATTGAGAAAGAGAATAAGTAAAAGAAAAGAGAGATTTGTTCTAGTTCTGATTCTCCAGCTAAGTAAATTACGGGCAAAGTTTGGTAGTAGTAGTTTTAGTGGTCGTAGTTTTAGTCTTTGAGCAGCAGCTAACGGCCAATTGAGCGCAATTATAAGCACCACCACCAACTCACTGAACAGATTTCTTTCTTTCCTCCTCACCGGCACTCAACTTATTCCGTCGGCAGCATTCTCTGTTGACAGAATTATTCTCCTTCTGGTGGCTAATCGAATTTTGGCGGCGGCGGCGGCAAATTAAACTCTGATTTGGGGGCGGTGTGTGTGTGTGTTTGTACAAAGCTTTCTTTGTTTCCTGACAACTTTCCTCCTCTCTCTCTCTCTCTCTTGTTGAACTCATGTTTTTGGCGGTGTTTGATTTCCAATCAACGATAGCTGCTGCTGCTGCCTTAGTGTGTTCTCCAAGATCAAATGACAAAGTTAAAATTATTAATGACTTTTTAGTTTAGTTGAGTTTTGTTGTTGTTGCTTTGCTGGTAATTTTATACAGCCTCTATTGACACTTGAAATAGTATAGAAAAGTGGTGGTTATAAAAAAATTTTGTTTCTACTGAAACGCTTGACACTGCAATTGAAACTGGTAGCCTTTTTTGAATGCTGCTGCTGCTCGAGTGTGTTTAGATAATAAAATAAAAAATAAATAAAAAGCGAGTTTCTTTTGATACAGACAGACAGACAGGCTGAAGGCAGTCAGAGGAAAAAAACATCTTCAGATATTTATTTCATTTTTGCTGCCTGGATGACGCCAATTTGCCCAGACAGACACAGACAGTCAGACAAACAGACAGACAGCGTGTTCTCGACATCGATTATTAGGAAAACAGCTAGGAAAAAATCTTTCCCATTTTCCCCCTCTCAACACACACTGACAACAACCCACCTACCGAGATTCTTTCGCCAATTCTCCAGTTCGTCAATATCTATCAACTGCAGCAGCAGAAGTAGTATTTTTTGTGTGTTAATAAGCAGACGCCGAGGTGTTTGCCTTGCTAGTAGATTTTTTGTTGCTCTAACTGTGACTTCTTCTTCTTCTTTTCCCACTTTTTTTCCTTTCTCCTTTTTGGTTCCGGTCGAGTGGGATAGCCAGCCTGTCCACAATCGTAGTAGTAGTGTAGGCAATAAATAAGCATCGCTTAGAGTGTGTCTTTGAATTTTTTTGCCTTGCTTTGCTTTGGTTTGTCCGAAGCAGAAGGGAAAGGGAAAGTAAAGAAGAAGAAGAAGTTGCTTTTTTTCTGCTACTCAATGCAGATTTATGGGCGCCAATTGAGAGCTGGATTTTTTTTCTAGGTAAAAAGAGAGCAGCTCTTCTCCACTTCTCTTCTTCCTCTTTTGAACCTTCTTCTTCTGACGAGAGATGACTTCCAGACTGTGCCTCTTACTTGGTGGTGCCTCTTACTGCCTAATGGCAATATTTTCCTTGCTTAGATAAACACATGTGGAAAAAAGTACTGAAGAGAGAATAGAAATGTAGGTGGATTGAATGAGAGTTTTAGTGCAGGAGCAAAAGAAGAAGTGAGACAGATTTGAATTCTATCAAGAGTTCTAGCAGGGCTAGAGCCTTTTTTTCTATCTTTTTTTCACTTTTTTTGTAAGTGTATGGCAAAGATTCAAAGGGCAACTTTTTGTTGTCTGCCTGCTCAATGTTCACTGCTGGAAAAAGGGGCTAATTTGAATTTTATTTGCTATCCTATCGTTTTCTGCTTATTCTTCTTGATCTCTCTCAAGTCAGCTCTTGAACTTTGCAGAGGCAAGCAGAAAAGCATATCTTTCAGTTTTTCCTCTTCTTGACTTTGAAATTGGAAACGGTGAAAGGCAAAAGCAGAAGTCTAGCGTTGTGGAAGAAAATATTTTGTTTGAGCAGGCTAAAAGTTGAAAGTTTGACGGCGGCAGAATGTGCGCCCTTCCTTTGCTAAGCAAATGTCAATATGCTTTTGCTTGTTGTTGGTTCACATTCAACGAGCGTAGCATTCAATTTAGCAATTCCTCTTTTTGCTGAAGCAAAAAAATGTTTTTATTTTTTTCTGACGAGAATTTGGCACTAGAATATGTGTTACCATTAGAAAAAAATAGTTTTGGATTTGCTGCAGCAGATTTTATTTTCTGTGAGATGATCTCCAGGCGAAAAAAAGCGGAGGAGGAGGATCTCTTTGCCTTTTTTCCTTTCTCTCTGTTTCCTGTTTCTACTTAGTATGCAGCTGCATGTTTATATTTTAATTAGCATTAAAGACCAGGTAGCTGAAAAGAGAGAAAGAGAAAAAAAAACGGGAAATGCCTCCTGTAATGTATTCATCACCTGAAACAAAGTGTGGCTAGATTCCTCTTTTCCAGCAAAAAAATGTAGAATGACAGAACTTTTAAAGGAAGGGGCCTCAGGAAGTCATTACAAGAGGGGAAAGGGAGGGAGAAAGAGAAGGAAAAAAAGAGCAGTGATCATTGCTTTATTGTCTGTAGAGTTCTTTTTTGCCACGAGTTGTAGTTGGAGTCAGTAAATGATGATGACTGTGAAGAGTAGTTGGAATGTATAATTTGATAATTTGTCAATTTAGAAGGACGTTGACACTGACTGTCTGACTGCGTCTCGATCAATGAGTAACTCCATACAGTTTAGTAAATGTTTGTTTTAGCGCAACTTTTTTAGAGACATTTTAAATAGAAAAAATCACAACTAACTAGGGTTTTTTTAAATACAGTACAGTTGAATTACTCAATTACCATTTTCCTCATTTTTTCTCTTCTTCTGTGACCTTTCCCACTCCGTAATTACCTTACATTTTCCTCTCTTTCTCTGATTTGTCCTCGTCTCACTTTCACTCCCAGCACTTGTACTTAGTTTGTACCAACGAGAACGAATCATTTGTACTTTTTCGACTGTTTCCTGGTACAGCAGTCCTCTCCTCGTCGAACTAATAGAGCCAGCTGGCTATGTGCTCTATTCACCTCAGTCACCTTTTATGCCAGTTCCAGTCATTGTCCCCTTCTCTCTCTCTCTCTCTCTCTTTATTTTGCACCATTACACTCTGTCCACTGGTGAGGTGTAATTATAATGAATGCAATGAAAATGTGTCCCTCACCACCACCACCACCACCACCACCACTACCACTAGCACCATAATGTGTGCATATAATGGTGGTAGCCTGTGTGAGTTGTATAATTTGATTGAGGATAATCTAATTGCAGAGACCAGGGAGAAAGAGAAGGAACGGACCAGAAAATGAGAAAAGAGGGAATGTATCATCAGAGGAGACACTGCTCCATCAGCAGCAACAGCAGCAGCAGTAGCACACACATGTAAATGTGACATTACCTAGGCAGTAGTCTCTTCTTTTTTCCCTCAATTTTTGCGGTTATGAATTTTTGAAAACAGCAGCAGCAGCCACTAAAATCTTCTGAATATATTACCGTCATGCCGAAAAAAAGTAGTGGAGATGATGTCAAGAGAGAAGGAGAGCTTAATTTGAAGGGAGGAAAAGCTTTGGGGAGCTTCGTGTGCTTCATTCAGGTGCTCATTCACTAGAATGCTCGGAATCATTTTCCTCTTCCCCTCACTTTCTCTCCCTTTCCCTCTGTGACCTGAGTCGATTACTTTTTAATAACAGAGCTCGGATATTCCTGATTCCCGATTCTCTCTCTTTCAGTTCTCGGTTGCTGCTGCTTTGCACCGCGAGCTTTTTCTACTGCCAATTCTGGCGTCTGTCTGCCGCGTGCAGTTCTCTTCTCTTTTTTAGCCACTCACTCATTCATTTTGTTCCGTCTCGCTCGCTCAATTCATCATTGGCAGTGACAAATATTAATTATATTCAAGTGACACATTGATTAGGCGAAATTTGAGGGGTAGTTGGGGGGGGGGAAAGGAACACTGGAGAGATCACGAAACCTTCAACTGCTACAAAACGCTTCACTCTGGGGTTCACCCACTTTTGCACTGTTCTCCCTCTTATTTTATTTGGTTTCATTTCCGTTTTTCATTACTTTTTGGCTCAGTTTTTTGGCTCCTTCTTTCTTTACTTTGAGATTGCCGCGTCGTCTGCTCCGTTTGGTCGACATTTCTATCCACTTTTGCTCTTTTCAGACGTCTAATTCTCTCTCTCTCTCTCTCTCTCTCTCTCTCTCTCTCTGACTAAATATAGACCTAGTGCAAGTCTCATACTCTGACTCTCTTTCTTTCTTTTTCTACCATTTACTTTTGCTCTTTTGTTCTTTTTTTGCCTTGGCCCTGGTGATTATTGGCGGTCGTCTAGTTGTGGTCTTGGTTGTTGCTGTACAATGTACTCTAATAAAGCTAATAAAGCTTTTAAAAGTGCGGCCTTTTAAGCTGGCGGCCACGAAGTAGTGGTAGTACCAAGCAAAAAAGCTTTGCCAACAGGGATTCTTCTAAGTTGGTGTTGTTTTTTTTGCTTTGCTGTGCTTTGTTTTAAAATATTAAAATTTATGACAGTCAATAAAAGAGGTTGCCAAGACAGTTTCTTGGGAGTTTTTGGTTTGTTTAGCTGTTGTCAATTAATAAATTATAAAGTTTTTGTTAGTTGTTGTTTGTAGAAGTTTTCAAAGCCTATTTTGCTGGTTTAGTTTTGTTGTTTTGGTCGCTAACTTTGGCTGAAACAATTGTTTATTGCCAAGAAGCGATACAACAAAAGTTCGACCTCATTGATTTGAGTTTGCTTTCACTTGGCCGTTTCCAGTGCCTGTTAAAAAATTGAGACATTTTTCTATAGACTGCAAACTGCAGACAGTAAGTGTCCCAAAAGTCAGCACGTGACCGGAATATTGTGGTCTCAGTTTGGGTGAACATCTTTTATTGCATCGGGAGAGTAGTGAAAAGGAAAAGAAACGATTTTTTAATTTTAAAATAATTGACGCCCTTTTGGTCGCTTGTGGTCAAGACGCCCAAGTCTCCCATTGGCAGTTCTCTAGTTCACTCAAAAAGGCAATAAAAAAGACACTGTATTATTATTACTGTGGAGAGTCCCAATTTTTTGCTTCATAAAGAAAGTTTTATATCGATACTGACTATTTTGGTGATAGAGAATTGTGGTGAGTTTTGCTGTATTTAAAAAAATAAAAAGGAAGCTAAAAGTAGGTTACGTTTACATAGACTGAAAAAAGAGGAACCGGTGAGCCTTTTCTGCTCAAAATTTTGTTTAGCCTCGAATCATTTCTTGATTCGGTAAAAAAAATGTTGTGTTGGGAGAGCGAACAGAACAGAGCAGAAAAAGAGAGAAAATGTTCTCGTTTACATTTGCAAATAATTTTCAGTTTATTTATTTTGTTTTCTTGTTTACATTACATTGCGAACACTGAACAACTCGTACAGTTTTATAATATTTTGCCTAGTTTTTTTAAAGCGAAATAGTGGGAAAATGTTTACAAATTAGTGGTTGACTTTCGTTTTTGGCGAAAGTTTGCTGAAAATACAGCACTGCTTGTTACTTTGACATTTTTATTTTTCAGCGACTGTTTAGTTTTATATACTTTTATTTTGCTTAACTGTAAAGCTAACTATTTTACTTTTACTTTTTTTTATTGGCCACTATTTAACCAACATGTGTGTTAGTGCAGTGTCAGTGTCTGGCTGTTAAATAAACTGCACGCAATAGTCACATTTAACTAACTGTGCGGTGGGTAATATTTAAAGAGGGCGAAACATAACACATAAGCAGGAGCAAAAGAGAGCTCTGCACAGTTTGTAATTAAACTTTGGGCTGAAAACAGTGAGCTCACTGTAAGGTCCAATTTTTTCCGTCTTTTACTAGCTAGTTTCACCAACAACAGCAAAAAGCAGGCCAATTTTGCTCCAATTAGACTGAGAACTTTTAACTTTTTGATATATTTACAGCTACGACTACGACTTTGACGGGAAAACTCTCTCATTATATTTAAATCATGTGTGTGCGAACGCACTCTCAAAGTTTACCCCTTTTATAAAATCAAATTTAATCGTTCGGTGGGAAAACATGAAGGAAAACAACTGCAGAGAAGCTAACTTGCTGTGCCGATCAAGTTGCACTAACCACAACCACAACAACTTCCTGATTGACGAAACTGCTGTTTTGAACTTTGGTTCTAAATTTAAAATTACAACAGCAGCCGTCAGCCATCAACTGGTGTAAGGGCATGGGAGTACTAAATTAATTTCCCTGCAGAATCGGTGCAGAACACAAAATACAGAGCACAGTTTGTGGCTGTCAAAACTGATCGACTGCTGCTGCTGCTGCTGCTGCGGTTTACCACTTCAACTCAACTGAAACTGTTTTAGCGGCATTTCAGTGCAGTGCCTGACAGAAAGATGGACAAGTTTTTTTTGCAGTCAGTGTCCAGTCCGTTGTTTTTGTTCTCTTTTCACTTGGGATTCTCTCCCTCCCTCTCTTTTCAGTTGAGTTGAGCTTTTGAGAGTACAAATTATGCAAATTGTGGTGGTCTTCTCCGGACCAATTGATGGTCAACTGACTACTGACTACTACTGTCCACTACTGTTTTCTGATTCAGCAGCGACTGCTGCCGTTGATTAGCATTTAGTTTTTTTTCTGCTTCTTCCTCTTTTCTCTATGACAGCAGTCAATTATGCAAATTGCCTGTGACCGACCAATGTTAAATTAAGGTTTTGCTGACTTTTTTTTGTGGAGAGAGAGAGAGAGAGAGAGAGAGTGAGTGAATTGACTGTCACAGTTGTAGAGTTGTGCCCGAAGAGAGAAAGACTATTAGCAAAGTTTGATAATAAAAAAGTTGATTTTTAATGTAGAAAACCAGACTGGGCAGGGGAAAAAATTGACTGAGTGATTTGGAAAGTACACTCACACTGCTCTACTTTGCTTTTTAATTAGATTTGAGGGAAGGAAGAAAAGTAGGAAATTGAAAATGATACTTTTGCTTTCGCTCTCTTTTTGTAACAGGTTTTCTCCGGCTGATTTGTACTTTTTCATTTTCCTATGTCAGCTTTCACATATGCCAGCTCCAAGGTTTGCCTCCTCTTTTGTGTGCTTGATTTTTCTCCTTTTTTTGTACGACACAGTCTGTTTTTATATTGCGTCATTTTCACACACACACAATTTTCTGTTTTGGCAGGTGTGTGCACGCTTTAATTAGCTTTATTGGCGGCACTTTATTGACTGACCATTCATTCAGCTTCGGCCAGTCAGTCACTTTTGTCTGTGCTCTTTTGTTTTGTCATGTCTTTTTCACTTTTTCTTCTCTCTCATTTTCATTGACTGTGGCACACTTTTCCCTCTTTTTTTATTATTATTAGCCATTCAGTTTTCAGGCCTTTGTCACACACACACTTGTGTACTTTTACTGCGACACCACAATTTTGTGGGTAGTAAAATGGTTGATGTAGTCGGTGAGTGTGTTTATTAGATAATAGAGGAAAGAAGAAGAAAAAAAGAAGACGACAAAATGTGAAATGTAACTAGGCAAACTAAAAAAAGAGAAAATGTAGCTAATTTTTTCTTTAATTTAAATCGTCCCAACTCTGACGACTGTCTGATGAGAAAAGGAAAAATTTTTTTCAGCACCATTTCAAACTCTAAGCTCCCCTCCTCCTTTTTCCAAACTGAAACTGCTTCACTGCCTCGCTTAATTCTCGACTCATTTTTGCCCGTATGTATTTGCCCCATTAATAACCGCCTAATATGTCGTCAGTTGCTGCTGCTGCTGCTAGAGCACTATTTGCTGGTAATTTGTAATTTCACTACTTTTCCTTCCATATTCTTTCTAATATCTTTTCAATGCTTCCAGGCTTTTAGCACGATGCTGCTGCTGCTGCTGCTGCTGCTAATTCTCGCCTTCCTCTTTTTTTCCTTAGGCTTCTTTTCTTTCTCATTTCTGTTCTCTTGATCGCCCAATGCTTTCACTCTCATTTTCTGCTCCTTTCCTTTTCCCGTTTTTGAGTTATAGTCTGGTGAAAAAAAATGTAAAATGGGCCACGGTGCTGCTCCCTCACTCTCTCTCTCTCTTCCATAAATTAGCACCATTAGGCGATGGCCTTTTTATTATTCGCCTAATGTAATTCGGTGCCTCGGCTAGATTCACTCTTTTTTCAGCAGCAGCAGCAGCAGCAGCAGCAGCCTCAGTGCAATGAATTATTTAACTCTGTTTCAGAGAGCAGCCATAGTTTCCCTTTTGGTCCTGCCTGTCTGACACTAGGCAAGCAAAAAAATGCAGTGAAAATGACAATTGCACCGAGGTTTTCTGCGGTGTACGCTCTGTCGACTTGCCAAGTGAAGGTATTTAATCATAGCACTTGCTGTTGCTGCTGCTGCTGAAAAATCGTAAAAGCCTGAGGAAGGAGTTTTTCTACCCCTCTTACTCTCATTTATGGGTCATTTTGGCCTAGCAATTTATGGCTTTAAATTTGGGCTGTCTCCTAGACTGCTCCTGAATTAGTTTTTTCTTTTTTGCAGAGTTTAGCTGTGCTTTTAGGCGCAGTAATTTGGGCTTCCAGCAGAAGCAAAAAAATGAAAGTTACATCATAATTTGTAGAGCAGGAAAGTTAATCCACGTTTTCTAGTCGTTTTTTCCGTTGTGAAAAGGAAAAGATAAGAAAGTGTGCTTTGCTCTATTTTAGAGGATGATGTTTCTATAAGAAAGGCAGGCAGGCATTTTTTTGAGGCAAAATTGCTTAAGATTCTCCTAAAGTCTTTCTAAGCAAGGCTTTTTCCAACTTTTTTCCCTCCTTCTCTTCATCATTATCTAATTAATTATTGATACGAGAAGCAGCCACCGCCACTACTGCTACTGGCAATTTTCTTAATTATTTTTGCCGATGATTAGATGATTGGAGACTTGGAAAAAAAAGAAAGGGATAAAGTAGTAGTTTATCATGCAATTTTTCATTTTAGACAGCCAGCAAAAAAAGGCTAAAGCTAACCACCGTTGTTGTGGGTTTTGTTTCACCCTCGGTGTGTGTTTTGATATTGCAGCAAGATACACACAACAGCAGCAAAAAAAATAAACAAAGCAAAAAAGTTGATTTATGAAAATGAGTGCTCAGTTTCAGGTTTCACAGAGATAGAGAAAGGGGAAAGGGATAAAAAGCTGACTGACTAATTTCAGAGCCTTGTTGCCTGACTGAAAAAAGATGACTATTTTTTGCTGCTGCTGCTCTGTCTGTCTCATAAAGCTCTTTAAAAAAGTTGGCCTTTTTTCCAGTTTGTAAAGAGTTTGAAAGTGTTTTGAAGTGGCTTTTTATGGCTCGTGAATTTTCTCTCTTCTGTTTTTTGACTGACTGATGACCGTTCCGGTTTGCTGTTCCCATCACCGTTTCTCTTTTTTGTATTGTTGATTCCAGCCATTGATGCTTTCTATCTTTCTCTCTCATTTTGGTGTCATCATCAATTATAATCTCCTGTCAGGGTGGTCAGATGGAGAGAGAGAGAGGGCAAAGAAAAGATGTCGGTGTCTGGCACTTGCTCCTGGTTCTTTGCTGACTATTATTCTCTCTCTCTCTCTCTCTCTCTCTCTCTCTCTCTCTCTCTCTCTCTCTCT
>JAALOO010002178.1_pt1 | contig 11345 bp, 8 predicted proteins | sample 7257641 | NCBI WGS metagenome assembly JAALOO01 (sample SAMN14085613, study PRJNA598686) | mite metagenome | biome: ENVO:01001000; feature: ENVO:01001002; material: ENVO:01001226; isolation source: single female mite from University of Michigan culture on fish food culture... ... | reverse complement strand
GACAGTCTGATGACAGCTGTCAGGGGTGCCCGTCGTAGATGCAATGCAAGATACCGAAATGGGAACTTCAATTGCGGATATCTCAGGAAGTACTTGAGCTATCGAGGTTCTGCTTGCGCAGAAATACTTTTTTAAGTGTTTTGCGTCGAATGACGCCATAAAACGAGGGTGTCAGATTTTTGGTCAGATTTTCAAAATCTGCAAGGCTATAGCCTTACAGATTTGGCCGATTTGGCCAAAAATCTGACCTCCTCGTTTTATGGCGGATTCTTAAAGTACTTGACGAGAGGACTCTAAATCTGAAAGAATTTTTGCTCTGAGACAACGGGAACATGGTCAATTTTAATTTTGAAGTTAATTAAAAATTAATGAAGTTTCCGGTGTTGTCCGCTAGGAACGCCACCAGCGTCGCCATCTTGAAAGTGGCGTCAAAAAATCGTCCATGAATTTTATTTTTCTCGTGTTCAGAATACCAGGAAAATAAACTTTGTGGAACCCCTAGCGCCATCTAGCGGTTGTCAGATAAACATGACAATTTTAATTAACTTTAAAATTAAAATTGACCATGTTCCCGTGGTCCTGGAGCAAAAATTCTTTCAGATTTGGAGTCCTCTCGCCGAGTACTGTCAGAATCTGCAATAAAAATTTTTTGGCCAGATTTTCAAAATCTTGAAGGCTATAGCCTTACAGATTTGGCCGATTTGGCCAAAAATCTGACCTCCCCGTTTTATGGTCCCATTCGACGCAGAACGCTTAGTGGAGTGTCCCTGCGCAAGCGAAACTTCGATAGCTCGAGTACTTCCCGAGATATCCGCATTTGAAGTTCCCATTTTGGTATCTTGCATTGCATCTACGACGGGCACCCCTGACAGCTGTCAGCAGACTGTCTGCCTCGGCCGCCGCTGTCGCCGGCGCCACAGTCGCCTCGTTTGCCGTACAGACACCGACGAAAACGGTCATACCGCCGCCGCTTTTCTTTTCCTCTTTCTTTTCTTTCCTTTTTGTATTATTTAATAAACCAATAAAACACAACTAAAATCATATTTCAAACATATCTTTATTCAATCTCAATCATTTAACATAACAAAGGTTTACAATTAGAAACAAAGTCTTCGGCTAAAATAGCTAAAGACTGCTGGTGATGATGATGATGATGATGTTTTGGCGGCAATGCCATCCTCGACTTGTGCTGTCCTGTCCATCCTCGATGCCATCCATCCATCCAGCCTCAAAGTGGGCTGCTGTTGCTGCTGTCCTTTTCAGTTGTCATCCTCGAGTAAAGTTGACTTCAGATGTTAATGAGAATGATGATCAGCTCAGCCATCAGCTCGCTGTTGCGGAAAAAAGGGGAAGAGAGCACGAGAAGATGAAGACCAGACCAGACTGAGAGGTGACAATCCTGCAAAGAGAAAGCAACCGGTTACATAAAGTATCGAGAATTGAACCACAACAAACGCCCTGAGTACTTATCTGAAAGGGAAGAGTCCTGGCTGCTGAGGAGCCGGTGAAAGCGAGAGAGAGAACAGGATGAAGATGATGATGAGGGTGATGAGGGTGATCCAAGAGAAGAAGATGGCTGGTCCTGGTGGCTGAGCCAGCTGATGTCTTCAGCGGCGGGAGCAGTCCATGCCGTCGGCAAAAAGCAACAGCGGGTAGAGAGCCAGACACGTCTAGAGAAGTAAAACTTTAAAAAATCTAGAATTCTGCGAGAAAAATTCAAATTGTGCGCGCTGGCTGCTTCCGAGAAAGTTCTCTGCAGGACTCTTCCAATGGCGGGCTGGAGTGCGCATGTTCCATAAGTGTGCATGCCGACCACAGCCAGCCACAGAACTGTTGTTCTCACTCTTTCTCTTGCTGTCCCTCCACCCATCGATCCAGTGCGCTCATGTGCTTTCACAACAGCTGTTGCCGCTATAGCAAACGAGGCGCTGCTGCTGCTGCTCAAGCCAGCTCTGAGTAAAGCACTCTCTCCATCTCTCTCTCAATCTCTCCGTCTCGATCTCATTCTTTGTTCTTCTTTGGTCTCCCTTTCTCTCTGGGCACTTGAAAACCTGAGGAGTCGTGTGTGCCATCATCACCACCATCACCACTAGTGTGATCAAACTTGTGCCCCAATTCACGCACTGCACTTTTCTGAGCTGTCTGTTCACCACAGGCACATCAACAACGGTGACAGCAACATCTTCACTTGCAGGAGATAAAAGGACACAGGCGGGTGAGTTTCATTATTCTCTGTGCTCAATCTAATCAGTTTTTCTTTCACAGGTGCCCCTAAACAGAATGGCAGCACTGCAAAGTGCTATTGTTGAATTGAGCCCTGCTGACGTGAGGCTTTTTGAAGAAAGATTGGAAAATGAAAACTTGCTTTTAGATTTAGCCCATAGGCTAAGCACACGTCCACTAGTAAACCAGAATGCGTCACCTAACTTGGAAGAATCTCAAAAATTGATTCCCTCTTATAAAACCTATTATTTAGGAGGCGTGAACGATGGGGCTTCAACAAGCTGCGGCATTGTTGATGCCGTCAGCCTGCCTTACAAACATCAGAAAAGTTCACAGTTTGAAAATTTTTTGTCATTTTCGGTTCCTGAAAAGCTCAACAAGCGTCCATTGAGGAACCAGAATGTGTCGCTCAACGTGGAAGAGCCTCAACAACTGATTCCGTCTTATAAGACACTTTGTTTAGGAGGCGTGAACGAAGGTGCTTCAACAAGCGGCGGCAATGTTCATGCCGTCAGCTCCTCGCACACGCCTCCTGAAAGTCTTCAGCTTGAAAGCTCTGTGAAAGAGAGCCGACCCACCACCACTATCGTCCCCACTGAACACAATCAGCAGTTTATATCATCTAATGCAGCATTTAAGCGATACACTTTTCAAAAGTTTATTTATGCAATACTTCAATCAGAGAAGGACCATTTCCAGGCGGTACAAGTTGCCTTTAACTATTTTGACCGGCATTTCCCTCAGTTAAAGGAAAAGTTGACGCCAAAAGTGACATCCCATGGTGACGACATTGTGTCCATCATTAATTCTTTCAATGACGATGAAGTAGAAGAAGACATAGTTGTGGGTTATAAACCGTATCATCTTTTTGATTACATTGAAAAGTCAAAAAATTTTAGCCAGAAGGTGGAGGAACGTTTCCTCTATTATCAGTATTATGAAACTTCAAATTTTAATCGTCGAGCGCGTGTAATCGATTGCTTTTTGAAAAGCAATAAAGAAATCACGCCTCTCGCGATTTGCAAGGAAAAAAGTACCAACAACGATGATGAAATAAATTTTTCTCAAAATTTACAGCGGGAGCCATCGCGTTTGCCAAATTTCGAGTTCAAGGAACCATCCGAATCTGTGATGCTCGTTTCAGAGAGCACTGGCACACCGGCAAATTTTCCACTTTGGTATTTAGAAGTCAAAACTTATAAACAGGAGCAAAGCAAAAATGAAAAAACGCTTGCCGGCTTTGACTATTACATGACACCGCTGCAAATACTGGCCAGCAAGTACCGTGGCCCTCCAACTAGAAGTGCAATGCAGTTTCTCTCTCGCCTCTCTGATGCGGACATTTCTGAAGCAATGAAGAACCTACTGTCTCTTCCCGAATTACTAAATGACCCAAAAAAAGCCAACGGAAAGGGAGATGTCGCGATCACCACCACTGCAAATGCTGAAAGCTCACCCTCAGCAGCAGCAGCTGCTTCGTTGCCGACCACCGCAGCACAGCCCAAAGAGAACCTAACTCCCTCCCTTCAGCAAAGTCAGCCCACTTCAGTGAACCCCACTCCACTGACTACCACCATTGAACGTGTCATCGAAAACGGGAGCCAGAAAAGCTGTGAAACAGTAGAGGTGATGCCGAAGGGGAAGAACCAGATTGAGGTGATTGATCTGGTGAGCGATGACGACTACGACTCGGACGGCTTTTACTCTGACGACTCTGACTATTCCGACCCTGACTCTGACGACATCATCTTCGTCAAGGAAGTTATAAACAATCCCCAGAAGGAAGTGGAAAAGAGCGGCCCAGCAGTTGCTGTAGCAGCTGCAGCAGCAGCAGCATCAGTAGCAGCAGCATCAGCCGCAGAAGTAGCAGCAACAGGGGCAGAAGTTTCGGCATCTGATCACTCATCTGAGGTGACTAGTGGTGGTGGTCATGAAGTGGCCAAAGAAAAAGGGGAGGAGGAGGAAGAGGAGGTGGAAGATGAGGCGGAGAAGGCACAGGATGTGGAAAAGACTGACCTCAGTGAGCCTTCGCCTTCTCCCTCGCCTTTGCCCTTGCCGTCGCCGCCCCCTGCCCACCGAGTTCCCGTTCCGACTGCAGTCATACCACCAAACTTGATGGCCATACACTCCATCGCCACCACTGAGTTTGTCTGCCGGCGAGGAGGAGGAGGTCGACCATTTCGAAGCGTCGCCCGCCAACGGCAGATGATCAAAATTGAACGACTCCCGGCAAACTTCCACTTTATATCCCGCCTACATGACCTGGTGCCGAGCAAGAAGCATGAGCGTTTCATAAACCAGTTCACGCCCCAGCTGTCCCGGTTGGCTCCGCTGGTGCCAACGAAGCAGGAGATGCGTAAGTCTAGAGAGTTGAAGGCAAAGATGAAGCGATCATTAGCGGCATCGGCAGCAGCAAGGGCGAAAAAGGGCGGCGCATCAGCGGGGCAGTCAACATCATCTAATAAACGACCCTATCTGATTGGCACTCGATGCTCGTCGCGAATCTCCGCTCAGCAGGCGGCGGCGGCCTTCTACGACAGCATCATCAACAGCAGTGAAACATCTGCTGAGCAGGAGACCATTCAGCAGCAGCAGCAGCAGCCAACTAATGGGCGCCAGCAGCGAGCTGCCAAGCGACGACTTCAGCCAGACTGCCCTAGCAACTTCAATGACACTCCTGCCAACTTCTCTTTCAACGGCAATGTTCACAAAGAGAGCGGCCCCAGCAAAAACAAGAAACGAGTGCGATTTGCCGAGGATTTGATTCAGCCAGCAGCAGCAACTCCAACAGCCGCCAAACCGACTACGGCCAAATCCAAACGACCAGCAGCTCCGCCTGTTCCGCCAGCAGCCACCAAATCAACTGTCGGCAAAGGCAAACAACCAGCTTCCAAAGACAGTTCAACTGCAGCTAAATCCAAACGACCAGCAGCTTCGCCTGCCCCTACAGCAGCAACAACATCATCATCATCATCAGGCGTCAAGCCAGAGGCACCTGAAACGGAGGCGCCCGTTGTTGCACACAACAACAACAACAACATCCAAAAGCAAAAGCAAAAGCCCAAACCAAAGCATCAATCCTTGCGCCCACCGCCGCGCACCTTTGACCCGGCCGAGGCGGCCAACGTTGCCGTGGACCGGCGAAACTACTCCTTCCACTGTCTGTACCCGGGCTGCAGCCAGAAGTTCTCCAGCACGCTCTACTTCGAGGCGACGGAGCACGTTCGCATGCAGCACTTCTACGCCAGCACGAAGACCGTCAAAGCCTCTGAACTGCTCAGTGACACCTGGGAGCATCCGGCCAAGTGGGTGCACACTGAGAAGCGCACACTGGCAAATGGCTGAAAGTCGCTGAAAGTAACTCGTAAGTGTCGCGCTTCATTTTCGCCAGATGGAGAGCCTGCTGCCACAGCAGCTGAAGCAACAAAGCATAATCTGCATTTTGCATTTCTCGATTTTCATTTTTACATTCTATTTTGAGTTTAGATTTAGTTTAGCGTGAAACACCGACTTTTCCCTTTTCCTTTGCCATAATTGTGCTACACTCTTATGTTGTGCAGCATAAACTACATTTAGATTTAGTTTCGACAACAAACAGTTTAGTTTTCTTTTAGACAAGGCCCCCCTCTTCTGTAGAAATGTCTAATCGCCTGGACATCAATGGCACTGACTTCTTTTTCACTATGAATCGGCCGCTTTAGTTTCATAACCGTTAGATCTGATTGTAACTTTTTATTCCCCAACTTTTCAAAATTTGCCATATATCCGTGCACCGGTTGCAAAATTTAATGTAATTCAAATATCCACTAACTGCTTAATAAAAACAAAAATCCCAATTTTGAGTGTTTGTGGTAAAATGAAAGGTAAAAAATCTTTGCAATGAAAAACTCGGATGCTCCTAAAAACCTTATCCCAATTTTTTGCAAATAAAAAGCCTTGCCAAAATCTGGTGGTAAACCATTTCAACAAATGGAGGCATCGAAGAGAGCATCGAAATTTGCATATCAAAAAATGAAAATGAAAAGGCGAACTGGCGCACTCGAATGAGAATTGATGACAGCAGCAGCAGCAGCAGTGGTAGAATGAATGAATAAAACGGCTTACTCTTCTGATAGTTGAAAACAAGAAGAAGAAGAAGAAGAAGGTGCTGAAGTGGCGCCATTACCCACTGAATCCGTTATCCCTGCACAATCAAATTTATCCTCATAAATGTCATCGGCGGTGGTGCTGCTGGTGCTGGTGGTGCTGTTGTTGCTGGTAGCCAATTTGCCAAAAACCTCGATTCCAATCCAATACACATCTTTTCCAATATTTAAATATGCTAAATAATAAATAATCACAACTCGAACATCATTAGGGTGTGATGATGGCGGCGGCGGCTATGCAAAGATGTTGGTGCATTGGTGCCTTTGGTGCGTGAAGCCATTAATCAATAGAGAGACTAGGTGCCTAGGTGGCCAGGCGAGGACCAAGCATCGGCCGACTACAAATCATCACACCGATGACACATGACTCTCTCTTATGAACATTCCCGTTCCCTTTGAGTTTGGACAGCAACCAGAGCAATGCCGAATCACACACTGTGTGTGTCACACACTCACACAGGCAGTAAATCTGTTTGCGTGTAATTTGCCCGATTTTCCTTCTGTCCACACCCTGAATTGAAATGCTGCCGCCGCCGCCGCCGATGTGGTCGTCAGGGCGGACTGGCGGCAGCAGCAATAATAAGATCATCAAATCAGCAACTCACTGGTGTGCGTGTGTTAATAAAAATGTCAATTTAAACGGCTCTGGCCCCTCTTTCTCCTTCTCTCTGCCTGTCTAAATGACCGAGCGAGCACGTGCTGGGCGCCCACCGAGTTGCTGGGGCTGCTGCTGCTGCTGCTGGAACGTGTTCCTTTGCCCATCACACACACACACACACAGGGGTTTGCCCGGTATTTGTCGTCGTTGTCATCGGCGGTAGTAGCAGTGTCAGTGTCAGTGTCAGGACGCGCTGCTGCTGCTGCTGCTTCCTTGGCGGCCGCTTGCTGTGAAGAATCACCAGCAGCAGCACAACTACCTAAGCTAAGCTAGCCTGCCTCACGGATACCGACTGGCAGCAGAGAGCACGCGACTCGGACATGGAATCCCGGTGTCGACATCTAATAAAGTTGCTTCCTATTGAGTGGGGAATTAATTTGCTGCTGCATTGCTGCATTGCTCAATGTGAGCTTTGAGTTTGAAGGCTGACGACAGCCAAAGCAGTGCTAGTGCTAGCGTTGCTGCTGCTCAACTCAATTTGGCTGATTACCAACTGTGCAAAGAGGGCATTGGTATTGTTGGCTCCACTGGAACACCACCAGATATATCTGCTGGATCATCCAGTTCAGCTGCTGCAGCAGCAGCATCCGTGTTTGTCTTCTTCTCTCAGCTAATTAGCTTATGGTGTGGGCGAGCGAAAGAGAGCGCGTGGCCAAAGTCAAAGTGTACTGAGGGTGAACGACGACGACGACGACGACTAGAACAACAATGATTTTGGGCTACAAAACCATCATCAGCATCAACTGTGCGTGGTGGTTTTCTCAGCCAGTGTGTGTGTGTGCGTTCATCGATTACCACCAAATGGACAAACAAGCGTGCGCGTTTTGTTTGTCGCATTTGCAGCAGTCACACACTTACACTGATGCCTAAATTGAATCGAAGTGGGCAATCATTTAAATGCCACCACCACCACGACCATCGTTGTGTACGATATTGCTGCTGCTGCTGACTGGCTGGCACTCAATTGGCTTTGCATGTTAAACAATTTAGCCGTGCTTGTAAAACATCAACATAAAATCAAATCAAAGTGGCCAAAGTGACGGTGTGTGCAGAGGAGGAGGCAAGCACAGAGCGAGAAAGTGCTGTGTTGTGAAGGTAGGGAGGAAGAAAAAGTGGAAAGCTATCTATTTCGATAGCGATTTCCAAACGGGCACCAAATCTGCGGCCACCCTGGTCACCGGTCCAGTCAGCTTGTGTGTGTGTGTGTGCTTGTGTTTGCCGCTTGATTCGATCGATGCACACGTTTGCCCGCCAGAATTGGAGAGATACAACGAAGAAAAATATCAAACCAGCAAAATAAATGGAACTTTCCCTAATGGTGTTGAAGCAGAAGCAGAAACAGTAGCAGCAGCTACTCTACTCTCTTCCCGCCTGCACCCAATCTCAGCTAATACCTTTCTCCACAGAATCTTCTTCTTCTTCTTCTTCTTCCAGGGAAAGAATTCAGCAGAATTCTCTGCATCAACAGACTTTCTTCTTCTTGGCCAGCAGCAGCAGTTCAGCAATGCAGCGCCAGCTCTCATGTTCTGATTGGCAGAAACGAACGCTGGAGAAACGCCTCCTTCCGCCAGCGAGCCAATGGTGTGCCGTCTGCCGCCGTTTGCCGTTCAGTTCTGAGAAGGAAAAGAGCGCGCCAATGAGAGCGCTCTGCGGCGACGACAACTACAAAGCTTTGAGGCGCGCGCAGGAAGAATATCATCAGCAGAAGCAGCGGCAGCAGAATCTCATCCCATCTTTTTCTCGCCTGCTCACAGTCGGTTATTTATTTATTTATTACGAACATGCCACCCAGTTCTGTAGGCAGAAGCAGCGGTAGCAGAATCGCTCCAGCAGCAGTCCTCTTCACTTCAGCAGCCAGCTTCAGCTTCATTCAGCAGCAGCAGCAGTAGTCGTCGCCCCATATATTCACATTAGCCATTCTATTAATCTTTGATAAAGGTAATTGATTAATTAATTAATCTACATAGAGGAGAAGAAGTGGAAGTGAATGAAAAAGAAGTGAGGGACACTACTACTGCTACTACTGCTTTCGTCGCTTCTGCTGTTGTTGCTGATGAAGAGTGAGAACAGCTTATGTTTTCTCCTTTTCCTCCAACAACTTTGCAATCCAATCTTGTGTCCGTTTGTGTGCATGAACAGCAGCAGCATCAGCACTTGATGCATCCTCGATTGCTTTCAACATCATCAACAGCAGCCTACTCTCCGTAATCTCGCCTCAATTAACGTCTAATTGAATTATAATTTGTATTAATATCATCTTCATCCACAACTACCACCACAACTACCACCATCAAGTGAAATAACACAACAGCAGCAGTGCCAATAACAATAACACTTTGTGCCAATTAGGAGCAGTGTGCTCCTTCTCATTCCATTACATTCTTCTTCTTTTGTTTTTGATTTGACTGTCTACTCTGATCACTACAGTGCTTAACATCTCCACTTCACTTCATCACCACTTGACCATCGACTCAATCATTGACATCACTTTCCAAAACAAATAAACAAACAACGTTGGTTTTCTGCCCAACTGAACAAGAATCAGCACCACGGCTTCTCAAGTGTACGACGGTGGCAGTGGTGGTAGCGCCGGCAATGGCGGCGCCACTGCCAATGGTGGTGGTGGTAACGGTGGTAACAGTGGTCCAGCGACGTCGTCCGTCTTCTGGGAGACACTCTGGCCGACGATGCTGAACAACTTCCACTCGGGCTCGGCCACGGCGGCCGCCGCCGCAGCGGCCGTCTCTGCAGGTACATTCGGTGAGTACTGTGAGAGTAATGTGAGAAAGTTGTAGAGGTGCATGCACAGGTCTAGGTAGCCAATTAGCATCGTTGTAGTAAAAACACAGAGTGAATGTAGAAGTAGAAAAGAATGAACCCGGTGATCCGGGTTGTGCGCACTAGGAAAAGCTCTTCTTTTTACATTCAGTCAAGCAATAAAGGTTTCAACTAACACACAACAGCATTTATCGCCTAACTTATATTCAACCACAAATATTCTTTCCCTTCCCCTCCTCAACTAGCCAAAGAACTAAACGGCGACCTAATTAAAAGTGCCCCCCTTCACAACAACTCTGGCAGCGGCAGCGGCAGCAGCAACAGCAGTAGCTCCTCGCTGCTGGACCAGAACCCAAACGGCCAGCCACAGCAGCAGCAGCAGCAGCACTCTCCAGGATTAATGGTTCAGCAGCCATCCAGTTTGCACCTGCTCGGCGACTCAAACGGTGGTGGACCATCCAGCACCTCATCACCCTCATCGACGGTAGCAGCGGCAGCAGCGGCCGCAGCAGCAGCAGCCGCAGTAGCTTCCGCTTCAGCGTCGGCCCTTCCACTGAACTCCTCCTCACTGTTGAACTCTCTGTCGGCAATCACCAACTCCAACTCCAACGGCGGTGACAACAGTGGTCTTCATCCTCACCACCACAACCAGGCACTGCTTAATCACCACCATCACCAGCAGCAGCAGCAACATCAACAGCTTCACCAGCAACAACAGCAGCAACAACACCACCTTCAGCAGCAGCAGCATCATCAAAATCAACTCCAATCGAATCATCAGCTAGGCCAGCTCCAGCAGCACACTCAACTCCAACAGCAACATTCTCAACTGCAGCAGCAGCAGCAACAACAGCATCTAAATCAGCAGCAGTCCCAGCACACCCATCACCACCAGCAAAACCAGCAGCACCATCAGCAGCACCAGCAGGCGACGGAGAAGCCGTCGAAGCAGAAGCGCCATCGAACCCGATTCACGCCCGCTCAGCTGCAGGAGCTGGAGCGCAGCTTCGGCAAAACCCACTACCCGGACATCTTTATGCGCGAGGAGCTGGCCATGCGGATCGGCCTCACCGAGTCCAGGGTTCAGGTGAGTGCTCTCAATCAGTCAATTCTTTCAGTCAATTAGTCTACTTTGGAAAAAGGCAGTCAATTTGTGAAATTGAGCAACTCTCTTCCGTTTGTTTGCACACACTTTGCCGTTATCCGATCAGTAAGTCGGTCACCGGCAGCCCTTGTGTCACCTCTTTCTGCCTGTCGTCTCTGTGACACTTGCCGCCGACGACACATGTTTTGCCTTCCTAATTGGCTGTGCGCGTCCGCCGGATTGTGTCTGCTGCCTGCATGTGTGTGGTCACATTGGTCACAGTGGTTACTGTGGTGGTGGTGGTGGTGGTGGTTGTGGTGGAAGTGCTGGCGGTAATGCTGGTGGTCACCTGGCCACGAGCTGCAGAGCAGATGGTGAGCACCCTTAGGGCCACTGCTGGCCTAGAAAGGAAGAGAGAGAGAGAGAGAGAGAGAGAGAGAGAGAGAGAGAGAGAGAG
>JAALOO010002177.1_pt1 | contig 11346 bp, 7 predicted proteins | sample 7257641 | NCBI WGS metagenome assembly JAALOO01 (sample SAMN14085613, study PRJNA598686) | mite metagenome | biome: ENVO:01001000; feature: ENVO:01001002; material: ENVO:01001226; isolation source: single female mite from University of Michigan culture on fish food culture... ... | reverse complement strand
AGCGAGAGAGAGAGAGAGAGAGAGAGAGAGAGAGAGAGAGAGAGAGAGAGAGAGGAAAAGGAAAGGAAAATAGGAATCTCTCAAGCCCTATGCTAAAACCCAGCATTTGGAGTTGGTGGTAATCGGTGTTGGTACGACAACAGCACCGATTAGACCACCACCACCACCACTGCTTACACTGCTGAAAAGAGGGACTCAAATCAGTCAGCTGCTGCTGCTGAGCGTTTGTTATCTTCATCCGCAAAATCGCTTCTAAAACCCCTTCTTCTAAAACTATGCAAGCAGGGTACATATAATAAAAGGGCTAAAGAAGAGGAGTAGAAGGTGCCCACAGTGCACTTCAATTAAAAGCACTCACTCAGTGCTGGCACAAAGTCTACAAATCTAATTATTTAAATCCCCCAGCATTATTAGTACTGCTGCTACCAGACTAGACAACATCAGCAGAGATGCATACTAATGCAGTCATCAAATCAACAACAAGTAACGACACTGACTACATCATCATTTCAATTGTCAACATCAGCAACTGAAACAGCAGCATCTTTAGAATTAGACTGCTTTCTTTCAATTTAAATAAAAGTGCTCTTTTTCGGCGGTTGCCGTGGTTACAGCCGCCTAGTAGTAAAAGAGCAAAGATGATTTGTTTCTTTGAACTCCAGAGGATCAAGATGTACTTTAGTTTTGCTAGTGGCGCTTACAACAGTTGTACAGTTTTGGTACGTTTCCGGTGGTGGTGGCGGCGGAAAAAACATTGCTACATTTGAAAAAGTTTTAATTTGTCGCCAATAACACTACACGACAATAAAATATCACTTTTCGCACAGCTATACACTACCGTTAACAAAAAATGATGAGACACACTCAATAATGACCGGTGCCGTACAGTGTGTCTGTCTGTCTGGTCTGTACAGTGGACGCCGGACACGTCCACCAATAAAAAGAACTACTTCGGAGTTAGAGGTGGCGGTGGAATAATTGCAATTGTAACATGCAATGTAGTATTTGTAGTTAACATGAAAATCTCTTTCTCTCCTCTCCCCAGAAACATGCACAGCCGTTAACATAAAACCAAACTTTTTTTCCCGTTCAAAGAACTCTTTGGTGGTCGTTAAGTCGACAACATTTGGCGGTGGCTATAATGGCGGCAAAAGAGATTGCCCAGAAATGGCACAGGAAAAGGCAGATACCTTAATTAAGGAAGCCCACTTTTTTCAGCTGCATCTTTTCTTGGCAATTTTGTATCCTTCACTCTGTGTATCAACATCTACTTTACATGAGTGTTGAACAGAATAAAAAAAGTGAGCATTGAGCAGTGCCAGAGCAGCTCCGGCTGTTCTAATTAGCAAAATCAACGACCCGTCAACAAACTGAAAAAGCTAGCGGTGTGTTTCTTAGAAAAACGACAAAAGTCAAAGAATAAGAAGAAGGCTTACAACAAACTCACATTCAATTACCGAACATGCATACAGTGAAAAAAGTTATAATTAAAATTTTCAATCTAACAAGTATTAGAAAGAGAGAGAGAGAGAGAGGGAGAGTTAATTAGAAAATTTGACCCAAACTGTTCAATGATTGGGAGAGAAAGAGAGAAATCGGATTCTTTAGCACAAAAAAGTAAAGGAAGTAGATTTAGATTTTTTGCGCTCAAAAATAGAATAGAAAATCGATAAAGCTCATGCGATGATGATGCTGTGAACACCACCACCACCACCACAGTAATCGTATGCAAATCGCTTCCTGACACACACTGGTGCAGTGTCTAAAGATAAAAGACTGAGACTGACTGAGGACAGGGCAACAAAAGGTATTAGATCTAACCAAAGTAACCAACCAAAAAAAAAGAAGCACAAGTGATCACACAGCAGATTTTGACCCCGGCGGTCGCGCAACACTAAACACAATACCAGCACCACTAGCACCAGGCACTACCACTACTAAATCATCAGAAAATTAAATTTGAAAATGTGTTCATAACCCAAAGCAGAACAAAACACGGTGGTAAAACAAAGGAGAGAGGAATGTGAAACGTGCGACAGCGAGGGTAATTTTTTCGCCTGCTGCTGCTGCTGCTGCTGCCATGACAATCGCCCGGGACAGTCGATTGGCCGGCCAATCAAGGGAGGAGGAAGTCAATGCTGTAGGTGGGCAGCAGCAAAGTAAAGCACAGTGTCACAGCACAGCATTGTCATCATTTGTCTGCCCCAGCAGCAAGCAAGTGCCAGCAGGTGAAGTTAATTTGAGTAACGGGAAAAAGAGAAAGAGAGAGGGAGATGGAGTGAGAGAGATTACACCAGCAAAGAATAGCTGCACACAATGGCTGCTGCTGTTGGATTGAATGCTGGGGAATGGAAAAAAAGATGGTGGCGCCATGCGATACCAACTGGGGACAAGTGTCCTCTCCTGTCCTGGCCTGGCCTGTCTGCGTGTTCAGTGTTCTCAGTCCTCTCTGCACACGGTCGGTGATCGACAATTATGACAAACGATTGTTGCAACGCTCCGTTTGCGTGTCTGCCTATGCAAATGAAGCTAGTGGAAAGCTTACAGAAAAAAAACTACAAAAAGGGAACCTGCCTGCCTAGCTGGCAGAAAATCGATTAGGCCTGAGCCGATCTGACCGGTGCTGCTGCTGGTGCTGGCGTAGGTGGGCCCACATCGGCCAGTGCATGAACAAGAAAAAACCCCTCTTTTTCTGAATAATATTCAAAGGTTGAAAATGAGGTATCCCCAAAACCAAAACTGCAATATCTCAAAAACACAGATCAGTGAATGCAGATCAAATTAGCAAGTAGTCACTCAACAATGCTCGATGGTCCTTTCGGGTTAAATTCCACTTTTGGTTACTGCTGCTCAACGGCTGGTAATTCATTTTCAATATTCATTCGCTGCCTAGCCCAAGACCACGGGCTGATAGCCTTCGTTCTTGGGATTGAAATAAATTATGAATTCAATACTGAAACACAAAAGCTCATGTACAACACAGACACACAGTATTATTACTGCTGCTCCCTATTATTCAAATGAATCAGCCGCTAATAGATTAGCGACAAGAAAGAAAAAGAGAGAAGAGGACAGGACATTGCCGTTAGGACTAGTGTGAGCTAGATTTACAGGCAGCAGCAGTCAGTGTATCCAGTGTCACCACTAAAAGTCCACGGCGATGGCAATGGTGGTCATTACCAGTGTGCACTGTCTAATGGTCACAGGGCGCACCACTTTCAGCTAAAGATACTTCGAAAAACGAAGAGACTTTTTTTTCTTCTTGAAATTAGAAGATAAACTGCGATCGATGCATAAATCAAACTGAGCAGTGCAGTGCAGTGCGACACTCGTTAGTGTTTTAGAGGCAGCAAAAAGCAAAAAGCAGCAGAAAAAGAAAGCCCACTTTGACTTGAGACAAAAAGAGGGGACAAGAAAAAGAGAGCCCAGGCCATCCAACAGCAGCAGCACTTTCCAGCGCTGCGTCATATAATTTATTGAGCGTATCGTGGGCACTTTCTCCCAGTGGGCAAAGTAGTGCAGCAGTGACACATCACTGCTGAAGTTTCAGTGCTCTTCGAGCATCAGCATCCTCCTCATCATCGAATGGCCATGTCTCACTCGAAAATTGTCGACCAAATTGAGACAAGAAAGCAGAAAACGAGTGAAAGAGATTTACGAGAGGTGCTCGTGTCGCACATCCAAGCAAGCTCCTGCCTGCCTGCTCAACAAAGCTCAATATTTCAATATACCAAGTACCCGAGAGCAAAGTGGAAAAGAAAGAAAGGGCACAAGAGCAGTGCATTTGCATACAGCACAGCAAAGATACAGCCAGCCAAGGTGCAAATGAACTAAAATCATTGCCCTCGGTGTTAAAGACATCGCCATAAGTCAACGGGCTGCTGAGCAGAAAACGAGGCTAACTGAAGACAACGTGTGGCAGTGGCCAAGGTGTGCGCCATCATTGCCACCAAAACGACAGTCACAAATCAAAACACACACACAAACACACAGATTACAGTGGGCACCACCACCACCACCAACTGACTGCAGTTTATCACCAACTGTAGATCAGCATTTGAATTTATATTAATTTGTAAATTGCACTATTTTGCGCAACTGACTGATCACCACCAGAGGAGAGAGCAAGTAGTGGTGGCAGTGATAGTGGTGAAACAGGCGAAGGCTTGGTCGGTCACCATCAACAGCACTGCTCAATGTCTAAGCGTGGATAAAAATCGTGGATTATGACTAGGATGGATGGATGGATGGCTGAGGACAGGAGCAGTCAGCAGTTTGCCATCATCGTCAACTGATTAGCTTTGTGACAAATTCAAATGGCGTCCCAGTCAAAGAAGAAGAAGAAGAAGAGCTGAAGGCTGAGCCGGTAACAGTCTCGAAAAAATTGAGTCTAGGTCACACAGGTCTTTGCAATTCAAGTTTTTAAACAGAAAAAAACGAGAAAAAAAGATAGAAAGATTGAGGAGAGATGTAACTACTCACTAGTCAACAGGACAGTTTGCAGTGTCGCAGTGATAGAGCAGCAGAGGCAGCAGCAGAGGCAGCTCAATTAGTCACACCGATTCAACTAAACTAAACTAACTAACTTAAACTGTGTCAGAACTGTGTCACACAGTTCAGTGGAAAAAAAGGTAAAAGAAAAAACGGTAATCGGCGACATCAATCTGAACTTTGCTGCATCATCCAGACTACTACTACCTCTTCTTCATAGGCATCAGAAGCACACACTGACTAATACAATTAAGCCACTAAAACTGGCAAACAACAAAAAACAGAAACAGAAACGGGAGAGTCCAGAGACCAGAACTACTCGGACTAATTACTGGCAAAAATAGAAGCAACAGCAGTCATAAACTCGTTGTAGACTTTAGATGGCAAAACGGATAGAAAGGAAGCTTTGGGTAGAGCTAGCTAGACAGCTAGCTACACAGAAGTGTGCGACTTTTCCCCACACTCACTCACTCACTAACTCGAAAAGTTGAATCAAGCCATTAACATACCTCTTTTTAATTATGCTCCTGAAGAGAGATTATGATGCGGCAGATGACGATGACGGTGATGATGATGATGGGTAGTTAATGGAGTGTCCTGGCGTGGAAAGTAAAACGTAGCGGCAGTTCCAATCAGCAGCAATCTGAGATCTCGATTTTCGATCTCGCTTCTCTTGCTCCTTCCCCAAATCTCAAACTGACTGGTAACGCGATGAAAAGTGAATGGAGAGAGCTGAGTTGAAGAGATTTAGATCACCGCCGCCGTCGTCGTTGAGGACACAGTTCCAAGTAGACAGCGGAGAGGGAGAGGGGCTGTAATAGAATTAAAATAGCAAACATTAATAATGCAATTTAGATGCGATTGATACTCACACACAACACAACACAGCACAATTATCAACATTATCAACAAGAACATTAACTAGGCAGTTAGAGGGAGATCTGTTAAATCGGGCAGTGAAACGGAGAGATCAACAACAAGAAAGCTGATGGCAGATGGGAAGATTTGTGTGCCGATGAAATGTCTCAGCTGCAGTGTAAAGTTGCTCAAATTGTGAGCCCAAATTACCGATCAGATTTTGTTGGGCTGAACACTGAAACAACAACAAATGCACTCGGACAACAAACTCGGGCAAATATCCAAACAGGCGGTAAATAAAGCACCGTGTGAAAGGTGTAAAATAGAAGGGCAGAAAAAGGTGTGCATGTGAATAGAGGCCGTTCACAAAGGCTGTTGTCACAAACTCAAAGTAGAGCAAAAAAGTGAAAAGCTGCGTCGATTGATGCAGCTTTTTAGAAAGAGGCACAAGACAGAAGCTCGTTTGGGTAAATGAGCAGATACAAAAAACAGCTGATCGGAAATGAGAAATGCTTGGAACGCGATATAGAGCAATAAACGGCTTTGATGACTATACCAATGACCAAAGAAAAAGACAAAATAAAACAGTCAATGTACTCCAAGATATTTGGTAAGCGAAGAAAAATGATTGTACATGCAAAAATTTCCGAATATTCCACTACCACCAGCACAGGGACACAATGGACAATCAATCAAAGTAATCATGCTAATTGTTGCCATGATCGGGACTCGAGGAGGGGGGGGGGGGGGTGATACCTTTAGTACTTGTCGCTAGCTGGTTGGCACAACCAACGAAAAATGTGCACCTACCGCCGCCGCCGACTGAGAAACAAAAGGCAATCAGCTGAATGGAACACCTAATGAAAAAAAATTGTACATAATACGAACTAGAAAGAGAAAACTTGGACAGCACCGCACCACACAATAGAAAAGAAAGCTGGAAAGCGAATTAATAAATTTGAATAAAATAATAATAGCCAGCTAACTGCTCAGCACTAATTAGCTCTGTCAATAAATCAATCACTACTTTGTTGCTGAGACGGATTTTTGAATAAATGAAAAGGGGAAAGAGAAACCAGGAAAATGATTAGAACAAATGATTATTTTAATAAAGGCGCAAATTAAAACCGTTACTGGCTTGTTGTTAAATGCAGACGGGCTCTTGTGTGTCTGTTGAATAATTAAATTCAGCAAATCGTCAATGAGAGTGAAAGGACAATCAAATGCGACAGCCAGCCAGCTAGCTACTACGATTTGGATGAACAATTAAAATTAATTAGCAAAGACAAAAGTCATTAGCTAGTGTGTGTGTGTGTTGCAAAAACTGAAGCACCAGCTCTACTGGCAAACACTTTTTCAGAGCTAGTCGTTAAGTTATGCTTTGTCGCCTACCTGACAAAGAGGAGAGAGAGAAAACTGGAAAACAAAGCGGATCCTCCGATTTCCGATTGACAGAATTGACAAAATCAAAAAAAAGAAGAAAAAAGAAAGTGGAACAAGAGAACATTCATTGAAACCGCCGCCGATTCTCACTCGTATCATCAGCGATAGACACAAAAAGAGATTCAGTGATCGAGAAGAGAACTTGGGCCATGAATAGATTTCAGTAGGCAATTAAGCACCGACTGACTGGCTGGCTCAGACTGTAATACACCAAGCCCACATTTGCATAATCGCAATAATAGACTTAATGAATCGACCCAAAAACATCGGCCGGCTGAAGTGTGTGCTGTGTTCTGTGCTGGGCTATAGTTTGAGCTCAATGAAGCCGTAATCACAGCCACTACTACCACCACCACCACCACTTCCACTACACAAAGCTTTCTTTGCTAATTAAAAAATGGCGGCTAATTGAAATGAGAGCGAGTGAGTGAAGTGGTAAAGGCGAGAGAGCTGAATTTGCATTTAGAATGAAAAAATCCTTTTTACAATTGCTGGTTTGAATAAAGTTGAAAAACTAAACTGTGTTGTGTTGTTGTTGTTGATTAAGTTGATGAAGCAAACACACAGGATGCAATCATCAAAACCAGAAAAAAACCCATTGACCAATGCAAGCTAAAAAGTTGGTGTAAAACCTGAAAAAAACTCGCTAGACCAATGTAGAATAATTTTGGGTACAAACAAAACAGGATAAACTTTTTCCCAATCAAAGCAAAGCAAAAAAAGTTGCAAGCAAAGCTTTTCTGAATGAGAGCAGCATTCATCAGCACTGAACCTCTCTCACAAGCTTTCTCAAGTGAGTGACAAGAAGAGAAGCACCAGAGAAGTGTGCAAGAAAACTGCCTGACATGAGTGACACATCGACGGCAATTGAAGGGAACCCTAGAATACATTATTTATGTTTGTTTATGTAACTTGTCGTTCACTTTCGGTGCGACAAACAACATCCAATTTATTGTGTCAAAGCTTGTTGTTGGTGGAGGGAAGGCACTTGCAAGAAGTCATGCAGTTTCATGTCACTTGTCAATTGAGAGAGAGGGAGAGAGAAAGAAATAGAGAGTGAAATTGACGACAGGTCAAACCCCGTCTAAGAAGCAAGCTCAGAAGCAAGCGAGCAAGCAGTCATTGCACTTTTCCTTTCCTAAAAACTGCTCTTCAAAACAAAAAAAATGTTTGCTAAATTGCCAATTGTGTTAGACAGCAGGTAGTAGTGGTGATGGCCACAATTTCTGTTGACAAAAATCATTTTGCCAGCAAAATTTGACACCAACTTTGAACTGAACAGTTCAACACTGGCCTAGTGCCAGAGAAAGCAAGTAAACAAGTGCAGCAAATAATAACAAAATCAGGCAGAAGAGACTTTACAAATACAAACACACGCACAGAAGTGTGCGACAAAGTAGGTGAGTAAGTGATTTGAGGCACGACCACAAACCACAAATCACAGCTTCCAACGAAAAGGATGATACACACTTGTCAGCGGCAGAAGAAGCAGCAGCAGCAGTAAAAAATAAGAGATTAAGACATACAAAGCAGGAGGAGAGAGTGGAAAGAAGTGGGCTAAAATAAGATAGACAGCCACTGACAAGAGACTGCACTTTTTTTCTTCTGCCTAAACAAAGGCCACATCAGTGAATCGGTAAACGAGAAACAAACAAAGGCAGACAGATCCGCTAGGCAAACAAGTGGTAGTGCTGAAGAAGAAGAAGATGGTGGTTAAAAGATGCCTGTTCAGGTCGAGCCAAACAGTTGCGGTGGCGGTGGTGGTGGGAGCAAACAGTGTGCAGAAAAAACAAACCACCAATTGACCTACTAAAACGGCAGGCAAATATCGATCTAATTGAAAACAAACTGTCCGGCCGATTAGAATCACCACCACCACCACAACCAACATCATCATCATCATCCTCTCCTCCTTCTTTTTGAAAGACGTTGAAAGATAAAAGGCAGACACTGAGAAGTCAGTTAGCATAGACAGATGAAAAGTGCACAAATAATAAAGCAGCAGCAGCAGCAGCAAACTCAGTCAGTTTAGCAACAGACAAAGGAAAAAGAAGAGGAAAGATGACAGGCCGCTAATTGATATCAAAGACTTGCACAGAGAAAAAGAAGCAATTGCTATTTTGGTGGTTGTGGGAAGAAAAAAAGCAGGAATCTCTCTGGCTGAATCTCTCAATCCAATCGAACACACACACATATCATCATATTTATTCAACTGATGGCTGATCTGTGGTGGGATGATGGGCTATAAATAACAGCACTCTCTAGCAAAAAGGATCAAAAAGTCGTTTTAAAATTAAAGAAAATCAGTCTTTTTACCGGAACAACAGCTCAATAACTAGTCGTCTGCTCTGTCTAAACAGAACCGAAAAAACAAAAAATTGATTGAAAATGCTAGTAATTCGATTAAAGCACACACACACACACACGGGGCTGACATTTGATTTGAGCTTTGTCTCGCCAAAAAAAATGCGCAGTTCCGCCGCCGCCGTCTGGGTCAGTGCAGTCAGTGCAAGTCGATTGCAGTGCCCTCCATTCTCTTCTCTGGTGGTAATAAGAAGAAGAAGCATATGAGCAAGCTAATTTATTTCCCATTTTACTCATTTCGATATCGACCACTGCCGTCGCCGATTAATTTGGGTGATTGAAGTGAGTGCTGCTACTGCCGTACACTGTACACTCGTACAGTCAGTACACTGCACTCTGACAACTCATGTCTCCCAAATGCACTCTTGGCTTCCGTCTCAAACAGACGACGACGACGACAACAACAAGACAACACAACACAGCTCTCTACCTACACAGGTTGCACTGCACTGCACTGAATGCTCAGAATATTCTGAACAGATTCCACAGAGAAAGGTTATTTTTAGGGACTACTAGGTCACACTGGGCTACACAATTTGCATCCAGTCTTTTCTTCTGTCTACCTGAGTCTGCCGCAAAGTCAGCAGTACTCTCTTCTCTAACGAAAATTAATATAACTTGTAGCAACTAACACAAAGGAAACAGATGATGAAAGAAAAAAGAGAACCTGACCAGAAGAAGGAGAAGGAAACAGAGTAGGAAAAGGAGCAGGCAATTACTCGTCAAGACAGCAATAAATAAGACGAGAAAGAAAGAGGCAAAAGAGGTTGATCTGCAGCTGCAGTACCAGCACACAGTAGCGATTAGAGTGTCACTTGTGAGCAGGCAGGCAGGGCATAATTTACATATCGCTGGTAGAGGAGGAGGAGAAGAAAGAAAAAATGATGCTGGGGAAAAGAGTTGTCAAAGGAGTAAGGAGCTGCTGACTGGAGCAACTCACAGAGCAACAAAAAACTCACTGACAAACTCTCAGAACTCTGAACAGACCACTGTTATTACTGCTGCTGCTGCTGCTGCTGCTGCATCCTTTTTGTGCAGCAGAATCCCCTCGCAGGCGTCAATCGATGTGCGAGTTTAGCCATTTTTCTCCAGCAGCAGCAGCAGCAGCAGCTCAGCAGGCTCACCTCGATCAACTTCGACGACGACGACGGCGATCGACAATCGACAATCGACAACCTGACATGGCCAACACACACACACCAGCCAGCCAGCCAGTCCTAAGACCGCCATCAATCAAGAGCGCGCCATCAGAAGGCAAATCATATCATTTTTTATTCTCTTTCCTTTTCTCTCTCTCTCTCTGGCTATTTAGCCTCTGAACAAATTGCAAATAGACAGACACGGCCAGACAGAGCGCAGAGATGAAGCAAACAACAACAGTAGGCAATAGACCGACTGCTTTGTCCCATAAATCAACAGCCACACACCAAAAGAGAACTTGGTTCAACACTGCTGCTGAAACAAACTGCTGCTGGCGAGTGATACTGAACGAAAAGTGCTGGTGCCTGGCGCAATTGGATATCACCCAGAAGACCAGAAGACCAGAAAACAGAAAAAAAGAAAAAAAGAAAAAACACCACGGGACCAGAGTGTCTGTGTGCAGGGTGCAGCTAGTCAGATTTGTGAACCATTGGCATTGGCACTGGCAGCACACACTTCATTTACCTGTCAGTAAAAAAAAGGGAAAGGGAAAAGAAAGATGCAAGTGTAGTACTAGCAGACCAACGTTGGGGAATACAGCACAGAGAGAGACAGAACAGGGCGCGGGCGTGTGCCAGCCGAAAAAAACACTGCTTCGATCAAGATATTGTCACTCAACACAGCATTCTCAATTTCAGGCACAGCACACGAGCATTCAAATTATCTTCAGCAGGCACTACACACTACACTACACTACACTACCACTTTGAGGCGACTTCACTTCTTTATTGTCGGTGGTGGTGGTGGTGTTCACGAGAACAACAGTAACAACAGCAGCAGCAGCAGCAGTGAAGTTGTGTGCACCGACAAATAAACAAAGCACACAGTACAGTAAAGTGACACTACAGAACTGTCGAAACTATGAGAAATTGAAAAAGAGGAGAAAGGAGAGAAAGTAAAAGTGCCGTTATTCTACCGCTGCCGTTTAATGGTGAGATAACTCTCTCTCTCTCTCTCTCTCTCTCTCTCTCTCTCTCTCTCTCTCTCTCT
>JAALOO010002176.1_pt1 | contig 11352 bp, 11 predicted proteins | sample 7257641 | NCBI WGS metagenome assembly JAALOO01 (sample SAMN14085613, study PRJNA598686) | mite metagenome | biome: ENVO:01001000; feature: ENVO:01001002; material: ENVO:01001226; isolation source: single female mite from University of Michigan culture on fish food culture... ... | reverse complement strand
CTCTCTCTCTCTCTCTCTCTCTCTCTCTCTCTCTCTCTCTCTCTCTTTCCCTTCTTTTGAACGAACGATAGCAACTTTGCTACAAGATAGCGTCTGTCTGTCTCTCTCTCTTTCTTTCCTTTTCCAGATATTCACTTTCCCTTCAGTGGTGGTAGTGGTGGTGGTGGTGGTGGCTGTGCCAAAACATGCGCAATCAACTGGACCACTAAACTTAGATGACGGAGATATCAAAAGTGCGGGCGAGTGATAATAATAGTAAAAGTACATCGTTTGTGCTACACTTGTGCAGACTTGTGGGGACAATGCCCGACCTGACCCTGTGTGCGACTGTTCTAGGGCCTGGCCCGCGTTTTAGTGTGTGTGTGTGTGTGTGTAATAGCTGGCTTGCCGAGCCCTGGTCCCCCCCGATGATTGTCGCACCATTCAAATTCAGTCACTTGGAAATTGACTCATTTCAAAGGGAGAAGAAGGTGGAGGAGAGAGGGAATAGAGCCGCCGCTTTATCGAAAGCCTCGGGCAAATCCCTTGAATATTTTTTGCTGCAACTATCGTTACAACCTTTATGGTCTGTAATAACAGTTGCCCTAACAGTCAGTGGACACTGTCACTGCTATTGCTCACTCAATCTGAGCTCACTGACCAGTCTGAATGACCCTCTTGCTGTTCTCCTCTCTGTGTGACACGTCAGCTCCAGTCACAGTCACAGTGCAATCATCACCACTTCTGACCTTTTCTTTCTTCTCACTTTCTCATTTGCAATTTTCTTCAGATCACCAGCGCAATTGAGGAGAAGAAGAAGTCGTAAAATAAAAAAAAAGTTGCGATCACCATATTTGGCGGTTACCGGAATTGACTGGTAGACGCAGTGGTGATAGTCGTAGTCAGCTCAACACACTCACACACACATTTGTAACACATCCTCTGGGATTATCGGCAATTTACATCGATTTGTGTGGGATTCAGCCGCTTTTTTCTTTTTATTTTTTCGCCGCCTGACAGATAGCCTCCGTAACTGCGCGGTGAACTGCTTCCTAATTGGCGAGCAGTTACGGGGCAGAGCAGCAGCAAACGATAGCCTAAACTGCAGCAGCGCTGACGCTTGTAACGACCTGTCGCATGCTTTGTCGCATTTGCTGCAAATGCAAATCACCGCACTGTGTGTCACTGCGAAGAGACACTTTGGCAGTTGCTGGCCCATTTGTCCATATTATTAAGTGGAACTAATCTGAGCTGGAGGTGTAGTGCAGATGGTAATGGTAGTGCTGATGCGGCACTCGGAGGGTGATGAACAAAGCAGTGATTCAGCAGGGTCAGGGCAGCAGACCGATCTCTCGGGACAACGATGACGACATCAGCAGCATCAGCAGCATCAGCAGCATCAGCGTACGTCCGGTGCAGTGAGAAACCAGGCAACAAGAAGAGGAGTAAAGTAGCACGGCGCTGCCGTCAGACAGCGAGAACACTCAATTCCTCATTCGAATGCAAATTTCGACAAAGTGAATTGTGCGGAATGCGTCAAATTCGTTCGCCTGTTTTGCCGAGTGGAATGTGTGAAGAAAATCTCCCCTTTCAGTGTAAGCGCCGACCACCTCTGCACTGTCCGAATGAATCACCAGCAGCAGCAGCAGCAGCAGCAGCAGTGAGACTGCCAGCATGACAGGTGACGCTTGCCTGTTAATATAAATGCTAAATGGCCTGGCACGGCTTTTCCACGACCAGAAAGACGACCGACCGACTGAATGGCAGTGGTAGTGCTGCTGGCCTCTTCGCCAGCAGCACTAGCAGCGAGCGGCAATTAGTATAAATCAAAAAGTTTACCGCCGTTGACTGGGGACTGGCCTGCATGGCTGCCTGAAAGACTGATGCAGGAGGCGCTGATGCTCCTGAAGCCTGTCTATCTGGTAAACTGCCATGGCTGCTGCTGCTGGTCAGCTGCTGATTAATTTCAGTCAGCAGTGGCAGGCAGGCAGGCAGGCAAAAGAAGTGTGCAGTAAAACAATTGACATTAAGGACATTGGCACACGGCCGTGCAGTAATGATGCACTGGAGAGACACTGACACACACACACACACACACACACACACTGGAAACGGTCTCTCTTTCCCCTCTCTAAATGAAGTTAATTCCAAATGAGACGCTAAACTGCACATCTACACACACACACACACTGAGCTCCTTTCTTAGCTATCGTCCGTTCAAGTGAGTGGTCTACCCATCCACTACTGCTAAATCTAATAATTTCAACGACGGCATTATTTTTATCACTAAAGAGAGAGAGAGAGAGAGAGAGAGAGAGAGAGAGAAAACGAGGAGACACATTGCAGCGAGTAACGAGTGCAAACAATAATTCAAGAGAAAAAAGTTTAAGTAAAACAGTTTGCACTTGCACAGCTGAGGACAATGTCTGACTGTGTGTGTGTACACTGAAGTGCTGGCGCTAGATCCGAAACGAAACGTATTTAGGTCGACTGAACACTACTACCATTACCATTACCACAAACGAACAACCAACCGTCTGCTAACCGTTCCTCAGAAATTGCGACAGGGCGACAACTGGCTCGTACAAGAAGAAGAAGCGTACAATTTGCCCAGTCAATTGTGAGATGTGTTCTCTTTTCGAGTCTTCAGCATCATCATCAGTAACTGCTAATTCGACTGCCAATTTAAATTGCCAATCGACAAGTTTTTCCTCTCGGGGTTGCAAATCAAACTTTAGTAGAGAGAGAAAGAAACTGTGTCTACCAGACTGTAATTATTGAGTGAGGCACCACCGACCAAGGCGCCCAAATGCTGTAATCGTGCAGCAGCAGTAGCATGCAAAGGGGACACTTTTGCAAATGGAGACTGAGCAGCAACTGAGCAACTAAGCCTAGTAGTTGTAGAATCTTCTCGCCGCCGCCGCCGCCGCAACACCCTAAATCTAGAAAACTGTAGTAGAAGCCTAGTACAACAACAGCAGCAGCTCAACTTGCCAGAGACTTTCCGATCACCGTAATTGATTGTGCAGCATCTCAACTGTAAAGTTAAACTCAGTTTGGACCAGTTCGAACGCCTTCCCTCAACGTTTTCATTCTCATTCACTCTCACTCTCAGCTCGCCAGAACGGAGGTTATCATTAATTTAATGACAAGCCATAGCCACTGTCTCTTTATGTCTATCTTTCTGTGTGAATGAATGTCCGTGTCTTTTTCCTATCTCTCTCTCTCTCTCTCTCTCGTCCGACGACAATCGAACGTGCAAACGTGCGATTTTGCGGTGCGCGTTCCAATTGCTGCCATTGCTGCTGCTGAGCGATTACCCGCTTTCTCGGGTAATTAATGACCAGTAGCTTCAGTAGTAGCAGCAAGCCAAAGCCAAAGACACTGTCATTGTCATTCTCCGTGGGTAGAGAAGTGCGTGCGCCAATTAGGCCACCGCCGAGCACTGCAGCAGCAGCAGCAGCAGCAGCATTGAGCAATCGATTAGCGGCGAATTGGCACCACCACCACCAACAGCAGCACCGACATTTGCCCACTGACACGACAGTGCTGACCAGTGTAGTCAGAACATTTGGAGCTACTCAGAGCTTCTTTTCTTTTGCAGCACTCTTTCTTTTTCCCAGTGATCAGCAGCCTGATCAGCAGCGTCGATCATCAACAACAGTGGTCGTCTTTGAAACTGCCGAACAAGACAGTAAGCACACAACGCTGTCTTGCACTCTCTGTCTCTCTGTCTCTCTCTCTCATCTTTGAAGCAAGCAAGCCAAGGGCCAAAGCTTTCTTCTCTCTTTCTCTTCATTGAAAAGAAGTTTGTACAGCGGAGTTTGAATTGGCTTTTGTTTGGTGTCAATTAAGGACTGCTGTTCCCCTCTCCTAGATTCTGACACAATCGATGAGCTTTTGTCGCCACAACTACCACCATTACTACCACCACCACCCGATCGGTCATCAGTGAAGCAAATCAAAACTAATGATTGTCCAGTGGTAGTCGACGTCGTCGTCGTCGTCTTCATCTCATTGTCGGGGCGGACGGACGACAGTGGACATTGACAGTGGCCAACAACGGTTTCAATGGCCAACCAATAACCAATGTTATTGGTCCGCTTGTGAGCCTGCCTGCTGTTTGCTTGCACTCTCTCTTTCAGTCTGATCTGATCGATGGACTGAACGTCGCTTTGTACGGCAGTTTTTTTCGGTACAATTTTCAACAACAGTGCTTTCCTTCTCTGATCGCCAATTTTTTACCTTTCTTTTGCTTGGCTTCCATGGCAACGACGCGACTCAATGACACCAGCACTCTCTAATTGACATATCTTTTTCTCTCTCTCTCTGTCATATTCACCTTACTAACACACACTGGCAGGTGTCTTGTTCGCTCGTCGATACTGTCGTCCAAATGAAAGGACATTTGCAATTATAGTTTGGGAGAAAACGTAGGACACGACAAAAAAGTAGTGGTTAGTGGTAGGTGCTGGCGCCAAAGTGGAAATACCGTGCAAAATGGGAGCACTTCAAGCCGAATTAATTAAATGTTTTCCTATACAACATAATATGAGCTTGATTGGCACAAATTGCAGGGGATGGAAAAAGGCTCAGAATGAAAACTAACCGGTACTTTATTCACGATTTTTAAAAAAGAAAAGCACAAAAGTTCAGGTTTGACCTTTTGATTTTAACTTTTGGTTTTTTGACAATAAAAAATTGTTTTTTTTATAAAAAAACTCTTATCAATAAACTCTGAATCAGAATCAGCGAGCAGCATTTGAACTCTGTATCAGCTGCACGTGTACGACATCTGAGCCATGAGGTCAATAAAATCAAAACAGCCCAGACAGGCGCCTCTTATTTGGCACCATTCCGTTCCCGAGATCACACATTGTCAATTGGCTTGTCATCCCATCATTATCAGGACGCCCCCCCCCCCTCCAATATGGCCAACACATCGCCCTTTTGGCCTGGCTTTCGACCGACGACCATGGGACCAAACCAAAACAACAGCCACCAACAAAACAACCACCATAACCACCATCATTACCACGACCGCCACCAAGGACCGGCAGCAGCAGGACAACAACTGTCGCAGCAAACTGTCGCAGCTGCCACTGCTCCTGCCGTACATTCCGCAAACTCGTTCTTGCCGGCCCCGCCCACTGTTATGTCCGGCGGTCCTTCAGCCGGTCCCTATCTGTTCCCGCAGCCACTGGCGATGATGGGAAGCTTTGGCCAACACTTGCCCTACTTTGCCTCCTCTGTTCCCGCCTACATCTGCCTTCCTCTGTACCTCCCGCTTCAGGTGCTCGGGCAGAACTCCGGCCCTGTGACAGCTGCCACCACTACCACCACTGTCCACAACAACAACTCACCACTAGCAAACAATTGCGTGCCCTCCTATCGTTCAGGCTGCCAGCCCCAGCAGCCCCAGCTGCCTCAGCACCCACAGCACCATCAACAACAATCCCCGGCTCCTCCCGCCGGGCAATATAATTCAGCGTCGGGTTGCCCGAACCAGTTTCGAACTAACCAAATGACTAGACCATTAGAAGAAAGAAGAGGGAGTGGTGGTGGTGGAGGTGTGCAAACAGGATACCAGCGAGAGCAGCCAAACTACCCGCCTGCAGCCAATGTGCCACTCACCACCGCCACCACCATCAAATGGACCACACCCATTGCCGACACCAACACCAACAACAACAATAACAACAACAACGGCCACAACATCAACATTCCTTCTTTCTCCTCATGTCCTCCTCCTCCACCACGCCCCTTTCAGCCCCAGCAAAGCCCTCAAACTAGGTGTCGATCGCCGGTCTTCGCCCATTCGACGCCCAAGCAGCAGAGGGGGAGCACTCCTCTGGGCGTCAACGGCCATCGACCACCACCACCACCACCACCCACGCCACCTCGACCTCCGGTGCCGGACTCTACCACTCCTCCTCCTCCTCCTCCTCCTCCTCCTCATTTACCGATCACTGATCCAAAAAAGAAGAAACCATCGCCAGCTGAAAACAAGACTGGAAGTGGCGGCGGCAACAATGATGAGCCCTGCCATCGCTGGAAGATGCCCGAGTACATTCCGACTCCCAGCTCGTCCAGGAGGCTACTCATCACTGAAAGGGAACTTGAAAGAGAGCGACAGAAAGTAGTAGAAGCAGCAGCAGCAGGCCCAGTGGTGGAGACGGAGGAGTACCGGATGTACCGCATTCGCTTTCTCAACTGCCTGGACACCACCTGCGACCAGGCGTTCGGCACGCGGACCGGCCTGCTGGGGCACATGCTCGAGGTGCACGGCATCCAGGAGCACCAGTGTCCTCTGATGGGCGAAAACTGCACGGCCAGCTTTGAGAGGAAGTAAGTTTTTTTTGTTTGTATGAAAAGTGCAACTCAAATGTTCTTTTTCTAAACCCTTCTTCTTCTTCTTCTTCTTCTTCTCACACAGAGAGCACCTGTGGGCGCACCTGAAGGCCGCCCACCGGGGCAGGCTGAGCTGGGACTGCTACGCCTGCTTTCGCATCTTCGACGACCCGCTCAGCTTTGAGTGGCACTTCGACCTGGAGCACCGAGAGGGCTACTACGAGTGCACCTTCGCCGACTGCCCCTTCTACAGCTACCAGCTGCGCCCGGTGCTCGACCACTACAAGGCAGTCCATGGCGGGCGGCTCTTCACCATTGACCGCTCCTACACCGCCTCCTACAGGCAGCCCTGGTGAACTGCCGAGCCGAGCCGAGGTGAATGTTTCCCTGTTTGCTGTGGTATTCTCTTAAATCTTGCTGTATTCTCACTCCCCTTCCCTTCCCCACCTGAATTAACCTGCCTGCCCAATTGACTGACTGACTGACTGTGATCACTTTTACTCTACTCTTTTACGACTGTTTTTTTGCATGATGATGATGAAATAAACAAAACTGATTTTAGCCACTTCGAAGCACTTGAGAAATACTGGAAATGCTGTTGCTTGTGTTGTGTTGCATGCTTGCTTCGCCCACGTGTTCTCCCCGTGCATCAATTCAATGGCTGCCAAACACGGCGTGTGTTTGTGTGTTTTTGTTCCGGTCGATCACATGGTTGCCAAGTTGATGTACTTTTGCGCAGAAAAAAACCAACCCACTTTTACTTTGCAGGTGGCCACCTTTTCCCAAGAAGAGCAAATTACACCAGCAGCTTCCAAACATGACCAACATACAATTTGAAAAACAGACTGTGACGTCAATGCAAACATACATCATAGTCAATGTTGGGGTGTTTATTACAACAACAACAAGAACAACTTGTCAGAAAGTCAATGAAGTCAATTAGATATATGCACTTTACAAAGATTTAAGAAGATTGAAGCTATACAGGGTGTGAAGGAGGGGAGGGGAGGGAAAAGAGAAAAAGGGAGAGAATTCATGGCAAAATGGCGGAGAAGAGCGATGGGCGTGAGCACTATTCACAGAGAGGGCTAAGAGTTTACACTCGACTCGGCCATTGGTGGTGTTTGTTGCTGTTGTGGCGGGCTCAACATCGTTTCGGTGGTCTTCGAGTTTCCATTCTCACTACCTCCTCCCTCACTGTCCCCCCTGTGGTTGGCTGAGCTTCCACCAACCACCAGCTCCTCAGCAGTCTCAGAGTCAGTCGAGTAGACGCCCCGGCTGCAGATGAAGGCGTTAAAGTGGGCGTTGGCAGGGCTGCTTCCGCTGCTGCTGCTGCCGTTGTTGCCGTTGCCGTTGCCACTGCCGCTCGGGTAGTGGTTCACTTGAAGGTACCGTTGCTCGCTGGTGGTGGTGGTGGTGGTGGTGGTGGGAGGGTTGTCAGTAGAGGAGGTAACGCCGTCCACGGCATCATCTGCAGAACCAGGACCACCATCACTGAGGAGGGAGCCGCTGTTTGGCGGCTGAAAGGTGGTCATCGTCGTCCCCTGCTGCTGCTGCTGCTGCTTCACCAGAGACGTCGCCAGAGTGAGGAGGTGCGGCGCCGACTGCTGCAGCGTGCTGGAGGTCTGAATCATCAGCGTGATGTAGGTGCACTGGACCGGCTTGTGGACTGCCAGCAGCCTGAGCGCCTCCTCCAGGGGAAACCACCGCCGGAGACGGGCTAAAGAGACCAGAGAAGCAAACCAGTCAGTCAATCGAAAACACAACCAAAAAGCCGCTGTTCAGCGGCCTTACCTTTGCAGTCCTCCCACTCAGTGAGCTCTTCGCCGACCTGGAGGACGTACACCGAGGTGCGGTGCTTCCGCTCCCGCTTCTCGTCGCACACCTCAAAGTCGCCCAGGCAGCGCTTGATGACGCCCCGGACGCCCGCCTCCTCCTCCGTCTCGCGAATGGCCGCCTCGCTGGCGTCCTCATTCGGCTCCACGCCGCCGCCCGGCACGATCCAGTGGTCGGTCATGCGGCTGCTGGTGACGAGGAGAATCTAATGGTGGTGGTGGTGGAAAAACAAAAACAAAGTTCGGGTTAGCCTTGAGAATGATCATCTTAAAAGCAGGGCTCACCTCGCTCTCATCAGCGCTGCGAACGCACAGACAGGCAGCCCGTCTGCGATATCCATCACGATCATAGGTGCGAGTTTGCTTCTCCTTGACCATCTTGGCCGAGAATTGGGTAGTTTAGAGAGAGAGATGTTTGGGAAAGACGTGAGAGACGTGTCCCAACAGAGTTAACTGCAAGGCATAGCCGTCAAATGATGATCAACAATGGAGAGCAGAAAACACAGATTAAAAAAGCTTGTGCCAAAGGGTTGCAAAAATTAGAATAAAATCGATGAAATGGCGACAATGGTAGAAAAAAGTGTGGACAATGTGCGATGATGATGGCGGTGATGATGATGATGATGATGGTTTGTCAAAGAGTAGCGTTTCCAAAGGTGGTAAAATCAACTTAGTAATTGGTGCGTGCTTCCTTTGCTGAATGAAAATCCTGTGAAAGTGAAGAAAACAATGGAGAGTTAGCGACGTTTAGTTATCTGGCAATACAGCATGACAAGATGGAAAGTTGAAAAGGTGACAATTTAGGCGGCAATCAAGCTACCATCTACAGAGCAGAGCAGACAAATCCCACTAACAGATCGAATGATGTGACATTGAGTCAGTCAGTGACAGTCTGTGTCTGCAGATGTCTCAGTACTGCACCACAAGTCTGCTCAACAGTACAGCTACTGCAGCAGCAGCCTCGAAGAGTGAACCCTGCTGACAAACAGCGGCGATTTTTTGTGCCCAACTTTCCCTCTCACTCTCGAGGTAATCTCGCCATGGGAGATTGAAGTGGTTGCGTTCCACCAGAAGCAGAAAAATGCAGTAGCCGCTGCAGTAGCAGTTCCGACTGTACAGAAAAAGAGCAATCCGCAATGTCACGAGGAGGCAATACCGAGAAAAAAGACGAGTGAATAGGCCAGTCCTGAAGAAATGCTGACGGTGAAAAAGTTGAAGCAGATTCAGACTGGTGGTGGTGATTGCCGGTCGATGATTTGCTAACTGGATGCAGTACTGCTGCTTGTGGCGGTGGTGGTGGTGGTGATCATCAACAGAATCGACGGTGAATGCTGCTGCTGCTGCTGCAGCAGCTGAGGTAGTGGTGGTGGTGGTGGTGGTGACTGCTGCTGTCGCCGACGTCGTTCACTGGTGGGCAATGGCTCTGCTCTTGCAAATCATCTCTGGCCATCTCTGGTGGTGGTGGTGGGCGATAAGTGCAGTGCGCCTCGGTGCTTCTGCTGCTGCTACTGTTGCTGTTACTGGTGACGGTGATGACAACAAACTGCTGCTGCTGCTGCTGCTGGTAGGATGCGATGTGTGTGGGGGGGGGGGGGGGTGCAAAGCTGACGCAAGTTGAAGTGGAAACCGACTACTCAACAGTAGTGTTCAAAAACAGGAGAGAGAGAGAGAGAGTGTAAGCTTCTGAAAGTGCGAAAGAGAAAGAGAAAGGAATTAACGATCGATGGCTCCACACGAACGGACGAGGATGAGATGCTGAACTGTGTGCTGAACTGTGCAACTGTGAACTGAAACAGACTAAACAGAGTGCACAGTTAGAGACAGCAGCAGCATGATACAACAGCAAGAAGAAGAAGCAGCAGCAGGCAAACAGGCCACTGTTTTACGGGGAACTGCACCACCACTCTTCTGTTCTGTTGTGATAGTGCCAGTAGTGAACGATGCTAGAGAAAGAGCGAGAAAGACCAAACATAGCAATCACGGCACCATCAACGGCACCATCAGCAGCAGCAGCATCAGCCACAAAGACTTACTGGCCAATATCATCATCATCATCAACTCACCACCAAGTTGATCAAGAGAGAGAGAGAGAGAGAGAGATGGAGTAGGTGATAAAAAGCGCATCGTAATCACAGTCGCCCATCATTTTTAGTGGTGTCGCTGCTCTCTCTCTCTCTCTCTCTCTCTCTCTCTCTATCAAGTGCTGAAGTGAATTGAAGAGACAGCACTACTAGTCGCTGATAGAGCACAAGCGCACACAGTTCAACTGCTACTTTAAGCGGAAAATTAAAACAAGCAGCGGCAGATCTGGTCTTGACCAGTTCTGCTCCAGTCTACAACTCATCAAAAAACAAACAACTAACCAGCTGTTGGTGGTGGTGGTGGTGGTGGTGGTTGTGACGACTACGGCGACAGTGCTATTCAGCCACTGGCGGTCCGGCCAGACTGGGAGTGGTGGTGACGGTGAGCGAGGTGAGTCGTCGGAGGGCTCGTCTAAGGTGTCGCCGTACCATGGTGCTGGTACGTAGTCACATCACCAGGACAATCAGAGTCGTTGTGGCACTAAACTGTTGAGGTACAGTTGCTGCTGCTGGTGGTGCTGGTGCTGGTGGAGGAAACCTTACGGCGAGAAAACAAAGCTCCGACCTTCGGGTTGCCCAGGTGGTGGATCGGGTGAGAGGAGGAAGGAAGGAAGGAAGGAAGGGGAACTGGCGCCAGTGTTTTGTTTGCGTCCTGGTGGTCTCTCCTACTTCTGACCGACTGGTCGGCCCGCTCCGTTGACGACCACCGCAAATGACCGAGAGAGCGTTCTTGCAAAATTGTGCTCTGCTGTGCTTCAGTTTATGTTGTTGTTGTTGGTGGTGGTGGTGTCCTGGCTACTGGTACCACTGGTTCACTCTGGCAGACAGGCAGGCAGCAATCGTTTCGCAGGTGATCCTCAAATCACCACCACCATCATCCTCGAGTCACCATTTAAACTCGTCGAGTGTCGCGACGTTTCTTCTTCTTCTTCTTCTCGCGTTTACATGAATGATCGCGCGCAACTCTGGCGCAACTCTGGCTGCGACTGGCTGCGGGCGCCAATTTATTCGGCGCGACGATGACTTCTTCAGATGCTCTCAGTGCAGCACTTCAGCACTCTCTCTCTCTCTCTCTCTCTCTCTCTCTCTCTCTCTCTCTCTCTCTC
>JAALOO010002175.1_pt1 | contig 11354 bp, 3 predicted proteins | sample 7257641 | NCBI WGS metagenome assembly JAALOO01 (sample SAMN14085613, study PRJNA598686) | mite metagenome | biome: ENVO:01001000; feature: ENVO:01001002; material: ENVO:01001226; isolation source: single female mite from University of Michigan culture on fish food culture... ... | reverse complement strand
CTATTCTTGTTGCTCCTATTTATCAGGAAACCAAAGCCGATACGCTAGGGAACGATATCCGTAACGGAATTTATTTACCTCATGGAAGGTGGATTGATTATTTTACGGGTGATCTTTATGATGGCGAAGTCATTGTAAACAATTTTGCAGCACCAATTTGGAAGACTCCCGTATTTATTAAAGCCGGAGCTATAATTCCATTAACAAATCCGAATAACAATGTTTCTGGGATTGACCAAAAACATCGCATCTATGAACTATACCCAAGTGGTAGTTCCAATTTTCTAGAGTATGACGATGATGGTGCCACGCAGCGCTACAAAGAAAATGATGCTGCCAGAACACTTGTAGAGTCTGAACTTAATAAAACTGGACATCTGAAGGTGTTGGTTAACCGTACTACAGGCAATTTCAATGGGTTTGAAAAATATAAAACCACGGAGTTTAGAGTGAATGTCACAGGAAGACCCAAAAAGGTAAATGCTTTTATCGGCAAGAAAAAGATCAAACTTGAAGAGGTTCATACCCTGGAAGCCTTTATTGCTGCAGAGAATGTATTTTTCTATCAGGAACAACCAGATTTAAACAAATTCGCTACGCCAGGTTCTGTATTTAGCAAGCACAAAATTATTAAAAATCCACTGCTACTTGTTAAGACAGAACAGGTAGATATTACAAGTGCTGAGGTCAAATTGGAGATTACAGGTTTTGAATATAACCCTAAAGATCCGTTTAAAATATCGAATGGAAATCTTAGTGCTCCCCACGATGGCAAAGTCGCCGAAGAAAATCGAAATGCCTATTCGTTAACCCCAAGCTGGGGGATGGTTGCCAATGCGGATTATTACGAAATTGAATTTGATAGCTTGATTTATAGTTATATTAAAGATACTTCCCTTTTATTTGAAGGCCTTAAGGCGGAAAATAATTATAGTTTTAAATTGCGATCTGTCAATAAAGATGGTGTTTCCGAGTGGACAACAATAACTGCAAAAACAAAATCCGATCCGTTAGAATTCGCTATTCGTGGGATTTCAGGGGAAACCACGAGCCTAAATCAAGCTGGACAAGGTGTTAATAATTTATTTGATCATGATGAGTCAAATATGTGGCACACACATTGGGACAAAAAAGCGGTACCATTTGATTTAGTAATGGATCTCAATAGTTTCAACACACTGGATAAATTTCATTATCTACCACGTTCTGGTAGAGGAAATGGTACGTTGTTACATGGGACAGTTTCATATAGCAACGATAAGGAATCATGGTCTCCTGAACAGGAGTTTAATTGGACTAACGATGAAACAATCAAAGTGTTTTCTTTTAAAGACCATCCGACCGCCCGCTTTATTAAACTATCTGTGAAAAAGGCTGTAGGAGATTTCGGTTCAGGAAGCGAGCTTTACGTTTTCAAGCTGCCTGGAACTGACAGTTACCTTCCGGGTGATATCAATAATGACCGACTAGTTGATATGAATGACTTCACATCTTATATAAATTATACCGGACTACGGTCTGGCGATGCAGATTTTGAAGGTTATGTAAGCAACGGCGATATCAATAAGAATGGATTGATCGACTCCTACGATATATCCACTGTAGCCACTAAACTAAATGGTGGCACTAAGGAATCTCCAAAACCCACCCTGCAAGGAAAATTGACTCTTTCTTCGAGCAAAAAGAGCTATAAAGGGGGCGAAATTGTAGAGATCTTGGTAAATGCTGAGGGCCTAAGGGACGTTAATGCCTTTTCTTTTGCTTTACCTTATAGTGCTGAAGAATTGGAGTACTTAGGTATTGAAAATAAAAATACAGGAAAAATGGAGAATTTAACTAATGATCGTCTGCATAGTAACGGAAATAAAGCCTTGTACCCCACTTTTGTAAATATCGGAGACCAGGAGGCCCTATCGATTGAGGGTGGTCAAATTCTTCTAATCAGATTCAAAGCTAAACGTAATTTACAGTTTAACCTACATGCTATTGATGGTTTACTAGTGGACAAAAAATTACACAACCTCAAGTTTTAAGTAATATATACCTAAACCCGAATCCCTCTTGGAATGCAATAAATGTATTTCGGAGGGATTTTCTTTTATGCATTAATTTAATTCGCATTTATATAAATAATTAATAATATTATCTAATAAATAAAATCGAAATAGAGCAAGATATATCGGAAATTATGTACCATAGTTGTCCATTATTTGGGTTAAAATTGGAAATATGAAGTATTTTAAGTAAGTTAGCACAAATCGTGAAATTCTATATTTTATTTAATGGTATACTAAAAATCCATTTATCACGATTTATTTTTCGCTTTAAATTTTCTTTAACGAAAATTTCCGAATAGAATTCATTGAATTCTTCAAAAAAAGCAAACAATTTATTTTAGTTAATGATCTTCCTTTTTAAGGGAGTTTTAATTTTTTTTATATGACGAATTTCAAAATTGGTATTATTGGGGCTGGCCCAAGTGGCCTGGCTATGTTGCGCGCGTTTGAAGCGGAACAGAAGAAGGGTAATCCTATTCCAGAAATTAAATGTTTTGAGAAACAAGATAATTGGGGTGGGATGTGGAATTTCACATGGCGTACAGGGGTAGGTAAGTATGGTGAACCGCTGCATGGTAGTATGTACAAATACTTATGGTCCAACGGTCCAAAAGAATGCCTGGAGTTTGCCGATTATACTTTTTTGGAGCATTTCAAGAAACCAATATCCTCATATCCTCCGCGTGAGGTACTTTTTGACTATATTCAGGGACGGATCGAAAAAAGTAATGCGCGTAAATACATACAATTTAACACGGTTGCACGTTGGGTTGATTATCTGGACGATAAGCAACAATTTCGTGTGATTTTCGATGATGTAAAGAATAATATTACCTTCGAGGAACACTTTGATTATTTAGTTGTTGGTACAGGACATTTTTCGACGCCCAATCTTCCATATTTTGAAGGTATTGATAGTTTTCCAGGCGCGGTGATGCACGCGCATGATTTCAGAAGTGCGGACCAATTTATTGATCAGGATATTTTGATAATAGGAAGTAGTTATTCAGCCGAAGATATTGCAGTGCAGTGCTATAAGCATGGTACCACCTCGGCAACAATATCGTATCGTTCTCATTCGATTGATGCGAACTGGCCAAAGGGAATCGAAGAACGGCCTTTAGTAACGCACTTTAAAGGAAACACAGCCTTTTTTAAAGACGGGAGCACGAAGGACTTTGATGCTGTTATCGTTTGTACGGGTTATCAACACAAGTTTCCTTTCTTGCCGGATAATCTACGATTAAAGACGAGAAACTGTTTATACCCAGATCATCTGTACAAAGGAGTTGTGTTTAATCACAACCCACGACTCCTTTTCTTGGGAATGCAAGATCAATATTACACTTTTAATATGTTTGATGCGCAAGCTTGGTTTGCTCGTGATTATATGCTGGGGCGTGTAGACCTTCCCTCGAAAAAGCAACGTACTACAGACATCAAATATTGGATGGATAACGAAGCGGAAACAGTAACAGGAGAGGAGCATGTCGATTTTCAAACTAACTATATAAAGGATTTGATGACTTTCACGGATTATCCACAATTTGATCTTGATAAAGTGGCACTCATGTTTAAACAATGGTTAAAAAGTAAAGAAGACGATATATTGAATTACCGTGATAAAGTCTATCGGTCGGTAATGACTGAAACGCTAGCACAAGAGCATCATACCGCCTGGATGAATGAACTTGATGATAGTTTAGAGCGCTATCTTAATGATCGTCCTGTATATGAAAAGGAACTCATTTAAACAGATTATCCCAATATATTATTATACCCAGAACAAAAGGCCTAGATATATTTTCTAGGCTTTTTAGATAAATAGTTTCGACGAAAGAAAAAAAACGTTTAGTTAGTCTTTACTATAGTATTGTTTTTTGAGAATTTCTTGAAAACTTACCTTGAATTTTTCAGCCATCGCATTTTGATAGTCCGTGATAAAACGATAATAAAGTTCATGTGCCTTGACGTCCTGTTTGAGGTGTATTTTGGCCTTTATACAGTAAGCTAGGGCCACTTCATTGATCGGGTCAAACTGGAAAATGCAATTGGCAATTTGGATCGTTTTATGGTGGTGATTGTGTTTGGCCGATTGTTGTAGATCTTGCAACAAGATGGGAATGATCTTGGATTCTGTTTCATCTTTTAATCTATCAAACACGATATCGTCAGTTCCTAGTAGAAATTTTCCTCTCGATAATATAGCTAGATACTTGTCTTGGTACCCAAGCTCATTCTTATCATCTATTAAGCGCATGCATTCTAGGTAATCGCAATAACAATCTTCAGCAATCACTAGGCGGAAATGTCCCTTATCGAAAATAATTTCTACGCCAGCTAGCTCATTTAACACCTTTCTTAAATTATTGATAGTGACGCCTCTTAGAGTCTTTGCCTTTTCTTTTTCTTTATCAGGCCAGAGCGTGTGGTTTAATAATTGAGAACTGATCCCATTATTTGGTGTTGTGGACAGCAATAAACAAAACACTTGTCTTAACCGAAGACTAAAAAGATGAGAAATATCTATGCCCGCTTGGTTAACAACGGTAAAATCACCAAAAAGCTGGATACTGTTACTTTTTCTTTTTATGACAGGAAGCTTCGTTTCTACTGCTGTGATTTCGGGGGTTCGATTGTCTGAAGTTCGTTTTCTCCCTTTCCGAATAATGAAAATCAAGATCAAAATACCAAAGAGCAGAATGATGGACCATATAACTTTTTCACCAGACATTAGGTGCTGTGGAAATGCATCTAGCGATGCTTGGGACATAGGAGGAAAATCCAACACAAAAACCTTAAGTGTTGAACGGGTATCATCTGGTGATTCCTGAACAAGAGTAATTAATTTTTTCTGCTCTTGGTCATAATATAATTTTGCTCGGGTGGAAATCCGATCGGAAAAAATAGGAATAGAATCTCCTAGGATTTTATGTTTACCACTGAGTAGATCGTAGTGATACAATTTAATGTAGGAGTTGGTTAAATGTTCGGGATAACCTAATATATACATATTACTACTGTCGGGCACAACAATCCCACGCGCTGGAACAAAATCAATTGGCTCAGGTGGTAATTCCCACTTCTTATGTAATTCCCCTTTGGCCAAATTGAGCTCATAAAGATCATAAAAATACCTTCTGCCAACAATATGTTTGCCTGCCTCATTCCCCATACCACCAAACAAGTAAACAATATTGTGATTATTTGATTGGTAACCCGCCGAACTAAAATATCTAGGAATAATGTGATCCCCTTTGAAAGACCTCATTGTCCATGAACCGTTCTTAAGCGAATAGGTGTAGAATTTATTACTATACAACATAGCTCCATAACCTCCAAATAGAGTAAATGAGCTATCCTTTTCGCTGTAAAAGGAACTATGATGATGCAGTTCTAGGTTGGGTTTGTTTTTACTTTCTGAGGTCCACAGTAGGGTTTCTAGATCAAGGCTTGCGATCGCTGAACCGTCATATGGTTTTTCATAATAGGTTTCATACACATAAAGCTTATTAGCCTCTTGATGCACAAAGCTATTACCTAATACAATATGTACAGGACAGGGAGATTTGAATTTATGACTTTTCGTTTCATTTGTTCGGACATTATAGATCGTAATGCTGTCTTTATTAAAATAATATACCTCGTTTTTACTTTCATTATAATCGGAGCCTGAGTTTCTAAGGGACGATCGATTAAAAATATTTTTCCAATGGTAAGAATTGTTTATCAGCCATGTGGGATTACTTGCCTTCCCTAGGATCGTTCCGTTGTTATCGTGAACACGTGTTCCTTTATGTTCACGGAAAGGGAAATGGTAGGTCATTTTGTGATCTCCAATAGTAAGATTACGCATCGCAAGCGAGGGAACATCAATCAGGTGATCACTTTTTCCAAAGATTATCGCCGGTCTATATACGCGCGGCAGATCAACAACTTTAGATATTGGTTCTGAGTGGTTCACTGATAAGGATGCTTCATTTTTATCCATATCCAGCTGTATATGCACCGGGAACCAACGCTGTTTATGTAAAATATCTTTTTTAATCGCCAGTGTAATGATACTAGCTTTTCCCTCTTCATTGAGACGTAACATGGCATCATCGCCCTCCTCATCGTAATGGAGGTTGATAATTGTTGCTCGTTCTTTGTTTTTGATGCGCACGATGTAGCCAATGGGACTCGTGTTACTCAAACCGAGTTCAAACTTTATATTAAGGTGGTGATGAAATGTGGTTTGATAATCATTAAAAATTTCGACCGAGGTACGCTTATTGATAGGTCTATGTCCACCATTAAATTGTATGCCTTGCGCCTTAATTTGCATACTGCTAAAGAATATTATTAAAATAGGAAACAGCCTAAATAACAAATTAGTTAGGTTAGCACTAAACACCTCAATTAACCGCCAAACTCCTTTCACAATGATTATCACTAATTGATCTGAGCGTAAAATTAGGTAATTAATGACATGAAATAAAATCGATTTAGCTTTTCGAATCCAATAGAAAGAAATTCACTTTCGATGAGTGGCAGTTTGTTTGTTTACGACATTTTCGGGGTTAAATATTTTTTTTGGGTTAAAAAGCCTTTTTTAACCCAAATTTTAATCTGATCCATTTAATATTGAATAATAATTATAAACACGGTTCTAACCAAATCGAATATTTAACACCTGTCTAATGAATCATAAAAGGTTTCTTTCGATGCTACTTCTAGCATTGCTTTCCGTAACATGTTTTGCTTGCAGTTCTAAATCGGACATTCGCACTGTTGATCCGATAGACGACCAGAGCAATTTAGCACTGCGTAATCTAGAGCGTGCTATAGGTATTATCGACACATCGCTACTATTTTATTTTACAGGTGAGGACATGGCGATGAGTCGTTTTTACAACCCATTGACGAAAGTTCGTTCCAAAGAACGGGCAAGCGTATGGATGTATACTTCCGCTATTGAATCGGTGAATGCCGTGCTACGCAGTTTAACGCTCGCGAAGGAAAACGGACACATCGACCTGTATGAAACGAACTTCGCGCGTTATACCGACCTACTTGCTAAGCTCTACAGCAATGCGGATTACTACCTAGGAACTTTTGAACTTACTTCGTTTACACAAACCAAAACTTGGTCCGTCTATGCGGTTGATCGAGTGAACCAAAAAGGTGAGGCCAACGTGGGTGGGGTTTTAAATGTTTATGATGACCAGATGTGGTTAATTCGTGAATTACTTGAGTCCTATCAATTGACATCAGAGGTCGCGTATTTACAAAAAGCAGAATACCTCACCGCGTATGTTCTTGATGGCTGGGACACAACCCTTGATGAAAAAGGCAAGGAAAATGGTGGGATACCTTGGGGGCCGGGCTATGTGACAAAACATGCCTGTAGCAACGGCCCGCTTATCAGTTCGTTGGTGTGGTTGCATGAAGTATATGCTGACAAAGACACGGAAATAGAGTATCGTCATATCGATGCCCAGGACCACCAAACACGGACGACCATCATGAAGCCAAAAGCAGTGTATTATTTGGACTATGCCAAGAAAATCTATGATTGGCAGTACAATAATTTACGCAATGGACAGGGTATTTATACCGATATGATGGGCGGTTGTGGCGATTGTAAAATTGTTTATGAACACATTCAAGGTGTTCGCTACCGCGCCAATACGAAATTGACAGAACCTGTTGGTGAGGCCTACACATATAATAGTGGTACAATGTTATCTGGAGCAGTCGATCTTTACCGTGCAACTCGTGAATCTAAATATTTGGATGATCTTAAGAGTCTCTCGGAGGCAAGCTTCCTTAATTTTGCCCACCTCGATAAAGAGCTTCCAGGGTACTATAGTTATGATACCGAAGGATTCCGTAATTGGTTTAATGGGGTATTGCTTCGCGGGTTTATTGATGTATATGACAACCATATAGAAGCGGCTTCTGCCATTACGAGCTTTCAGAGAAACCTAGATTATGGTTACAGTAAGTTTAAAAACGAGGGATTACTTCCAACAAATCTCCTAAAGGGATGGAGCGATAGTCACGAAGGGGATGGCGTAGAAGGGATGTTTCAATTCACGTTTGCAGCAGAATACGCGCTCCTTGCCCGTTATGAATTTGAAAATAATATTAATCAGAAATAATCTATCAATTTATGCTAATCAAATTATGTGAGAGAATACCGAGCCGAAGCTTGCGAAGCTTACTCGTTATGATTTTTGCACCTTTCGTACTTCTGGCACAACAGAATATTACAGGGGTCGTAACCGATACCAGTAACGCTCCAATTTCTGGTGTGTCGGTAACGGTGAAAAATGCTACAGGGCAAGGAACAAGCACCGATGAATTTGGTCGCTACTCCCTGGCAGTGCCGACAGATGCCGTCTTGGTGTTTTCCTTTATAGGCTTCGACAATTTAGAAAAAGCCGTGGACGGGAATAATCAGGTGAATATCATTCTGACCAGAAATGAAGAGTATCTAGATGAAGTGGTCGTAGTGGGGTACGGTACGCAAAAGAAAGTAACGCTTACCGGCGCCGTTTCAGACATCCAAGGAACGGAGATGCGTGCAACCAAGAATGAGAACCCGCAAAATATGCTGGCTGGACGTATCCCTGGTGTGCGGGTTTGGCAAAAGAGTGCTGAACCGGGTTCTTATAGAGCAAATTTTGATATTCGTGGGATGGGAGCGCCACTGGTGATAATCGATGGAGTGCCACGCTCTATTGAAGATTTTCAACGACTAAATCCCAATGATATCGATAATGTATCGGTATTAAAAGATGGTGCGGCATCTATTTATGGTGTCCGTTCAGCAAACGGCGTTATGCTGATTACAACTAAAAAAGGAAAAGAGGGTAAAGTTGCTATTGGGTATAATGGTTCTTTCACTTTTCAACGTCCCTCGGGGCTGCCATATCTGGCCAGTGCAGCTGATGCGATGACGCTCTATAATGAGAAATCGATGAATAATATTAATGGGGGGAGCATCATCTATACTCCTGAAGATTTCGAAGCCTATCGGAGCGGGGAACGCCGATCTTCCGATTGGACGTCATTAGTATTTTCTGAGGTATCACCACAAAACGCTCATGATATAAGTTTTTCCGGAGGAAGCGAGAAAATACAATATTACATAGGGGGAGGATACACCGCGCAGGAAGGATTCTTTAAGACAGGTGATCTAAACTACAACAAAGCTAACGTACGCTCAAATATAAGCGCTGAACTAGCTAAAGGACTGAAGCTCGAAGTAAACTTAAGCGGCATGTCTGATGTACAAAATAACCCTTTTTATAGCGCTGTTGATATTATACGTAATTATTGGAAGCAAGGAATGTTATTCCCCGCTTACGCTGATCCTGACGGCACGATGTTGAATTACGAAGGGCTTGATCTAGAGCAAAATAGTGTAGGGATGATAGACTCGGATATTTCAGGGTATCGTCGGTATAAGAAAAAAACTTTACAGTCTTCCGCCGTACTGAATTTTGATCTGGGGGTGTTAACACCATCCTTAGAAGGGCTTTCCGCTAAAGCATTGATTTCATATGATTACCGAACAGATAATAATAGTAGCTTTCGAAAAGAGTACTTCCAATATGCGCTTGATCCTGTCTCCGGATCGTACACCCAAAAATTATTTGACTTAAGCAGTCCGAACAGACTTCGACGTGAATTCTATGAAAAACAGCAGGTGCTTGGGCAGTTCGTTGTTAATTATAACCGGACATTTTCTAATGATCACACAATTGGTGGTTTGTTAGGATGGGAGGTTCAAAAGAACGATGGTGATAATTTTTATGGTATGAAAAACCTTGCATTTAGATCAGATATACTACTTTCAGGAGTCGAAGATGGACAGATGACAGGGATGTCAGGTGGATTAGGTGATTACTACGATGAGGCTAAGGCAGCGGTTATAGGCCGTGCAAATTATGATTATAAAGGTAGATATATTATCGAAGGGCAGTTCCGTTATGACGGGTCTTCACGGTTTGCTGCAGGTAATAAATGGGGTTTTTTCCCCTCGGCGTCAGCTGCATGGCGTATATCTGAAGAGCCTTTCTTTCAACGTGTCAACGCGTTAAGTTTTGTAAATCAGTTTAAAATTCGTGCCAGCTACGGTGTTTTAGGGGACGATCTTTCTAATGATTGGGATTTTGGTTGGATTCCGGGATACATTTATCCAGCGACAAGTGGTAACTCAGAAAATGGTTATTATAATCAATATGCACCAGGATACATACTCGGCGATAAATTCGTCACTGGAGTGACACGCAAAGCGATCGCAAATGAATCAATTACCTGGTATCAAGCAAGAACATTTAATGTCGGTGTGGATTTTGACGGATGGAACAACCTGTTTGGGTTCACTCTTGATTATTTCGACAGGCGTCGATCTGGTTTGTTTCAACGCCGAACAGGTTTGTTCCCAACAGTTCTGGGGACAACGCCACCGTTAGAAAATGCCAATAGTGACCAAAATTTCGGTTTAGAGCTCGAATTGCGCCACAAAAACAAAATCGGTGATTTCCAGTATAGTTTAAAAGGGATTGCAACAATAACGCGCAATAAATACCTTACCGCAGTACAGAACGGACCTTATAAAAATTCCTACGACCGCTGGCGCAATGATAATTTAAACAACCGTTATCAGGGTTTCCAATTTGGATATGAGTCGGCAGGAAGATACACCAGTTGGGACGATATCCGAAATTACCCTATTTACAAGGAGCGTGATATATTGCCAGGTGACTATAAGTACCTCGATTGGAATGGCGATGGTGAAATTAACGGCCAGGATGAGCACCCCTTTGCATTTGATCAAACACCTTGGCTTAATTTTTCAATGAACTTGGAGGCTGCTTACAAAAGTTTCGACTTAGCATTATTATTTCAAGGATCTGCATTAGGATCCATGGAGTATAAAGAACCATTATATGCAATATGGGGAAGTAATGGTGGGGGAACACTAACGCAATATCTTGATAGATGGCATCCAGTAGACCCAACAGCTGACCCCTACGATCCGTCTATTGAATGGGTGGAAGGTTATTATGGTTATACCGGCCGGTATCCGAAAGAAAACTCGCAATTTAATCGTGTAAGTACATCTTACCTCCGCTTGAAAAGTCTCGAAGTTGGTTATACGCTACCTCCCTTATCGTCATTAAGGATGCGTGTATTTGCTAATGCGTATAATTTATTTACCATTACCAAGGTACGATTTGTAGATCCCGAACATCCTGATGATGATTTAGGACGTATGTATCCGCTCAATAAAACGTTTAC
>JAALOO010002174.1_pt1 | contig 11355 bp, 14 predicted proteins | sample 7257641 | NCBI WGS metagenome assembly JAALOO01 (sample SAMN14085613, study PRJNA598686) | mite metagenome | biome: ENVO:01001000; feature: ENVO:01001002; material: ENVO:01001226; isolation source: single female mite from University of Michigan culture on fish food culture... ... | reverse complement strand
AGAGAGAGAGAGAGAGAGAGAGAGAGAGAGAGAGAGAGAGAGAGAGAGAGATTTCTCTCGATAATACTTGCGTTAAAATAATAAAAGGTAGGTATAGGTAATAAATGTTGAATAAATTGCAGAGATTCCATTGGGTGAGAGATGAAATAAAAGTGAAAAAAAATTGGTCAAGAAGAGGGGAAAAATTTGGACGCTCAAATAAAAGTGGTAAAAGTCGGTAATCCTTGGTGTGTGCTTAACTTCCGTGATCCCCCGAACCGGCCAGTGCCCGCTGTATTTCCCTTCCCACCAGGGCGCTGTACGAGCTCTCGTACTGCCCCGGACCGAACAACTCGGTTCGATGTTCTTCCAAGTAGGCGAGGACGTCGGCGAAGTAGGCGACCATCTCGCCGAGGGCAAACTCGGACAGCTCCACCACCAACTTCGCCTCGGCGAGCAGCCGACTGAGGAGGCCGAAGAAACGGAGCAGATGGACCGGGCCGTAGTGGGCGGTGTAGTCGACGTGGTTCGCCTCCGGATCGGCCCGCTCCAGGCGCTCATCGGCGCAGGTGCTCACGAGCAGGCCGAGGACCAACCTCACATCGAGCTCCTGCGTCAGCCGCTCGTGGGCCACCCGCTCGGAGCTGCTGAAGAGGAGGCCATCCTCGGCGATGGAGTTCATCGAGTGCTCCACGTTGAAGCTTCCAACCAGCAACACATTAAAGTAGGTTCGCAGGAAACGTTCCCCCACTCGCCAGCCCCAGCGTCGGCCGCCCAGCTCCTGAACTCGGTTCTGCTCCAGCTTTGCTAGCAGCTGGTCGATGGTCAGAGTTGGGGGCGGCACTCGGGCGGTCATGTACTGCTGCTGAACGAACTTCCGGTCCTCGGCGAGGATGGTCGACAGGGTGGTGGGCAGGCTGAGGTTCAGTCGCCGGCGGAAGATGATTTGCGGTGGTGGTGGTGGTGGTGGTGGTGGTAATGGTGGTAATGTGGCAGAATTAGGTGGAAGATTAAATGGTTGGCCGTGATGAATGATCATCGGCGTCGCTGTTGCTGCTGCTGCTGCTGTCGATGCCTGAGGTGATTGCTGTTGAATGAACGTCGTGCTCTGTTGTTGTTGTTGCGCAAGGTAGTGAATTGTTGGCGAGCCAGTTGTTGACAGCATTGTTGACATTGACGGCTGATGCTGCGAGTAATGCTGAATTTGAGGTTGCCCTGTCCTGATGATCTGCTGTTGCGGCTGCTGCTGAACCAAATGCTGAGCCGGAGTGGGAGTGGAAGTGGAAGTAGAAGTCTGCAGTGGTCGAGGGTGAATCAGCGAAAACTGTTGCTGATGTCGTGGTGGTAGTGGCTGTGGTGGTTGAGCTGCTCCACGAACGACAATGGTAGTGGCTGATGATGATGATGATGATAGCTGCTGCTGCTGCTGTCCAATGGGCCGCTGAAGCAGTCGCTGCTGGCCGATGAGATGCTGCACCGGATGTCGAAGCGGAAGCGGAAAGGTTTGCTGCTGCTGCTGCTGCTGAGGTGGTGGTGGTGGGCGAGGTGCAATTGCAGCCAGTGCTGCAGTTGTGGTTGCAGTTGCTGAAGCGGAAGTTGATCGCTGGTGAGCTAAAGAAGGAGGAGCAGCAGCAGCAGCTGTTGGGCTGCTGAGCAGCTGCGGTTGAATGCGAGAGTACAGCTGAATGCTTTGATGCTGCTGCTGCTGCTGCTGCTGCTGAGGATTGGGCTGAATTACCGAAGTCCCGCCAGCAGCAGCCGCTGAAGGAACAGCCGTCCGTATCTGCACGTTGATGATGTTGCCGCTCTTCAGGTCGATCATGTGGCGGACACTGGGGTGGCCGCCGCCGCCGCCGCCGCCCTGAGTGGGCACCAGAATGCTGCCGCCCTCTTTGCCACCGTTTACGTTGCTGCCACTCCCACTCCCACCACCTTTTCCGCCGTTTTCATTGCCATTAGTCATGCTCATGTTCACCACCTTGAACTTGCCGGCGGTCAGCGTGGGGACGATCTTTTTGGTGGTATTGCTGGTGGTGCTGCTGCTGCTGAGGATGCTGATAGTTTTGCTGTTGCTACCACTTCCTGCGATTTGTATTCGGCTCTGAGGTTTACTTAAGTTTATAGCGACGTTCTGGCTGCTGTTGCTAGTGGTACTCATCAGGCTCAAGTTGCCCGGAACCATCAGCGAAGAAGAGGAAGAAAAAGATGAAGAAGAAGAGGAAGATGATGTTGATGATAAGGGCACAGCAGAAGATGAAGTGGACGACGACGACGACGTCGACGACGGTGCAGGACCGGGCAGGACTATCGCCCGCTGGCTGACAATGTTCAGATTGTTGAGGCTGGTGTTGCCGCCCAGGTAGATCAGCTGCTGCTCCGGCTGGCCGGTGGCGCTGTTCACCGTCGTCCGGTACTGGTAGTACCCGGGAGTGGGCGTGCTGGAAGAAGTGGAGGAAGAAGAAGAAGATGATGAGGAGGTGTCGATCACGTATTTGGTGGTCGTGGTGGTGGTCGAGGTGGTGCTGCCGCTGCCAAAAGACGTCAAAGAGGTCAAAGTGCTGCTTTGAGGACTGCTGCTGGTGGCCGTCGCAGTGGTGGTCGACAGCATTCGAGAGTACGTCTTCGGGATGATGGTTAGTGGTGTGAAGCTGATCTGCTGATGTGTTTGAGGAGGCGGCTGCTGTTGTTGTGGTGGTTGTTGAAACAGTTGGGGCTGCTGCTGCAGCTGAGGTTGTGGCTGTTGCTGTTGCTGCTGTTGTTGCTGCTGCTGAATCTGCTGCTGGGGTTTTTGATGCAACTGTGGCGGTGGAGGTGATTGAAACTGCTGCTGCTGAGGTGCTGGGAGTTGTGGAGGTGCTGGAAGTTGAGGCGGCGGCGGCGGCGGAAGCTGCAACTTCTGCTGCTGAGCCGCCACGGCGGCCACCGCCTGCAGGGCGGAAAAGGCCGACGAGTCATAGTTGGGAGTTGGAGTTGGCGTGTGGGCAACAACGGTGGCAGAGGGAACAACAGTTGAAGGTGAGAACTGCGCTGAGGTCAACTGAGGTCGACGAAGGTCAATTGCCTGAGCTGATGCAGCAGTCGCCTCAAGTCCTCGAGCTCTGCCGTGCGTCAGCTGCCACTCCCTCTCCGCCTCTTCAATTCGCAGTCGCTCCAGCTCGATGGCACTGTCCGGCAGACTAGTGGTCTCAGAGTCGTCGTCTTCCGGGTTGTTGAAGAAGATGTCATCATCATCGTCATTACCAATTCGCCTTCTCTGAATATGACGATTTTCCTCAACATTCTCCTCCGGTTCATCACTTTCGCTGTCGGTGTTGCTGTGCCGGCCGTTGGAGCGTTTCGTCCGAGCTGGCGGCTGGTGATACTGATGACCGGCGGTTGCTGGCTCATTAAATAGCCTCGAATTGCTGCTGCTGCTGCTGCTTCCGCTGCTGCTAAAGTTGTCATCATCGTCGTCATCGTCGTCATCGTCATCATCAAAGCCGTCATCCATCATTGCCTTATTGTTATTCTTATCATTATCATCATCATCCTCATCATCGTGGTGTTCCAGTTGCATGCGCAGTCTTTGCATTCGTTTGGCTGCCTCTATTTCCGTCCTCTTTTGATATCGGCGCTGGGCGTATGTGCTTTTGGAAAATGCCCGCTGAGGACTGTGTTCATTTGGTGGTGGTGGATGTCCGAAGTGAGCGCCAAAATTGGGACTACTTTGGTTCAAGTGGCTGCTGCTGCCAAATGAAAAAGGTGACATCAAGTTTTGTTGGTTGTAGGTGTTGTTCTGATACTCCAGCCGCTGCCGCTCAGCTTTGGACATCTTTTTGGGCGATTTTTCTAATAAAATACAAAAAGATTAGTTTAGTTTTAAAAACTTGTTATTGAAATTGCTAAAAATCTTACTTTTTGTCAAAGGCCGAGGGCTCACTTGTAGATCCTTGGGCTTATTTTTGACGCCCTTCTTCCGACCTCGCTTGTTGCTGCCGTTTGCGGGGGAAATTGCAAAGCTCTCAGAGACGTCAGCAGCAGCAGACACAGCTTCTAACTGTTCTGACAGATCAAAATTTAAAGTCTTTTTGCCCTTTCCTTTTGTTGGCTTTGCCGGCGATTTGAGCGGCGTAGTCTTTGGTGCTTTGGCATTAGTCGTCTTAGCCTTGCCCTTTCCCTTTCCCGGCCCGGGACTCTTCTTGTTCACCAGTGGAGTCTTTCGAACGTAGCTTCGCTTTTTGGGCGTACCAGAGGTGTTTGCAGGCATGGCAACGGGTATGCCAAAGAGGCTGCCAATTTGTACGTTTGACTGCCCGCCGACAGCTGGAGGAGTGGTTGGGGCCGCTGTTGAAGCCGGTCCTGACTTCTTCTTCTTTTTGGCCGCCGCCGCCGCCGCCACAGCCGCCACCACCACTACCTTCTTCTTCTTCTTCGCCTTCTTGATGGGCGGCGAGAGCAGCGCCTTCTGCTGCTCCTGACTGCTGCTCGACATGGAGCGTTTGGCGCGGCATTTGACTGCAAGAAAGCAGCAAAAGAAAAAGAAAAAATTAGGCACTTAGGTTTAAGAAAAGCTAGCCAAGAAAGGCTTCTTCACTTACTCATGTCGTACAGATCGTGAAACTCGGGTTGAGGAGGAGGAGGAGGAGGCGGCGGAAGGGTCGGCGGAGGGAGTGGCGCAGCTGGTGGCGGTGCTGCTGGACTGGTCATCGTAGTTGTGGTGGTGGTCAAATTAGCTGTAATAGCTGGGGCTGATGAGGAGGTGCTGGGAGCAGTGGCGCCCACTTCTGCCGAGGCGATTGGCTCTTCAGCCGCCAGAGGTGTGGCAGGTGCAGGAGCGGGAGCAGGTAGAACAGTAGGCGGAGGACTGTTTTCAGCCGTTATAGATTCAGTTTCGCTGATGAGTGGTGCCTGGTGCTCCACTGCCACCACTGTCACCATAGGCGAGCTCTCATTGAAGGCGACATTGTTCGCAGTTGCTGCTGCTGCTGCTGCTGCTGATGGTGCAGGTGTTGATGGCAGAGCTGTTGCAGCAGATTTTTCGCTGGCGGTGTTTGTTGTTTTAGCGATCGCACCAGCCACCTCGGCTGCCTTGTTCTTTGCCGCAGTGCTCGCTGGTGGTGCTGATGGTGCCGTTAATGTACTTTTACCATTGTTAACCATTGCATCAGTGGTGGCTGCTGCTGTTGCTGCTGTTGCTGTGTGCTCGTTTTTGACAATGGTCACTTTTGGGATTTTGCTAGGTTTTCTCTGAGCAGGTACTGGTACTTTCTCCTCCTGCTTAGTGCTGCTGGTGGTTGCTCTTTCAGGAACAGTTGTTTGGTTATTGACTTTTTGAAAAAAGAGCATTTTTGAACTGTTGTTGGCTGTTGGCACGGCTTTAGGCTTCGACTCAGCAGACACATCAGATTCCACCTTGACAGCTTTGGTTTTGCCATGGTTAGATGCTGCAGATAGAGAAATATGCTTTGCCTCTTTAACGTTTGATTTAGATTTGGCTGATTTAGGCTTAGCGGTAGCATTTGGCTTAGCAGAAGCAGCAGCATTTTTGGGAGCATCTTTGACTTGGGCTGCTGCTGTGGTTGCTCCTGTTTCTTCCTTAACAGCTGCCTTTTTAGCCTTTTCACTACAATTAACTTCAGTGCCATTAGCCAGCTCAGCTTCAGTCTCTTCTGTTTTAACAACAACAGCAGCCTTGAAAGCTTCTGCTGCAACTTCTCTTTCCTCTTTTTCTTCACCTTCAACCATCTCAGCTAGATTAGCTTCTTTTTCCTCTTCCTTATTTTTATCCTTAGCTTCCTCATCTTTGGCTATTTCAGGCTCAACCTCAGCAGCAGCGGCAGCAGCAGCAGCCGGCGAACCCTTTTTCGAACTTTCCTCCTTCTTTCCTTTACCCGCCGATTGCGACGGCTGTGGCCTCTTCCTCTTCTTCTTCGCCTTCTTCTTAATCCGCTTACCGGACACCGACCGGCCCTCCTGTTCCATCTTCTCGCGATGAGCCTCCTTCACCTGCCTCGCCCAGGCGCGGTTCTCCTCGGTCACCGGCCGAAGGCGGTACTCGCCGACACGGGCGTCCCAGCGGGACTTCCAGCCAATGTAGTGAATTAGGTAGCGGTAGTGGATGGGCAGGGGGTGGTGGGCCGCGTCCTCCGCCTGCTCCTCGGGGCTGATCAGCGAGTCGGGGACCTGGTCGGCGCGGAGGACGGCGAGGATGACGCCCTCGTAGGGCTGGCCGCGGAAGGTGCAGAAGATGCGGGCGCCCTCGCTGTACTTGGGCGGTGGTAGTGGTGGACCAGGACCAGGACCAGGACTTGGCTGGTTGTTTGCACTACTGCTTTTGGTTGGTTTGGGAGTTGTGGGAGTGGTAGGAGTGGGAGTGGTGGTGGTGGTGGTGGGAGTGGTGGTAGAAGGGATGATGAATGAAGAAGTGGTGGTAGTGGCTGCTGCTGTGGTGGTGGCAGCGGTAGAGGAGTCACTCCCCACTTTTTCTTCAACCCCAGTTTCATCCATTTTGCTTGATATGTTTGTATGTGTGTTTGTGTGTGTGTGTGTACGGGTTTACTCAAAACAGAAAGGGTTTTTTCCACTCTTGTGCAAGCGCTTGAATCACACTGCACAGTGGTGGAAAAAGTGGTCGCAAATTCAGGCAGCTATTTGCTGTGTGTGTGTGTGTCTTGAATGTAGAGAGTCAACAATTGTTGGTAGTCAAGCTGCAAACAAAAAAGTTGGTTTTTAGTGAATGAAAAAAGAGAGGCATCGTAAAGTTAACTTACTGTTTGCTAGTGTGGTAAAGCTGCTGTCCAGTGACTGGATAGAAGTTGGTGCTTGAAGTGTTGGGGTGTGCATTGGCAAAACAAAGAGCTGTTTTAGGTGACAAAAGCTGAAATGGGCAATCTTTGGAAAAAATGTTGGAATATAGATGTAAAACAGTTAACAAGCGGTAGATTACCGTAGATGATTGCTGAAAACTGCCTTCAAGTTGAAGTTTTGGTTGGATTTGGCGAAAAGGATGGACAAAAGGTGCAACACAGCTGTGTTTCTGGTGTGTGCAGAAGCTTCGAACTGGTGAAAAAGTTGAAATAAACGTAAAAGTTAGGTTTTGTTGAGTAGTTTTGTCGTCCACTAGCACAGAATCACCTTTTGAACTACTTTTCAGTTGACGGTAAACAGTTCTGAACGTACACCAACAAATGCAAAGTGCAAGTGCCAAACAGCTGTGCGTGTGCTGCGGTGCTATGTCTGCTGCTGCTGCTGCTGCTGCTGTAGACAAGGTAAGATGGAGGAAAAGCAGGCCAAAAAGAAGACAATTTAGTCACTGAAAAAACGACAAACAGGCGGCGAGTACCTTTCTGCGGCTTCTAAAGCGGCTGCAGGCAGATGGTTGACGGATGAAACTTACGGAAAGTTGTGATGCTTGAGAAAGTTTTAGCCCGAGATTCCTTTGTGTGGCTGCCTAGTGGTCCTCCAGTCAGTGCCAGTGATGGATGAGGCAAAACAATCGACCATCGGACGGCGCGAGCACGGCCAGCGCTGCCAAAGGCTGCCCGCTATATACTGCGCACTGAACGGCGCCGGACGACGCCATCGATGTTCGCTGCCTTAGCCTGCCTGCCTGATGCCAGTCTGTCTTAGCTCTTAGCTGCTACCTCAGTGCAAGTGTGTGTGCTGCAGTGCTGCAGCGCGCGCACTTTCAATTTTGTGTTTTTTTCTTTGATTTGCTTTACTTAAGTCTTTATTTTTCCTTTTTAAATGATATCTTTTTTCAAACAGTTGTTGAGCATTTTGTTCTCCAGTAGTTTGTACTTTTTTAGAATGATTTTGTTTACTTGTGTTTAAGTATACTCAGTATGTTCAAACTGGAGCTCAACTGCAATTGAAAAGTACTGAATAAAAAATATTCATTTTTTAAGCGATTAAACTAATAAACTGATTATTCAATTATCATTATTAAATAATAATCAATTAATTAAACAATTCCATCATTTACGTCAACACAATGTAGCAGTAATCCGTCCAATTAGCGCAATTATTATTATTAATATTATTATTATTATTATTATTATTATTAGTATACTGATGAAACAGAACGAAGGGGCAACAGTTTGTACTGCCAAGGTAGGGAAGATGCAATTGTGAACGGCTTTGTTATTTTAGCGATCACCGATCACTATCTGTTCACGTGCAATAGTCTTTGATCGGTATTATATAAACATTGTCACCTCTTTTTGGGAAAACTGTACAAGGGGAGACAAAAAATTGTTCAACAGCCTCGCCCAACTTCATTGTACCACCCTGTACCGTATGAGGTGTGTTCGAGAACTTTCTTTTTCTCTCTCTCTCCTGGTCTCTACCATGTACAACAGTGTACCGTACAGTACCGTACAGGTATTCCGACTGAAGTGCTGTTCACAGTTAGGAGGGGAAGCTCAACAGTTGGCGATTCGCCTGGTGCCGATGGGTGGACTTTTTTTTGTTTCGGGTCGGGATCCGGCCAACCGAGTATAAAAAGACGCCTCCCTCAGCAGAAGAGGATCATATTCAGCCAGCCAAGCCTCTTCACTAGAGAACTAGTAGTAGTAGAACTAGCTGCAGCCTCACCCAAAAAACCTCGCCCAAAAAACTTTGCCACTTTTTCGAGCTTGTCGAACTTTTTGACTATCACCACCACCACCACCACACCTTCACCATGGTTATCATCACCGCCAAGCCGCAGAAACTGGACGCTAAGAAGCAGCTGACCAGCGTCGGCAAGATCGCCCAGATGACCGTCGCCCAGAGCTTCATGTTCTTCTTTCTTCACGATCGAGTTCAGCGGGTAAGTGTTTTAGAAACTCTTTTTAGATAAAACTTTTTCTAATCAAAGTTTTTTCTACCTTCAATAGGGACTGAGTGTGATCATTCAGCAGCTGGACTTTATCCTCAACTTTGGCACCATTTTCAAGCAGTTCAAGTCTGATGACTTTATGGAAGTTGTCGGAAAGGTTTTGAATAATGCCGGGAATGTCACGCCTGACAAAAGTGTTTTCAAGCTCGCCTTCTACGATGCAGAGAAGGAACAGAAAAACAAGAATAAGGTATGTTTTAACTAAAATCAAAACTCGTAGTCAAAACTCAAACTAACCCTTTGCTTTGTTTCCCCAACAGCTAATCAGCAACATCATCTCCCTGGTGATCAACACCGTCAATGTGCTGCGCATCCTCACGGTGATGGCCAAGGACCAGAAGGCGCTGATCAAGGGCCGCGTCTTCGTCGACCTGCTGCTCGCTCTTCTGAGCATCGTCATCAAGGCCATTGAGCTGGTCAGTGAGGACGAGATGCTTGCCCAGTTCAGTCTGATGTCCACTGGCTTCAAGCTGATCATTGCCCTCTACGAGATGAACCAGGGACAGGTGCAGAAGCTGAAGCACCGAGTTGCCGAGCTGGAGGAGATCTCCAAGAAGCAGCAGACAGTTTACCACATCTAAGCCCTGTGTGTCCTTTCATCTTCAGTCACCTGTCTGTGCCTTTCACTACTTACCACTTTTGTAACCGTCAAAACCTTTTGTTTTGCTAAGCACTCTTTCATCATTCCCTTCTTCATCTGCTCTTTCTATTTGATTATCATTTTATATCTATTATATGTTCTTGATCTTAATCTCTATCTCTATCTTTATCTGTTCCCTTATCTTTAAAGTCTTTAAAAGCTAGTAACCTTTTATTTATCAAATAAAAACATGGAAGTCAAAGTTTACTAGTAGTCCGTTTTTTTTCATCAATGACACACACCTGTCATAGTCAACTTTGACAAAGCAGTGCAAAAAAACTGTGGTCGCACTTGGTGGCCAGAATGGCACTAGGCTGATCAAAAACATTGCACTGATTCATCACCATCAGATTGAATAAATTGAATCTATAAACAAAACAACATCAACGAGCATACCAGAAAAAAAGCGTGAGAGAATACCTTTGTACGGTAAGGCAGGTAGGTACGGTTGATTAAGTGAAGCGTAGCATTTCTCTAATGCGTAGCAACAAAGGCAGCAGCAGTAAAATGACTAGAACTAGCATCAATCAGTGCTCCTAAATGGGCTCAGCATTTTTGAATGAATAGATGGCCAAAGCAAATATTCTGGAAACTAGAAAATCACTAACAAGGACTGGAAGTTGATAATAACTTTAATCATTACTAGATAGCAATGATCATTTGTATTTATTCAACTGATTGATACGCTTTATGCATTGAAAACAATAAGATTGAAAACAAAACATGAAAATGAGCAAAAAATTGCTTTAATTGAGCAGTTCATTTAGGTGTTCAGTATTACTAATCACTTACTGATACTGTACTGCAAAAATGTTCACCAATGCTGTTAATGAGTGGCAAACTTCAATTCACTAATGTGAATGTTTTGTTGGATCTTTTTCATTAATCGTACTTGCAAGTGAATCAGTCAGTCAGACAAACAGATAGAAAACTGCTACTAACTGCAAAACTAAACAACAGACGAAAGTCATTTACAGGTGTGTTCACAAACGAGTCTACATGCCTTATTGAATTGGAAAAACATTGGAGTTCAGTTTGTATAAAAGACTGGTTTCAATTGGAAATGCTGTGCAATATGACTAAACTACTTGACTTAGTTAGATTCAATGTAAATTGTTTTTATCTCAGATTATAAGCAATTGATATGTAATGTTTGTGTTTTAAAACTTTAATTTTTGTGCAACATTAAATTATTGTGTTTGCGTGTCTTTTTGCCAAAGTAGCACATTTTTGCATTAAAAATTGATTCAAAATTGTTTTTTTAGCATCTTAAACATTAAATCAATCTTGTAAGTGTTATTTTGCGCAAATGAAAAATTTAACTAAATAAATCAATTACGACCAAATAGTTAAGGTGAGAAACATCTTCATCAGTTTATAATGAGGGCACATTTTCACTGACTAGCTAAACGGAAAATTGACTACATTATAAACTGATGAGACTTGCTCAAATTTTTTCAAAAAATTTCAATGTTTAAACAGCAAAAAACATCAGTTTTTGAATCAATTTTATTCAGCAAAACTAAAATAATTTGTTTCTTAACACTTCTCAACACTTTAAATTGATTTCAAAATGGCTTTTTAAATAGTTACTAAACCAAAAGTGAGTTTAATTTTTATTACGATGCCATATACATTTTTAAACAGTGGGAAAAATTGCCCGTAAGTAAGATTGGCATAAGAAACTATCAGAAACTACTTTTCCCTCTTTGGATTCAAAAATTTAAAAGTTGCCAAAGACCGTTCACAGAAGCTGTGCTGCTTTTGGTGACTGCTGCAGCAGCCCTTGCAGTAATGGTCGTGGTGGTGGTGGTGGTGGTGCACAGAGAGAAAAAGTTGCTTGTTTTTTACGTGTATACGCGTAAGAACACAAAGT
>JAALOO010002173.1_pt1 | contig 11361 bp, 16 predicted proteins | sample 7257641 | NCBI WGS metagenome assembly JAALOO01 (sample SAMN14085613, study PRJNA598686) | mite metagenome | biome: ENVO:01001000; feature: ENVO:01001002; material: ENVO:01001226; isolation source: single female mite from University of Michigan culture on fish food culture... ... | reverse complement strand
TGGAAACTATTAGAGACGTGAAAAACTAAAAAGTTCGAGTGACGGTTGCCTTAATGTTCATTTTAAATAGAACTTGAATACACTTTCTCTAAAGTCGATCGAAATGGATTTGGATACTCCTCGTTTGAAAAATATTCTATTATTAAGGATCCAAAGAACAATTATCTCCATGAGGGTCACCAGTTGGTCGCTCGTTGCAAGGTTTGATTTTGTTTGTACTTCATTAAATTTTTCACGTACATTTTTTACTCTAGGCCACTGTCAGTTACAACCAAGTCCAAATTCAATCATTTCCTGTAGAGAACGGCATCAACAGTGAAAGTAAGTTCAAGTCAAATCTAAAGTCTCTTTTGGAGAGTGGCCAACTGAGTGACTTTACCATCGTTGTTGGCACAAATGGAATTCCAGTTCATAAATGTGTCCTTTTGGCTCACTCTCCGGTTTTCAAAGCTATGTTCAATCATGACAGTATCAAAGAAGCTCAAGAGAAAAAAGTGATCATTCCTGATGTGTCGATTGATGCTATGAAAGACTTTCTGCAGTTCATCTACACCGGTATGAAACCTCAAAATGACAGTTTATTTCTCGAGCTTTTGACTTTGGCTGACAAGGTAAGCAAGGTTTCATTAGGTTGTCTCAGTTAACCATTTTGTAATTTTCAGTACGAAGTTGATGATCTAAAATCTCGCTGTGCCGAGCAGCTTTCATCAGCTCTCACAATTGACAATGTTGTCAACGCTTACCTGGTCGCCGATCTGCACAATGCTTCCAACCTTAAAGATAACTGTTTGGCTTTTATGGCTTCCAATTTCAGTCAGGTTCTACTGTCCCAAGGATGGCTTCAGATGTGCAAAACGGGCGGCAAGAAAATGGCTGAAGTTTGCTGTGCTATTGGCGATATTTTACGCCCCAAAAAAACCTCTTCTAAAGATGATTCAGAAGATAGTGACTACGATGAAGTTCCCGAGTAACGATTCAATGTTTAGAGCAAAACTGTCAACAGATTACATTCAAAGCTAAGTTTCCTCAATTTCAATTTTTTGTTTCTGTACATGCACATTTTAATCACCAAGTAAAAAAAGCGTCAACACCAAAGCGACAACACAGCACAGACAGATGTCTTTCGTCCCTAGGTGGAAAGAAGGTGAAGGAGAAACGAACTGCCCAGTGCCACGGTGATCACCATCAGTCCACCATTTCCTCCACCGAAGGACACTGCCGGTGCTCCATTGCAGCGGCTGCTGCTGCAGAAGCACTGCGTCGTGGAGGTGCCGTAACCGGTTCGACTGGCGCAGCTCGCCTCCTCCTGGCCTAGGTAGGCGCAGCGGCGGATGACGCGGTAGTGGGCGGACAGACCTGGGTGAGGTGGAAATAGAAAGTTTGAAGTTCAGTGAGCCGAAGTTTTAGAAACACCTCAGATTCGGAGAAGATGATAACCAGACTTACCAGGTCCCTGGCTGTAGTCGACCTTCTGCGAGAGCTTCCAGCAACCGACGGCGGCCACCACCATCACCGACGATCCGTTATTCTTCGGCAGTGGAGGACAGCCCCTGAGGAACTTGGCGGCGTTGGCCAGCAGCACCTCCTTGCTGCCGGAGCAGGCCTTGCCGTCCTCCAGTGAGTTGCACTGGTAGCACTGCAGCGCCGGCTGGCCGGCCAGCTCGCCCAGCGGCCGCCCCGCCTCGTCCTGGGCCTCCTCCGCCTCGCTGTACTGCGGGTCGTCGTAGGCGATCGTTTCCTCCTGTGAGGGGACTTTTACCGGTAGATTATCTTCTTTTACTTTGTCTTCTTCATCTTCATCTTCATCTGCATCGTCGTCATCGTCGTTTTCTTCTTTTTCGTCGTAGTTTTTGTCATCAGAAGAAGAGGGTGGAGGAGTGAAATGTTTGGAAGCTGATGCTGAAACGGAGACTTGAAAAGGTTTGTTTACATTATGAAAAGGGGTAAAGTGAGAGATGGACTTACCGCTCAGGATCAGGAGGATTACAAAGTAGAGAAGTTTCATTGATTTGACGTTTGTTTTTCAATGCTGCTGAAAATGAAAGAGCGTAAGTGTTTGACAGTCTCGTCATTAGAAAAAAACATCCGGAAAAAACTGTTCAGTTCGAAAAAAGGTATGTGCTTCAATTTCACAGTTCAAACAATAACCTCTGTTTTCTTTTTCCACCTCGCTGCAGTGCACAATCATCGTTCTCCGTTTTCAACATGCAGTCCCAGACGAAGATTTTTCAGCTAAAGAGCCGGAGCATATCAAAGAGCAAGTCGAGGATCAAGTCAATCTCCTGGACCACCCCCTCAAATGCCGCCACGGTCTCCAATGTGAGGATTATCAGCAGAAGCCGAAGTGGAAGCCGAAACAGAAGTGGAAGCCGAAGCAGAGACCAAATTCGAAGTCGAAGTAAGAGCAACAGCGACCGCAGCAAGAAGAGTAGAAAGGCGAGCGACCTGGCGAAGAGGCCACAGATCAAAACAAAGTCTGCCAATGTGAAAATCAACGCCACCAAAGAGCCGCTCACCAAGTGCTCTTCCTTTGGTAATCGTCACTTTTGTCAACAAACTCTCTTTCTAGCCTCCTTTCCAATTCCCTCCCATTCAGTGGCACTTCCCAAATCGAACCTCCACCGGCACATGTTCATCTCGCCTGCCTTCAGCAAGCTGCACGCCCGCCTGAAGGTCTCCTCGAACCTGGGGCGGAACTACTCGGTGGTTGACCTGGTCACCCGAGCCGACCAGCAGACGATTCGGTGGGCCTTCACGCGGACCGTCCTAACCTTCACCCTCTCCCTCCTTCTCTTCACCGCCCTCAGCCTGGGCCTGGTCTTTGGGCTGCTCTCCGAGGGCGGCACCGGCCTCATCTCCTGGCCCGGCGTCCTCATCTCACTGGGCCTCACCGGCGTCCTCAGCCTCCTCCTCTCCTTCTTTGCCTACTGGACTAGTGTGAGTAAAAATCTGTTTTTGTTGGAAATCTGTTTTGTTTGTTGACAATGTTTCATCACCGGTTCACTACTTTGATGGTTAGTTCGACTTTACCGCCCTCTTCAACGGCTGCTTCCTCCTCCTGCTCGGCCTGGTCGTGCTGGTGGCGGCGGTGCTCTACGGCGCCGACGGCGAGAACCAGGCGGTGATGAAGACGCTCTTTGACGGCGCCGTCAGCCTCTGCTTGCTCTTTGTAAGTATTTATACTTTTCCCTTCCGCATCACTCTTAAATCGTTACCACCATTTCAGTTCCTGGCCATGACCACGCAGATGATTGTGGGCGGGGAGGGCCGCCAGCGGGCGATTCCTCGCGGGCGGTACATTCGCGCGGCGCTGACGCTCTACACGGAGGTCATGGCGCTCTACTTTTACCTGCCCGGCGTGCGGCTGCTCAATAGAACAACGGCAGCGGTAACACCACAACAATTCATCTGAAGATGATGAGATGCTGATGAGACGGTGAAGACGGTGATTACTGGCTGTATTAAATAGTAGAGAAAAGATAAGGAAGGAAGGGAGAGAGAGCTAATTCAGAAGTATAAGGAATTCTGTGGCTAGTTGAGTAGGGAGTTAAGTAGTGCACGGAGTGTGGAGTGGTAGTTGTTGAGTTCGGAGTGTTAGTAGGAGTTAGGAGTTAGAAGTTAGGAGTAGTAGAAGGAGGTGGTGGTGGTGGTAAGCTCCTGTTCACCACACTCGCTCTTCGGGCATCTTCCCGAAGGTGGTCGCCTCCAAGGCCGTCGCCACCTCCTGCACCTGTGCGGCGGTCTTCTCCACCTCGGTGGCCAGCGCTTCCAGGCGGTTCAGCTCGGCAAAGGCAGCGCGGTAGGCCGCTTTCAGGCCGCCGATGCGCGCCTCTCGCTCGCTGCCGAGGAAGAAGTTCTGGCGGGCGTTGCCCAGCAGCAGCTTCAGCGCCTGCAGGAGGGCGGCGGTGCCCACCGCGCCGAGGACCATGCGCTCGGCGGCGCCGCCGCCGCTCTGCAGCAGCGCCGGCAGGTTGAAGAGGGCGTAGGCGGAGGGCACGACCAGGGCGAGGCACTGCAGCGCAGTGAGGATGTGCTCGAAGGTCTGCTGGTGCTCGGCGAGGCTGCCGGCGACGGGCGCCTCGGACAGCAGCACCTCCGATCCGTTGTCCAACCTCACCTTGGCCAATCCTGCAAAAAAAGAAGGTAAGTTGAGGTAAATAGAATCCAATAGCTGGGAAACTTACGCAACTTGGCGGCCATCTCCACGTGTTGCCCCTCAAAAAGGCCAATCTCCTGCTCGAAAGAGTTGAGAGTCAGCGCCTTGGCCGGCGAGTCGAGATGGTAGAAGGTGCCCAGTTGGGTCTTTTCTTTCTTTAGTGGGGTCTTTTTCGGTGAGCTGCCGCTGCCGTTCACTTCAGCTTCAGCGGCAGCCTCGGCCTCCTCCTCCTCGACGATCTTCTCCTCCTCCTCGACGACGGCCTTGATCAGCCGGGCAAAGTGGAACAGCTTCGACTTGAAGGCCCGAGTTCCCCAGCTGGGCGAAGAGGAGCTGGTGGCGGCCATTGCGGCGACGGTCTCCGCCGAGAGGAGGCCCTCCTCTCCAGCCACCTCCGCCCACAGCCGCTCCAGCTTTTCGAACTTCAGCATCTGCAGGTGGGCGAGGGTGAAGAGCTCGAGGGCGCGCAGGGCGGCCAGGGCGTGGCGGCGGCTGGCCACCAGCTCCCTCACCACCGTCTCCGTCTCTTCCGGGGTCAGGCGGCGGTGCAGGGCCCGGGCGATGATCGCCCGCGTCTGGCGCAGGTGCGCGTAGATGAAATTGCAGCGGCTCTTGTCTTTATCGTCCGGGTCGCCGATCAGCCCCAGGCTGACGTCGTCGGTGACGAAGACCTGCGCCAGCTTGGCGGTGAAGGCGCTGCTGCGCGCCATCAGCAGCAGGTCCAGCTGGCGGAGGCGCTCCAGGTGCTCGACGACGAAGTTGAGACGGGACTCGACGTCCTTCACGCCGCTCAGCGGCTGCCCCTTCAAGGAGAGCGTCAGCGCCTTCAGCTGCGCCCAGTGGGCGGCCACCTGCTCGGCAACCTGCTCCAGGTCGACCGTCAGCATCTTCGTCGAGTGGTTCAGGGGTGTTCGGGGTCGAAGGTGAAGTAGAAGTAGAAGTAGAAGTGGAAACGTTGCGATCGCTGCAAAGACGAGCGAGCAAGTGAGCTGCTGATCTGAAGAAGGAGAAGAAGAAGAAAGATGAGGAGGACAACAAATGTGCGATAACGGGATTTTTGTTGCTGCCGCTGCTCGCCGATTGAGGCGCCCTCAGGGGGGGGGAGTCAGCCATGCGGCGGCAGCACTGAATCAGTGCCACTGATTTTTGCTTGCGAGCACGCTGGTTTTTTATTTTCTTGAGTTTTAGAAGTCGAGAGCATTTTGGCGACTTCTTTTTTCTGCTTTGGATTCTTTTTGGAACACTGCCCTCCTCACTCGAACCACCACCACTATATGGCGCCAAACGAGTGAAGCAACAACCGCTCACCCGAACTCAAATTGCAATCGGTAAGCTACTGCTTTTGTTTTATTTATTGGCAAATCTAATTCGGTGCACTAAATCATTAATCACAATACACCAAATGTCCTAATCCTCCTGCTGCTGCTGCTGCCGCTGAGAATTGTGTTCCGCCCAATCAGCCGGCCGCGTAGAGCTCATTGAGCCACCGGAGAATGTGGTTATTCTGCACACTGCCGGCGTTGTTGCCGAAGAGAAAGTCGACGTGATTGTAGTCGCTGTACGGGACGACAAAGTCTCGGTACAGGGGCACTGGGAAATGGGAAAGAAAAACAAAACACTCGAATTAATCCTCATCGTTTTCTTTTTCTCTTTCTCTTTTCCAGGAAAATTCAACTCACCCGTCAGCTGACTGCGCAACTGGTCGACGTCGGCCGGATCGGAGAGGTAGTCATTTTGGCCGGACACGAAGATCATGTAGCGATTGGTGATGGCCGACAGGTTGTAAGCGGGCGCCTGTGGCGTTCTATAGAGATCCATATTCTTCCGTGGGCCGTAGTCGAAGAAATTGAAGTCATCGCGAACGACTCGTTGGCCGAGGTGGGCCAGCACGCGGCTGGAGGTGCCGTCCGGGAAGTGGCCGAACGCCTCGATGACCATGTTCTACGCAGAAAGTTCATTAGTATCGATTTGAAAATTGTCTGATTTTACCCCTCACTAACATCGTCTGTATTTGCAGAGTCAAAGCCGCAGAGGGAGAAGAGGAAGATGGTGCACAGCGGCCGAAGGAGGTCATTGCCGCAGATCAGCGAGGCGATGGTCTGGTCGAGCAGCGAGAGCAGGCCACTGTTGAGGCCGAAGAAGGGCGCGTTGAGGATTCTGGAAAAGGGGAAATTAGCGTCATCATCGTTTTCATCAACACCTAGGAAATCAACACCTACCCAAGAGTGTCAATAAGGGGCGTCGTGTGTGCGGCCACCTGAAGCAACAGTGCCCGAATATTGGCCACATGAGCCACCGGAGCGAGGGCTATGTAGGGGCGGACCAGGGCGGAGTACTGCGGCCTCGCCGACAGCATCTGGAACATGGCCGAGGTGCCCAGCGAGTGGCCGACGTAGCCCAGTTCGGCTGTCAAGGAGGAAATCATCACATCACATCAGGTCAGTGTCCTTTTCTTTCCCTTTTCTATTTCTATTTTGCTCTCCCACCATCCTTTTCTCTCTGACTTACCTCTCCCGGTCACCGAGAGAATGTACTCAATATTGGTGGGAATGTCGTAGAGGGCGTACTCGTCCACGCTGAAGGTCCAGTACTCGGCGTCGCTCTGGTCGAGGACCACATGTCGCGTGCTGTACCGATTGCCCCGGTAGTTGCTCAGCCAGACGTCGTAGCCGCAGGCGGCCAGCGCCAGCATCAGACTGGTGCTCACCGGCTCGGTCCCATTGCCGCCGGTGCAGTTGGTGGCCACAAAGCCGGGCATCTCGTAGTAGACGCCGTTGACGAGCCGACCTTCGGGGGCCAGGAGAAAGTCGTCGGCGTTGCCGAAGAGGCCATGCTGAAAGAGAATCGGCCGGAGATTGCTCCGGTCGGTGATGTAGGGATTGATGACGCGGACCGTGGTGAGGATGTAGCCGTCCTTTGTGACGGGGTAGTGCAGCTCGCTGGAGAAGCCGCGGCTGGAGAGCATTTGCGTCTGAAGAGTGGATGTGAATTTAGATGTTAGAATTTTGATGACTGTTTTTCACTCTGAGAGATTTACCGTGTTTCGAAAGATGTTCGGATTGGCGCTAATGAACTGAAAGCTGGTTCGAATAGGCGGCGGAGGCGGGGTAGAGGTTTGCTGCTGTCCATTTGTGATGGTGGGAAGTATTGCCAGGCTTAAGCTTATGATCCACAGAGTGCTAACAAGTGGCCTTGCCTGGTTCCGCAGGTTAGTCGGCATTTTTAGCTTTTCTCAGCTACTAAAAATTTTGACCACTTGACTATTTTTTGGTACAATACTTGAAGCGCCTTTTCGATTTTCTAGTGCCCGCATTGAGCAGCAAAATTTCCATTTCAAATGCGAGTACTAGTGCTTTTCTTCTTCTCCTCAATTGCCCTGATAGTCTGCTGCTGTACAGTAGCTCTTCCTTCATTCGGAGATGCTGGCGAAAGCCTAAATGCTCCATTTTACTATTATTATTTATTTTCTCTCGTCTAGGATCTATTTATTAATTGCAGCAGCCCACTTCTACTAAATGAGCCATTTAGAGCTAGCTGTAGCCATTCTTGGGTCATTTGGCTTGATGGCAATTACCGAGGAAGAGGAAGAATTTTGAAATGTGCTTTTAAATGACGATTTGATTAAGTGCAGCAGCAGAACCAGCAGTAGTTCACTAGTTCGAGTCAAGAATGTTGAAAGCCCACTTTGCCACTGTTCCCTTATTTGTTGCTGTGCTGCAAATTAATTGAAATGAGTTTACTACAGAAGATTACACTTCAATGTATACAAAGGGGAAACAAAAGTTGAAATGGTAAAACAAAAGCCATTTTCCTGCGTAAATTGATTATCATAAGCCTAGTTATCTCCTTGAAGCCAGTGTGCAGATTTAGTTTGTTCTTGTTGTTTTGAGCATTTTCGTTTTGATTTGTCATTGTAGAATGTTGTTGTTGTTATTGTGCAGAATTTGAATTTGCTTTAGTTGTGTGTTTTTGTTCGAGCATCGAGTATTGAGCATTTGTGTCGTTTTATCGATTCTGTCAATCGCACAAGGCTTTAGGTCTGCAGTGATCGATTATGCTATGTTAATTACTGGTCTAGTAACTGGTGTCCCCTCTAGTCCCTCTTATCCTATTTGTAATCTCCAATTGCTGACTTAGTGTGTGTGTGTTTTTCTATCGCCTTAATCGTTAATTTTCTTTTTTATGATCTGTTATCTTCCATTTTGTAGCAATTAATCATCATTGTTTTTTGGGTAGCTCTGTTTGAACGCCAGCACTAATCGAAGTAGTAGTTTGTTTTTAATTAATTAGTTTACCCCTAATTAAAACGCCATTACTGAAGCTAAAGTCAGCCAAGCCGCTGCCAGCACTAGATATGCAGCAGCCCGCATTGTGCTGCCTTATCTCGCAGCTGTGTTATCTGCTTTCTTGAAAAAGAAACTGAATTGTTGTACAATGTTTTTTGGTTTCAGTGCAAAAGCAGAGGCGACAAATGTAGTGTGACGATTGAGTGCTGAAAGCTCAGTGCTAGATTTGCAGACTTGCAGATTTGCAGTTTTAACTCTTTTTATAATATCTAACTTCTACTAAAGGATAGCTCACAAATTTTCTCCTTCTTCTTCAGATGAAAATGCTGCCTGCCGGGCGGCTGATGGCGCTCATCTCCGGAGCTTGCTTCATCTGCTGCTGCGGCGGCGGCGCCTGCACCTTTTGGCTGCTTTTTTCATTGGGCGATTTGCCCTTTTCCTTTCCTTTTGCCCCCGGGGCAGACTTTCCGGTTGACTTGAGCGTGTTCGTGGGCGGTGTATGGCTGACTGAGCTGCCACTGGTGGAGGAGCCGGAGGAGGAGGAGGAGGCCAGGGAGGAAGAGGCGTTGGGGGTGGTCAGCTGAGTGCCACCTCCTCCTCCTCCCAGTTTCATTGTACGGCTCTTCTTGATCTCCCCGCCGGTGTGGCCGAGGGTGGAGGACTTCTTTCCGCTGCCGCCGCCGGCACTCTTTGCTTTGCCACCCCTGAATGCAAAGTGGTTCACCATGACCAGGTTTTTGGCCGAGTGGTTTGCAAAGGCGTAGGCGAGAAAGGCCACCAGGGCGAGGATGAAGAGGGCGGCCACCAGGTAGAAGAAGGCGCCTACAAATGGGAAGGGGTTGGTTTTGGAAAGTCTTTTGAAGATTGTTTAGCTTTTGTTATTTTACCTCCTGAGGAGTTAATCTCCGGCGGCTCGTCGAGGAAGCGAATCAGCGCGCTGAAGGGCAGCTCGGCGCCGTGCGGCACGGCGGTGCTCTTGAAGCTGGCCTCGCCCACCTCCTCCAGTCGGTAGAGGTAGACCTTGCGGTGGGTGTTGTCCAGGGCGTAGAGCAGGTGGTGACGGCCGAGGATGAAGCCGCCCTCGATGGTGGCGTTCAGCTCGCCGGTGGTGTTGAGCAGGCGCGGGCTGTAGCTGCTGGAGATGCTGAAGAGGAGGGGATTTGGTATTTTATTTAAATTTTTAGGAGTTTGTTACCTTAGGATGGGAGCTCCTCCGTCACCCTCGGTGACGCTGTACGCTCCCGGCAGCAGCTCACTGGTGAAATCGAGGAGGTAGCTGAACGCCCCCGACTGGTTGCTGCTGAAGATCGGCAGCTGGTGCACGAAGGCGCGCATCCAGTCGGAGGTGTAGCTGCACTGCACCTTCTCCAGGGCTCCAATAGTATCATCATCATCACCACTACCACCAACTATCACCAACTTAGGGTGACGGTACCAGTCGAGGGTGATGGTCCCTTTTTCTCCTCCTCCTCCTCCTCTTCCTCCTCCTCCCTCCCGCTCTTGAACTTTGAACTGCGCCCAGCCGAAGGCTCCTCTGCCGGTATCATCCTGGAGGATGAGGCCGCCCAGGGCTGAGGTGCTGAGGTTGGAAATGGGAAGACTTTGAAGGACGGCATTTCGCGAGGAGGAGACGACCAGCGGTCCCTCGGGGTCCAGCTCTTTCAGGTCGAAGAGGGCAGAGTGCAGCTGCCCTGCGGTGCTGCTATTATTACCTGACTCCGTCTTCTCCCCGATGACCACCAACAGGCGGCGGCGGCGGTTGGTTCCCGGCAGCAGACCAATGCCCAGAAGGGTCGTCTGCTTGGACTGTAGTAGGGCGGCAATTTGTTTGCCAGGGTTGTCGCCTGATTTTTTTTCGCTGATGCAGCTGACTAATTTGAGGGAGATGATTAGCGATAGAGATAGGAAAGAGATCAGAAAGGATGAGGAGAAGAAGAGCGATTGCATTGTGTGAAGAGTTGCTCTGAAGGCTGTGAGCTGGAAAAGTGGTTGAAGTGATGACTGGAAAGTTTTTTGGTTTTTGACAAATGATGTGTGAAAGCAAGGGCTGACGCAGTTTAAGTGCAAAGTTCTATTTTTGAGTTTTTAAATTTTTTTGAGTTTTTTTTTCATAAAAATGGCTCAGTGCATCTTGATTCCCCACTCTTTTTCTTAATTTTTTACGCTTGAACGTTTTTCCTTAGCCTAGTTTAAAATTTCCAGATTACTGCACTGCTGCCGCCGCCGCTGACGATCAGTAGCTCCTTTTTATTTTATTACTCCTTTTTTGCGTTCATCACACTCTAATTAATCATTACTCACAATCTGGTGAGCACAATCACCAGTGGAAATTGTTCTTTTTCCCCTCTTTTCTCGTTTTTCATGTATTTTCCTTTATTCTTTTTGGTATAGCTTTAATTCCTAATTTTCGATGATGCACCACCACTGCCACCACCACTAATTAATTTAGTATACACACACATACACTAGATTTGCTAATTACTGCTCCGTATGTGCAGAGAGCACTTTTTTGCAGCTTAGCAGCGGCAACTTTGTCGGTGATTAATCATCAAAGGAGAATGTGTCTATTGCGATTTAGATCGGAAGTAGTGTGCTTGGTGTTTCTGCTTTGCAATCGCAGCTTCATTTGCAGCTGATACGGTTTCCTTTTCTTCTTCTCTCTCTGTTTCAGCTCCTCCAATCGGCCAAATTGCTTTGTCCATATTTCCCTTTCAAAGTGTGTGGGAGAGAGTGTCTCCAACATAAATAATAGATTTGCTGCTGTACAGTCTTCGAAGTGTATGTGTGTGTTTCTCTGTGTCCACTTTCATTAGTTGTGCAATCAATTGCTGCTTTTTTGCTGCTGCTGGTTGTCGTGTGCGACCTACACTGGTCGACAAACCAAGACAATTTTTACGGAGACAACGATATTTAAATTGA
>JAALOO010002171.1_pt1 | contig 11380 bp, 10 predicted proteins | sample 7257641 | NCBI WGS metagenome assembly JAALOO01 (sample SAMN14085613, study PRJNA598686) | mite metagenome | biome: ENVO:01001000; feature: ENVO:01001002; material: ENVO:01001226; isolation source: single female mite from University of Michigan culture on fish food culture... ... | reverse complement strand
TCTAAAGTGGTTGAATACAAAAACAAGGAAAAAAGAGAATTCGTAGACGTAGAAATTGGAAATTTTAATGGAAACCATTTCACAAAAGCTCAGCTCCAATTGACCTCCGTTTCAATGGAAAGTGAAAACCATATAATGAAATCTTCTCTTATCAAGTCTATTGCCGATCTGCTTAGTATACCGCTGTTTGACCTGCCAGATGAGCCTTTTGAGCAGCTACTAATTGGAAATGATCTACTACCCTCCCTGTTGCTCCCATCACCTTCAGTGCCCGCTCGTTGCATCGCCTTAGCAGCTAACCTGAATGCAATTGAAACTCGTCTTGGCTATTACCTGCAGGGATCCCAGTACAACCCCAACATTGATTTTGTTTTTAACTGGTCGTACTGCTCATTGATTAGAGGTTTAAAAGAAACAAACTCTGACACTGGCAAACGTGTGACAACAAAATCTTTTTTTATTAACAACTTGTGCATGATTTTTTTTATTGATTGTATTTTGCTTATTTTCTGGTGTATAATTTTCTATCATTGATAAAAACTGTGGCTCTTTGTGCTTTTTACAACTGGCAGTTTTTTAATACTGACAGAATCATAAACCACACATTGCAATAACTATACGACCTACAAAAAGGTGTCACACTTCAATATAGAATACTGTGCTTGTGAACAGTTCCATTCTGTCTATCGTTTGTGCTATCAGTAGGCGAACCGTTCGCCGCGAACGTTTGAGCAGGAGCATTACTCTCACGTGTTTTGTTGTTCTCCAAAGTGCACTCGCTTGCTTTTTAGAAGAAGAAGAAGAAGAAGAAGAAGAATTCGCTTCGACCTAAAATGTCTGACGATGAGTACAGCTCCAACTGCCTCTTCAACCCCTCGATGGCCGTCCAGCGGTACATCTTCACGCGAAACGCCATTCAGCGGTACAACAAGGACAACAACAAGGACAACAACGAGAATGATTCGCCGATCAGCACTGTCCTCGACCTGGGCTGCAACGAGTGCCACCTTGTGCGCTTCCTCAAGCAGCTGCCCTCTCTGAGGGTGATCCACTGCCTGGACCTTCAGACTCACCACCTGCAGTTCGCCCAGCGGAACGTCCGACCCTCGGCGATGGACTACCTCGCCGAGCGACAGCACCAGCTCACCGTCCACCTCTACACCGGCTCGGCGCTGCAGCCTGATGGTCGGTTTGGTGGAGGTGGTGATCACCAAGTTGACGCTGTCACCGCCATCGAACTGGTAGAGCACCTGTGGCCACAAACTGAGCTGCCCGCCTTTGTCAGCACCGTCTTTGGACACATTCGCCCGAAGCTGGTGGTGATCACGACGCCCAATGCCGAGTACAATTCGCTGATTCAACGGGCAGTGGCAGAGGCAAAAAAGAAGGATGCTGATGCTGAAGATGGCAAAGAACCAGGTGACAACAGCAAGAACAACAACAACAGCAGCAGCAATGGTTTCCGGGATGCTGACCACAAGTTTGAGTGGACTAGAGAGCAGTTTGCCAGCTGGTGCACTGGCGTCGTTCAGCAGTACGACGACTACCGCTTCCACCTGGACGGCGTTGGTCGGCTGGCAGCGGACACCGAACAGGTCACCGGCTACTGCACGCAGATTGCTCTCTTCACGAGGAAAGTGGCTCAAGATCGACCATCTGCAGGTAAGACTTCTCAAACAAAAGCGGGCGAAGTGTACAAGCTGTTCAGTAGTCACTGCTACAGAAAGAGCACTCCTCGTTCTTGAAACAAATGACAATGCCCCTTGTAATCACAACAACAAAAACGAGCCCGATGCGGTGAGAATATAACCAAGCATGGCAACAGCATCAGTTGTAGAAGTGCCCCGGATCGGTGAGCCGCAAGTGCATGATCTGCGTCAGACTGTGGTAGTAGAAGAGCGCCCCGGCGACGACCATCAGATGAAAGAGCTGGTGCGAGTTGAACCACAGGTCGAAGCGGCCAGGGGCGAAGCGCTCCGGCACGCGGAACATGTACAGCAGGCCGCCGAAGGTGTACGAGCCGCCCATGATGGCCAGCAATATGCCGGGCCAGTGGTTCTTCCGCAGAAAGTCTTCTTTTCCCTGATGGTACGCCTCTCGGGTGAGCCAGTGGACAGCGGGCAGAAGGGCGGAGAGGCCGTCGCCGAGAAAGAGCGCTGCCCGGTACTGCAGGTACTGGCGCTCGCCAAAGCGGTCCATCAGCGAGACGATGATGCAGCCGAGGGCGAAGCTGCACGACAGGGCAATGTAGAAGACAGCCCACCAGGGCGAGTTGAACCAGCCGTAGTAGAGCCAGGGCACGAAGGAGCAGCCAATTAGAAGGGTGATGCCGACGTAGTCCAGTCTGGGGAAAAGAAGAAGTGTTAGTGTTGTTGTCAACAAGGATGTTTGACGGACTTCGAGAAGAGACGCACCGCCTCCTGACTGTGACAGCCAAAGGTGTGCACGCAGGCGGAAAGTGTCATGCAGGTGGTGGCACCCACGAAGAACATGCCCAGGAGGAGGTAGTCAACGGTGGACATGGGAAGCTCCGCTAACGCCTTGTGCTGTCCACTGAAGACGCCCAGGGCGATGGCGAGGAAGAGGAGGACGCCAAAGAGGTGCGTCCAGATGTTCGCCGACTCGTTGTGCATCTTGAAAATGGTGCCCAGGCAGTAGGTGACGGAGGGACGAAGCGGCCGGTACCCGTATATGATCCAACTGGTGCGCGACCAACGGGGCAGACGGGAGCGGTCCACCAGCCAGGGCGTTGATGATTCCTGGTTGAAAAGGCCACCACAAGGAGAGTGAGGCGACATCGGCGTCCTCGACTGTTCACTGCTGCAGCTTGAGCGTGATTTCATTTGAGACATTTTGGTTTTCACTATCAACAAAAATTAGGCAAAAGCTGGACGTCTGGTTGTGATGATGGGGTTTTAGTAGTGCATCAACAGTGGGAGTTGTTTTCGAACTTCGTGCGATGCTGGTTAAAAATTCGAAAAAATTAAAAAAAAGAATCGCGCGATCAGGCTATGTCAACCTAGGTGCGAACAGTGGTGGCGATTTACACCGCAAACACGTTTTGCTTCTGCCGCCGCGTGTGTTTGTGTTTCTTTGAGTTTCACTTGCTTTTTCTGAAGTTTGAGCATCTTTTATCTGGTTTCATCAGCATCATTGTCAATCAAGAAAGAAGAAGAACTCACGAACATGGCTACAGTGGCCACCTCAAGCCGTCTCTTTGAGGGCTACCGCTCGCTGGGGCTGATTAGCTCTGAGGTGCCCGCACTGATTCGGTACATCGACAAGATCAACAAACTTCAAATTGTAACCGCCGTCGGGCGAAGTTTTCTTGTCTTTAACGAGAAGCTTCAGCTGATTGAAACTTGTAAGTTTTTGGAAGTTAGAATATCTGTTTTGCAGCTTTTACTAATGCCAATACTCAATTTGCAGGTGTCGCTCATTCTACAAACATCAAAGTTTTAGCCGCCGACTCTCTTTACCTCTTTACCGCTTCAGAGACGGAGCTGTTTGCCTGGAAGTACGGTCACAAATGGGTATGATCGCTGACTTAAATTACTCAGCTGTTATTAACTTTTTTTTACTTAACTAGAAAGCCAAATCGTACAACGGAGCCGAGTCTGCCATCACACATCTGCTCGTCTTTGGCCCGCAGCTGCTCGCCGTCGATGCCTCCAACACCTTCTACGTCTGGGACATTGACTCGGAGGAGCTGCAGATGAGCGTTCCCTTTGGAGCGCCTGAAGAGGCGGCCTTTGTCATCAGCACCATGCTCCACCCGGCCACCTACATCAACAAGGTACTCTTTGGCTCACACGGAACAGGAGCCCTACAACTGTGGAACATCGCCAAGCAGAAGCTAATCTTCAGCTTCACTGGCTTCGGCTCGGGCGTCACCAAACTGGTGCAGGCCCCAGCACTGCACATCGTCGCCATCGGCCACGCCTCGGGGCTGATTGCTCTGCACCATCTCAAGCAGGACCAGACGCTGATGAAGTTCTACCAGGAGTGGGGCCCGATCACTGATCTCTCATTTCGCACAGACGACGCTGCTACGAAGGCCCTGCTGGTGTCCTCCTCCGCTGACAATGGCCACCTCGCCGTCTGGAACCTAGACGACCAGCGGCTGGAGGTGGCGATGCGCGACCTCCACCAGGGCCCCATTGTGGGCGCGCAGTTCATCAGCAAACAGCCACTGCTGGTGACCAACAGTCCGGACAACAGTCTGAAGGTGTACGTCTTTGACGACCTGCAGTTGAGCGGGCGGCAGCTGTACGCTCGAGAGGGCCACCAGCGCCCACCTCGGCGCATTCGCTTCTACGGCGCCCGGGGCCACTACGTTTTGAGCGGCGGGCTGGACGCCTCGCTGCGCGCCTTCTTCATCTACTCGGAGCGGAAAAGTCGCAACCTGGGCACGGCCAGCTACAACCGCAAGGCGGCGAAGAAGAAGGGCGTCCACCGGGACACGGCCGTCATGCCGGCGATTGTGGAGCTGGCGGCGGAGACCACCCGCGAGAAGGAGTGGTGCAACCTGGTGGCGCTGCACGCCGGCGCGCCCTTTGCCACCAGCTGGAGCTTTGAGCGGATGAAGATGGGCGAGCACCGCTTCCTGCCGGAGCGCTTCAGGGGCGTCAGCGCTAAACAGAAGGAAGACCCGGTGGCGGCCACCGCACTCTCGATGACCGCCTGCGGCAACTTTGTCTTCCTCGGCTACAGCACCGGCCAGGTGGACCGCTTCAACGTCCAGTCGGGACTGCACCGCTGTACATACGGCGGTGGTGCTGACAAGCCAGCCCACTCTGCTGCCGTGAAGGGCGTCGTCGCCGACGCGCTGAATCAGCTCGTGGTGAGCGGCGGCGCCGACGGCCGACTGCACTTTTGGCGCTTTGCCCGCGGCGAAGCCATTGGCACGCTGACGGTCGGCGACGCGGTGGAGGTGATGGCGCTGCAGCGTGAGAACAGCCTCCTCGCCGTCGGCCTCACCGGTGGCCGCCTCCTGGTCGTCGACCTGGAGACGAAGAAGGTGGTCCGCCGGCTGGTGGGCACCCGGTCACCGCACTTTAACGACCTCGCCTTTGACAACGACGGACGGCGGCTGTACGTGGCCACCGCCGGCGACGACTGCCTCATCTACGTCTGGGACCTGCTCACCGGCTGCCTGGTGGACGTCTTTCGCACGGCCAGTCCCTGCGTCTCGCTGACCGTCTCTCCGACGGGCGAGTTTCTCGCCACCGCCCACGAGGACGACCTGGGCATCTACCTCTGGGCGAACCTATCGCTCTACTCGGTGGTCACGCTCGCCCCGATAAACGTCAAGAAAATTGAGGAGGTGGCGAGGACGATTGAGCTGCCCAGGGTGCGCTCTGATGAAGAGGAAGGAGTGGATGGAGATGATGATGATAATGATGGCAAGGATGAAGATGAAAATGAAGGAAAGGACGAGGAGGACAATGAGGAGAACCTGATCGACTACACCTACCGCAGTCCGGAGCAGCTGGCCAGCGACCTGATCACGCTGTCGACGCTGCCCAGTTCTCGCTGGAAGAACCTCCTCAAGTTGGACCTGATTCGGAAGCGCAACAAACCGATCGCCCCGCCGGAAAAGCCCAAGGCGGCGCCCTTCTTTCTCCCTACCATCACAGGTCTGTCGCCCTCTTTTTCTTTACCATCTTCATCTGCTGCTGCTGATAAGTCTGAAAATGCTGCTGCTGCAAGCGAAGAGGGGCGCAAGTTTCAGCTGCACCTCCTCAGCGACTTTACCCGACTGCTGGAGCTGGCGGCCTCTGCGGAGGAGCCCACCGCCCGTGAGCAGCACTTTCAGGCGGCCTTCAACCAGCTGAAGGCCTACGGGCCCTCGAAGATTGACGCTGAGCTGCGCATGCTGGTGGTCGAGGGGGGCGGCGACCAGGGTGATGGCAGCAACAACAGCAGCACCCGTTACCTGGGCCTGCTGCTCGAGCTGCTGGCCACCGTCTTTGCCAGCGGCCGCGACTTTGAGCTCGCCCAGTCGTACCTCGGCCTGGCGCTGCAGATTCACCTGGAGGCGATTGCCGGCGATGAGCGACTGCTGGAACGATGCCGACGCATCGTCGGCCACGCCGACCAGTGCTGGGGTCGCCTGGAGGCTGACTTTGACCGCTCTCTGACGCTCATCAATTACCTCCGAAATGCGCTCCTCTAAGGAGTAAGCTAGATGGAGCTGAAACGAATGAAGCTTTATTTTTTCCAATGTTGTACAGAGGTTGATAACTGCTGTCGCTTTGTTTTTATGTTGCTCTCTTGCATTCTCTTTTTTACGCTGTATTTTGATGATTTTGTCTTGTGGGGTGTGATGATGATGATGCCTTTTCTCCTATGTTCTCTGGCGCGCTACTTTTAGCAATAAATTATTTCGTTTTTGTATGGTTTTAGACTATCTATATAAATTGGGTCGGGTTACCATATGCTTTCTCTAAATGCGGGGACAACAGAGTTTGAGGTGGGTGTGTAAAATATGGACAGGAAGAGTTTTGTTTTAGTTTCTTTTGATGATGATTGCTGTTGTTTTTGTGTTTTCTATCTTTTCTCTGTGGAACCTAGAGTATCCTCAAACCCCTCGAATACAAATGTTAGGAGTAGTGTCCGCTGCCATTAGTAAGGGCAGTGGTGGCTGTCTTGTTGACCACCAGCGGCGCCACCTTGGGCGGCACCGGCTCTCTGGGCGGCTGCTCACTGAGGTGGCGAATAATCCGCCCTCCGTTTGTCCGAATCGCCTCCTCCGCCTCTTCGGCGTCGTAGACCAACTGCAAGCCCAGTGCCTTCAGTCTGTCTGCGTAGAGGGCGTCAAAGGTGGCCGACTCCTCCGGTGTGAAGTGGTTCCGCCAGTCGCCGATGATGCCCTTGCGCATGAACTTCGACTTGGACATGTCGAAGAGGTCGCCGATGGGCAGCGCCTCTCGGTTCACCATTGTGTTGCTCTTCATCGACTCGAAGCTGCACTGCTGGGCGATGGTGGCGATGGTCTTCGCGTCCAGCGGGTGGCCGATGAAGTCGCTGATCAGGCGGATCATCGCCGGAAGGTTCTGTGGGGGAGGGGGGATAGAGTTAGTGATACTGGTGATGATAATGAATGGAAAGTCTGCTAGTTACCGTCTTGAGCTCCTCGTAGCTGATGAAGAGCACCTGATCGGGGCGCCGCTGAAAGAGCTCCCAGTAGCCGGCCACGTGGTCGAACCAGTCGCCGTAGACGAGGTGGCCCTTGGCGAAGAGCTGCAGAAAGTTGGCGAAGGTGCCGCTGTAGTTGCCCAGAAAGGTGGACATTCGGTGGTGGTGAAAGTAGGAGACGGCATTGTCTTTGGGATTGCGCACCACGTAAATGATCTAGTGGGTGGGGGGAGAAAAACGGGAAAGTTAGTGGGGTTAGTTGTTTCATGGCAGTATTCTTTTTGAGTTCGCTCAAACCCGGTTAACGAAAATAAACAAGATTTATTTATTCCCTCTTTTTGGATAGTTTGTTTTTGCGCAAATTCACCAGCGCATGCGGTCACTTGCACAATGGTAGTTGGGTTTGGTGTTGTAAACGCTCGATTCCCTCCATTTTCTTTCTTTCTTTTCTTTTCAGTCGATTTATGATGAATGACACTGAATGGTAATAATGGTGGCTGCTTGCCTGCCTGCCTTCTTTTCCACCCCCTCCGCTTATTAAATTCTTTGCCTTCTTTCAACTTTTGTGTCTCTACGGAGCTATATTTTCTCCTCTTCTCTCATCTACTTGACTTCTCTTCACTTGACTATAGAGATGAAACTGTTCGAACTTTTTTTCATCTTTTTCTTTTCGTTTCATTTCATTTTCCGTTTCGTTTTTTCATTTGCCGACAAAATGATTATTATATTCTGAGCACTGTCTGCGACAGACAGTCATTTACCCGTCTTGTTAGATGATAGACCTGTTCTCAATATTTTTTGTTTCCAAGAAACCGATTCTCAAAATGAAACTGTGTTTGTGTCTTCTAGCTTTGGATTGTGTTGGTGATTGAATATCGATTAGAGGAGTGTGTTCTGGGTAGGTCGATAATTGCTGGGTGTTTGGGAGAGAACACGGTTCCTTTGGTGGTCATTAATGCTGCTGCTGGTGGTCTTGGTGATCTTGGGGTTTGTCAGTTTCTCTGCAATGGAGACGCCACTCAAGACTGAACTAATACTTTGAGTTTCCTGCTAATTTGTTCAGCAACGTGGTTTTCAGCTCGACCTGATTTAAGATGTGGTGAGGGAAGGAAAGAAAAAGTCACAAGACGTGCTTTTTCATCCCCATCACCGCTTTTCTTTCGCCGATCTGTTGGCTTCCCCTTAGGGTGGCTCTGTTTTTTGTTTCGTTTTTTACCGTTTTGCAGCTCATTCGATTCATTTTGAAACCCCCTCAATGTTTTTGCCCACCACCACTCAGTTTAGCTAGCCTGCACTGTACACTACACTGTAGTTATTGCCTGGTAGACACATTTCAGTGAATAAGTTCTACTTTTTGCGGCCAACACCCTTTGGGTTTTGGGTGCAGCAGCCCTGACTCTGGCTAGCTGGCTCTCATCAAGCAGAAAGCAAGAGTTGTTATTGCTAGTTTTCTTTTTCTCATTTTGTTGACTGTACGAGTGAATGTGCAGGGTGGATTGAATCGAGGCATTAAATTGGAGGGGATGAAATGCCTATTGTGTTTGTTTTGTTTACGAAAAATTTTTTTTGTCTTGCTCACATTCTATTTTTGGCAGCCTAACTTGAACTCTCTCCTCCCACTCTTACCTTAGCTTTGGTGGCCCGCAGCTGTGCGGGAATGTACTCCAGCGGAAGGTGCGTCGCGAGGAGGCGCGGCCCGGGCAGGTTCTTCAGCCAGCGAACGTGGCCCAGCGGCTTGCCCACCTCCAGGTGGGGCACCCGTTCGTGGATCAGCTTCTTCCCCACCGCCTTCACGTCGCCCTTTGCCCTGATCAGCGACAGTATCTCCTCCGTCCAGGTGGTGCCCGACTTGGGGTAGGTAATTAGCCAGACGTCATCGGGCCGCACCTCGAAGGCCTCAATCGCCCGCAAGACCTTGGCGTAGACGAGGTAGCCCTGGAGGAGGAGGCCTCGGTAGCGGAGGGCATTCGGTATGCTGGTGATGTACTCCTCCAGCTGCGGATCTCGGTCCAGGTGAGGGTCGTCTTTGGCGTACCAGATGCCGGCGTACTTGGCCCGGCCCAGGCGCTCCTTTGTCAGCTGACGACCGATCGGGTTCTGGTAGAGGAATTTGATCGAGAGGAAACCATTGCTGCCGCTATTCATTGTTTGCTTCGATTCGGAAGTGTCAGTGGGGCTGGTGGTGATGGGAGGCGTTGCTGTGACGTCGACTTTGCTCTGGGGTGGAATGTCGGCATTTTTCGGTAGTTGGTAGTTGTGATGATTACGGCGAAAGAGGCTATCGAAGAGGGTCGACATGATGGGTCATTGAAGGGTGAAATGAAGATATGAATGGTTGGAGGATTATAGTGAGGGTGATGAGGCAGATGATCAAAAAGCTTAATTATGTTGAAAACACATTGCAGTGAAGAAGAAGCAAAAGGTGGTTTTGCTTAATCTAATAAAAAAGTTACAACTGGTTCGAATCACTGGTGGGCGCTTTTAAATGCAGTGTACAGGTGTGTGTGTGTAATGATGATGAGGTGATGTGCTAGCTTGCGCACACTAGGTGATGCTGATAAGAACTGACCGTACTGTGTTTTAAGGCCTCGGCGGAAAGCGGCGGTTATCTTGAACTGATATAAAACCCAAAGTTGTGGTGGTGGTGGTGTGATGGTGTCTGGTGCTGATGGTATGTGTTAAAAAGAAGGTAAGAAATCATTAGTAGCAGTACTGTACGGCAGTGTTTGCTATTCTGTCGTCCGTGAGTATGACTAAGAAGAAATGGATGTCAGTCGCTGTGAAATGTGACAACTCATTGAGGTGCAAGACTGCTGTTGCTGTTGCCGGAGTTGGTGGCCATTGCCGACGGCGAGTAAACAAAGCAGAGGTACAGCGGTAATTGATAACGGTTTGAACAGGGAACTCAGAACTGAGTCTTATGAATCAGCTAATTTTTGTATCCTCTATCCTTTGACGGCTCTTCAGTCTTCTGCGTTTTCAGTTTCGTTCTTCCTCCGCTTCTTTGATCATCATCAGTTCGCTTGGTTCACTAGCACTGATTTGATGTGTGTGCTCTTGCTCTGGCACCGTTTTCTCTCTCTCTTATCGTCAACTGAGATTTTTATTTGCTGGTGCTGGAGGCGATGAAGGAAAGGCGTAAAAATGTGTGCTCTTTTGCACCGGTGTTGCAGAGGTGTTGTCGTCAGTAGTGCTGATCACTCACTCACTCGTTCACTCCTTGTTCAGACTGCTGCTGCTGGCAAATGTTTATGACAGTCGACCTCCTAGTTGCCTAGTTTTCAGGTGCTCTTCTTTAGTAGAACGTGGTGCTCGTGATGGTTGTTATTGTGCTGGTCCTGTCTTCTCCTTCTCCTCCTCCTAGGTGATCACATCACTTGCTTTTGTTGGATAAGCGATGGTCCATTTTTGTTTTTATTGTATGACTTTTTGTTGTCGTTGTAATTGCTACTCCCTTTGCTGATAATCATTTCTCCATGGATGTGACTATCTTCCTGCAGGGTAATTTAATACGCATTTTTCACTCATTACTTTACTGCCTAGTGATCGGTGAATAGTACACTAAGGAAAGAACTATGCTCGTCAAAAGTGTAAGTAGAAGAAGATATGGCTGGTTGGATGATGATGGTGAAGGTCGGCTGGTCTTTTTAGACAGTTCTTTTTTATTATTATTAGCAGACATAAAACTGTAAAGATGGTTGTAGTGATGATGATGATGATGGTTTGTGTCTTAATTTTAGTTCTTTTTCTAATTTGACAGTTAACAAACTGGGACTGCTTCTATTACTCAAAGGGTAAATTGTGGACGAGTGATAGACGGTGATTATCTCGAGATCAAGTGTGGAAAGAAAAACGCAGCACATCTGTTCATTTTGTACTTTAATTTGAACTAGATCGGAAGTGCTTGCTTGAGGTTTATCATCTTTGTTTGTTTATTTGATTATATTTTTGCATTCTATTGATTTTGGAACGACTTAGTAATGCGACAGATGGGTTGCTGATTATTAAAAATAGAAAAGGTGCATTGAAAAAAGTGCAATGCTGGTGCAATGTCTGGTTTAGGTCCGGGTAGTTTTTTCGGTTGTTGTAAAAATGTCTGAACGTGAAATTCTTAAGTTGTAGCTGAGATGGAGTGACCAGAGTCTTCAGTACCGGACGATTGCGAACTAATGGCGAGAGGCCGGTGGCCAATCGATTGGACACTCTCTCTCTCTCTCTCTCTCTCTCTCTCTCTCTCTCT
>JAALOO010002170.1_pt1 | contig 11381 bp, 13 predicted proteins | sample 7257641 | NCBI WGS metagenome assembly JAALOO01 (sample SAMN14085613, study PRJNA598686) | mite metagenome | biome: ENVO:01001000; feature: ENVO:01001002; material: ENVO:01001226; isolation source: single female mite from University of Michigan culture on fish food culture... ... | reverse complement strand
GGAAAATCTTTTTTTATGAAAACAGCAGTGCACTGCCCAGGGCGGCGAGGTCTGATGTGACTTGGCCGATGTCAACGTCCGACGACGAGGGTCTCGCGAGTGCAGCGAGCGAGGCCCGAGGAGGAGTCACGTCAGGGTGAGCCGCCGGCCCAGTCATCAATGTGTTAGCGGTGCACGGATAAAAACGGCGAGGTCTGGCGTCACTTGGCTTACCAAAAACGCCCGCCGACGAGGGCCTCGCGAGCGGAGCGAGCGAGGTCCGAGTCGGCGGGCGTTTTTGGTAAGCCAAGTGACTCCAGGGTGAGCCGTTGCTTAACTAATTTAATTTAACCGATATTTTAGATTTAGAAAAAAATAAGTGAGAGCACAACTGTGCAAAATAGTATCAGTGCACAGCCTAAAGCGGCGAGGTCTGACGACACTTGGGCACTGTGAACGTCCCCCAACTCGGGTCTCGCGAGCGGAGCGAGCAGGGCCCGAGTCGGTGGGCGTTCACAGTGCCCAAGTGTCGTCAGGGTGAGCCGCTAGCCAAACTTTTAAAAAAATGTTAGCGGTGCACAGTTAAGGTATGAGTGAGCGAAGCGAGCTCGACTGAGTCCTTGTTTTTTTTAAAATAAAAGCTCACAATTGCTTGGTTTGTGGGTCAAATTTACCGACAAAGTTGACGGCCAGTGTCAGGATGAATTTGCACCTTAGTACACAAAATTGCCAATATAAATGGAAAGAAGTAACAAGTGCACTTTATTGTAATAATTTATTTATTTAATAGCGTTATCATGTGGCCTCCAATTTTTCGATTAGATAAGATCAGCACTGCTCTTCACATTAACTCACCTCCGTTATCAGTGCGTTATTTGTGTGTGTGTGTCACTCAAAACGACTGCTGTCTCTATGCAATCTGTATTTAGGTACGGTGTTGATACTAAAGCTCTGAAGCCGGCAACAAAACTCGCATACGTCAAATGAGTTTGTTGTAGCTGTTTTCTTTATTAAATAGTACTGTGTACAAAAATCATTAAGTTTTTAACGTTTTTATTTCTACTAAAATGACCACTACCACCACCAAATACGCTCCCGTCGTACAGTTGAAGAGCGGCAAAGTTAGCGGCCTGGTCATCGGTGGCGCCAACGATGATGGCCTCTATTTCTACCAGGGAATTCGCTATGGTAACCCACAAAGTTAATATATTTTCTAAATAAAACTCATCAAGCCTTTTTTTATTGTTAAGGTCGAGCGGAACGCTTCTGCAAACCAGTGCCCGTTGAGCCGTGGGAGGGCGTCTACGAGGCAACCAAACCTCGGGCCGCCTTTCCGCAGTTCGGCAACGTCAGCAGCTGGGCCACCGAGCAGAGCGAGGATGCCCACTTTCTAAATGTCTGGCAGCCGGCAAATAGTCAGACAAAAAGCAGCCGTTCAGTAATGTTCTGGATTCACGGAGGAGGCTGCGAGGAGGGCTCCGCCTTCAAGCCCTCCAACGATTGTCAGCACCTAGCTCTTCAGGGTGACCTGGTGGTGGTCAGCATCAACTACCGCCTAGGGCCGCTCGGTTTTCTTCACGCCGGAAAAGGCTGTCCGGGAAATTGGGCCCTACACGATATGCTGCTGGCATTGAATTGGGTCAAAGAGAACATTGCCGTTTTTGGGGGAAACGCCGCCGATGTGACCGTCTTCGGCGAGTCGGCGGGCGCCTTTGCAGTGGGCGCCCTGGTTCTGGTTGAAGGAGTAGCTGGAAAACTCTTCCACCGGGCGATACTCTCCTCGGGAGCGCCGCCGAGGTGCATTGAAAGTCCTGCAGAAGCGCTAACTAAAACTAAACTGCTTGCCGATAAACTGAACATTCCGCAAAGTGAAAATCTGAAGGAGATGGTCACTGCCCTTAAAGCAATCCCTTTCAGCCAGATGCAACCGCCCACTTATGGCGACCTCGGTCGAAACGAGTGGTTCCGCCCGGTGTACGGCGATGAACTGTTACCAAATCATCACATCGACCTGTTGCAAAAAGCTAATCCGAGGATAGACTTGCTCTTTGGGACGGTGGCCAATGAGGGCACCATCTTTGCCGTTGCTTCCGCCCCCAAGTTGATGACGGCCTCCAAGTTGAACACTGAGGCGGCGTACAAGGCCATTGTGGCGATGATGCACGTCCAGGGATTGGGGCAGCACGCAGAGACCATTGCACGCTTCTACACGAGAAAGCTGAACGAGGATTCGAGCCAGAATGAATTTAGGTTGGTAATCAATTCTTTTAAGCTTTAAAAAAGTGTAACCTGTTTTGCTTTTGCTTTTGCAGAATGGCCATCGCCGACGCCCTCGGCGACCTCTGCCTCCTCGTCAGCACCATCCTCTTTGCAGAGACAATTGCCCGAAACGTGCCCGAGAACCGGTACTACGCCTACCAGCTGATTCAGCGGCCGGAACCGGTCGACCCGAAGCTGCCGCCCTGGCTGGGCGTCATTCACGGCACCAACAACAAGTTCCTCTTTACCGTCCCAGCAGATGAGACGATGACTGCAGAGACGCACCGCCTCAGCACGGAGATCATCAGGGCGTGGGCGAACTTTGCCAAAACGGGTCGACCCGGGTTGATGGGGGGCGTCCAGTGGGAGGAGGCTTTTGTTGATCGGAAGAATCCCGTTACTAGGCTACTGACTCTCAAATGGGACGATTTTCGCATGGTGGAGGGACCTCACAAAGAGGTGGTCGATTTTTGGCGGCCTATTCTTTTTCAGCAGAAAGAGTAAAAAAGGGTGAGAAAAAATCTAGTCTAATAAGATTTTGATTTGCACTATTTATTTGCAAAAATATAATTTTTTAAATTAAACTCATATTTCTCAAATGTTTCAATTACGTAATGTGCAAAAACAAGCAATTTAATTTTTCACTGTTTGTTGCCACTGCTCTTTTTACTGTTGTCTGCATCCGTTGGTGATAGCGGTGACGGCAATATCAGCACGTCACTTCCAGTTGATCTTTTCACTGTTCAGCGTTCAGTTTTCACAAATCACAAAGAGAAAGCTGTTACCGGGAGGTAGGCTGAATAGCTAGTCAGCAAGTGCAACACAACAATGCAAAGTAGAAAGTTGGGCCAGCAAAAACTGCTGTAAACTGAGTGTTTTACACCAAACTCACACTCATTAAAATCTCCTCATCATGTTACTTTCATCATTCATCACCCTGGCCATCATCTTCAACTTAGATACTTTTCACCAAATTGATGCACTGGAACACAACTGCTACCTCAAAACGGAGAACGGCAAAAGCGGTGGCGGCAGCGGCAACCCCTACTTTTGGAAGCTCATTTGGGCGGAGGAGTTCAACGGCGACCTCCTCAACGAGGACCTCTGGGAGGTGGAACACGAGGTGGACACCTGTCATGGTGGGTGAACTAAAAACCCTGACTAAATACAAACAAGTTTTTTTTAAAAGAAACCTTATTCTAGGCAACTACATCAAACAGGCGTCTTGCAACAACCGCGCCAACGCCCATCTCACCACCAGCGGCTACCTGCAGCTGGACGCTCGCCACACCCCCATGCTCAACCTCAACTACACCTCCGCCACGGTCACCTCCCGAATCGCCTTCACCTACGGTCGCCTGGAGGTGCGGGCGGCCCTGCCGCTCGGCCGCCAGCTCCGCACCACCTTCTTCACGGTCAACTCCAACGACAGCGCCTGGCACGACCACGGCCAGGTGGTGGTCAGCCTGCAGCGAGGCAACATCGATCGGCGGGTCTTCTTTGCGGGGTCGAGGCGGAACGAGGACGTCAGCGGCCTCACCGAGCCGCAGTCCAAGTTCACCGAGCGGCTGCACGACTTTCACCGCTACGGCTGGGAGTGGGACCAGACGGGGTTGCGCTTCTTCTTTGACGACATCTTCACCGAGCCCTTTCCCTTTAATGGTAAAAGAAGAGGAAGACAAATTGAGCATGTTTTTTAAATGCTAATCATTTTCTAATATGACCACCGTTTAGAAACGGCCACCCTCAGCCCCTGGCAAAAGCTGCGTCTACAGCTCGGCGTCGGCCTCGCCCTCTTTGACCTTCCTTTGCCCGAATCATTTGAACTTCTAGACTGGCAGTGCCCAGCCCTCTTAATCGACTACGTTCGGGTTTTTCAACGTGTGAGGAATATTGTCAAATTGCATCCCTGTCAGCCGGAGATTCGCTCCAAGAGACGGGAACGGGAGACGGTGACCGCCATTTGTGAGAAGGCAGTCAAAGAGATGAACACCTTTGGTGGAAATAGTGCTGCGGAAAAAAGTGGAGGACTGCTGTTGGTTGTCGGCGGAGTTCCATGTAAGAGCTGAAGACTAGTCATTTTCAAAACAGGTCTAAAATGCCTCTTTTACTTTCAGTGCTCCTCATCTTGGGCATCCTTCTCCTCGGTCTGCTCTTTCTTCTCACAGTTGGCTACATTCTCCTCCAACTACGGAAGGTAAAAGCAAAGGTAAAGGAGGAGACGATCAAACTGGAGGAAAGTCGTCAGCTGGAGATGGCCTACCGATCCACTCTGCATGAACTGCAGAATTCAGTCTCAGAAAGTGGTATACTGGGTGGATACGATAACGCCGCCTACAATCACTTTGGAGATGGTGGTGACGATAATTTGTACGAATTTACAGAGCACTTTGGCTGGGGAACTGTAGCGGGAGATGGCGGAAGCTTGGGCAGTTCCAGGTCAAAAACGGTCACCAAAAGCGACAGCCTAAAGTCCAACGAGTACGTCCCGATAAGGGGCATCAACCGACAGTAGTAATAAAGTATTTATGTACAAACAACAAGTTTTCTAATTTCTAAGGAACAGTTTGATGCAGAATATCAGGTAAATGACGTAGATAAAGACAAACTAATTAAATAATAATGTTTTTAGTCTTTTAACTTTGAACATCATTATAATCTGCTTACCTCAAAGAGCGCCCCCGAAGTGACCTTGCCCACGGGACCAGCGGTAAAGGAGAACTTCTCTCCAGTGGTGAGGACCTCGTAGTAGGTGGACAGCTTCCACTTGAGATGCAAAGGGTGTTCTAAAGTGTTTCTATTTGTACCTTCATTTCGGCTCAAAATGATAATCGATCGGCGGATAAGCTGCAGCACCGGGCTGTACACCGCCTCGTGGGCGGAGATGAGCGGCCACAGGCTGACTACCGACCCGGTGAACTGCACCAGGACGATGAAGAGGATGAGCAGCCGTTGGAGCAGCTGAAGAGAGCGACTGAGCATCGCCACCGTCAGCCCGTAGACGTTGTAGGGCATCATTGTGGCGATGATGAGGAGAAGCGTGGGAGAGATGATCTGCCGGTTGATGGTCAGCAGGTCGGTGAGGTAGGCGAAGTGCCGGCTGAGGTAGCGAGGAAGGTAGGCGGAAAGCTTCAGTAAAGCTTGAGCACTTCTTTCCTTTGAAACCTTTGAGTTGAGCACCAGCAGGCTTTCCAGTTCTCTGTTAAAGACCTTCTGCTGTGCAATCAGCACCCAAAAGATGAGATTAATAATAGACAGGGCGAAGAAAAGGCAAATCTTGATGGAGCTCCAAAGAGTGTAGAGGACCAGCGACCCCTCCACTACAATTGCCGCCTTCTTCCCTGCTGAAAAGTAGTTTTCTTCATTCCAAACTGAAGTGACCAGAGAGAAGTAGAAGGCCAGGGGGAAGGATGCGGCCATTTCGATTACCACAAAGGCGAGGAACAAGTCAAAGGCGGTGGTCAAGATGACGGCTCGAAAACGGATGGAAGAGTTGGGTTGAGAGAAGGTTCGAAAATGAGGCAGTTTTGGCCACTTGAATTTGACCTTCTCCAAGATGTCCTGCTTCCAGTGGAGGAGCAGATGTAGAATGCACCGCCAGTTGATTTGCGGATTGAGGCGGGCAAAGTCCTGTCGATTAAGTACCAGCAAGTCGTAGCCGAGAAAGTAAATACGAAAACGGCGAGAGTAGCTGACCAGGTAGTCGAGAAAAAGCATGAAAAGCGGACCTGGGAAGATCACCAGAGCGAGGTACCGGTCGATGATGCCCATGCCTAGGAGCAGGTCGCACAGCGGGTCCAGGGAGAAGTAGTGGCGGGAGAAGAGGAAGGGGAAGAAAAACCGAGGTTCATCGAAGTTTAAGGCGATTGAGGAAAGGAGAAAACGAAGTCCCAGCAAGATGATGTACGGGTAGAAAAGCAGTGTGCGGAGGTGTTTTACCTTGGAAGTTTTTTCCTTTTTTTCTTCGTCATCTTCTTCACTGACCATTGCCGTGATGTAGTCATTTGAAATAGACATCAACTGCCTAAACATGCTTTTAGAGATTGCTTTTGTTGATGTTGTTTTTGATGGGAATTTCTCCTGAGACTTGCTTTTCAAAGACGACATTTTTGTTGTTGCTGCCTTGGCAGTTTTAACTGTTTGAATTTCTATTTTCTAACTTTTTGACATTCAAAAGAAAATCAATTTAGTCATTGGTTAATTTTTTATTTATTACCCACTGAGCTATGTCCTAATTATGCCTCTATCTAAAAAATGACTTGTTGTTTGTTACAATTGAATAGAAACCCAATTTATTGATTAAACTGTCATGTAGGTCATGTTGAGTACTGCACTAAACTACTGCTAGTACTAGTGAATTATTAAATTGAAAATTAAATTGATATTAAAAAAACAAAAAATTACTACTAAAAGGTAATTAATAACCGCCTGCTAATTACTCGTTTTCTGAGTACGGAGGAAGCCCAAAGTCCTCCGGTACGAATTCCTCCAACGTTTCAAGCACTAAATCGACTCTCTCAATGAGGGGCCGATTCTCTTCGGTAAAGGTGGCCTCCTTCCACTTGGTGACCAGTGCCGTCTGTCCGCCTGACTCCAGGGCTCCCTGAATTCCGGTAATAGAGTCTTCAAAGATGAGAACACTGGCCATACTTTTAGGTAGTGGATGAAAACGCCTGCCAGCCAGGCGGTAGTACTCTGCATCAGGCTTCACACGCCCACCCAGCTCTTCATCATCCGAACAGATGACCGGACCAAGAAGGGAGGTGATTTCCGCTGGAAAACCACTCATCGTAAAATCGAAGTTCTCCCTGGTGGCACCGGTGGCCACGGCCATGGGAATCCGGTGTCGGTGCAGGTGTAAGAGAAGCCTCTCCACGCCAGGCAGCAGACGAAGTCCACTTCGGGAGTTGGTGTTCAGCAGACGACGGACTTCATCTCGGTCCAAGGCAAAACCTAGCTCTGCTTCCAGTGCATCAGCAAACTGCCCAGTGGAGGTAAAGTTGGGAAAGTTGTCTGCAATAGTAAATTAACACTTTTTAATCTGTTAAAATATTTAAAAAAATTGATCAATTACTTCTGAATCGGTCACTCATAATATGTTTTGAGCTGGTCCACCTCTGAATCGCCTGCTCAATCACCTCCACGGCTCGATCGATGCTGTTCACCAGTGTGTTGTCGCAGTCAAAGATGACGTGCGTCACTGGCTGGCGCTTTTGGGTGCTGCTGCTGCCGTTTTGCATTATTTGCTGATGTTATAATGATAATGTTGTTTAAAAAAATTAAACGCATTTTTTGCCATTTAAAAGGTAGCTAAAAAGTGTTTAAGCGAAATACAAAAGTCGACCTTTCAAACAAAAGGAAACATTTGTAGTAGTGGAGCTTATCAGAACACTTGCTGTACTTTATTTCAATGCCATTGTAGTTGATTGTAGTTCAATGATTGTCACTGTTAGTGTCAGTGTGTGTTTTATTGCCAGCATAAAAAATCTTTCCGAGTGCAAAAATAGGGTTCTTTATACAACCAATTTTTTAGCTTAGTTATGCAAACTTTTATTTATGCAAAGGAAAAAATTGATTGCAATTAAAAATAAAATAAAATTTTAAATGTCAGAAATTAAAAATCAAAATTAAAAATGCATTTTGTAATGACAAATTGTAGCAATTAAAATAAAAACATTTTTTAAATGCGAAAAATTTTGCAAATAAATTGTAATTAAAGCTAAAGTGCATTCACGACACTACTACAATGCACATTACTTTACAAAATGACAATAAAAATTTTTTAAAAACACATAAAATTAAGACACAATTTAGTAAATTGCAAACATTTTGCCGCAAATTACAATTTATTGCATTTTATATGTTTTGCATTTTCAACAAACTAAAAATGTTATTCGATACTAAAACCCGAGTTTTAGAGCTGCTCACCGTTGGCAGTGAACAGCTGCTGTCCTTATCAAGCAACTACATAACCTCAATGGCTGCTGAGGAAGAAGAAGATCAGTATGAAAACTATCAAAACGATAACGGTTGGATTCGCAAGCTGACCATACGAACTGTCTTCTCCAACCTCTATTTAGTGCTTTTGAGCCTTCGATATATTGTTTCAGGGGTCATCCTAAACTTTCACCTCGATCACTTTCTCTCTATTTACTACTCAGTTGACCTGCTGAAAAACCTGTACCGGCAACTGGGCATCCTCGACCGCTACCTGGCGCTGGTCATGTGGCTCGTGCCCGTCTTCATGCTCTACATCGACTACCTGGTAGGCTTTACCCGCGGAAAGCGGCTCTACCTGCTCGCCCTAGATCTTCTAGTGTACAATCGGGAGGATTTTTACCGGCTGAACCCGCAAATCACCGGCCGGCACCTGTTCCAGCTGCTGACCAGGCGGTACGACCGCGCCGAGGGCGTTCGCTGGCGCTGGAGAACGTTGCCCCACTTTGGTACGCCCCTCGACGCCCTGGTCCGCCTGCAAGCCCTCGCCCTGGCCACCGCAATTGACCTTGCTTTGGGGACGATCGTCTTGGTGCTCGGTCTCTTTGGTTGTCCCCTCGCCGTGTACCTCTTCAGCCTGACACGCCCCTGGACCAGATACTCCTCCGCCCAGAAACTGATCATCTTTGTAGACGGCTGCGCTTCGCTGTACCTCATCTGGCGGGCCATCAAACTGGGCCTCTTCTTTGCCGCCATCATCAACCTGGTTCTGGGGGCGGGCGGGCTCAGCGGCCAGCAGCGAGTGATGGACCGAAGGCTTTTTGGACTGCTGAAGAACTGTACCAGCTCGACAAGTCAAAGGAGGAAAACCTCTTGGAACTTTCATCAGCACTACCACTACCACCACCATCGCCACTATCACCTCCACCTATTATCTTCTTTTTTGCCCACCTACCTGAGCGGACACTTTCGTCTGATCACCGATTGTTTGGTCATTGATCGAGAACTGATTTCCCGTCTCTTTCTCCTCGTCTTCGCCTGCATGACCGGCCTGAACGTTTATTCAATCACCATGGTCACGCTGAAGCGGGAGTTGAACCTCCTCGGCCGGGCCATCATGGTCGCCGCCGCTGTCGTACAGTTTGCTGTCATTCTCCTGGCCCTCAAGCCGCTGCTCCTCGCCCACCGTACAGTCCACGACAGGCCCTCGAAGCTGCTGTACAGCTCCATTCTGGCGCTGAGCGGTGGAAACGGAAACAGCGGTCGTTCGTACCTCACCTCCAGCTCCTCGCCTTATCAGCTGCATCTAAAGCTGAAACTCTCCACCTACTGTCAGCTGCTGACCAATAGTGAAACGACGAAGATTGCCTTCAGCGTGGGACCGGTCGGCAAGGTCACCTCAAATGCCGTCTTTCAGGTAGAGTGAAGGGAAATTGTTTTGCAGTTTTTAACCTTCAAAGTTCTCTTTTTTTAAAGTTTTTCCTGGTGTACATCGCCTATCTGCTCTTCTCCTTTCGGCTAATTCTGGGCATTGTCAATAAGGAGAGTGGCACTGTTCACATCAGGTGATTACTGCTTTTCACCCAAGATGGTGCTACCCTGCTCAGCAACAGCAGCCAGACCGTTTGTTTATCTTTGGAATCATATGTTTTCTAGTTTGTAAATTTTTATTTGCTCAGGTGAACCCAAAGTTCTATTCCCAAAAATGGAACTAGGTTACTGGGACATGACCGGTTTTGGGCAGCCCATTCGCAGCCTGCTAGTCTACGCCGGGGTGCCCTTCACTGACACTCGCTTCTCATTTGGTGCTAAAGAAAGTGACCCAAACTTTCCCAATCAGAGCCGATGGACGGCGGTGAAGGACAGCCTAGGGCTCAGCTTTCCTAATTTGCCCTTCTTAATTGACAGTGAAAGGGGAGTTAGGCTGAGTCAGGTAATTTTTAAGATTTTTTATTGAAACAAGTATTTAATCACAAGTTTTTTTCTTTCAGAGCATCACCCTTCTCCGCTACCTGGCAGGCAGACACAACCTAAAAGCTTCAGATTTAGTCACCTCCGCTCAGGAGGACATGCTCGAACAGCAGCTGCTGGACATTAGAGATCGATTTTTCCGCCTGGTGCACCGGAAACGGCGGCTATCAACAGAAGAGATTGATAAATTAAAGACTGATTATGCCAGGTACTTTGAACAGCTAGAGCGTTGGCTCGAATCATCAAGTGACCGGCTCTGGTTGACTGGGCCACGCCTCTCTTACGTGGACTTTCTCGCCGCCGAGTACCTCTCCTGGTTTCGGGACTTTGTGCAGGCGGACTGTTTCGATGATCGGTTTCCTCGGCTGAAAGCCTACATGGAGCGATACTTTAACCTGCCTCATCTAAAGAAATACCACAATGCACCTCAGTACAAAGACGCCCACCGCCTCAGTCCGTACGCCATTCTCGGCTACAGGGGCGGGGCGAATCTGGACTCCGAAACGGGGGAGAATTTGTTTTGGAATAAGCGATAAATAAATAAAAATTGCTTGTTTTCTAAATTGATCTTGAATTTTAGAAGGGAAGCACTGGGAAAATGGCGACGTTTTTTACCCTCGACTGTCAAGTTGAACTTACTTTGTTATAAATTAAAAAACATTAAACAAATACTGAGAAGGCTAATTGCTGTTTCTGGTTGCCAAGACAAACATGAGGCAGTTTAAAGTGCAACGTAGGGGCGCAATTTTAAAATGTAATTTTTTTAAACTTGATTTGACTTGATTTTAAACTATTTAAAGTTGGTTTTCTTTTGGTGAAGGGATTTTTTCCTGGAATGGAATAATTAATTTAGCAATTTTGTTATCTGCAGTTGCTGCTTAACTATTTTTGAGCAAAAAATACAATTTTTTGACTAAATAAAAAATAAAAACACTGAAAATCGTTGCTAAAAGCATAGAAAAAACAGTAGTTATGATCTCAGGGGGTGTTTCTTGATGAAACACGCCCCAAAAAGGGTAAAAAGGGGTGGAGACACCGAGGATTGGTGTTCACTCAAATGACACTGATCATCACTGGCAATGATTTCTGCTTCAAGAAAACAAAACAATCTTAAAAGTGACAACTTCCCTGACACCATTTTGAAGGCAAAAAGACAATGCTTTATAAGCATTTTTCAAAACTTGAGTTTTTTAGATCATTCTTTTATTTATTCAAAAACGACAAATTTATTTAGG
>JAALOO010002169.1_pt1 | contig 11384 bp, 11 predicted proteins | sample 7257641 | NCBI WGS metagenome assembly JAALOO01 (sample SAMN14085613, study PRJNA598686) | mite metagenome | biome: ENVO:01001000; feature: ENVO:01001002; material: ENVO:01001226; isolation source: single female mite from University of Michigan culture on fish food culture... ... | reverse complement strand
AGAGAGGGAAAATCACAAATTTTCCATACCCATATGGAACTTTTTTCTCTGTGTGATGCAAGTGACCAGTTGACAGTTGTTAGTCTTTTTTCGTTTCTGTATTAGCTTTGGCTGCTGCTGCTGCTGGCAAATGACATTGCCAGGCAGTTTTTGATTTCTCTTTCATTTCAATCTCTCTCCATTCCATTCTCTCCCACTGCCTCTGGCCACTTTTCCCTTTCCTCATTTTTTGGGTCTTTGCAGCAACAGCAGCTGTACAAAGTAGCTTTTCGGCCGATTTCAGCGACTGCTGCTCTCATTTTCGACTCACTCACTGCCAGTCTCTGCTCTCTGTTCATTAAGTATTAATGGTGCTCATTTGCTTGCGACTGATTGTCTCTAGCGCTCACTCTCTTTTTTGGCCAAGAGTATTTCTTTTCTCTGCTTTCTGCTTTCCAATTCAATTCCTTTTACTGACGACCACTTTAGCGGCAGCAAACCAGCCAGTCAGTCAAGCAGGCAGGCCATTTGCTTTAGATGGAGAGTTGAAGTTGATTTTATAGCCAAAACCTGATGAACAGCGCTAAGCTGATTGACCTTCTTCTTTTCGGCGGGGTTTTATGGAACCTTCAGCTCAGGTTTCAGTTTTTTTGAAGAGGAGGACAAGGTTGTACAACTAAATAAAATAAACTCAGAGACTGGCTGTGACTGGCTGGCAGAGTGATCAGTCACGTCGACACCGAGAAAAAGAACGAGAGGTAGAAATGACACTGCGAACGGGGAATTGTCTGGTGGACACTGGTTAGCTGCTCACCTGCTGCAGACACTCGGTGATCGTACGTGCGAGTGCTAAAAGAGGCTTCAGAGTTTCAGTTTCAGAATGAGAGAGCTGAGAGAGAGCGGGGGACCTAATTTGCCTGCACTGAACTGCACTGAACTGGTACAGTCAACTAATTACGCTGAAAAGCGTAAAGCTGCGGTGTTACGATTTAGTCTCACTCTCTACCTGACTTCATTTACAGCGGACCTGTCTACTTTTTACTTTCCCTCCCTTTTCCTATGTCTCACAGCTTTTCACTACTGCTGGCTGGCGGCCGTTCCAAGCTGTTTCCACTCTGTCTTCGTGGCCCTATTATCCCCCTCAGCTTTTCTTTCTCTTTCTCCCAGTGTCTATATCTCACCAACAGCTTTGGGGGGTTCTCTCTGGCGACAAAGTTGCTGCTGCTGTTGCACTGGAGAATGCTAAACCGTCTGACCGTGTGAGTGAGTGTGTGCTGGTGTGTGTGTGTGTGTGTGTGAGCAGACGAGAACTGTCCCGAGCAGACCTTTTTTTGGGCGCAAACAAAAGAGGAGAAAAAGCAGAACGACCAGGAGAATAGGAGTAAGGATTGGTTGAGGTTCAGCAGTTCGTTTAAACGATCACGTAGCACTCACTCACCACTGGCTCGCTGCCTATTCTCTCTGTCCAGTTTCTTCTTCTTTGGCTGCTGCTGGTGATATATTTACTTTTGCATTCATCGTCAGTAGTAGTAATGGTGTGGATTCCCTTTCTCTCTCATTCTCGCTCATTTATTTATTCGCTCATTGCCTCTCTTTCATTTGCTTCCTCTGTCTTGCCCCCGCTCTGGTCAAAAGCTGCTGTTGGTTGTTGGTTGCTGACTGGTTCTTTGACTGCTGAAAATGAAAATGAGAAGGAGAGTGGTAGGAATTAGAGCGAGCAAAGGGGGCGCACAGGGTTCTTGATAGTTTCGCTCTTTTTGTTTTGCTTTTTCCGGGGAATTCTCAATGAGCAGCTAGTTGTCCGGTTGTTGTCGTTATCTAGATTTGTTTGTTGGGTTTTAGTGGATTTGGACTGTCGTTGTTGTATTACCTGTCTTCCTGTTTCTTCTATAGTTTAGTTTTGTCTGCATTTTTCTAAATCTTGAATTTTATTTCTATTTTTGTTAAAACAGTTTTTGCTGAATGCTTTTCTTTCTTTCCGTTTCCCTTTTTTATTTGAAATGTCATCGCCGTCGCCATCACCATCACCATCAGCCTAGTTTATTTAATGACCGCCAGTAAATAACTGTAAACTGCAGTTGTGACTTGCAGAGTTTCACTCTCTGTTTGATGTGCCTCCAATTCTGGCAACTTTGTAGCCAGTTTTCAAGACAAAGTGGTGGTGGTGATGGTCATTTTGGTTTAGTTTTTTGGTCATTCTGCTCTAGCTAAAGTAGAATTGCCTAAGTGGTTGAAGTGCGCGCTCACTGTGGGCGACGGCAGCGTATGCAAATTGTCATTGCCTTTTATTTTTGCTTCTTCTTCTTTTTGTTTCAAGTTGTTTTGAGGCTAAATTGAATTGCAGTAGCTGGCGAGGGGCAATGACCACCACCACCACCACCGCCACTGATGATCGTCTGTCCATCAATAATGCTCCGCTGGAGCAGTAGCAGTGGAAATTGCAGCCTTTGCCCCCATAAATTGTCCTGCTTGTTTCCTCTTTTTCACCCGCTCGCTCACTTTAGCTACTACTGTCCACTACCAGCACCACCGCCGCCACTAAAACTGTCGACTAGCGTGGCCATTTTTCATTCACCACTTCCACTTCCTCGATTTGCTCTTGTTTTGTTGTGTATGTGTGTGTATGTAGGGGTCGGTTTCGCTTGACTCGCTGAGGATTTGCGTATGCACAACTTTTTAGTAGTTCGTTTGGTTGTTGAATCTAGTCGAGTCTGTTTTGTTCTTTGATTCTTTTGGTACCATTTTGGTTTGGGTTGCTGTTTGTCCAGTGATTGTGTTTTGGTTAGTAAGTGGTCGGTCGGTTTGTTGGTAGTGTGTCCACCACTACTCTTCAACATCACCACTGCCATCATCATCATTAGTACTAATTATCACCAGACGGGTTGGCTAGTAGTAGTTTGAGAAGAGGCCTACTGTAGAGTACTGCGAGTGTGCTTTTAGTGCGCAGAGCTTTTTTGCTTCTTGAATTCTTTTCGGTGCGGACGAATTAGTGTGGTGGAGATGGTACACTTTGATTTTCTGGTGTAGCAACTTCTTTTTTTTCTTTTGGTGACAACGTGTTCTTCTTCGACAAGTCACTCTTCCTTGTTGGAACTACTACTGCTGCTGCTGCTAAGTGCAGGGCAAACTTGTTCCAACTCTTTCATTTGCCGCTGTTTGATCAACTTTCTCTCTCCCTCTCTCACTGTCACTGTCACCCTCCACAGCTCACAATATTGTCTTTTAATAGTTGTTCTTCTGGTTGTTCATTGCCTTTTATTATTATTATACCCTGGCCCTAAACTTTGCTTGTCGTTTTTCTTTTTCTTCTCCTGCTCATTCTCTGCTGCTGCTTTTTGCTCCCAGTTCGACTGTGTGGTGGTAGACTATCAATAGGGTTGATGATTTATGGGAGAGAGAGAGAGGGAAGAAGAGAGAGAGAAGAAGAAGAGCAGCAGACAAGGCAATGGAGGGAAGCAATTTTAATAGAATTATTATTATTATCGATGATTTATAGACGATGAGGGAAGACGGGGACAACACGCAGACAACGACGGAATGGGAACAGACGACAGACAGTCAGACAGCAGCAGCAGCAGCAGCAGCAGGAAGCGGCGCAGAGAAGACAACTTTGCCGTCATTTAGCATTCCGTCAATTTACTATTTGGTTGTGATTCTTTTCTATCCCCTTCCTCTTCCCCCAGTGTTCCAGCAGTGAATAACTCCTCTTGTCTCTGTTCTGCTGACCCTGCCAGTGTGGTGAAGAAGGCTTCTCAGGAAGCGAAAGTTTGCTGAACTTTGAACTCCTGAACACACACACTGTCTGGCGATCATCAGGCTGCTTAGAATCACTGGAGACTACCTCCTTTGCCGACTTCTCTTCCTCCTCATAATAATTGGCCCGGGATTTATTGAGAAAAATGATGATTCGGCGTGTTCCTTAACACCTTACTTTCTCTTCTTTTTTTCTTTGCTAAATTCAATAATAGCATCGACACAAATGAAATGATCCTCTGTCCGGGGTTGACCTGTCTGAGAAAGAGAGAGAGGATTCTGCCTGCCACTTCTGATGCCGCCGTCCATTTGTCAGGCCATTGTTTCCTTTTGAAGTGAAGAGCTCCCAGAGCCGGAGTCTATTTCTGTCGATTAATTTTAATAACGCAATTAATATTGAGAAGGGGATTTGACGATGGCGATGGTAGTGATGATGATGATGATGGGGTGGATTCAATTCACCACCACCACCACTACTACTACTGCTACTACTTCTTTTCATTATTTAGAGGATTTACTTTTGTTGTACGTTCTCTCTTGTTTTTTTCCTGTTCGCTTGTTGATGTTCTTTCTCTTCTTCCTTTTTACCACTTTTCCCCGGTAAAGCACTGAATGGCACGCAAAGGGGAGGCAGGCAGACAAACAGGCAGGCACCCGTTAAGTCCGCCGACTTTTTGATGCCTTTTTGAAGAGCAGAGAAAGAGAGAGGAGGAAGGGGGCATGAATATTGTATGAGATGTTTTCGGTGAGTGAATGAGTGAATGAGTAGATAGTCTATCAGTGCTGCTGTTCCTGGATTTTTTCCCGTCTGCTACCGTTTAGTGCTGCTCTTTCTCAAATCAAGGCGCGCGCTCTTGATTTCCTTTTTTTGGTGTACGATTTGTTTGGGTGCACTGTGTGTTCTCTCTGTCTCTTAACTCTCCTGCAGTCGTGTTATCTTTCAATTATCTTCTGTCCCTCTTCCACTTCCTTTTTTTTCCCGAGCCCTACTCGAACCATTCTCCAGTGCAATGTGAGACCTCTCAGTCAAGTAAAGTCAACTTTTTTGCCGTTGCGCATTGCTCCCGAAGCTGCTGCTCTAAACCTTGTGGAGTGCTGGCCAGCAGACATTCCTGGAATGCTTGAACCTGCTGCTGCTGTTGCTGGCCACCAACGAGACAATCTTGCTGGCTGGCTGGCACGTCCGCTCGAGTGGTCGTCGTCGAGTTCGACTTCTGCTGCCGCTGGGACAGAGGTTTCACCAGCAGCAGGGAAAGAAATTGCGTCGCAAAACTGCCAAATTTGGCGCCCCCGTTGACCGTTGAATGTTCTGTTCTGTTCTTTTTTGTTTGCCTCTTTTGCTTGCTTAATTTCCTTGCCTCCTAGCATCTGGAAACGCAGAAGTGCAGTGACAAAAGAGTAGTGCTACTGCTGTAGTTTTGTTTGCTCTCTGATGTCATTGCCATCACCAGTTTTTCTTCTCTTTCTTGATTCTCCGACGACGAGTCAACAGACAGTGTCCTTGCGCCAAACTCTGACTGATTACGGGTCCTTTCTTTTTGTCTACACTTTTCCCTTCTTTATTCTTTTGGAGCAGCAGCAGCTTTCTTCTGCAAACACACACACACTAAATTTGGCTAATTGACTGAGCGTCCTCTGTTGATTTGCATAGAGAGCGAGAGAGAGAAGTGGTCCTCTTCTTTTCTTCTCCCTAGTCGGTGCTTTTTGCTTCGACCGCCTCTCCCACTCTCATTTCCGCCATTCTTTTTCTTTCTTTCTTTTTTCTTAAGTTGGCGACTGTCGCCTTTCTCTTTATTATTAGGAAGTGCTGCAATGACTTTTGTGTGTTGTGTTAGTGGTCCATTCTCATTGCTTTTGTCTCTTTTGCTTGGCGCCAACTTTGTCTTGGGCTTCTTTTCCAGAGGTTTTGTTTGCCGGTCTTTCTTAGACCAAAAGACTCGAAATTGAGAATTTTTGCCTTCTTTTCATTGTTGCCAACTGCCGCTGCAGTTGCTGTTTAATGCACAGACACGAAGCAAATGCAGTGCTGTTCCAGATGACACCTCTCATAAGAAAGAGCTTTGTGCTGAACTTTGCTTGTAGAGGAGAAACTTGGAACGAAAAAATGGAGTGTTCTTGTCTCCTTGGTCAAATTAAACTGGAGAATGATTGAGCTGATTGTGCGGAATTTACTTTTTCCAGTCTGATTTGCTTTTTTTCTATTTCAGATTGCCTGTGTGTTTTTGTTTTTCCATTTCTATTTTTATCTTCATAAGCAGCTCTATTTGCGAAGGCGGCAGTAATCGTAATCGCTCGTAGCCTAACTTTTACTTTGCACTGTTCATCATTCGCACTGACTGACTGACTGTGCAGTCACACCTGTCTTCTTTCTCAGCGAAACAATTCTTATTTGGCATTTTTTCCTCCTCTTCTTCCTTTTTTCCATTCCCGGACAACTGTGCAAATTACCGCTCATTAATTGCCGCATCCTGCAAAAGGCTGTTTTAGCCGCTTTTATTGCCGCCATTTCTGAGCCCTGCTAAAGCGCGGACTCTTCTCTCAAGCCTAAGCCTTCGCCTTAGCCCCGGCCCCTGGCTTAGCTTGGCTTTTTCCTTCTTCTTTCGGTGCAGATTCTTTCTTTTTTCTTTCTTCTTCTCGGTGTTTGTTGCTGAGAAGTGCACAATAACAATAAAGAGAGGAGAGAGAAGTCTTTTCTTCTGAAGCCTTCTAAGCTGAGAAGCAGCCTTTTACCTCCTCCATTCTCCTTCTTCTTTAACACAATTCAACTACACCCTCAATCTAAGACGATTAGATCTCACTTTTACTAGCTCTCTTGCACTAGAAAAGATGCGGGCTCCTCTTCCACAGAGCAATTTGTGCTGCTGTTGCTACTGCTGCCTCGGTAATGCCGATTAGTGCTGAAGTGGCAGAAGAGGAGCACATGCCTTTTCCCCCGCTCGCTTTCACTTTACCCGAAAACACCGAGACAGAAACAGAAAAGTGAAGAGGTACTTCAGAGGAGAAGAATGATGAGGGCTCCGCCGGATTCGGGATTCACGATTCTCGGTGAGCTCCAGACAGCTCTAGAACTGGAACTCAAACTCTACGTCTGTCTCTTTCTCTCCTTCTTCAAATTAATTCGCTTTAATTTAATCTACCCCTGCTAATTCAATTACTGTTTCAGCAGCACTCGTTTGCTCTCTCTGAAACTCTGGAGGTTCTGGATTACAGCGTTTGGGCAACACTTTTCCCTCAGTTAAAAGGAGACGGTAGAGGGACTGCCAGTAACTCTGGCAATTGAATTTTTAATTATACTCAATTTTTACTTTTAATTGAGCCAGTGTCTGCTGCTGCTGCTGCTGCTTCTGGAGCTGTGTCTTGCAGACACAGTGTTGGCACTTTGGCTGCTTCTGCTGGAGCTGGTCTGTTTCACTGTTTCAGTCTGGTGCTGGGCATTTTCGGGGGTGCTGGCTCTCCTAATGCGCTCGCCTAATTAGCCCTCGCTCTCGCAATCGATTCTGCACTGTTCAGCAGAATCTTTTCAGCATTGCTGCTGCTGCTGCCGCCGCCCATTACTGGCTTGTAATTACCCATTAATTGGCGGCGGCGGTGGTGGTGGTGGTCTTTTGCTCTGTGTTTCTTTCTGTTCGGCGATGGATTTTTCGAGGAATGTTCTTAGTAGTGGTGGTCATTGTTTTGTGTTTTGTTTTGTTTCTAATGTTGATGATGGTTATGATACTACTGAAGATGATGGTGATAAGGGAGCGATAATGATGATGATGATCTTTTAGAAAAAAGAGGAATTTAGCGGTCGTCATTTGTGAAGGGGCGGTGATCACATTCTGTTGACATGCTGTTTTTTCTCCCGCTAAAAAGATTCACTGATTTCTATTTTCGAGTTTCTAATTGTTGTTTTTGTTTTTTTCAGAATTTTCTTTTGCTTCGTCACTTTAAAACCGCTGGAAAAGTTGTTAACAGTTGACCTTCATACAATTCCAACAAAAGCAGCAGCCGTAACGATAGTGTGCCCGATCCACAGAAGAGCACCATGAGAGAAAGGGCGACTGGATCCGCCGCCGCAGCCTCCGCCGCCTTATCATTCTCTTCCTCGATCTTATCAGGCGAATTCTCCTCGTCCACCAACGATAAAAAAAGTTCAGCAGTAGTGGTGGAGATTGCCAGCCGTTTCGCCTTTTCCTCCACCAGCCCGAAAGCTTCAGCAACAAATTATCACCATTGCCAGCAGCAGCAGCCTCGCAGTGCCTCCTTGTTGTCTTTTAATTCCTCCTCTTCGCCTTCTTTTTCCTCTTCTTCTTCTTCTTCACTACTTCTATTACCTCGTTCATCTTTGCCGTCGCCATCAACATCATCATCATCTTCAGCAATATCTTCAACCTTACCTCCGCCTCTGCCTCCTCCAGTTCCAAGCACCATTTGCTACTCACCCAGCAACTCTTTATCATCTTGGCAACAACAGCAGCAGCAGTGGATGTCGGCTTTGCAGTGCTTCACCGCCGCCGCCCACTAGCCCGCCCACAACAAAGTTTGACGTAATGTCAAAATGCCTGGCGGTCGACGAGGGCTCGTTGCACCTCAGAACACCTTTCTCGAGAATATCATCCGCCGCTACAACTCACTACGTAAGTAACAACCACATTGATCATACTTTTGCACACCTACACAAACACAGACACGATTCAGGAACACTCTTATTAGGTGATGCGTAACACAGAGAGAAAGAGATTGTTTGCGGCTGCAAAAACAGACCGGCTGCTGTCTTCCGTAAAAGTGACAACTGCCGCCTCACTGTCTCGCAGTTTTTTCCCATCCTATTCCATCTCCCGACTCGTGTCTCTTTCCTGTCGCCATCTTTTTTGAGACGACATGTTTGTGAGCTGTTTTATGTGTGTGTGGCGACCGGGCGCGCCGACCATTCATAATCTTGACGCGCTCACCACTTTCTGTCAGCTGCCGCTGCTGCTGCTGCTGGCGGTTTCCATTCGGTTTTATTATGTTATTCGGCTGCCACTTTTATTTTGTTGCTTGTTTTTGCTGTTGTGTTGTTTGTTGTGTTTATTTGCGCGCCTAGTAGACTTGATCTGATGTGTGTAGTCTGTGTTGTAGTCGTCCCTGCTGCTGCTGTATATAGAGAAGGGAAAAGTAGTAGTAGTATTTTTCTCGCTTTCTCACACTTTGTATCTCTGTCTCCGATATTCGGTCTTTTTCTCTTCTAATGCTATGTTGACGCAACGTCGTTTCCAGTTTTTTGCAGCCTTTTTTCTTTTTTGCCATCCCAAGATTTGTCTTCATAAATAGAGACCCCTCGCACCACATTAGTTGCTGTCAACTAGTTTGCTGCTTTCTGAAAATTAGTGCAACCTTCTTTTTTGCTTTTTTATATTCCATCCGACGAAGCACTTTTTATGGACCATTGGGACTTCTCCTTCTTATTTTCCTCCTAATCTCAGAAGGTGTGCCCCAGTGTCGGAAGTGCACTGTGTGTAGATGTTTTCCACTTCTCGGTTTATGCTTCTACTGCAGTTGCTTTTTAGCGCCAGCGGCGGCGACACAGAGACGCAAGAACTGTTTTCTCGACAGGTCACTTTGTGTCGAGAATTTGTGTTTATTAGCAGCACCATTCTAGCTAGTTGTTTCCTCTTGCTAATATCACTGCTGTTGTCGTGTGTGTTTTGAAAAGAAAATGTAGAGTGAAAATGTTATGCACTTTGAACATGTCATTTTCTACTTTCCACTCAAACTCGTAAATAACAAGCTGCAGTGAGCTTATTTAATTTTCGCTCTTTTACTCACTGAAGAGCAAAGCTCTTTCTGCTTCTGCTTTTGTTGTTTTTAGTTTTTGAGCTCCCCTCTTTCTCATTTCAGGCGTGCATATCACCGTTTTTAATTACCAAACGCAGCAGCCTTGATGCATTTCATTTGCACCTGAAAAATTACACAAAGCTGCAGGCAGCTTCACTGCACTGCTTTTTGCCGTTTGGCAGCTGCCACTGTCCTTTTCTTCTTCTCTTTGCATTGAGCCTGCACCACTGCAACCACCACCGAGCTTTTTGGCGCATCACGGGCTGCTTGCGGTTTGCGGGGTACTTTGGCTCCCTTCCTTTCATTTCCCTTACCCTCCCTCTCTCACACTCTCACTGCAGTGTTGTTTGCAATTTGCAAGCCCATCTGCACGTTGTCAGCTGGCAGCTGCAGTGCCTGTAGTGTAGTGCCTGACGTGTGTGTGTGTGTTCACCACCACCACCACCGCCACGTTTGCCTCGTTTGGGAGAAGGTTGGAAAGGCAGCAGCAGCAGCAGTTGTGGTAATGGAGTGAGTAGTAGTGCACTAGGCCAGAACACACACACACACACACGGACAAATGGCAGACAATGGCCACAGCACGAGACCAGAAATGGGAGAGAGAGAGAGAGAGAGAGGGAGAAATGAAATGAGCAGAGGCACTCTTTGCCTTGCTCTGCTCGTTCAATCGATAGGCAAAGTAACTGCGCTGCTTATTCCTCTAGCACTACTAGTAGTGCTAATCACCGATATGTGTGTTCAGCGTGTCTCGATCGTCCCTGTACAAACATACACTGCTACTGCTGGCCACTTATCGGACTTGCTCGATTGCTCATTACGCACTGCTATTGATGGTTGCCACCATTATCGTTAGTATTTATTCCTGCTACTCCTTCTCGAGCACAGGCGAAGGCCACACACCACAGCAACTGCTTTTGGATTTTGATTTTTCTCGCCTTTTCCATTTTGATGACTTTGTGGAGATGCACTTTCCATTGGTTCCAGTGGCACCACCTCCTCACTTTTTGCCCAGAAATGTTGCGCAACACACTATCAGTGCAAATCGTTTCTGGGCTGGAGTTTAAAAAGTTGGAGCATTAAATCATGAGTACGTGCTGCTGCTTTGAACAAAAACTTTGGTAGAGATTGTGGTGGTAATGTGTGCGCCTTTGAGAGTAGAGCAAAGAGCAAGCGATGCACTTCAGCAGAAAGGCATCTTCTCGGCTAATTTTTGTTGGTGATGATGTGGATGCATTCTGTATGTTGTTGGCTGGTAGGTCTTGTTTGCTTTCTCCCCTTCTTTCCCGTTTGGTCGATCGGTTGGCTCTGTGTGTGTGTGTGTGTGTGTGTGTTCAGAGCTGCCGTCGTCCTCGTTCACCGCCGAACCATTAGTTACCTAAAGTGGGCGACCTGCCTGACAGCAGCAGCAGCAGCAGCAAAACGGCAATGCACACTCTCGCACTGGGCCCACAATTGAACAGAAGCGGCAGAACCGAAAGAGAGTATCATCATCATCGCCGCCGCCGCCGACGCCACTGAACCACACTGTTCAGCTGAATTGTTGTGTGCAGTAATGGCCGCATCCTCTTCTTCTTCTTCTTCTTTGGGCGCCAGTTAATTGACAGGCAGCAAACTGGGTTCTCCCACTCTCACTGACTGTCTGTTTGTCTGTGTGTATTTTTCTTGCTATTTGTTTGTATGTGTGTTTGGTCGGTTATTTTTCTCCATTTTTCTCTCTTTCATCTGCTTATCTGCTCGATTCTTTCCTCCGGTCTTGTCGTTGGCAGTCGTCGTCGTCGTCGTCTTCGACAGTGCAATCGATACACACACACACACACACACACACACACACACACACACACACACACACACAC
>JAALOO010002168.1_pt1 | contig 11387 bp, 5 predicted proteins | sample 7257641 | NCBI WGS metagenome assembly JAALOO01 (sample SAMN14085613, study PRJNA598686) | mite metagenome | biome: ENVO:01001000; feature: ENVO:01001002; material: ENVO:01001226; isolation source: single female mite from University of Michigan culture on fish food culture... ... | reverse complement strand
GGTGGTGGTGGTGGTGGTGGTGGTGGTGGTGGTGGTGGTGGTGGTGGTGATGGTGCACACTGTGGTGGCATATGGCGCAGTTGCCGACGTCCAAATCGCATCACAGAGCACTTGTGAGGCCAAAGACACACAATCGAAAGTGATTCGCTCGTTTAGCTCCTTTCTCTCAATGAAACAGCAGACTTTTGGCGAAGAGGGGGAGGGGTGCTGCTGAAGGAAAGAAAGAGACAGAGAGAACATGTGCAGTGAGTTGCAAGTTGGTGGCCATTGTGTGGAAGCGAGTGACTGCCGAAAGAAAAAGCTGACTGAGAAGGCAACTACTGAGTTGAGTTGGTGCAACAACGGACCCGAGAACTCGGTGCTGCAACCGTTTGATGCGCAGGTCAACAGACGGAGGAGACCTTGCGCGACAAACGAGAGACCTCGGCACAACCACGGCGGAGGCTTAAATCGAGTGTGATTTATTCGCTCAAATCCCAGTTCACTTTCTCTGTCTCTCTCTTCTCACTCTCCAATTTCTTCCTAGTTTGAAGGAGCACAACTTTTAACTAAAGATCAACAGACGCGAGAGTGAGAGTGCACTTTGGGTCATGCTTCAATGGAAGTGCCCGCAAAAGCAACAGTTGGCTCATAGGACTCTCTGGTGCATGCGGGTAAAGACATGTGTGAGGGAGAAAGAGAAAGAGAGAGAAACTCTAACTGACTAGCTACAGTGAAAGTCGCCTTGGTTTTGTGCAGCAAACCTGGCCAGGACTAGGAAGTGTGTGAGTTTGGCCATTGAGATGCGGCAAATTGGCAGAAAAAGCACGCTGAATGAACTTGAGTTTGCTCGTAGTGACCATCGGCCCTTTTTGAGTCTGCCTCACAGCAACTGCTGAGCGCAGTGTTTCACGAAAAGTCGATTAAAAGTGGTTCCTCTTCCATCGAGCACTTTGTTTGTTTAGCAAACTTTTCTTTTTGCCGGTTTGCTTCCACTGCCGGTTTGACATTGCACAACTGAGCGCTAGTGAACGCATTAACAAGTCAGTGATTGATTAAAGAAGTCATCCAAGTGAACAGTCCTGGTTGCTATTGTCTGTCAGTGGTTTGGTCGTGTAGTCAGCAGCTTTCTTTCTCTCTCTCCTCCCCGGTTACATTTGCATTATCGTGCCCGGTGAACACACTGGCCCATACCTACACCCGCAATCTAATCGCATTTTAATTAACGGCAAATGAATTGCGGCAATTAACAAGATGAGAAACGGATGTCTGGTCGTGTTTGCTTTACCTGCACTGCGTGTCAATGAATTAGCAAGTGAGCGTGTTGATTGGCCAAACAGTGTAGCCAAAAACAAACAGTGTTCTCTCTGTGGTATTAGTGGTGGTGGCAATGGTGCCAGTACAACTTGCAGCGATAGCTATCGACACGACCAAGAAAAGCAGAACAATGCACCCAAAGAGTGCCTGTCTCCCGCTGACCGAATGATGCATCATGCTCACTTTAGGCTGAAGCTTTGCCGATTAAGACATCATGCTAATTCACGCCTACGAGATGAGAAGAGAGAACAAATCTATCATAAAACACAATCTCTCTGCTGGGGCATGCCTGATGGGAGACTTTGATAAAGCAATTATGCAAACGGTGAGTGCCATTGCCCATTGAGATCCGCTTGGGCAAACAAGTTCAACTTAATTAGTGCAACAGCGCTGATGATTTCTTAATTTACAAGACACACAATCTCATTTTGTTTTACTGAAAATCTAGATTTAGCAGTTTTTTTGAAATTGAGTAGAAAATGATTAGAGCATTTAGAAATTTGAAAATATTACATTGCTCAACTTTTTGCAAAAACAAAATTTTTTTCTGTTAAAAATGTAAAGCAGTTGTTGTTTCCAGTAGCCAGTTTTAAAGTGGTTAACTTAATTAACCAGTTGAGGTTTTGTATTCTTTTTACCATCTACAAGTGACCTTTTTGCAGTAATAACAGACATTGCTAGACAGTGTATGCAAATTCATTTTGAGTAAACTAAACTGGCAATTGACATGCCAAGCAATGACTTATAAGTATTTGTATGACACTAGGCGAAAGGTTTTCCATTAGACACACACCAAGTGGGCAGTTTGTCAGAGGGTAAACGGCGTTTTAGAAAAGAGCTGACACAGACAAAACAGTAGGCAAAACTTGGCATCATCCTCAAAACGGTCACCAATACTGCAGAAAGAAATGGATTGGCCATTTAATTATCCTGCTAAGTGCTAGGTAGTGCAAGTGAAACAAAAGCCAAGTGCAGTAGCCAGAGTATCACTTTGCTGACGCTTATTTGCATAGGCGAGAGGTCCAACACTAGCAACCACAACCACTTGGACAGTGCATAATCCAATTAAAGCCAATTTAGACTGACCGGCAATAAAGTAGCAGTTTTTAACTGCAAAAGAGGCCATCTACCCAACTGACGTAGCCAAGCGCTCAACAAGAGCAAAAATTGGCTTTTAGAAGCGATTGAGAAGAGTAGCTGCAAAGGAGCCAGTACGCTAAGTGCATGAGCAAAAACAGCTGACACAAAGAAAAAGACAGTTTACTGAGTTGCTCTAATTTGTATCGATTCATCTCTGTGTTTTGCATAAGGAGTAACAAACCTTTTTGGCGGCTGCAGTCCAAAGAGGAACCGGCTTCAATTGTGACATTGTTAAATGATCGTCTGAGCTTCTGTCTGAAAGGTTTGCGCCTAATAAAAAAATATGATAAAACGAAAAAAAGTGTGCGTGCTCAATGAAAAAGCACTTATGCTTCATAAAAAGCACCAACAAATAAAATAATCCAAAACAAAAAAAGATAAGATTAAGGTAACAAAAAGTAAATATTGAATATGGCAACTGGTGGACAATATTTAACCACCGAAAAAGCAACAGTTGACACTGGGGTGAAAGTGTCGCCAACTCATCGTCAAGTGATGCAAGACACGATAAAAGGCGGTGTGCTTTTACTTTACAAGTGCCTTATCGTGTCCAGTGAGAAGAATGAAAAACTTAGTACTGATATTATATCGGTGACTGAACGATGAGGTCAAGCCATCGGCTGGTAAGTGTTACTATTTTCAGCAATATCAACTGCTGCCACTTTTCTTTCTTTCTCCTGAGTGGTCATCGATATATCGACGTGCTCATTCATGAGGTTATATTCTCAAGTAGCGCAGATAAAGCCGAGATGAGAGCCTCTTGAGAGGTTTCGATTCAGACACACACACACACAATTGCTTGAATCGACCAGAGTCTAAGCAAAGTCTGTGAGCAGGAGTCAGTGAACAGGACAATTGCAACAACTGCCGCCAGAAAGGGAAAATAGCACTGTAGCAATGAATAAAAAAATCATATCAATGAATGCCAAAGAGATTCAAGAGGAGAAAGTGAATGAATGAATGAGCGAGAGAGTGAGTGACAAACGCGTGAACATAGCTGTGAACAAGAAGCAAGAGAGAAAAGCTTGGCAGTGATCGACAGGCCGAAAGGCAAGGGGCAATGTGCTAAGGTGCGAGAAAGAAGGGCCCAGCAGACAATGCAAATCTACTTAAGCGTGCAATATGGAACGGAATCGAATTGGCAAAGCACTGACTGACCACCACCAACCTACTGACCGCAAGACACCCTGAGAAGACTGATGCCACTGACCGTTGCCACTGGCTCACTTTCACGCTCCTTCGCCATTCAACGTTCTTCGTATTGACACTGATTAGCGTTTCAATTAAGAGGCGTTTGCACTGCTGCTGCTGCTGCTGTTGCCAAAAACACAATTCTGCACTGCACTGCTGCTGGTGCTGTCATAATTCAATTGCACAAAGAAGTGTCTCAGCAACAGCAACAGTGTGCCTAACAGAGACATGTCCGCTCTTGCCTCGATAGTCTCTCCATATTCTGAAGCACAATGGCACCGAGTTAGAAAGACGTGTGTTCGAGCAGCCGCAGGAAAAGGTGCACAGGACAGACTCAATTCTTGTCGGTCGCACCTTGTGTGTGTAGCACTGGCAATGTGTCACAGTCGCCGTCGATCTACGGGCATGCCGTGATAGAGGGAGAGAAAGCGCAGACACTTTTGGTGGTGTTCATTGAATAGCGGTTCATGGAAGCACAAAATTGCTCACAACGCCTACTCTAAATGTGCACAATTAACACTTTTGACGGCGGCCTCACACTTTTCCCCGTTCATTATGACCCATTGATGAGGAAAATGGACATGCTTTTTGCTTGCTGGCTGGCTGGCCCACTGCATTGTGCCTAGTGGTGGGACACACTGTCGAACACACTGCCCCACCACAAACACCAAACACTTTCACCGTCCGGTGCAGTCTCTCTCTTCCTCACCTTTGATCACTGAAGCCACTGGCCTGAACAACACTCGCCGCTCAACAATGTCACTACCAATGGGACTTAATTTTTCATTGGTGCGATAAATGCCAATCAAGTATGCAGACGTGTGTGAGTGTGTGTCTTTTTACAAAGGAAGACAGCACCGGTGAGTGGGCACTCGAGAAGGAGAAAGTTTGCGTTATTAAACCGAGTCTCATCCATTCTTGTCTCTTTCCTGTTGCCAGCATTACATTGCCCAGAATGAACACTAAAGGTGAATGCTCACTTCCAGGCAGCACTTCTCTTTTGTCAGCTGCTGCTGCAGTTGGCGGCAGTGAACGCCTGTTGTCGCGCTTGTCGCCATCATGAATCGACAAAGCATGATAATAGCCGAATTGGCAGAAAGAGACAGTTCAATTCAATTCAGTTCAGTTTACTTACAAAAAGATCATAGAAAGACTTATGAGAGAAACGACTAGAGGCACTGAGGTAAACTGCATATTCATAAAAGAGTTATCAAACTATGGCCAGTTTGGCAGCAGAAGCAGCAGAAGCAGCAAATCGCCGTCAGTTTGGAGCACCTGTTCAGAGCATCAACTCCTTTTTCCTCTTTCAGCCTGTGCCATGACCACTAGCTAGCGCTAGACAGAACAAGCATAGGCCATCTAGATAAAAAGCAGTGCAAATTAAAGAGCGGCCGATTACGGCACCAGCTAAGCCTGGCGCAAAAGCGGCAACAACCGAGAGCGGCAAATGAAATCGTGAATTCACACTCATTTGCAAATATCACGCCACTGATCGTAGCCATTGTCTTTGGCAGCAGCAACAGCAGCAGCAGTGGTACTAACCACTGAAAAACGATAGAGAGAAAGAAGAAGAAAAGAGAAATTGCCAACCACTTGGCGTGCACACTGCTAAAGTGAGAGAAGTTGCCAGCTAAAGGCGTCATGCATCGTCGCGTCCAGTTGTGGATCCTGTTTTGGGCGCAAGGCGGCCGCCTCTAAACTACTGCCAAGAGTGTAGCCACATCACATTGCAGTCACTCAGTGCCTATATCAGTGCCTCACTGTCATCGCTAATGAACATCGTCAAGGGTTAACACTGAGTTGCACTCTCTATCTTTTAGCTTTACGTTTTTTGTATCCTTTTTCGCTCAATATAGTTTGTGCTTGAAGATTAGCCCGTATTATCAACAAGTGGTGGTGGTGGTGGCAACGAGGGCAAATGAAAATAGACATCTCTCAATTAGAAAGCTCGGAGATTAGTCACTGGAGATCCACTCCCGTCAGTCACGATCTGGGCCAGGCAGACTTGTTTGATGGCGCCAAATTAGCATTTGAATCCAGCATTTTGTTATGATCTGTCAAACCAAAAAAGAACAAGAGAGATTGGGTTATCAATAAAAGATGACTGTAGTTGCCACTGAACATTGAGCACTGGGAATGCGCAGAAAAATAGTTACTAAAACCAAGGGAAAAGATTTTGAATGAACATAGCAAGTTCATTCACACTATTGATGCCAAAGTTAAGCCAAAAAAGAAATGAAAGCAGATCGAAGATCGAGTGGTGTTAGTTTTACCACACACACACACACAGACACACAGACCGAAACTGGCCAACATTTGATTGCATTCATTAATTAACTAATTACCTCATGAGTGTGATCATGTGAGCAGAGAAACGTTGCTTAATTCTTATTAAATTAGCGTTAAATTAAAATCCTTTTCTTTAGCCAAAAGAGGAAAGAAGTTTGCCGACAAAGTGAACACTAACTTCTGCGGTGGTCAAGTGTGCGGTGGCCATGGCGGCTGAGCGACTGAGTAGTAGCTGTGGTGGTGGTTGTGGTGGTGGTGAGCCAAGGCGACACACGAGTTTACCGGCAATTAGTGAGTCCGCAGAGTAGTATAAACAAAAAAAACAAAAATACTAAATACTAGCAGACAATCAGTTTGAGTGTAAGTGTGTAGAAAACGGATAGAAAAAAAAGCGAAGACCACACGAGGACATTCACGAAGCAAAGTTTTGTGGTGAAATTACGCCCGTGTCCGGCCTACTAGCGTCCAGCCTTTACCAGTAGTGCCTAATGACTGTTTAATCACCATTTTTATATTAAAGGTACTCTTTCCCACTGCCACAAACTTTAATCACAAACCAATGAATACGCAAAATGGAAGTCACTGGTCGCTTCGTGCCAAACTGACTATTGGTCAGTTTTTGAGGTAACTACTTCTAATGGCCAAGAGAGAATAATTACTGATTGAGTAAGGTAATTCAATTATCCTCCAATAACATACTTGATTGAATATATTGTCAGGTAGGTTCCTGGTGGAAACAATGCATAAAGTTTTTAAGCTTTTACTAAAAAGAGTTTTGACAAAAGTTTCCTAGTTTCGTATTTGCTGTATAGCTATATTTATATTTTACCAAACTTTTTAACAAAAACACAATTTTTTTCAACGTATGCAAAGTAGCTACTTGATCGTGCTACATAGAACCTTGAAAGAAGATGCGTTTCATCGTCTTCTCTTCCCAATGCATTATCAGCCATCATTAGCATGCTCGTCATTAACACAATTAGCTAGAGATTGAAGTAGCAGCAACAACAATATTCAAACACAGGCGCCAAATATTTGACCTCAAATGAAGAAAATCAGAAGACAGCAATATACTTAAGGAACTGACCGGTCAATGGCTACAGTTTATGAACTTTGTGCCACTCGGTGACAGCAGCAACCTTCAATGCGTTTGCCAGTCTAGCCACCCAATTTTACAGTCGAGCTGGCACTAAACAGGATTAGGCGAGTTGTGGACAGTGTGGTCAGTGATCCACACAGTGTAGTGTGCAGCCTACAAGAATCAGTACGTGTCACTCATGACGGTAATGAGGCCTAGAGGTCTTGTTCTGCTGTTGATGGTAGTGCTCACTGGGGCCGAACTATGACAGTGTTTTGTACTGGGCGTGTTTGCCTTTCTAGTTAAATGGACTCTAACGGCAACAACTTCTAGTCAACTGCAAACTCTTCGATGGAGGTCCTTCAAAGTGAGAAGACCACAAACCACAAAGACCACTGCGCCAGTGCTTACAGAATCAACAAGTCCAATTGAACAACGTGTGCTAAACACTAGGCAAGAATTGGTGTTTTGCAGTTTGCACACAGCACACAAACACACTTGGCTGCTACCAGTCACAGCTTAGAGAATCAACTAGTGAAGCTCGATTGATGGCACCATTACCACCACCAATAACCACCCAGCAAGCTTTTGAACAAACACACTGTCACCTAGGTAAACAGGCTTCACCAAATAAACATGCTCTTCTTGACAAAACAAAACACGTGTATAACTTGATACATTTGTGTTCAGCATGCCTTTTACCAGTGTAACAGTTTGACAATTTAAAGTATCTAATTTATTTTTGGATTACTATCTTTTAATTGCCGATTTCAGCAGACAAACGGCACTTTGAGAACAATGCCTTGGCGAGACATCTCAATTGACATTGAGCTTTTTGAGAGTTAATTGCGGCATTGTTTTTGCATAAATGCCAATCTCAGTGATCTCATTGGCGTACTGCAATTTGTCCAGTGGTACGATTAATTTACGACTGCCCAGTGCCACAGGCAACAGCAGAAAAGTAGTGGACCACACAAGGACCCTGAGCAGCGAGTCACCGAGGCAATTGAGGCAAATCGGACAAGTGGCACGTAGTAATTGACCACCGATGACCACTGCCCACAAGACAGTTCCAACGGCACATCACAGTTGGTGCGCGATTAATGGTCCGAGTGACAAGTCCAGCTGAAAGGAAGAATGGACAGACGCGTGTAAAGCTATCATTTGCAAGGAAGATCATCATATTGTTAAACAAAAAGCTTTTGTAACAAACAACAAGCGACAAGATCAGACAGTGATAATGGCCGGTGAGCAAGCTAGCCTTGCTGCTGCTGTTGTACTCTTCAAAAGCAGATTCTTATCGACTCTCAAGTGGAGGCTTCGGAGCGTGCAACAAACCAACTGCACAAGAGAACATCAATTGGAATTAGCATTGACACAAGAATGTAACCATTCAAGAAGTTGCCATAACAGTTACATCGATCATAACAGCAAGTAGTGGCAAATATTTGACAAATTATAAACTTTTCTCCCCTTCTTTCTGTTTGTGTGCACTGGACATAGGAAAAACGCAGCACGACAGAAAGTGAGAAACAAACTTGAAGAAACAAAATATGAAAAGGCTCAGCAAACAGGAGAAACTGAAGTGGTTGGCTTAAAGTTGTGCGGCAAGTCTCACAAGTCTATAAATAAACGATTTAAAAGCGAGATGGCCGCAAACGGGTGAAGGGTAAGCATCTGACAAGTGTGAGAAAGAACCGGCAAAATTTTGTAATGCTAAAAACAATGTAGTTTTATCAACAATTGTAAAAGAATTTCAAGTAATATTTAAAAATATACTACAAAAACATTTTTGTCAATACTTTGAAGAGTAGTACTTCTTCTTTCAACATTGCAAGTTTAAACTGTTGCAATCTTTTCTTTTTTAAGCTTAGTCTTTGCAAGACAAATGATCTCTTGACAGGCACCAGAAGTATCACAATCGAGCTTAGGTGCTTTCTACTAAACGGCGATATAGCTAATTGACAAAGCAAACGTGATCTTAGAAGAGAAGGAGAGGGAGAAACAGAAAAAATGGAGCAAAAGTGACACACTGAGAGGCAGACAAAGCTGTTACAAGCAGAGTGCTCACCCACGGCTCATTTGTTGCATCAGTTGTTGCTTGCGTAATTGACATAAACAGCGAATCGTGATTCACACAGAGCGCCAGTCCAGCCAGTCAACTCATTCCTCGGTCCTGGCGTCAATGGCAATAAATTAATAGCCAATTATACAACATCACAGTGAGGAAGAGATGAGAAGAGAAATGCGCTTGTGTTTTGTATAGGGAGCAGAAAAAACTTGCTGAACATTTTTTTAAATATCATAGAAAGGGAGAGAGACGTGAGTGCGTGAAAAAGTGGTCAGAGGGCAAAACTGGCACCTAGCGAGCAGTAAATGTCCGGTTGAGGTCATTCCAATAAACGGTATTGTGAGGAAAAAGAAGAGACAACAATGGTCATGGCAAGGCAGTAGTCGGTGGCAGTTCGTGAGCCACGATAAACAAACAATGATGGCTGCTTGGTGTAATGAGCACTGCTGAGGCTTCACCATCAAGCGAACCATCGCTGAGCGACGATGACCAAAACGCCGACGCGCGCGCCAGCCACTGCGAGCTCATTCACGCCCCGACCATTAGCTGAGGAAAGACACTCGCCGAGGAAATGATTATCCAATGATAACAATATGTGCTTGTTTGTTCACTGGGCAGTGATCTTTTAATGGCGAGAATGTTCAGTCTTAACTTTGGCGGCTTCGTGCCAGTTGATGAAACTAAAGACAGTCTGACACGAAGTCTCTAACTAAAGATAGGTGTTGTGTGGTGCACAGTAGATGCTGTGGCTCGGTTGCACCCAAACCTAATGACACCAGGCCAAATTGGCCCATGAATTGGTAATGACACTGGCACTAGGGCCCTGAACAAGGTTCCTTTAATGACAAGAACATGACTAGTCAGAGCTAGTGGCTCAAATGGTCTCAGAATTAAAATGATTTTTGCCAATGTTTTATTGTTGATGCACGATTTTGACAATTTAACTTGGTAAGTTCTTGCTGATCATGAAAAAGACACTTTTAACAAAACAAAAAAGGCGAGAATGCTATAACATCATTTGAATGCCAGTAGCAAAAATGTACTATTTGAGCAAAGTAAACAACAAAGGTCACCAGCCATGAACTTGAACTTTAATTTAATCGACTCAGAATTGGCAGTTGAATTTATCAACCGGATTCAGCGATTACTGATTACTAACTTGTCTTGTTGGTTTCTATTTGCTTAACTAAAAGTGCTTTACCAGTTAAACCTACTAATTAAGTGTGTTGTTATTTGCTTGAACAGCCAGAAAGGTGAAACCTAGCCTAGATCAGAAGCCCAATTCAGGGGAAAAGAGGAAGCAAAGTGAAGTAGCCGTTTTCTACCCATTTTTTAAAATGCGGTCTCTTCTCTTGAGAATGTTTTTAGAATGACTAATTTGCAGTCTAAAGAGCGATGGGTGACGGCTTGGCAATTAAAAGGCAATTAACGGAGAGGTTAGCAGCAGTGCAATTGCACTTCAAGTGTCATATTAGAGTAATTAATCGGTATCGTGTGCCAGGGCGCAGCTCTATTTCTTACTTTTTTTGTTCAACTTGGTGCGATCAATTTGCGTCAAATTAATTTGCGATTAAACTGTACCTGCCCGGAGAGAAAAAGGGAGCACAGTTACTTCTCAAGTACTAATTAAAAGTGCTAGGATGACGCATATGAAAAATAACTGAAAGAGTGATCGAAAAGTTTAGGTGGTCTATTTTTGCCATTTTTGCCTGTCATAAGCCATAATTTTGAATAATCGATCTAAAACGGAGAGGATTGATGAAAGCGATGAGTATTATTGCCATTGTCTGCTACTGCCGCTTGAGTTCTTGCTTCTCTAAACGATTGCTAATTGTTTTTCATCTACTTTTACAAAAGGCTACCGCTAATTTTAGACTGAGTGCTATAGAAAAATCACGACATTTTTCGCTCAATTTCGAGTGCCAAAGACAACACTTGTAAAAAAACAATCAACAAGTAGGCAGTGCAACAAGTTTGTAGAAGTGGCAACTCTGTTGCAGTATCGTTTGTTTTAAAACAGTCAAGTTGAAAACTTCTAAAAATAAGCACTACCATTGACACTAAATGCAGTTGACATCTAGCTGATAGTTTTTATCACTACAGAAATTAGTATAAAAACAGCTAAAGTGTCCAGTCAGCAAGTGATAAAGGTTTAAAAGGTCTTGAAAAGGCAACAAATTGGCAATTTGTTTAGGCGAGTAGAAGCTAATGACTTTTGAAAAGAAGAGTTGAAAACTGATAAAGAAGAATGCTACTGCTGATTACTGACCTGAGAGAGAGAGAGAGAGAGAGAGAGAGAGAGAGAGAGAGAGAGAGAGAGAG
>JAALOO010002167.1_pt1 | contig 11388 bp, 6 predicted proteins | sample 7257641 | NCBI WGS metagenome assembly JAALOO01 (sample SAMN14085613, study PRJNA598686) | mite metagenome | biome: ENVO:01001000; feature: ENVO:01001002; material: ENVO:01001226; isolation source: single female mite from University of Michigan culture on fish food culture... ... | reverse complement strand
GAGTGCGTTCGGAGAAATAGAGGGAGAAACATCATTTTTTTAGGGAAGAAGGATTTTACAGTTTTTTGGGTTAAATGTTGATTAGCCAGTTCGTTTCCACACCTTGACGGCCATGTTCCGCGGTCGCACCTCACCGGCTGCGGTGTGAAAGTTATGGTATCCGCGATATTCATTATGATTGGCACTAGATGGAACTTCGTTTATCCAGGAACTTAGAACATTTCCCGTCCAGCCACCATTTCTTAATAGCTTAGCATCGGTTATTTGTCCATTTGCATCTACATGGCCACGCATGTCAATAAACTTAATCTCATCAATGTACGGCGAGAACTCCTCTTGAACATCACCAAAAGCGGCCGATTTACTGCCGGCCACCCTAAAAAAATTGCTATCATACTGGTCACTGACGTCACTCCAAACCATCCAACTGGGCCAGATCTCCTGGGGGCTCTTCTCCTTGGGCAGCTGAACGTAGGTGAAACCAACGGGAATCGGCGCCACCTGATTGAGCATTAAACTCTCAATCAGCTCCTGCATCTTGCTCATCGACCAGGCTAGCTTTCTCTCGCACACTACTAAATTCTTCTTAGCACACGGCTCATTGGACCACCTTCCCCTTAGCTCCTCGTCGGCGTGCATCTGCACACAAGTTCTAGTGGAGTGGTTTTTCGGATTTTCCTCCGACCAGTTGGTGAAGGTCAAGTTGCTGTTGTCTTTCCACTGAAGGGTAGTGTTGTTTTCCGTCAACTGCCCACCTAGCCAAATGTTGTCCACTACGCGTTTGGTCGTGTAGAGGAAATCACTCAAAAAAGACTGCTCATCAGGACTGTGAATGGTGATCAGCTTGGCGTTGGCCTTTGCTGCCCGACAGGTTATCTCTGCGTCGGCAAATGACTGCAGCGGAGCGCTGTCCATTACTTTGATGCACTTTCCCTCTCTGTACGGCTCCCAGTCGCCGCACTCAGTGTCTCCTATTTAACAAGCTTAGTAAATAATAAAATTTTAAACAGAGAAGTTCAAATGATTACCATTTGCTGAGTTTGAAATCAGCAAAACAAAAAATAATAGCAAAAAATTGCTCAACATTGTGTAATATTTTTTTTCATAAAAACAAATTAAAAATAACTTTTTAGTTTGGCAACTCAGTAACTCTTAAATACTCAAACAATCATCATTATTTTAGGTTTTTAGAAACAAAATTAGCAATAACAAAAGCATTTTAATATTTTATGGATTATTTAGCACTAATTACAATTTATTGCAGTCAAATTAAATAACTTAATTAAAACATTCAGAAAACAATTATACCAATTTGCATTACTCAAAACAAAATCAGCAGTAGTTTAGTTTTCTTAAACAAAATTAGTGTAGTGCACGAGTCCCCAGTGAAGTGGATGAAGTGCGGGCGGTCATGAACCTGTACACTAACGGGTGTGTCCGGAAGGTCAGCCAGTGACGGAACAGGGCAGAGAGAGCGTTTGTAAGGGTTAGGGCCCTAGCCACTACATTAGCAATAAAAATAACAAAGTAGTGCTGACTACAAAAATATTCAACAAATCCTTTGCCACAAAACATTTATTTTTATCAATTTTTTGTGCTAAATACAAAACACCTCAACCAGTCCGTTTCCACACCCTGACCGCCATATTCCTCGGTCGCAGCTCACCGCCAGCGGTGTGAAAATTAAGATACCCCTTATAATCATTCCCATCCTTGGAAAAGGAGGCAATCACATTTCCCGTCCAGCCAGTGACACCTCGCTGGGGGCTAACCTCATACGGGGCTGGACAGGTGCTGGTGTTTAGCCCCGTGCAGCCATCGTGCTTAATTCGGTCAATGTACGGCGAGAACTCCTCTTGAACAGTTCCAAAAGTTTCCGCCCTACTTCCGGCTACCCGAAAGAAGGTACTGTCGTACTGGGTGCTAACATCAGTCCAAATCATCAAAGTTGAAGGCCAAATCTCCTGAGGACTCTTCTCCTTGGGCAGCTGAACGTAGATGAAGCCGAGAGGAACTGGACTGTCTGCCATTTTTTCAATCCTCTTTTCCATCTTCTCAATCAGCTCCTGCATCTTTGCCAGTGTCCACCGCTGCTTCCGCTCACAGACGACTCGATTCAGTCGAGTGCAGGGCTCATTTGACCATTGGCCTAGGATTTCCCGCTCCGAGTGCATCTGCACACAGGTGTCCACCAGTTTTTCGGTTTTTGGATTCTGTGGCGCCCATTTAGCAAAAGCGGTCAGGTTGCTTCCGTCTTCCCAACGGAAAACCTGCCCTGAATATCTGGCTCTCAACCAGACATTGTCCACTGTTGAGTGCCGGGCGAAGAGGTAGTCGACGAGGGCAGCCTGCTCATCGGCGTTGTGAACTAAAATTAGTCTTGAATCAACATTTTTTGCGCAGGTTTTCTCCGCCTCGGCAAAGGACTGTGTGCCCGCAGAGCTGATCAACTTGATGCACTTCTCCTCCTTGTACGGCTCCCAATCGCCGCAGACGTTCTCTTCGGATTCTTCTGCATTTGTTGTTGCTAAGTTTAAAAACCGTATTTTTAATAAAAAAAAAAGTTTAAACGTGTTAATTAAAAGTATTTACCAGTTGACAGAAACAGCAAGAGTATCAGAAAAATAAAAAGAAAACAGTTCATTATTGAAAAAACCTTTTAGAAAAAAAATATTTAAAAAAATCAGTTGTTTTGTTATAAAAGTTAAAATGTAATTATTAAAAACACCTGTTAAAGTTTACATCAAAAAAAACAAACCATTACATAGCAAAGTAGCAATGACTACAGGAAAATGTAACTAAATAAACTGTTTAAAAATAAACTTAACAATTGTTTACAGTATAAAAGTTAGATTGATGATAATAAAGCTAAAAATACAAAAATTATTTAATTTTTACCGATTAATTCGCCGCTGCTAACTGATCTTTAAATTTATAAAAAAAATATAAAACCCAACAAATAATAATAAAAATACAGCAACTATTGAAAAAATTAATTCTTTTTCCTCATCACATTACGACCAATAACTACTCAGGTAGTCCTTCATTCGCTTAATCAGATAGGCAATGCGAAAGGAGTCATAGGCGGTGGTAATGTCCGGCCAGGTGAGCGACGGCCAAAGGGAAGTTTCCTGTTGTGGCTGCTCTACAACGACCGTTTCCGGACAGTGTTCAATGATAATGCAGTTGGGCAGCTGGGCAGCAGGCTGATCCGGTGTGGGCTGAGGAACGTCTTCAGTGACCACCAGGACTTCATTATCAGCAGATTTAGCCAAAGGCTGCGAATTGACCACTTGCTGATTTGATCGCACAGAATGTTCTACAATAACTCGAATTGGCTGCTGCTGCTGCTGAAAAATCTGTGGCTCCTCTTCTACCACTGGTTTTTCTTTTCGCTCCAAAATTATCTTTTCTGGGGGAATCTCTGGGGGCTGTTCTTTAGGATAGAGCTCCACTTTGATTTGACGCTCCGCCGGAACAATGACCACTTCCTGCTGCTGCTGCTGCTCTGGTGGCCCAAAAGGCTCCAAAGGTCCATAAGAATTCATAGGTTCCAAAAACTGTGGCTGCTGCTGCTGATCGCTGTTCTTCTGCAAATCATTCAACAGATCCTCCAACTTCCAACCGGGCATCAGCTGCTCCCGTTGACAGAGGACCAAATTCCGCTTCAGGCAGCTGGTGTCCGACCAAGCGAAAGGCGGACTAGAGTCCATCTGCACGCAGTAGCCCGCCCGGTTCACCGGAAACCCGGCCGCCCAGTGGCTGTAGTGCCAGTCGGAGTAGTCGTCCCAGGTGTAGGTACTTTGCAGGGGGCGAAACTGCGAGCCGAGCCAAATGTTGTCGCTAAACTGGGGCTGCTGAATGGAAGGCTCAAAAACGATATCGCCATCTCCGGAACGCCCACCAATAGCTTCCAGCACAATGGAACGTTTCTTCTTCTTCTTCCCTCCAAAACCGCCTAGGCTAAAACCGGAACCGCCGCCGCCCACTCTGCCCACCGCCGAGCTGATGCCCGCGCCCAGAGCCGAGCCGGCCCCAAAGGCGGCGTCGGCGCCGGCGCCCAGGCCGCCGCCTAGGCCGCCGCCGATGCGGGCGCCCAGGCCGCCCTCGCCGCCGCCGATTTTCGAGCCGAGGCTGGCGCCCAGGCTGCTGCCGGCCGCCTGGTAGCTTCCGGCGCCTCCTTCAAGACCGGCACTTCCGGCGCCGCCAAGTCCACCGACTCCTAGGCCTGCACCGCCAAGTCCAAAGCCTCCAAGGCCAGCACCTCCAAAGCCTCCTCCAAGTCCACCACCTCCTCCAAGTCCACCACCTCCAGCTAGGCCTCCAAAGCCACCACCACCACCACCTCCCGCAAGATCACCACCAGCAGCTCCTCCAAAACCTCCGCCGTTTCCTAGGCCTCCTGTTCCAGCAGCTCCGTGATTTGCACTTCCACTTCCGCTTCCTGAGCCTCCACTTCTATGACCTCCTGATCCAAAATTATTTCCAGCAACATTACTTGCAGCTCCTCCACTCAGTTCAGGCAGTCCCAAGTCGGAGAAGATGGCATTTTCTAGCAGTGTGTCCTCGTTGATGTTGGCGTTGTTGTTGTTGGCGTTGTTGTTGGCATTGCTGCCGCTATCTCCAAACTCGTAATCTGAGCTGCCTTCCGCTCTTACTTTTTCTAATCCAGAATTTGCCGCAGAATTTGCCGCAGAATTTGTAGCTACGTTTTTTCTATCATGATCATCTCTTTTCAGACCACCAGAATTTTCCACCTGGTAGGCGACCTTGTAGACGTCGTAGGTGTTGTGAGGCTTACCACCATTGCTTTGAAACTTACTCGAATCGCCATTTTGGCGATAAGAACGGTAGAATCGTTTAGAATCAGGACCTTCTAAAATTCGAGCTTTGAAGGAGTTCTGAGAGCGTAGAGGAAGACTTTTCTGCTGGGGCTGATTCAGAAGATGAAGGTAATAACTTTGGTAGTTTTGATCATGGTTTTGAGGGTAGTGGTGGTGATTGTACAACAGTTCAATCAAAAACGCCTCCTCCTCGGCGCTGCCAATCGACGGAAGTTGGGCATTGCCGTGTCGGGCACAGATGGCCCGGGCCTCGTCGTAGGTGTGCAACACCGAGCTGTCAAAGACCTTGAAGCACTTCTCCGTCTTGTAGGCGGCCCAGTCGCCGCAGTTGGTGGCAAAGGCAAAAGAGACGGCGGAAAAAAGCTGAAGAAGGGCTAAAAATTGAGTGTAAGTTTTTGTTAATTTTATTTTGAAACCAGTTGCAGAATGATTAAAGGTTTGTTTTGAATTACCGATTAGAAAAATATGATTGAAGAAAGTTTGAAAAGGCAAGGAAAACATCTTGTCAACTTTTTTTAAAAGTTCAAATGCTTCAAAAGTTAAAATAACAATTTTTTTTGTAAATATAAAAGTGCTGAAAACAGTTAAAAATTATTTGAAAAAGTTATTAAAAAACTTTGAAAGCAACCTTTTAAATACTCAAAATCAAAAAATTTCGTTACAAAAATCAGACAATTAGATGGCAAAAGTAAAAAAGAAGTGTGAAGAAATTGTGCCAAGACCTTGTGTGTGAAAAAATCCGTGTCCGGTCACTACCTGCTGTGCACTAAACTGCACTGGATAAGATCACCTGTTACTGAAAGTACCTAGTTTTCTTTCTCTTCAGTAAATGGTTAACTCAATGACCGATTTCTGAACAAAAAAACTTTGACTTTGAAAAAACCGCTTTTCTGCGCTTTCAATTGACAAATCGCTAAATGACTTTTGGTTCACCAGAAAGCTAATTAGTGACATTGATTTTTTTGTTGGCAAAAAAAAGTATCAAAAGTGCTATTGCAAATAGCAGTTTTGATAAATGATTCTAATAAAATGTAGTAGTTTGTTAGTAGTTTTTTAAAAATAAACCTGTTAAAAATGCATGATTTTACACTTTTTGAATTTTAAAAAAGTTTTAAAAAACTAGTTGTAGATTTTAACCTTTTTATTATCACTATCCTTAACCAATATAAAAATTATACAAAAAACTTCAATTTCTGCTGCTCAGTCGTACAGTCGTACTACACAGCAACTCTGTACGACTGCTAGCTATCCACACTAGCACCAGCAAGCACAGTAGGCAACACAGCAAAAAAACAAAAACAAAAAGAAAGAAAAATAAAACAGCAGGGCTAGTACTAGGCTAATACACTTTCATTTCGTTGGGCGCCATGATAAAAACAAAAAGAGTAAAAAAGAGGCAGCAGCAGCAGCCAAACACACTGACAAAACATCAACAACAGCAAAACACTGTGTGTTGATACATCATAGGCATTGGGCAAATGAGAGAAAAAATCGAGAGAGAGAGAGAGAGAGAGAAATCGAGAAAGAAAAATCAAAATCAAATGAAGATCAACCCAAAGAGCTAATATGAAGAGAAAGAAAAAAAGTCGAGCCCACTCTCGAAACATTGTCAGCATTCCAAAACAAATTGATCATCAGCAGCAGTGGCACAAGCTGCAAATCAAGAGCTTGCATCCCTTCATTTGCATTTCCAAAGCACAACGGCAAAAAAATCCTACTCCTCTCTCTACTGTACAGTGAACAGCCTTTTTTAGCCTGTGAAAATCAGTGCCATCCTATTTCAGCTTATCATCTTATCATCTTATCATCTTATTTTCTTATCAACTGTTATCAACTTATCAGCCCCATCATGTCCACCGCCGACATCCCGCCCTTTGTCTTCGCCTTCAAGATGCTCATTCTCTTCATCGCCGTGGTGACCTTCTTCATGGCCGGAAAGTTCCTCGCCGGCCTCTTCCACTCGGCGACGATCAACAAGGCGGAAGAAAAGGCGAAATGGAACGAAAAGAAACGCCGCCAGGCGAACCGGAAGGCGAGAAAAAGGGCCGCTGAGGCGGAGGAAACGCTGGCCACCGCCGCCACGGCTCTTCAGCTCGTCGAGGAGATGGTCGAGCAGGTGGTGAGGGCAAATTCGGATGAAATTGGTGGTGGTGGTGGTAAGGACAAGGTCAAGGACCAGGACCAGGGAAAGCCCACTTCCGGTTTCAACATTCTGGAGATGGCCAAGCGGAAGAGGAAGCAGGCGGAGCAGGTGGTGGAGGTCAAGGTCGAGGTTGAGAAGGAGCTCTTCAGCGACGCCGACGACGACGGTGATGATGAGGAAGGTGAGGTGGACAGCGACACCGTGGCCACAACTCCCATTTCCGTCACTTCGGACACTTCTGCTGCTGCCTCTTCGGCAGATGAGGTGCCCACTGCCTATGCTGAGGTTGTTGCTGCCGCTGCCAAGGTTGAGGCTAAAGATATTCCATCGAAAACTTTAAAAACTCCCGTCGAAAACACTTTGTCTTCCTCCTCCTTCGTGGCCATCACCTTCTCGCCGCCCTCTTCGCCCCGGCCGCCGTCCTTCTCCTCGCTGATGATTCCACTTCAGGATTTGTCCTCCTCTTCCTCTTCTTCAGCCCAAGAAGTGCCCATTTCAGTGGGCAAGGCTGAAGAGAAGCTTCAAGAAGCACTGCCTGCCACTTCATCTTCACCTCCTTCTTCGCCCAAAAAACAAGAGGTTTTTTCGGTGGCCTAAAAAATTTGAAGGTCTCACAAGGATGTAGCAATTAAACTTAGCAATTAACTTTTTCCCAATACTTTTTACTACTAATCGACTAATTAACAGTGATAAAATTAACAGTAACTTTGGCCAGCTTTGTGAACTTTGTGAGCTTTGTTCTTAAAAAATTTGATAAAAATTAAATGTTTTAACCTGTTTTACTTTCTCAAATGTATTCCAAACTTAATTAAAAATTATTTGTAAATAAAAATTAAAGTAAGTTTTAATCTTTTCAAAAAGCTTCATCTTATGTTAAGAAAAAATATTGTGAAACTCAAAAAGTAATTTTAAAAAGTTGACCTTTTAAGAAGAAACCAGTTCACCAGTAGAACAAACTTATAAAACTAGTTTTGAAATTATGGACAAGTCAGAGCAAACTTGGTAGTCACAGTAAAAAGCTAAAAATGCAAAAAAAAACATTTCCATTCTTTCTTCTTTGAACTGTCAATTTCTGCAACTGCAGCAGCAGCAGCAGCATCGGTCGTCAACAGCTGCAACACTGTGCACTTCCTTTGGGCAAAAGCAAAACAAACAACAGCAAGAACAAAACGAGGAGGGGAAAAACAGAAAAAGAAAGAGAGCGAAAAATGCACAAAATGGCAAAAATTCCAACAAGCATCATTAGATGATCACAAGGGTAAAAAGAGAAAGAGAGAGTTCATTCATCGTTCAAATGCTAAAAAGGGCAAAGACATGAGAAAGTGAAAAAAAGTGAGAAAAGCAGCACATTTTTCTGAAACTTCTAGTTAGTCAGTCAACAAAAGAAGAAGAGTGAGACTGTCAGACGGCAAGAAGAAGAAGAAAGAAAGAATGGAAAAGACACAAACTGAAAACATCACTCAGTTTAATAGAATCAACTTGCTTTTCATTAGCTAGATCAGCAAAGAATGAAGAAACAACAACAGCATTTTTATCATTACTGCTGCTAAAATGCACTTAGAACAATCAGAGAGAATCAAAGAGAACCACCACCACCACCACCAGAATCCAAGAAAAGACAATAATAGTTAGTTAGTTAGATGGATGGATTGATAGATGAGCATTTGATTATTAAAAGGACATTAATAGAGCTCAGAAATGATGTTGATGATGATGATGGTAATGAGAGTGATGTTGGCAATAAACAAACAAGGGAGAAAGAGAGGCGAACAATGATTGCTTTTTTGCTTTACCATCATTTTTTTTGTTTGATGGACTTTTTGAATGACTACAGCAGCAGTAGCAACAACAACAACCAAAGTGCAAGTCAGTGAGGGTCAAGTTTAAGTGCAAAGTGGGGGGAGCAAACGAAAATTGGCGATTGTTGTTTTTGTGGTGTATGGAAGAGCAAGTAAAAAACTAAAGTTTTAAAACTCAAAATATTGTTAAAATTAAAAGCAAGGTTTGACCAGTTTTATGCGCAGTTTCGTCGCTTGTGATGAAATATTTTTACCCAAACACAAAACTAAAAAATGTGCTTGATAAATGAATAAACTAATGCCAAATTAATACTTTTAAACTCTCTTAAAAATTTACAATTTAAAAAATTTTTTATAAAACCTTTTTACTTCTTTTTTTATTAAAAAAATTAACCCGTTTTTACAATTTCAGAACACTTACTAACATCAACGACTGCGACACATCAGCGGAAACATCAACAGCAGCAGCAGCCAAATCAGAAAAAAACATTTAATCAAATGTTAACAAAGTAAGCAGACAAGAAAAATAGCGGGAGAAAAAAGACTACTACTACCACCACCACCAAAAATCGAGTACAAATTAGCCAGTCAACGAGTACGAGCTTTAGCAAAACTGACTTCTGCTGCCGTTGCTGCCGCTGTCTGGTAACTGGACAACATCAGCAGCAGCAGCAGCAAAAACGGCAATCGATCAGCCTAATCGATCAACTTGGACTCATCATCGATAAAAGAAGCAAAAAGGAGGGAAAGAAGAGTTGCAAAAAATCTAGCCAAAAAGGCTGAAAGTGAATTTCTCAGTAAATCAGCTCTGCACTGGTGCACTGGTCACTGATGGTAATAACATAATAAACTTCCTCAACAAGAAAAAAAAGGGAAAAAGGGAAAGTGCAGACAGTGCACTGAAAGCTCACAGAAAGAAAGAAAGAAAGAAAGAAAGCGAGCTAAGTCTAAGTCAAAAGCAGCTGTACAAAGAGGAGAGAAAAGAGGTGGAGAATATCGTACACAAAAAGTATCATTTATACAGTCACCACCACCACCACCACCAAAATGAATCTCAAACACGCCAATACTCTTCACTACTTTATCATTGTAGTATCCTTCTCAGTATTGCTAATTAAGTCAGCCTCTTTGATCAATAATGATCCTCATCAGCAACCAAAAAACATCACCATCACCTCAACGAAAACATTTCAAAACTCCTCCTCCTCCACTATTATCACAAAGTCAAATCTGCGAGAGATTTTCGACTTTTCAGGAGCTCAAAAGTGGGGAGAAGGTAAACTTCTGCAGAATAAAAAGGAGCTACATGTGGACACATCAACGCCCTCCTCATCTTTTACTCATAGAATGGTAAGTTTAAAAAAATTAAAATTAAAAGCAAAAATAAAAACCTTTTATTAGCTACATCGATAAAACATTTTGAATTTTTTTCCTTTCTCCAGACCTCCAGCACCTTCCGCCCCACTAGCTCCATACTCTTTCTGACGCCTCCAAAACCTAAACACATCGCCTCAATAGTCTCTGAACTGAACTCCATCGAACTTGATCCAAGTGGCGGCTACCTCACCTTAAGGTGGTCAGTGATTGTGGTCCTCAAAGCAAACTCCACCACAAACTCCACAACCTTAAAATTCAAACGATCAACTGAGAAAACAAAAGAGGAAAAGGAGGAAAACGAGGTTGTAAATGATAAAGAGGAAGAAGAAGAGGAAGAAGAAGTGGTAGTGAACCTCACGTCTGAAAAGGACACTGAAACTCCCCTAACAAACTTTTCAACTATTTCCACAACTCTTCAAACTCCCACAAACTCTTCCTCCTTTTCTTCAACAACTCCCGAAAATATCACTATTTCCACCTCCACAACCTCAATCTCACCAGCCAAGGTGGAACAGGCGCGCACCCCGCTCAAGTGGGTCATCACCCTGCGCCGCTACGGCCACGCCCACCGAGAACGCTTTCCCATCGAGGACCGGGAGAATAACCTCGACCCGCCCTTTACCGGAAACAAGTCCTACCACTACCGCCTGGAGCACCTCTCCCCTGAATCCAGTTACGAGCTGTGCATTCAGTCGGTAAACGGAGGCCGTCTGAAGGAGTCAGCCGAGGTTCGACGGCTATTTCCACTCAACGCCCACGCCTCAGGAGTAGGAGGGGCGGGGAATCCACTTTTCATCTGCAAGGAGGTCTACGTCAGTCCACCGGAAACAAAGGAGAAAAACGATTCGAATGAAGTGGACCCTGAGGTGGAAATTCTAGGCAGTCAGAGAAAAAGTACAAAATCAAAGAATAGAGATCAAATTCGAGGTCGGCTCGCTGAAAGTGAAAAAAACTCTGAAGGATCAGAAACTCCCGCAATCGAAGTCTCCGAAGAGGCGGCTGATGCCTTTGTCGTCTACACGGCCATCACCTCCGGCTCGACGACAGTTCTCCTGCTGATCGTCGTGGTCACCTTCTGCTGCTGCCGCTGCAACAAGCGGAAAACTGAACACCGAGAATATCGACAGAATATTCTGTACAGCAGAGCGCCGGCGGGAGAGGGCAACGGCGGCGGCAGCCACGGAGAAGGTAGTGGTAGTGCGCCAAAGTATTTTTAAGTTTTAAA
>JAALOO010002166.1_pt1 | contig 11390 bp, 9 predicted proteins | sample 7257641 | NCBI WGS metagenome assembly JAALOO01 (sample SAMN14085613, study PRJNA598686) | mite metagenome | biome: ENVO:01001000; feature: ENVO:01001002; material: ENVO:01001226; isolation source: single female mite from University of Michigan culture on fish food culture... ... | reverse complement strand
CCAAATGGCGACAACTCTAGTAACAACAATATTAATGACCATCATTAGTAGACACCTCTGATAGTGGTCATCATCGATCTGCATTAGATAGAGGAAGGGCTGTATTTCTCTTTCAGTGCATCTGCCAAAACCGTATTGCAGCAAAATGAGTGATTCAAATGAAAATCGAGCCATTGAGCCATTTGCCAGAAAACGGTAAACGTAGTGTAGCCGCTGCAAACTGATGAAAAAATTTCCCAGCATAATTTGAAAAACGAAGACTCCCGATGAGCTGATCATCAAGAGAAGAGTTTGATCATTGAGTAGTATGCCAAAAATGTGCGCCAGTCCTTGAAAACCAAGTGTGCTCAAAGTAAATAGCAGCACCAGATGCCAGTAAATGCTATTGTGATGAGATGAGTTGCTGTAAATATCAATGATGGCCACGTAGAGGAAAATCACCGGAATCATTGGAAGAATCTCGGAAATGGATTTGCTGAGATAAAAGCTTCCACTGCTGACTGTGCCATTTTGGTGCTCGCTGGCAAAGTAGGCCATCTCCTGGCCAAAGGTAATGGAGGTGTGAATGAGGACGATAAACTGAAAAATGTTGTTTGTGAAAATGTTGTACTTGAAGTTGTTTTCCAGTAAACGTTCCTCAATAGCCATCTGAACTGTACGACTACAGGTATTGTTAAAGTCGGCTTCCATGTTCAAGCAGCCTGATGGTAGGGCAATGGTAGCGTCAAAGAAGAACTGCAGCGCAACTCCATAGCCAATATAAATAAAATTGAAAGCAAGTATCTCAATCCACCGATAACTTAGCACGTAAACCAGATAGCGAGAAAATAAAACCAGCGATGAACGCAGCGAAAAACGCACTCGATTCGGCAGTAATTCGCCCAACACTAGGCACCTTCTTTCAATCAACTCTTCCACCGAAATTGTCTTTCGTTGCTGGTACTCTACCAGCTTTGCCACCAGCATGTCTTCGGTGTTTTTGCAAGAGTACTCAATCAGCCGCTCAATGGGCGTGCTGACCCTTAATGGCGATGATTCGATTTTCAGCGCTAGACTCAAATGTTCCGAAATGGAAGTTGGTGGGCCGGAAAAGACGCAGTGTCCAGTGTTTGACAAAACAAACAACTGGTCAAAGCTGTAGAGCATCTGCGTGGAGGGCTGATGAATTACGGTGATTATCGTCACTGGGTGAGCGTCTGTGAGTTTGCGAAGGGTGGAGATGACCTGGTGAGGAGAAGAGTGAGCTGAGCTGCATTGAGTCCGATTGCACAATTACTGCCATACTTACAGTGGCTGCCGAGTGCGAGTCTAGCCCACTGACCAACTCGTCTAGACAAATAAAATTTGGCGTTTCAAAGGCGACCAGCTCGAGGCCAACTGCCAGTCGTTTCTTTTCTCCGCCTGACAGATAGTTGACTTTGGTATCAGCAGTGTCGGGCAAGTTTAGCTCGTCGAGAACACTCAGCGCCGACTTCATGTGGTCTGATGCAGAAAAATGGCTGTTTTTCAGTTGTGAAGCGTAAAGCAGTGACTGCATGGCTGTCAGTCCGGGAAGTAAATGGCTTTCCACATTCTGAGCAATAAAACAACTGCGAATGGGAGTACTGCCGCTAATGTAGCATCGAGAGTCGGCAGACAGTTGCGACTTTAGCTGGCCGTTAAGAACCCGTAGAAGGGACGTTTTTCCACTGCCTAGAATTAAATTTTACTACTTTTAAAAACAATTTAAAAGGCTTAAAACATGTTACCTGAGGCCCCTAAAATTGCGTATAGGTTCTTTAGGTCAAAATCACAATTTATGTTGTTCAGAATAGTGTGCTTTTTTGTCGTTTTACTGGGCAAAGTTAGCAGAGGTTTTGAAGTGAATAGTGACAAGTTTCGCCAGACCATGATTGATTTTGCAGCATTAGTTTCAATTAAGTAGACTTTTTTCTTGTCGCCTGAGATGGATAAGCTTACAGAAGGACATTGCAGCTTTTTAGTCACTGGCGCTGACAATTTATTTTTTAAACTGTAAAGTGCGTTGAGATGTTCAAATTGGACATAAAGAAGCAACCAGGTGCAAAGCTTAATGATGAGCACATTGAAAAGAACTCGGGTAATGTACATTGACACATGACCCTCTTCGACGTAGTGCTTTTCCAGAACTAGACTCATCTGCAACTTGTCATTGCATCGATCGATTCCGTAGAAAATGTAAAGCAAATAGCGAGACAGGTACTTGAAAGCAATCACATCTGACAGTGTCATCAGTGTTGAGCTGCCAATTTCTTCGCTCATGAAGAAAAAGTCATTCAAAATGGTGCAAAAGCAGATACTCAGCTGACTGACTATAGTTGCCACTTCAAGGCTGCTTGGAAGAAGACTGGCAACTAGTTCGCCAATACAGTTTGAGTACAAGCAGATTAAGCCAATGACGAAGAGAAAGGATGAAAATCGAAGCCAGTTGAAAGATATTGGGTCAACTGTGTACTGTCCTGAGAGAAAGTACCCCAGTGTTGCAATGATCAGTGCAGTGATGGTCAAGTAAAGCAGAGTGACAGCAGACGTTGAGAGGAAAAACACTGTAATAGAGTACCACTCTAAAGAGATGGTTATTAAACAAAAAATGCACAACAAACATTTCATTCTGCTTACGGTTTTTAATTTCCCTTTTACAGCTTTGAAGCAGTGGGTGAAAGAGCGCCGGACTGGTGCAGGCGATCTGAAAGCTGACGGTCATCAGTAGAAAGTGCAGGTAGTTGATGTTCTCAGTCAGCAGGGAATTGCTGTTCAGTCGTGCCCGACAAGTCACATTGGTGGTCGGAAGAGCGGTGCATCCATCCGGTTCGACCATCTCTCGACTGAACATGGACGTCAACAGGAGGACAATAATGCTACTTAGTGCCCACTGCCAGAGCAGAGTACACCGGTTGGCTACGAACTGAAGACGACACTGTCTGCTGATGTGATAGTACAGATCGGTAAAGGTGAACCACTTTTGAGGGTGCTTCCAATTTCCTTCTGTTGAAATCAGCTGTGAATTGTTTTGCAGAGCAGCCGAAACAAACACTTCACAGGAGGAGGTTGCCTGGCGCACCAAATCAATCAGAGTCGGGTCATCTAATGGTGCAGAAGCAACTTTTAGCAAACTTTCAATTGGCGGTATCTGATTTTCAAGTAGATTTCTCTCTTCCAAGCACTTGGTAAGTTCCTTCGGTGGACCTGAGAAGATGCAGTTGCCTTTAGAGAGGACGATCAGCTGATCAAAAAGGTCAACAATGGCAGTGTTTGGCACGTGTATAGACACTAAAACGGTCACTGGATCGGTGGACTTGCTGCAGGTTAGATTCTTCAAGCACTGCAGGACTTCAAAGGCAGAGCTGCTGTCCAAAGCTGAAGAGGGCTCATCGAGCAGTAGTAGTGAAGGCTTCTCAAGGGACATCAATTCTGCTGCTATGAAAATGCGCCTCATTTCTCCGCCACTGCACAGGGAAAGTCGGCGTTGCAGTAAATCAGAGTGAAGCATCAGTTGATTCATCACCAGCTCAATGTACTCTTCCATCTTCTCTTCATTGCAAAGATGGCCATTATTTTTGAATCTGTAGGCATATCGCAGCACTTCGCCCATTTTCAACTGCTGGAAAACATTTGCCTCTTGGGCGACATGTTGACCGATGTAAATTCTTCTCTGAAGGGTGTTTTCGTCGAAAAATATTTGAGAACTTTTGTGATCACTCATTTTAGTAGCTTGCAAGCTTCCATGCAAAATTTTGATCAACGTTGTCTTGCCACTACCTGACGGTGCCAGAAGGCCGTTCATTGTTCCGCTGTGCAGACAGCCGCTAATACTTTGCAAGATTATTCTGCCGTTTGTCTGGTATTGCAAATTCTTCCAGGCAACGCAGACTTTGGTTGAATCTTCCATCTTGATTGAAAGTTTTTAGCAGAAACGAAATCAAGCATTAGTTTTCCTAAATTATTGTTTTCTATCAAGTTATATACAGTTGTTCTTCTCCGATTACTTTATTACTGTATTGCACAAGTTCAACTATTAGAAATGCACTTTGCGCTATCACTGATCACAGTATTATCGCCTTAGTGGGCGACGTCGACGTACTACAGAGGGAAGACCTTTGGTTTTGACGCTAGACACTAAAGTAGCACTAAACTGCAGCATCCCTTCTGGTCAGACAGCAATAAACTTTTGTTGCCACAACATCCTTCCAACTGGATACAATGAATAATTTAAAAGACAATTTAACTAATGAGTCAATTTATTTAGTACTAAAAGACTAGGACGAAACGTCAACTACAGCCATTTCTCAAGAGGGATTTATTATCACATTCTCTCTCTCTCCTCAAATAGCCATCGTTATTATGATTATGATGATTGCCATCGTTTGATGATTTCTCATGAAGGCTTAGACAGCTCTACTGAATTTTCACTTTTTGCAGTACCGTTGATGTCCAGTTGATGTCCACTGTCTTCAGTTTCCTCGTAAAGATTTTCAATTCTATTGGCGAAGACGATCGTGCCGACGGCGAGTGCAATACCAGCCATAAGAAAGGCAGCCGAGGCAAGGTGGAGGTTCACTCGAAAGCTGTCAATGTCGTAGAGCCAGCAGTTTCCATGTTTGCCACAGCTGCTCTCCCAGACGAGGCAGGTTGAATCGATGATGGCGCCAAAGATGAGTGGGTACGGGGTAAAGGCTGACAGCAGAAAACATAAACAAACAACGGCAATTAGCGAGAATTGAGATATCTAAAGAGGGGCGACATTACCGAAAATAGAAAAGACAGTGCCAATGACACCAAATGCAAAACTTTTATCTCGCTCCTCTACTGATCGCAAAGTAATGATGGTGTCACCTGATCGAGCCGTAGAGGCGATAAAGTTGCAAAGACTCAAGACGAAAATATAGAGCGGAAAGTTGTTGCAGTCGCTTTGACAGCTCCCTTTGCTGACCCAGTTTGCGGCATTGTTGGACTCCCCAGTGCAAGAACAATTGCTAAACTTTTGCTTTTTCAGATTTTAGGTTAGCACTAGGATTTTCTGATATCATGTCAAACACACACACGCACTTACCAAATCACTCTGGTAACTGCTGCAACCGGCGTAACACTGCGAAAAGTAATTTGTGATGCCGTCAGCTGCACAAACTGGTGAGTAGACTTTTGTCGTACAGTGACAGTTTAAACTGCAAGCACTAGGTTCACTTAAAAGCAAAAAAATTATATTTAAATAAAACAAAAAAACCCTTTTTATACTTTGGTAACGATGAAAACTGTGGCGTTGGACAACTTATGAACATTGAGCTAAAAATGCCAATAGCAGAGAAGAGTTCAACAAAGAGGATCAAACTGGCAAGCGTTCTAGGCTTCGGTTTAAAGAACTTGATGAAAACGCCGCCTGTCATTGTGCCGAAAGCCATTGTCCCCACTGAAGTTGCTCCAGTGAAGAAGGAAGCACTGGAGGCAGACTGTCGGTACTGTAGCATAATGTATTTGGGCTTCATGATGTAGTAACCAAGGTAGCCGATTAACCGAAAAACACTGCTGAAAATGTGAAAGAGAAATAGGTAGTTGGTTGAAAGACGTTTCAAGCAGCTCCAAGCACCTGTTGACTTTGGTGTTATTTTCATTTATTTAACAGTATTTTCTTACCGTCAAACTTTGGAGTATCTTTTGACGAAATCGTTTTCCTTTTATTCTCTCTCAGTTTAACCGGAAACATCATCAACGGAATGGAAAAAATGATAATTAAACTGCCCAGAATAATGAACCCGAGCCACCAAGCACCGATCCAACGTGCATCATGTCGACTAATCCCCGGATCAACTGCGTTTTTTGAGCAAAAGATTAGTTTTAAGACAAACTAAAATGTTACCTACTGAACGGATTTTCATAAAAGTTTAGACAAAATGAAGCAAAAGTAAAGCCTATCGCTGGACCAAGCAGTCGCATCATGGCCAGATAACCTGTGTAAATTTAGACTCTAATTTATTATTTATAAAACAATTATGCTTGCAGACTAACTTAGATATATGGCCGAGTTCTTCTTTGGAATGTTGTCATCGATGTACGGCAGGCCGATGGTGTGAAAGGCAGTGTAGCCAATGCCATTTGCAAAACTGCATAGCCAGAAGATGGCCACTGCTACGACGACGGTTGAACTATTTTTAGTGCCATTCTCTGCACACATTTCAGCTTCTTCCGTAGAGCTGCACAGCTGAACGCTGCTCAAACTGTTGTTCAGCTGTGTTGTAGAGGAAGAAGTAGCGTCCAAAAGATGCATTCCCGGGCCGTAAAGATAGTAAGGAAGAACGTTGGCCAGTGCTGAGACAGCGACGATGCACTCGCCAATGGCGATCAGAGTGGATCGGTTGTATTTGGACCCTAGATATCCGATTAGGGGACTGGAAAACATTCCACTCAGGTTATCAGCAATGAGAATAAAGCCGCTGACTTTGGATTCAAAGGCGTATCGTTTCTCCAGCGTGGACATAATGCCAACTGTGTATGTGAAGAGTGCGCCCTGAAGGATGCCAACGATGCTGAAGTTGAGGGTAAAGTATCGAGCACTTGCAAAATACTGCAGACTTGGTGGGCGCCAGCTTCCACAGCCGCAGCTGGTGTCAATGTCATTTGTTGGTTTATTGGGACCATTTTTTGGATCAGCTTTGGTCATAGTAAGTGATAACGAAGAGATGTTTTTAACACTTTGCACTCTTTTTTAAAAAACACGCTGTTTCTGGAAAACAAAAAATACTGAACTCGTAAAATTTTAATTGACAATCATTGCAAATAAATGTCAAATAGCTTCGGGTGACAAATGTCAAACTTTTGTACATTAAACAATAATTTTATTAAAAATTATCAGGAAAGTTTGCTCACCTTGGCAGTTATTGCTAATAACTAATAATGAGTTAAAAGAAAGGCAACTGATGGCAATGATGTCCTTGAAAATGTATGTTGATTCAGCAAGTGAAAGAAAAAAATAGCTTTTTTATTCAGCAGATAAAAGAAAGTTGCACGCAAGAGATAATTGAACAGTTAGGTACAGTGAGTGGTGCCAAATAATGACAACTCGATAATGAGCCAAATTAAAATCGATTCCATTTCTCACTGCGTTATCAGGTGTTGGTACTTTTCAATACGTTGAATGCGTGCTTTTCTGTTTTGCAGCGGATTTGCCTTTCTGATGAGCAGGTAAATGGCAATGAGACGATATAAAAGAAAGTTGAATATGAGCATCAGAATGCAGTGGTAAAAGTGATTCGTTTCAATGGACAGTGAGTAGAGAATCAGCTGCAGCTGCTTTTCGTCACACCGCTTAAAGCCATACTGAAGCAGGAGGGCCGCTTCAAAGACAAACCTAGCAATGCTGAAGTTGCCGGCAAACTGGTAGACGTAGTGCAGTCCAGAGAGAGGAATAAAGAAGTTGGAGATGTGTGAGAAAAAAATAAAGGCAAATATGGTAAGCACTGTCAGTCGAGTGATGGACCCATCTGCTAGCAGACTGAAGACATGGGCTAGGCCTTGGGTGGAGAGGGCGCCCAGCGTGAGCACAGCCACCATTGGCCAGTAAATGCCCGGCAGGACGGCACTATAGATGTCCACTATGGCCATGTACGCCATTATGAGGAAGGGCACTGGAAGGGACTCAAAGATGGACTTCATCAGGTAGTAAGATCCGGAAGAGTACCAGCCATTACGGTGTTCATTGAGGAAGAAGACAAACTCTTTGCCAAAGATGAGCGACGACTGGAGGAGGAGGAGAAAGAGAAATGCACTCAACATAAAGTAGTTGTACTTGTAGTTCTCAATGAGCTCGAACTCGCTTAAAATCTGCTCGGCGGATCGGCTGCAGGTAGAGCCGAGGTCGTCATCTAAGTTGACGCACCCTTTCGCCTTGGCAATGTGCGCCGGAAAAAAGATGGTCAACTGGTGGCCGTAGATGAGATTGACGACGACAAAAATGAGCAACAGTGGCCAAAGGTGGCCGATGACGTAGGCAAAGTAGCGACGAGCCAGAATGACTGCTGATACAAATGAGAAACGTGGTCGATTTGGCAGCAGTCCGTCAGAGGCAATTTGCACAAAGTCGGACTTTAGCTCCTCAGCAAGAATGGCTTTGTTGGCCAGTTCAGTTAGCTGTTGCACAGCGGGGCTTGAGATGTCAGAGGAAGAGTACCTGATTAGTGTTTCGATTGGATACTGCTGTGATGGTGGTGTTGTTCCAGAGTCAGCCTCAATAAGGCAGCAATCATCAAGGTGGTTTTCAATCAGTCCCGGCAGTCCGGAGTATATGCAGATTCCACCGCGAGCCAGAACGTAAATCTGATCAAAACTGTACAGCATTTGCGTCGTAGGCTGGTGAATGGAGGTGATGATCGTCAGTGGGTGAGCGTGAGTGAGCTTGCGAAGTGTGGAGATGACCTGACCTCACAGCAAAAAGTGTTAGTTAGGGTGAAAAATAAAGTTTTCACACGTTTGTCATCACACTTACCGTCTCCGCGGAATGAGAGTCCAGTCCTGAAGTGATCTCATCCAGGCAGCACAGATTGGGCATGTCAATGGCGACCAGCTCCAGACCGACTGCCAACCTCTTACGCTCCCCACCGGAGGTGTGCTCCACCTTGGTGTCCACCGTCGACAGCAGCTCTAGCTCCTGCAGCCACTTCAGCGCAATTGACTCGTGATCCACCGACTTTCCGTAGGCGCTATTCTTCAGCATTGACGCGTACATCAGCGACTGTTTGGCGGTTAAACCGGGAATGAGGTGGCCGGCCACCTCCTGCGTGATGAAACAGCTGCTGATGCGCGTGTACGAGGAGAGGTAGATGGCCGTCTCATCAGACAGTCTGGTCTTGCACTGGCCGTTGAGGACGCGCAGCAGTGAGGTCTTGCCACTGCCGCTCACGCCCATGACGGCGTTCAGTGTGTTGAACTTGAAGTGACCGTTGATCTGGTTCAAAATAGGATGCCTGGGATTGGCTGCTGCCGCCGCTGATGAGCTGCTCAAAGACGTCTCAATGACGGAGCCACTTTGGTAGAGCGACAGGTCTCTCCAGGCGATCAGCATCTTTTTGTTGACAAAGCTCATGAAAGCTATTTCTTCACGTGATTTTCGTATTTCAAAGTTGTGCAGATTAGTGTTTAGGTACACCTGACTGCCAGCGTCGCTCAGGTCAATGCTCACTGCGTCAGTTGATAAGTCTAGAGAGGGGCGCTTTGCTGCTGCGACCTTCTTCCTGAACAGTTGCACCAGAAAATGGTCCGAAAAGGTGTTGAATTTAATGTAGAGAAAAAGCACTGTGATTATTCGGAAGATGATCACGTTGATGATGACTCGGATAATGTACTCGCTGATGGCCGTCTCCTCGACGTGGTACCGCAGAAGAAAGGACGAAAACTCCTTCTCAAAGTCGCACCGATCAATACCGTAGAAGGTGTACACTAGTCCGCGAGTGAGGTACTTCATTGCGAGGATATTGGCCACTTGAATAAATACGACATTGTCTGTCTTGTCAGTGTCCACAAAGAAGCCAGACATCAGTGAAAGAAATACATAGGCCAATTGACACACGATTATGGACATTTCAGCAGCATTCATGAACAGTGAGCCAATCAGCTGGCCAATGGACTGTGTGTAGATGCAGAGGAGCCAGATAAAGAGAAGGTACATTGAAAAGCGGCTGTAGTTGAGAGTGTACTGGTCAGCTGCGTGCTGAAACGTGAAAAAGTAGCCCAAAGTGGCAATCCACAGCGCTATTGCTGTCACTTCTATGAAGGATATCAAGGAGGTAGAGGAGACAAAAACTCCAAGACTATACCATTCTATGAAATGCATGGGGTAAAGTATTAAACTTTTTTAATGTTCGCTGAACAGGGCACTTACGATTGGGATGCTCATTTTCAAACATTTTTACCAGTGGTGAAAAGACGATTGCCGAGGTGCTCATGACAATGAAGCCCACCAGCAAGAGCGTGTATCCGTGAAATGTGTTGTTCATGTTGGCCAGCTGGTTTTGTTCGTAGTCATTTTTCGAGCAGGTGACATTACCGTCACTTGACTGAGTTTGATTTACTTTGGGGTAGCACACGTTGGCCGTCGACATTTGGTGGTTGTAAATGGTGGAAAACAGTGAGAAGATGATGAAGAAAAGAATATAGGAAAAGGCGATTTGTCGACGGTTTGAGAAGAGTAGAAGACGAGTAAAGCGAGACATTTGCAGGTACAGGTGGATGAAAGAGAAGATTTGTCGAGGTCGAGGAAAACCGCTTTGATGTCGATGCAAGTGTGAAAATCTTCTAATTGATTTAATCTTTCTGTTGACTCTTTTTGACAACTCTATTACTGATTCGTCTTGAACACCCTGACAGGCAATTTTCAGCAAGTTTTCAATTGGAGGCTGCTGGTGAGCAATTTTGATGTTCAACTTTGATTCAAGCGTTTCTCTGATGGCATCTGGCGATCCATCATAAACACAAAGGCCTCCCTTGGCTAGGACGTACAATTGATCAAAAAGCTTCAGCGTTTCATCATTTGGAGTGTGTATTGAGCAAATAATCGTCATCTGGTGGCTCTTTGCAAGGTTCTTCAGGCATTTCATTGTCTCAAAAGCTGATACGCTGTCCAGCCCTGATGGGTAAAAGAAGGTAAACAAACTTATTCTAATGACAAGCAGGGTTTCAAACAGTGTCAACTGACCTGTGGTTGGCTCGTCGAGAAACAGAAAGGACGGCGGCGTGAGGGCCATCAACTCCTGGAGAATGGCCACACGACGCTGCTGTCCACCGCTACACTTACTGAAGAGTCGACCTTGCACCTCATTGGGCAGCATCAGCTCGGCCATCGTCTGCTCAATGTGCTTCTCCATCCGTTCCTCTCCTCCAAAGACTGTTCGGTTCTTGAACCGGTACGCATAGCGAAGAATCTGTCCCACCGTCAGCTGACCGGGAATGCTTTCGTGCACGTGCTGGCGAACGTAGTAGGAGACTATCGACTCGCCCGGGGCAGTGTTCAGGTACAGTTCAGCTGTGCTGGTGCTTCTGTTGTCCAGGCTGGTTGAGCCGCTGAGAATGTTGAGCAGCGTGGACTTGCCGGCCCCGCTGGGTCCGGCTATTGCGTTCAGTGTGCCGGCGGCGAACTGTCCACTTAGGGGCTGCAGAATGGTCTTTCTTCTCCACCAGCCATTGGAAAATTCTTGCACTGCATAGTTTAGGTTTCTCCACGCAATAGAAGGCTCATTGGGTTTTGCCGTCGTCTTGCTGTCATTAATAAAGCACACCTGCAAATTAGTGTTAGACATTGTTAAACAGCGGCAAAATGGTCAAAAACACAGTGGTGAAAAATGAACACTTTGATAATTAGTTTATTCAAAATGTGTATATATATCACTTTT